>JACXTT010010574.1_pt1 | contig 12412 bp, 14 predicted proteins | sample 9270951 | NCBI WGS metagenome assembly JACXTT01 (sample SAMN15532306, study PRJNA645909) | rock metagenome | isolation source: weathered quartz diorite | place: Puerto Rico | collected 2017-06-21 | reverse complement strand
GGGAGGTTTTCCGGCGAGGCTGCCTCGTTCTGCCGACGGGGCTGGACGGGGCGGCGGCCGGCCCGGTTTTGGACATGCTGGAACGCGCCTGACGGGACCGAATCCGCCGGCCAGTCGATCGTGCGAACGTCTTCGGGGCGCAGCGACGCTCCCAGGTCCAGATTTGCGACCGCGACGACGACCGGGCGCGTCGGAAGTTTCTCGACCGTCGTTGCCGGCGTCTTCTGCCAGCGGTAGGTGGCCAAGGCAAACGCGCCGCCCACGGTCACTGCCAGCGCAAGCACGATGAAGATGCGGATGCGATTCATATCTAGGGCCTCATCCCTGTCGCTAGTTTTCGTTGCGCATCGTCGCCGATGCGGCCATCGTGAAATCGCTGCCGAGCGTCGTGTTATTCACGACCAGCTTTGCGACGCCATTCAACATCATGAATTTGTAGGGATAGCTGATGATGACTCTGGAGCCTGTTGCTGACCCTGTGCCGTAGGACACTGGCACGCTCCGCTGAATCGTCACAGTCGGCGTTACGCCAGCACCCAGAACACCGGCCTGGACGTACGTCTGGACGCGCGCTGAGACCATGGCATCGCTGTAGCCGGGCAGCACGGCGACGCGGGCCCCTTCGCGGGCTGCGTTGGTGAGAACCTGCCAGGTCTGGAACGCACGCCCGAACTCGATGATGCCGACCGAAATCAGCAGCAGCAGCGGCAGGGTAAACGCCATCTCAATGAGGGCCGTTCCCCGCTCATCCCGCCGCAGTCGCATCCAGTGAGGTCTCATGGGCGCGTCCTTCCTAAGTGAGCGCCGCCACGATGGCGCCGATGGCGATCGCTGGTGCATACGCAAATCGGTTGTCGCGCTGCGTGTCGCCGAGCTCGTCGATGCACGTCCCCGCCGAGGTCATCAGTGCGGCTGTGCCAGCAAACGTCGCGGCCAATCGACCGCGGCGGTACGCAACGAAAATCGCAATCAACCCGCCGGCAATCGCGCTGGCTACAAACGCGCGAAGTGTCGGCGCGGGCCCGAGCACGGTGCCAAGCGCGGCGAGCAGTTTCACGTCGCCGCCGCCGGTGGCGCCAATCAGGTACCCGGGCAGCATCAGGACGAGACCGACGAGAAGACCAGCAACCGACCAGGGAAGACCCACACGACCAAACCCGGTGGCAGCGAGCCCCAGCCCAATCAGGGCAATGCTCCCTGGCAGAACATTGGGAACACGACGGATCCTCAGATCGACCGCGGTGGCGGTAAGAACCCCTGCGGCGACAACAGTGAAGGCAACAGCACTAGACATTGGCCGATGCGATGTAAGACCAGAACACCCCATTGATGGTGTTGCCTACCTGAGTGACGGCGCCCACCGCCACGAGCACCACGAGCGCACAGAGCAGCGCGTACTCGAGGAGGTCCTGACCGGAGTCGGACTCGAGGTCCCGCAGTTTTTTCCACGCCTTCATGTCCATGTCAGATTCCTGGAGAAGAAGAGCTACTAAGCTCCTGCGGCCTGCGCGGCGTTCTGCAATTCGGTCGCAACCTTGGTGAAGATGCTGTTGACCGCCTTGCCCGAATCCGTCACCGCCACAACCGCCACGAGCGCGATTAACGCCACGAGCAACGCGTATTCGAGCAGGTCCTGGCCCGAGTCGTCGCTCATCAACCTGCGCATGCCGATAACCAAGTTCTTCATGTCTGCCTCCCAATAGAGCGCGATTGAAGTAATACCGACGTCCGCAACGGACTTTCGACAGTCGACGACGCGCGGCGTCTGCCGCCGCGCGTCGAGCACTCGAGAACCGCGAGTTGTCGTTCGAACAACTACGCGCCAGCCGCTTGCGCCGCGTTCTGCAATTCGGTCGCAACCTTGGTAAAGATGCTGTTGACCGCCTTGCCGGAGTTCGTCACTGCCGCAACGGCCACGAGCGCGATCAATGCCACGAGCAACGCGTATTCGAGCAGGTCCTGACCGGAGTCATCGCGCATCAGCGCGCGCATACGGGTAATCAGGTTCTTCACGGGTTACCTCCCAGCGCGTTCCATGACGCGCCAATCAATCGAGTGTGCGAGATCCGATCACGGCCGCCACGCCACGCCGTGACTCGGGCGCTCAAGCGCAACCGTTGTGCCACGACGAGCATGACCCCCGAGCCGAACGCGTAACCTGTTGCTTCGTCGAATGATGGGCACCTCCACGCATGCCTCGTGCCGACCGTAGGAAGTGCCCGTCAGGCAAGTGGCCGAACGCGGGATTCGTAACCAGAAGTCCCTGAAGTGTTGATGCGCGAGGTGGCACATCACGCCACTGCTCATGTCACCGAACGACGAGCTCGCGACGAGTCTTCGTTCACTTTCGTAATCGATGCGCGAGTTTTGTCGCCGCGCGTCGAACGCCAATCGATGGCTCGTCGCGCGAGACCTCTTGATCCCGTTGATTGCGCACAAACACACGTCGTGCGGCGGCAGGAACAACAATTGCCAACTCTCGACGGAAATATGCGGAAAGTGAGCTGGCGGGCGCGGACACGCGAAGGTGCACTGTCGCTGCTTGCGCTCTCCACCCTGCTGTCGATTCTCTATTTCGCCGACATCAGGGTGCGTGAAGGCGCGACCCACATCGTCAGCACCACGTCGAATTCGGGCGTGGCGCAGTACGGAAGTCAGTTGGCCGCCGATACGTCGAAGCTGGTACGCAATGCGCGCGAAGGAAGCCTGCAGCACGTGGCGATGACGGCGTTTGTCGGCACTGCCGCCGTACTCCTGCTTTTCATGTTGAAGACGTAGAGAGAGCGTTAGGTATGTCAATCATCCTTGCCATCGAACCTGATCGCCGCCGGGCATCCCAGTTGACCGCCATGGCGCGCGCACACCTTCGCGCGGAACTCCTTGTGGCGCCGACGGCGGCGCAGGCCGTCGAGGAGCTCGACGGGCGTGTTCCCGACGTGCTTCTGACCGCCCCTCTGCTTCCCTCGCACGAGGAAGCGGCGATGGCCGAACATCTGCGGCAGCTCGGACCCGCGGCCACCCACGTACAGACACTCACGATCCCACTGCTTGCCGGCGGCGCAGACCGCGATCGACCGGTGCTCTCGGCATTCCGCCGCGATCGAGGCGGCCGCAAGGGCAATCGCACCGAACCGGAAGGCTGCGATCCGGCGGTCTTCGCCGAGCAAATTACGGAGTATCTCCGCGAGGCTCAGGAGCGGCGCGATGCGCCGGCGCCACCGACACGTCCGGCGGCGGTTCCCGCGAGTGACAGCACCCAGGGATCGCGCCTGGCGACGACCAAGAGCGGCAAGAGTGAACGGCTGGCGCGGCTCCTCGCCGCGGCAGTCGAAGAAACACCGGACGATTTTCAGGAGTTTCTGCTGCCGCCGACGCCGATCAACGCGTACGTGCCGACAGCCGATGAGCCTGTCAGCAATCTGTTACGAACGGACATCCTGGACGCCAGCGACGTCGCACCCGACATCAAGCTCTCGCGCTCGAGCAACAGCTTCAGGTCAGCCGACATTCCGACCTACGAGCGCGCCGCGGCCGCGATCGATGACACCAGGGTGAAACTCGTCACGTTTACGCTTGGCGACGATGAGGGCAAGGCTGCGGGTCTCGAACCGCCAGTAAACATTACCGCCTCGATCGTTGCACCCAGGGTGCCAAGACGCGCGCGTCGAGCCCAGCCCGCCCAGGACGAGTGGGGCTTCTTCGATCCGAGTCAGTGCGGCTTCCCGGCGCTGATTGCCAAGCTCGATGAAATTGCGTCGCGCGAGAGCGACAGCTAACGTCAGCTCTCGAGAGCCCCCTGAGTACGCGCGGCGTGCATGGCTTCTGGCACTGTTCGCGGTCATCAGCGCGTATCTGTTTCTCGTCGTAGGTGTGCAGCGCCTCGCGGCATCGAGCGCCTGGATCACCGGCGACTGGCTCATCAACTATTCGGACGGCTTTGTTCGGCGCGGACTGATTGGCGAAATCGGCCGGCAGCTGCACTACTCAGCGGCGATTGACCCGGTCTGGGTCGTCGTGATCTGCAAGGCATTCTGCTACTCGACCATGTGCGCGTCGCTGCTGCTGCTCGGGGCGAGGCGCAAGATTGGCCTGATCGAGATCGCCATCCTGCTTTCGCCGGCATTGCTGCCGTTCGAGATCAACGATCCACTCGGTTCGGGGCGCAAGGAGATCGTGCTGCTGGCGCTGTTCACCCTGTATGTGGTGGCTGGCGAGTTTCTCCCGCGCGGTGCGAAACCGCCGCAGCAACAGTGGCGATTCTGGTACCTGCTTGTGACCCTGCCCGTGCTGACGCTCATCCACGAGGGTTTGTTCTTCTTCTTCCCGTTTTTCCTCTTGTACGCGTGGATCAAAGACGACGATCTGCGCAGCGAGGCGTTTGCCTTTGGAGTGCCGTACGTCGTCTCGGCCGTTGCCGTTTCGCTGTCATGGATGTTCCGCGGAGGCATTGGAATCGCGGCCGCCATGTGTTCGAGCCTGACGGCGATGGCTGTCAGTTCGGACGTGTGTGGAGGCGCCACCGCGGCACTCGAGCGCTACGACGTGCATGTTGGCGGCGGCGACATCCAAAGATACCTGCTTCTGGCGATTCTCACCTTTGGTCCGTTGCTCTGGTACGGCACGCAGGCGATCAGGCCGTCGAACCGTCGCCGGTCTCTGGTGGGCATGTGCCTCGCCACTCTTGCGACCGCTCCGCTGTATGTGATGTCGGAAGACTGGGGCAGATGGCTGCACGTGACGGCCGTGCTCGTGCTGGTCATCGTCTTCGCCTGTAAGGAGGAGCATGTCTATCTGCCTGTGCGGCGCCCAGCCTTTGCCGTCGCGTGTATCGCCGCAATAGCGATCTTCGCGTTCTCGTGGCAGATGCCGCATTGGATCCACTCGCCATTGCCCGTCCTTCGTCCATCGGCTGAACGCCTTCTGGTGCTGGTGCAGCAAGCGTATGTCCTCCACGCCGGCACGCAGTAGTTTCACGTTTCTTCGGGTGGCGCTGTGGTGTGTCCTGCTGGCCGCCGTCACGTATACGAGCACCGATCCGGACCTATGGGGCAATGTACGGTTCGGCCTGGACATCCTTCGCGACGGAGCCGTCCCGCACACTGACGCCTACTCCTTCACGACCGATCGCGTGTGGGTCAATCATGAATGGCTCGCCGAAGTGTTCATTGGCAACGCCTTCCGCGCTGCCGGTCCCGTTGGACTGATTCTTCTCAAGCTCGCCGCGGTCGGCAGCATCGTGCTGCTGTTCGGGTTAACGCTGCGGCGGGAACGAATCTATTCCGCCGTCATCCGCGATGCGGGAGTTGCCGCAACCATCATCCTTACGTTTGATCAGACGCGCTACGTGCGGCCGCAACTGTTTTCGCTGGTCGCGTTCACGATTGTTCTGACGTGTCTCACGCGGGCGCGGCGCGGCGCTCAATACTGGCTACTGCTATTACCGCTGGTCTTTGCTGTCTGGGCGAACCTGCACGGCGGATGGCTGGTTGGCGGCGGCATCTTCGCCCTGTGGACCGTGGTGACTGGCCTCGCGGGCAATCGCCGGCACGCCCTGTGGTGCACCGTTGCCGGCGGTGCTTCCCTCGCGGCCACACTTCTCACTCCGTACGGAGTGGAACTCTGGGCCTTGCTGCGTGACACCGTCGGACTCGAACGCGCCGACATCGTCGAATGGCAGCCGGTGTACGTACTCGGGTGGCAGAGCTCGGTTCCGTGGCTCGTGACCGCGGCGATCGGTCTGACGGGAATCGTCATCCGCGATCGTGAAAACCGCGGAGCTGAGCGCGTCGCGTGTGTGATTGCTCTGGCAGCAGTCTCGCTGATGGTGGCGAGGCTTCAGGCATTCTTCGCACTAGGTGTGCTGTTCCTCGTCGGACCTGCCGTCGCGCGCGCGTACCAAACCGCTCGTGCGATCGAGGTCACGCCGGCTGTGCGGCCTCCAAGTCGTGTCATGGCGGCAGTCGCGTTGGCCATCACGGCGGCGGCGCTCATCATGACGACGAACAACCTGACGCATGTGCGCATCGATCCGCGCTGGACGCCAGAAGCCGGTGCCGTGTCGTTTCTGAACGCACAACCTGCCGGACAACGCGTGTTGATTTGGTTCGACTGGGGCGGCTATGCCCTGTGGCACCTGGCGCCACGGATGCGCATTTCGATGGATGGGCGTCGCGAAACGGTGTACTCACCGGATCTGCAGGATCGTCACCTGCGCTTCTATTTCGATGCTCCCGGAGGATCGTCGCTGCCAGCGGACCTCGCAGCCGACTACGTCTGGATTCCCCGGACGCTACCCGCGGTGCACCGCCTCGACGCCGATGGCTGGCGGCGATTATACGAGGGCGAGCAGTCGGTCATTTTTGGCCGGACAGCGTCACGCGAAGCGAATGTTCATGTGGTGCTCGCAGCCGGCTCCGAGCCGAGATTTTTTCCCGGGCCGTGAAGCATACCGACGCGATTCTTCGTGTCGCCGTATGGTCCGCGTTTCTCGTCATCGTCACCTTCACGAGCGCGGATCCCGACCTGTGGGGACACGTGCGGTTCGGCACGGATATCCTGCGCAATGGCCACATCCAGCAGGTTGACACCTATTCGTTTGCCAGCGACCGTCCATGGGTGAACCACGAATGGGGAGCAGAAGTCCTCGCTGCATTTGCCTTCGGCATCATGGGGAATGCGGGCCTGGTGTCGCTGAAGCTGCTGATCATTGGTTCGGTTCTGTTGCTGCTGAACTCGACCCTCGGTCGTGAAGGTGTCCGATCCGGTTTCGCGCGCGATTTGACGGCCGGTGTTGCGATCGTCATCACACTCTCGCAGGCACACCATGTCCGGCCGCAGCTCTTCTCGCTGCTTGCCTTCTCCGCCTTGATGACGTGTCTGCTCGCGGTCCGCCGTGGAGCGCAACGGTGGCTGCTTGCCCTGCCCGTGCTCTTCGCCGTATGGGCCAATCTCCATGGTGGCTGGATCGTGGGCGGCGCGGTCGTCGCGCTGTGGACCGTTGCTTTGCTGATGTCAGGCGAACGCCGACAGGCGCTCTACGTCCTGGTCACGGGTGCGTTGTCTGCCGCCGCCACACTAGCCACACCCTTTGGATTCGGACTGTGGCGGTTCCTGCTGGAAACCGTCGGCTTTTCGCGTCCCGAGATCATCGAGTGGCAGTCCGTCTACGTTACGGGATGGCCTTTCGTCGGGCTCTGGCTCATCGCATTCATCATCATGACGATCGGTATCGTGCTTGGCGGGCGTGAAAAGCTTCCCTCCGAACGACTGGTCGTGGGCCTGGCGCTTGCCGCGGCGTCATTGAGGGTCGCGCGGCTCCTCGCCTTCTTCGGGCTGGCGTCCGTATTTCTATTCGCGCCGTTGATCTGTCAGGCCTATCAACGCCGGCGCACTGCACGTCAGTTTGGAAGCACCCCGCTGCTGCGGCTGGGATTTGCGGGCGTCGCGTTTGTCGTCAGTGTGTTCACGATTGGTGTCATCTACAACAACTTCTGGCAGGTGCGTCTGGATGCCGCGTCATTGCCGGAGCCGGAGGCGGTGGCGCTCCTGAACCAGCAGCCTGCCGGAAAACGCATCCTCGTTTGGTTCAACTGGGGCGAATACGCCATCTGGCACCTGTCGCCGCGTATGCAGGTGTCGATCGACGGCCGGCGAGAAACAGTGTACTCGAACGCCGTTCAGGGGCGCCACTTCGATTTCTATTTCGATCGTCCTGGCGGAGCCACGCTGCCGAATGATCTTCGGGCCGATTACATCTGGGTCCCACGTATTCTTCCGGCGGTCCGCCGACTGCGGGCGGACAGTCGTTGGATCTCGATTTACGAGGGCGACCAGTCAGTTATTTTTGAACGATCCAGCCTGTCACCGCGGCCGCGCTCGACTTCAATCGCCGCGGCAGCCGCAACGACGCCCAGGTTCTTCCCCGGTCCGTAGCCCGCCTTCGCGCATTCGCGCTCCGGCGAGGCAGGCTGCTTCGCGCCATTCGCGCGCCGGCAAGACGAGTCCGTTACAATGACTACCCGCGTGTCTCTCATTGGGTTGACCGGCCTGCTGGCCGGCTTATTTCACGTACTCTCCGGACCGGACCATCTCGCTGCCGTTGCTCCGCTCGCCGTCGAGGATGGCCGCCGCGGCTGGTTCGCGGGCTGGACCTGGGGGTTCGGCCACGCTTCGGGCGTCGTCGTCGTCGCGCTCGTTGCAATCGTGCTGCGCGATCTCCTGCCATCGGTCGACATCCTCTCGGCGTGGGGCGAACGGGTTGTTGGCGTTGCGCTCATCGGCATCGGCCTCTGGGCGCTTCGACGCGCACTGAACATTTCACCAGGCGCTCATCATCATGGCGCCGTACAGCACGACCACGTCCACGTCCATTCGGGACCCGCATGGGCGCGTCGGGTCGGACATGCTCACGCGTCGTTCTGCATGGGGATTCTGCACGGCATCGCGGGGAGTTCGCATTTTCTCGGCGTACTGCCGGCGCTGGCCCTCCCGACGCGCGGCGCTGCCATCAGCTACATCGCCGCATTCGGCATCGGAACAGTGGCGGCCATGACCGCGTTTGCCGCCGTTATCGGATCTGCAGGCATCCGCGTCCGGCATCGCGCGACGCTGCATCGCGGAATGATGCTGACTGCCGCGACTCTGGCGATTACCGTCGGCGGGTACTGGCTCGTCTTCTAGCGTTTTGCGAGATACGCGTCGACCATTCGGCGAAGTCCTTCGTCAAACCCCGTTCTCGCGCGAAATCCGAAACGCTTCTCGGCCCGTGATGTATCCAGCTTTCGCCGCGGCTGGCCGTTCGGTTTCGATGTGTCCCACACGATCCGTCCTTTGAAGCCGACGGTCGCGGCGATTTTGCCGACCAGCTCCTTGATCGAGACTTCTTCCCCGGAGCCAAGGTTCACGGGATCGCTGCCGTTGTAGCGTTCCGATGCCAGCAGAATGGCTTCGGCGGCATCTTCGACATAGAGGAATTCCCGCGTCGCCGAGCCGTCACCCCACACGTCGATGTGGTCGGCTCCGGTTTCGAGCGCGTGGACGCACTTGAGAATCAGCGCAGGAATCACATGCGATGAGCGCGGGTCGAAGTTGTCGCCCGGCCCGTACAGATTCACTGGCAACAGGAAGATCGAGTTGTAGCCGTATTGCTCGCGGTAGGCCTGTGACTGCACGAGCAGCATCTTCTTCGCCATGCCGTACGGCGCGTTGGTCTCCTCGGGATACCCGTCCCACAGGTGTTCTTCCTTGAATGGGACAGGCGTGTGTTTCGGGTAAGCGCAGATGGTCCCGATCGCCACGAACTTCGGCACTTCCGACCGCCAGGCCTGATGGAGCAGATGCGCGCCCATCACCAGGTTGTCGTAGAAGAATTCTCCCGGGCGCTCACGGTTGGCGCCTATCCCTCCCACAACGGCGGCGAGATGAATAACGAGCGTCGGCTGCGTTTCCCGGTACAGGCGGACGACGTGATCTTCATCGCGCAGATCGAATTCGCTGCGCGGCGGCGCGAAGACGGCTGCACAGTGCTTCTCGCGCAGCTTGCAGACGACGTGGCTGCCGAGAAAGCCTGCGCCGCCGGTCACCAAAACGCGCTGATTGCTCCAGAACTTCATCAATGTGGGGTGGCGCGATTCTATCTATACTGCTAATCGGATGGAGCCATCGGACGCAGCAGTCTCACTGATCACCGACCGTTTACGGCAATCAGCCGAGGTCACCGAGGCGATGAGCGCGCGCGCGGCCGACATCGCTCGCGCCGCTGCCATCATTACCGAATCGTTTCGAGGCGGCGGAAAACTCCTGCTCTGCGGCAATGGTGGCAGTGCCGCAGACTGCCAGCATGTCGCCGCGGAATTCGTCAACCGGTTGAACAAGGATCGCGAACGCCGCGCGCTGCCCGCGCTGGCGCTGACCACCGACACGTCCTGTCTGACCGCATACGCGAACGATTACGGTTTCGAAGGGGTCTACGCGCGACAGGTCGAAGCATTCGGAACCGCCGGCGATGTTCTGCTAGCGATCAGCACAAGCGGTTCGTCGCCAAATGTGCTCGCCGCCGTCGATGCCGCCCGCGCGCGCGACATCGCGGTCGTCGCGCTGCTTGGTGAAACGGGGCGGCTGGCGGGAGCGGCAGACGTCGCAATCAAGGTGCCGTCTCGCAGCGCGGAGCTGATTCAGCAGGTGCATCTCGCCGTGGAGCACCTGCTGTGCGAACTGGTCGAAAGGGCGCTGTTTCGATGACGCTGACGATTGCATTCTCGCAGCTGAATCCGACGGTCGGTGACGTCGCCGGTAATGCGACGCTGGTACGCCGGGCGCGCGACGAAGCCGCGGCTCAAGGTGCCGACCTGGTGGTGTTCTCGGAGCTGGTTCTCGTCGGCTATCCGCCCGAAGATCTCGTGCTTCGTCCCGCACTGGTCGAGGCCGCGGCAGCGGCGCTTCACGATCTGGAGCGCGAAAGCGCCGCGCCTGGTTCACCTGGCCTCATCGTCACTCTTCCGTGGAAACAGAACGGACGGGTGCATAACGCGGTGGCGCTCGTGACCAACGGCACGAGCCAGTTGCGTTTCAAACACGAGCTGCCCAATTACGGCGTGTTCGACGAGAAACGCGTCTTCGCGCCTGGTCCGCTGCCGGAGCCAGTCACATTCAGAGACGCCCGTCTCGGATTGCCTGTCTGCGAGGACATCTGGATCGATCGCGTGACGACACAGCTGGCGAAGCGCGGCGTACAACTGATGCTCGTCCCGAACGGCTCCCCGTTCGAGGTCGACAAATTCGAACATCGCCTCGACCTCGCGCGCGCGCGGGTGTCGGAGACTCAGGTCCCGCTGGCGTATGTGAACCAGGTTGGCGGTCAGGACGAGCTGGTGTTTGACGGTGGATCGTTCGTCATGAACGCCGACGGCACGCTTGCCTGCGTGATGCCGTTCTGGCGCGAAGCGCTTGTCCTCACGCGATGGACGCTCGACGGCAAATCGTTTCGCTGCGAGGCCGAGGCGCATTGGTCGCGCCAGCCGCGGCTCGACGCGATCTACAGCGCGATGATGCTTGGTCTCCGCGATTACGTGCACAAGAACCGCTTCCCCGGCGTGGTGCTTGGCATGTCCGGCGGCATCGACTCTGCGCTCACCGGAGCGGTGGCGGTTGACGCGCTCGGAGCCGCGCACATCCGCGGCGTCCGTCTTCCATCGCGGTTCACCAGCCGCGCCAGTCTGGACGACGCGGCGGAATCGGCGCGCCTGCTCGGCATGCGAATGGACGCGATAGCGATCGAAGAGCCGGTGGCCGCTGCCGAGCGCGTGCTTGCGCCGCTGTTCGAAGGACGGGAGCGCGACGTCACGGAGGAAAACCTGCAGGCGCGCGTCCGCGGCGTGCTGCTCATGGCGCTGTCGAACAAGTTCGGCGAGCTCCTCGTCACGACCGGCAACAAATCAGAGATGTCGGTCGGCTACGCCACGCTGTATGGCGACATGTGCGGCGGCTATTCCGTGCTCAAGGACATCTATAAGACTGAGGTGTACGCGCTGGCGCGCTGGCGTAACGAGAATCTGCCGGAGGGTGCCTGCGGCCCCCGTGGACGCGTCATTCCAGAGTCGTCACTGACCAAAGCCCCGACCGCGGAATTGCGACCTAACCAGACGGACCAGGATTCCCTGCCGCCGTACGAGGAGCTCGACGCGATTCTACATGGACTCGTCGAAGACGAGCTCAGCGTGTCGGAGATCGTTGCGCGCGGGTTCCTGCGCGAGACGGTCGTTCGCGTGCAGCGACTCCTCTACGCTGCCGAATACAAGCGTCGGCAGGCGCCGCCCGGCGTGAAGATCACTCGAAAGAGCTTCGGACGTGACCGACGCTATCCGCTAACGAACTCGTTCCGGGAGATCTGACGGATCAGGGGGAAGGGGGAAGGGGGAAGGGCTGGTCTAGGCATAAGGCCAAAAGGGATTAGGAAGTAGAGATAGGCAGCAGCCGTTAACCGGCTCGCGCGTTCCAGAGAGCCGATCAGGCCATGCAACATAAAGAATTGAGACGCACGACTTCCGGATTTCGTGACCGAGGACCAGTTGGTCGTCGCGCCTGAAGCGCCGTGTCGTTCGGTAGCATCGGTCCGCGAGGTTCATCGACTTCTGCCACACGAGTAGTTCGCGATACGAATTGAGCTTTGCCATGCGGTTGACACACGCATGTGGAATGCCGCGACGAATTGCTGGTTTCCAGCGGGACACCGCCTCCGACGTCGCAACTATTGCCAACGCTCCCGCCTTATGACTACGCACTTATTGCCAGGACCAGCCCTTCCCCCTTCCCCCCCTCCCCCCTCCCCCTGAGTGTTCAGCGCGCGTATTCCGTCGCGATCCCGGTCCCCTTTAAGTACCGGGCCCGGTCATCTCGTCGATATGGTCGTTCCTCC
>JACXTT010010573.1_pt1 | contig 12413 bp, 12 predicted proteins | sample 9270951 | NCBI WGS metagenome assembly JACXTT01 (sample SAMN15532306, study PRJNA645909) | rock metagenome | isolation source: weathered quartz diorite | place: Puerto Rico | collected 2017-06-21 | reverse complement strand
TATTCCGGTTGCCGGCAGTATCTCGAAGATATCGAGCGCGCGCGCTCGGAGGTAGGAGACGGCGCGCCCGAAGTCGAGAAGCTGCGCTCGTTCTACAATCATCCGCTGTTGATTGAGGCCGAGGCAGATCGCGTACGCGACGCGATCGATCAGATTCCCGCGAATCGCCGCGCCGACGCGCATCTGATATTCACTGCTCACAGCGTACCCGTGCCGATGGCCGAGACCAGCGATTATCAGAAGCAGCTCAACGAAACATGCCGCCTGGTTTCAGAAAGCATCGGGCGTGATCGCTGGCAATTGGTGTATCAAAGCCGCAGCGGCGCGCCGGGCCAGCCCTGGCTCGAGCCGGATATTGGCGACGCGTTGCGCAACATTGAAACTGGCGCAGACGTAGTCGTGATTCCGATTGGCTTCATCTCGGATCACATGGAGGTACTCTACGATCTCGATACCGAAGCCCGCGATATCGCGAAGGAATGCGGTCTGCACATGGTCCGAGCCGCAACGGTGGGAGTTCATTCCAAGTTTCTGAGCATGATTCGCGAACTGATCAGTGAAAGATTGGGACAGTGCGAAGCGCGAGCGATCGGGAAATACGGGCCGAGTCACGATACGTGCCGCGCCGATTGTTGCCCCGCTCCCGCTCGCCGGCCAAGTTCCATGAGCCACAGCGAGTCTTCGCCGCGCGCCATCGTACAGCGATAACCCGCGCTAGCGTTCATTCAGCTTTTTGTAAACGTCGCGCTTCGAGAGGCCGCGTCGCCGAGCGACGGTTTTGAGGGCTTCCATTCGTGGAACACCGGCTTCGACCAGTTGCTGGACAGCCTGTTCGATTGGAGTATCGTCGGTTTCAGTCGCGGCGCCTTTGTCGATAATGACGGTAATTTCTCCCTTGATCGATGGGCGTTTCTCCAGAATTTCGCGCAGCTCGAGCGCTGTGCCACGCAGAAACTCCTCGTGGACTTTGGTCAGCTCGCGAGCCACTACGACGGTGCGATTGCCCAGAATCTCGCAAATGTCTTTCAGCGCATCGAGAATGCGATGCGGCGCTTCGTAGAAGACCAGGGTGGCAGGCAGCAGCTTCAGTTCTTCGAGCACCTCTCTGCGCTGGCCTTGCTTCGCGGGCAGAAAGCCATGGAAGAGAAACGAATCCGCCGGAAGTCCAGATGCGCTCAGTGCGGTGAGCAGCGCCGACGGCCCCGGGATGGGAGTGACACCGATTCCGTGCCCGCGGGCCTGCTCGACCAGGCGATATCCCGGGTCGGCGATCAGTGGCGTGCCAGCGTCGGTAACAAGCGCGATGTTTTTGCCAGCTTGCAGATCGCGCAATAGTTCTATGGAACGGCTCTGCTCGTTGTGCTCGTGATAGCTGATAAGCGGCTTCACGATGTCATATCGGTCGAGCAGCTTGCGTGTTTGACGTGTGTCTTCGCAAGCGATCAGATCCACTTCGCGCAATATGCGAAGCGCGCGAGCGGTAATGTCCTCGAGGTTACCGATCGGTGTCGCGACGATGTAGAGTACGCCAGTCACTTGAGTTCGGCTTACAGTCAAGACTACGATAAAAACGCGGAGCGACACCGGAGCATCGTGGCCATCCCCGGATTTTATGTTTGGGAAGTACCTGGCAAATGGATTTCGATCGAGCTCAGCCTCGATGTCGTGGATCGTCTCCAGCAGGATGTGATTCGAGGTTTCGGCGCTGTGCCGCGGCGGGGCGCCGAGGTGGGCGGGATTTTGTTGGGGTCGGTGAGCGGCGGAGGACGAGTGGTCCGCGTCGAGGACTACCAGCAGATTCCGATCGAATACAAGCGCGGCCCGTCGTTTCTACTTTCCGAACCGGATCGTTTGACATTTGACACAGCATTGGTCCGCCTTCGGGACGGGGCATCGTTATCTAATCGCCCGATTGGCTACTTTCGCAGTCATACACGCGATGGAGCCGGGCTCGGTGAAGAAGATCTGGAGTTGGTGGCGCAGAATTTCCCAGATGCGGAAACGATTGTCCTGCTGATACGGCCGTTCGGGACGAAGCCCAGCATGGCGGGCTTCTATTTCAAAGAGGACGGAAAATTCCAGAGCGGCCCACCGTTGCTGGAATTCCCGTTTCGACGGAAGGATCTCGCGCCCAATGACGTGACGCCGGCGCCAGAGCGGTCGCGAGTTATGGTCGAGCTTGCCGAAACGCCTGCCCTTAGAGCGCAAGAAGTTGTCCCGCCAGCGCCAGTTCGTCAGGTCCCGATCGCGCCGGAGCCAACACCGGTGCCCGAGTTGGTTGCTGAAGCTCCTCCGAAGCCCCGATCGAGATTTTGGAATAGCGCGATTTGGCTTCCATTGTCGGTAGTCTTCCTGCTGTTGGGACTTTTGCTCGGGTTCCAGGCGGCTCTCACCATCGGACCGCACCCGCTAAGCACTTCAGATCCGTACAAAATTGCGCTGACTGCATCGCAGTCCGGCAACAATGTCGAAGTGAAGTGGGATCGTCTTTCACCCGTTATCCAGAAGGCGCAGAAGGGCGTTCTTACGATCGAAGAAGGCGCCTACCGTAAGCCAATCCAGCTCGATGCGGAGCGGCTGCGGAACGGCATGACCGTAATCTACAGGCACTATTCAAACCAAGTTCGGTTCCGGCTCGAGGTGTTTCTGAAGGACACCAGCAGCCTGACCGAAACGGTGGAATGGAAGCAATGAGGAAATCGAATCTTAACAGGCCGGCACGGATGCCTCTCCATTGGCATCGTGCAATGTCAGCTTGTCTTTGCGGGCGCTGACCTGCACACGCAGGTGACCGCCCGGCTGTACTTCGCCGGCCGCGATCAATGTCGCCAACGGTTGGATGAGTTCGCGCTGTATGGTGCGCTTCAACTCGCGCGCGCCATACTCCTGGCTGGCGCCTTTCTCCAGCAGGAACTTACGCGCACGCGGCACAACTTCCAGATGGAATGTGCAATCGCCGAGCCGGCGATCCAGATGGTCTTGCAAATCACGGACTTGCTGATCAAGGATCGCATTCAAAGCCTCCAACCCCAGGGGTTGATAAGTAATCACCGAGTCGATACGGTTGACGAATTCCGGGGAAAATTGTTTGCGCACGGCGTTCATCGCAATTCCTTCCAACTTTCGCGTCACGCGGCCGGATTCCCGTCGCAGGAGAGATTCAAAGCCGAAATCGGGATTGAGCTCCCGCGCCATATTCTGAGCGCCGAGATTGCTGGTCAAGAAAATCAACGTCTTCTCGAAATTAACGCTGGTACCGTCGCCCAACCGGAGCGTGGCTTTGTCCAGGATTCCGAGGAGCAGCCGAGTCATTGAGGTAGCGGCTTTCTCCACTTCGTCGAACAGCACCAGCGACACGTCGCATGATTCGCTGGTGGCGGCATTCACTTTCTGTTGCGTCAGCCAGGGCTGTGTCTCGCGATGCCCCAGGTAGCCAGGTGGCGCTCCGATCAGCTTGGCCACCTCGTGGTCCATTTGAAACTCCCCGCAATCAACCTTGAGTAGTTTCTTCGGGCTGCCGTGCAGAACCTGCGCGAGCGCTTCGACTGTTTTGGTTTTCCCGGTACCGGTGGGACCGAGAAGCAGGAAAACGCCTGCGGGCCGGCCCTCGGGGGAAAGCCGGGCTCGGTACATTTCAACAAACGGAGTGATGGCGGCGATGGCTTCCGGTTGGCCCATGATGTGACGGGACAACGATTGTGCGATGTCGCTCGAATGCTCGACTGCGCGCAATCTCGAACGGCTCTGATAATTGCTCATGACGAAAAATTCACCCTCAAGTCAATTATGGAATCAAAATTGCACGCACAGGCGCTTTTCGGCTCGCAAGCTTCATGATTTGCGTTATTGAGCGTGCGAATTTTGCTTTAGAAATGAGCGGATTAAGTTGGAAATACGACTGCTCGCATGCCCATCGCCGTAGGGGTTGTGAACACGCGCCATCGCATCGTACATCTCGCGGTTTTCGAGCAACTGAACGGTTTCGCTGACAATCCGGCGCTGGTCGGTTCCGACCAGTTTTACCGTGCCGGCCAGCACTGCTTCCGGCCGCTCGGTTTTTTCGCGCATCACCAGGATCGGCTTGCCGAGCGAGGGGCCCTCCTCCTGGATTCCGCCGGAATCGGTGATCAGAAGGTGGGCCCGACGCATCAGGTCGACGAACGGCACATAGCTCTGGGGCTCGATCAGGCGCACATTAGGATGGTTCGCCAACCGTCGCTGCACTGGATCCTGCACATTGGGGTTGGGATGCACCGGATAAACGATCTGCACATCTCCCCGATCCGCGAGTTGCGCCAGGGCTTGGCAGATCCGATCGAATCCTCCGCCAAAACTCTCGCGCCGGTGAGCGGTAACGACGATGAGCTTCTTGGCGGGGTCCAACTCGGGCCATTCCCGGCCACGCAGTCGGCCTTCTGAAAGCGCATCCCGAACGTAGAGCACCGCGTCGATGCCGGTGTTGCCAGTGACATGGATTGACTCCGGAGCTACGCCTTCGCCGCGCAGGTTCTCCGCGGCGTTTTCGGTAGCCGCGAAGTGCAACTGTGCAAGACGAGACGTAAGAACGCGATTCATCTCCTCGGGAAACGGCTGCCGCATATCGCCTGTCCGCAAGCCGGCCTCGACATGAGCAACCGAGATCTGCAAATAGAACGCCGACAGCGCGCCGCACAGCGTGGTCGTGGTGTCGCCTTGCACGATCACAAGCGAAGGGCGCTCGACTGCCAGTACACCTTCGAGCCCGGCGAGAATCCGGGACGTGGACTGGAACAGGGTTTGGCCTGGCAGCATGAGATCCAGATCATGATCCGGCTTTACCTCGAATGCTTCCAGCACCTGGTCGAGCATCTCGCGATGCTGGGCGGTGACGCATACGCGAACCTGAAACTCAGAGGGGAGTTCGCGGAGACTGCGAATCACCGGACAGAGCTTGATCGCTTCCGGCCGGGTGCCGAAGATCAACAGGATCTTGTGCATCCGAAAGGCGTCTGACGACGAAGATGGTTTGGGAAGATGCTTACTTGTGCCGGTAGGTGATTCGCCCCTTGGTCAAATCGTATGGAGAAAGCTCCAACGTTACGCGATCTCCAGCCAGCACTCGAATACGATTGCGGCGCAGCTTGCCGGCCAGGTGGGCAAGCACGGTGCGGTCCTGATCCAATTGCACGCTGAACAGGCCGCTTGGAAATTTTTCGACCACGGTTCCAGTAACTTCTATGCTGTCTTCCTTACTCATCTTCCTCCTCGTTAGGGTTTTGTGTCATAGGTATCTTAGCAAAAGGCCGAGAGCAGGCAGGCCTGGGCGGGAGGTAAGGAAAAGGGGCACAAGCATCACTCTCACGCGGTTTTACTCTTGCTGGTTCGCAGCAATGGAATGAGCAACAGCGCCGCAACAACAGCGCAAACGGCCGAGCCTTGCCAAGCCACTCGATTGAGCGCTCGACGCGTGCTGTAATCGCTGAGGATGATCTGCCACCGCTCGGAAAGAAGCCGATTGCTCAAGGCCATGATCAGCAGGAGGCCGAGGAATCCGATCCGCAAAATGGACTTCACGGCGTACGCCGAAAAGTAGCGGGACAAGACGCCACTGAGTGTAGCGACTGCCAGCGATGCCGCCAGACTGAACGTAACCACCGCAAAGCAAAACATCGCCGGTGGAGCGATCAGGGAACCGCGCCAGTTGGTCAAATTGAGCGTTACGAGAGCGGTGATCAAAATCACGACCGCCACTCCCCAGCCATACGCAACTACGATGCCGATGCTGGCCAGTACTTCGCCGGGCGAGTTGCTAATGGAGTCTCGTGACAATTGCGCCGCAGCCGATTCCGCGCTAGCGGGAGCCACAAACAGAAGTGCAAGCAGACCGTAGGCCAGAATGATCCTGGGGTCCAGAAACGTAAAACCTTTGTACCATGGCACCAGAATGCCGAACGTCAACACCGTAAAAAGTATGACCAGGGCCTGCCGTGCCATGAGCGCGAGTCCAGTATAACGTGGCAACAAAGTGGTATCCTTGCGGTACCAAGCAGGTGGTCGGAACCTTACCGGGTTGTAAGGCAATTTTGTCGTTAGGCCCGTCGTAATCCTTAACCTTTTGTTGACCGATAAGTAGTGTATGTTGGACAGGCGTGTAGAACCTCGGATGTTATGCGCGGACATGGTCGATGTCCAATGGAAGGACAAGACTGGACGCCTCCGCCGGGCTGTCGCTAATCTCGAGGACATCTCATTATCCGGTGCATGCCTGCAATTCGACCAGCCGGTCCCGCTGCAAACGGACTTGCGGATAAGTTATCCCAAGGGCGAGTTATTGGGGAAAGTGCGCTACTGCGTCTACCGCGAAATCGGATATTTCCTGGGTATCGAATTTGAGCCGGGCTCGCAGTGGTCGGCACAGCATTTTCGGCCACAGCACATGCTGGACCCGCGCCGCCTGGTGATCCGCAGCGTCAACCGCGCCTCGAAATTAGTCAACTAGACCCCGGCCGCAACGGCCGCTGCCAATCCTTCCGCCCGCCGCCCCTCTTCCAAGCTCAAGATATATTAATCAATTGGTCCCGATATGTGGCTCGCCACCGGCGTGGCCATTGTGTAGTCGCAGGGCACGTTCATGAAAACCCAAAGGGAATCCATCGATGACACGCGACTCGGCGGGATCTGGGCTGCGGCAGTGACGCCTCGACGCGCCGAAGAGTATTCCATCGATTTGGGAGCCACTCTGGAGCTGATCGACTTCCTTTGCGAGAGCGGAGTACAAGGGATCGTTTTACTGGGCTCGACCGGCGAGTTCGTCCACTTCGCGCTCGATGATCGCCGGCACATGGTGAATTTTGCAGCCAAGCGGAGCCGCTTGCCGCTGCTGGTCAACGTCTCGCATTCCACTCTCGACGGTGCAATTGAGTTGGCTCGGGAAGCGGCCAGTGCGGGCGTGTCGGGGATTCTGTTGATGCCGCCATACTATTTCCGTCAAAGCCAGGAGGCGATCCGGAGTTTCTATCAGTCCTTCAACGCCGCAATCGGCCACGCTCTGCCTGCTTTTCTGTACAACATTCCTTTTTGCACTGATGAGATCGGCATATCCACGGCAGTCGATTTGCTGGCCAGTGGCATGTATGCGGGAATCAAGGACTCCAGCGGCGACGTCGACTACTTCCGTGCGCTCAGCGGACAATGCGCCCTCAAGCCTTTTACACTTTTCTCCGGCTACGAACGGATGTACGTTGACGCAAAGCGTCTGGGAGCGCACGGAGCTATCTTCGGAACGGCCTCGGCAGTGCCGGAATTGCTGGTTGCCCTGGATGGGGCCTTGTGCAAAGGAGCGCAGGAGCGCATCGACCGCCTGGCCGCGCGACTAGTCGAATTCGTCGACTGGATTGAGATGTTTCCGATGACGGTCGGAATCAAGGAAGCCGTCCGGCAACGCAGGTTGAAGAGTGGCGCGCTGGCCGTTCCGCTCGGTAGCGCAGGCGAGAGAAGGCTGGCGGAGTTTGGGGAATGGTTTCGCGCGTGGCTTCCGGAGGTTTTGCGCGAGTGCCGGCAAGAATCAACAGAATAGGAAACCAGGAAAAATGAACATCGAAGAATTCCGGCGTTACGGGCATGACGTGGTCGATTGGATGGCTGACTACCTGGAGAACATCAGGGAATATCCAGTTTTGCCGGCCGTCAAGCCCGGAGACTTGGTGGATCGCCTGCCGCGATCAGCGCCTGAGCACGGTGAACCGATGGATGCCATCCTCGAAGATTTCGAGCGCTCGATCGTTCCGGAAGTGACGCACTGGAATCATCCAAGATTCCTGGCGTACTTCGTGTCGTCCGGATCGCATCCGGGCATTCTGGGCGAGATGCTGACGGCGGCGCTGAATGTCAACGGCATGCTTTGGAAGAGCTGCCCAGCTTCAACCGAGCTCGAGGAAATCACGCTGGGATGGCTGCGGGAATGGCTCGGATTACCGCGCGAATTCTTCGGGATCATATATGACACCGCCTCGGTTGCGACCATGCATGCCATCGCAGCAGCTCGTGAAATGGCCGAGCCTGAGTCCCGCCGCAACGGCAACAGTGGCCGGCTGGTCATGTATGTTTCCGAGCAAGCCAATTTTTCGGTGGAAAAGGCCGGCGTGACGCTCGGCATCGGTCAGAACAATATCCGGCAGATTCCGGCCGACGAAGCTTTTCGAATGCGCGTGGATTTATTGCGCGAAGCCATGGAGGCCGATAGCAAGGCCGGCAAGAAGCCGTTTTGCGTCGTGCCTACGGTGGGAACTACGTCCACGTCCAGCATCGATCCCGTGCCCGAGATCGCCGATGTCGCCGAAGAGTATGGAGCGTGGCTTCACGTAGATGCAGCCTATGGCGGAGCAGCGGCCGTGTTGCCGGAGCTGCAAAGCATTCTTGCCGGCGCCGAACGCGCTCATTCCCTGGTGATCAATCCGCACAAGTGGCTGTTCACGCCGATCGACCTCAGCGCTTTCTATACCCGCAAGCCCGAAATTCTTCGCCGCGCGTTCTCGCTGGTGCCGGAGTACGTAAAGACCGTGGAAGATCCACGCGCGGTGAACTATATGGACTACGGCGTGCAGCTCGGCCGGCGCTTTCGCGCGCTGAAGCTGTGGTTTGTGATGCGCCATTTCGGGCGCGAGGGGATTTGCGACATCATTCGCTCGCATATCGCGTATGCCCAAAGACTGGCGGGCCTGATCCGTTCACACGCCGATTTCGAGGTCGCAGCACCGACGCCGTTCTCGCTGGTTTGTTTTCGCTATCGCGGCTCGGACGACGCAAACCGGCAGTTGCTCGACCAAGTGAATACGTCCGGCAAGGCGTTCCTTTCGCAGACTGTATTAAACGGTCGTTTCGTGCTCAGGATCGCCATCGGAAACATCGCCACCAAGTGGGAGGATATCGAAGAGGTTTGGGAATTTGTGAAGCAGACCGCCAAGAAAATCAATGCACCAAGGAACGATTGAGGTATTCGTCGACCGTTTCCAACAGGTGCGAGGGATGAACCGGCTTTGAGATGTAGCCGTCCATACCTGCCTCCAGACACCTTTCCTTGTCGCCGCTCATGGCGTGCGCGGTCATCGCGACGATGGGCAACGATTTCCAGCGATCGTCCTTACGGATGAGGCGAGTGGCCTCCAGCCCATCGAGTACAGGCATCTGCACATCCATCAGGACCAAATCAAAGCCGCCGCCATTTTCGAGCTTCGACAAGGCCTCCGTGCCGTCGTTGGCAAGCTCGATCGAGTAGCCACGCTTCCGCAACACGGTGGTAACCACCTTCTGATTCACCTGGTTGTCCTCCACTACCAGGATTCGAGCGAGTGACGATAGAGAATCCTCAGCCGCGGCCCGCTGTGGTTCCGAGGATTTGGATTCAGACGTTTCCTCGATCGCGATCTGGCACTGAAGCCGCACTCGGAATTTTGTCCCCCGGCCCACTTCGCTTTCCACGTGAATCTCGCCTCCATGCAATTCCACTAGTTTTTTCGTGATAGCAAGCCCCAAGCCCGTCCCTCCGTACTTGCGGCTCACGCTTCCGTCCGCCTGCGTGAACTTGTCAAAAATGGAGTGCAGCTTGTCTTGTGGAATTCCAGTTCCGCTGTCCTCGACGACGAACTGAAGCGAGAACTGTTTCCCGTCAGAAAACCAGCTGTCGACGCGCACACGCACCGAACCTTCGGGCGTGAACTTGACCGCGTTGCTGACCAGGTTCGAAAGGATCTGGCGGATTCGAAGGGGATCGCCCACCACGTGTTCGGGCACGTCTGGAGAAATCTCACAACGAAGCTGAATACCGTTTTGTAGCGCCCGAGGCTTGTGTGCCTTGATGCAGTCTTCAAAAATGAGACGCACATCAAACGGAATCTTCTCCAACGTCATTTTTCCAGCTTCGATCTTCGAAAGATCGAGGATGTCGTTGAGAAGGGTGAGCAGGGAATAGGCGCAGCTTTGGGCGATCTCGAGTTGTTCGGATTGCTCGGAGGAAAGCTGACCCTCCATCGCTAAATCGAGCATGCCGATCACTCCATTCATCGGCGTCCTCAATTCGTGCGAGACGTTGGCCAGAAAATCGCTCTTGGCCTGGTTGGCCGCCTGAGCGTTCCGCATCGCGTCTTCGAATTGCTCGGTACGCTCCTTGATTCGCTGCTCCAACAACTCCTGCTGTTCGCGAATCTCCTTCTGAGAACTGGCCAGATCTTCGATCATCCGGTTCAGGCTCTCGCCGAGAAATTCGATTTCATCACCCGTCTTGCTGACGTGAATCGGCTCCAGGCGGCCGTTGCGAACCGCGAGTATGCCTGCTTGGAGTAAGGTCAGGGGGCGCGCCAGAATGCGAATGGTGAAACGCGCGATCGCGGCTGAAACCAGCAGCACGATCACGAACAGCAGCACGCCCTTTCCGCCTTCGAAGGTGTCTTGGCGAAGGTCGTAGGCAAGGATCGTGGCCACTACCCAAAACAGCAGCGCTGCCGTGAAGATGGAGAACTTGGATGCGAGCGAACGCAGCGCTCCGGGGCGTGCCACCACGCGGTCGTTTTTCGACCCCTCTGGCATAAGCGTACATCGGAATTTCCACCGCTATCTCTATAAGGGAGAAACCTTAGAGGCGCACCTTAGTGTGGCCAATGCTATTCTTGGAAAAAATGAGCCGCCTTCGGATCACGCTCTGCGGTTTGGAACTGCAGAATCCGGTGATCGCCGCTTCGGGAACCTACGGATACGGAATCGAATTCGAGAAGGTAGCGGACCTTAATGCGATCGGCGGAATCGTAGTCAAAGGGCTTTCGCGCGAACCGATCGAGGGCAACCCGCCGCCGCGTCTGTGGGAAACCGAAGGCGGGATGATCAACTCCATCGGGCTGCAGAACATCGGCGCTCGCGCCTTCGTGCGCGAGAAACTGCCGGCGCTGCGCGGTTTGAAAACCGCGATCTTCGCTAACGTCTTCGGATATTCAGCGGCAGATTACGCTGAAGTAATTCGCATCCTGGAAGACGCCGAAGGCATCTCAGGATATGAGCTGAATGTCTCTTGCCCCAATTCCACTCATGGCGGCATCTATTTTTCGAGCGACCCCGTGCTCTTGAGCGAATTGGTAGCGTTAGTGCGACCTCTGGCGCGCCGTCCGTTGATTGTGAAGCTGTCGCCAAACGTCGCCCGAATTGAACCTCTTGCGCAAGCGGCGGAACAGGCCGGGGCAGACGCCATCAGTCTGGTGAACACGTTTGTGTCACTGGCGATCGATGCGCGTACGCGCCGGGCGCGCATAGGGGCGGGCTTCGGTGGACTTTCCGGGCCGGCGATCAAGCCCATCGCCCTTCGGCTGGTGTACGAAGCGGCCCAGGCCGTGCGGATTCCGGTCATCGGCTTGGGAGGCATCCGGTCCGGCGAGGATGCCGCGGAATTTTTGGTCGCCGGGGCATCGGCGGTCGAAGTTGGTACGGTGAATTTTTGGGATCCGGCAGCACCCGGCCGCATTGCGCGCGAGCTGGACGATTATATGAAGAGCCAGAAACTAAATAACGTGAAGGAACTAGTGGGAACACTCCAAATATGAAGAAAACGGCTTCAACTGACAAAGCGCCCAAGGCGATTGGTCCTTATTCGCAGGCGGTGATTGCAAACGGTGTCGCATACTTGAGTGGTCAGATTGCGCTCGATCCGGCGACGAATCAACTAGTGGACGGCGATATCACGGTGCAGACCGATCGTGTCATTCAAAACTTGAAGGCGGTGCTCGAAGCCAGCGGGGCGTCTCTCGAGTCCGTGGTGAAGACCACTGTCTTCCTTAAGGACATGAGCGATTTCCCCAAAATGAACGAGGTGTACGGCCGCTACTTCGCAGCCAATGCGCCCGCCCGTTCGACCGTGCAAGCGGCCAAGCTTCCGCGCGATGTCAGCGTCGAGATAGACGCCATCGCTATCGTCGGATAGCGCTAGTGGACTGAATACTGGGGCTGCGGCGGGTTCAGCGTGATCTCGAGTGTCTTCTGAGGTTCCGCCACGTCGAAGTTGTCTCCGAAAGTCTGGTAATTCTTGGCGATGATCTGAACCAGGATTGTTCCCTGCGGGATGGGCGGAATTTTGGCGATGCCGTCCTCGTTGGTTTGCAACTCCCACTCGGTTCGGATCTTCTTTCCCAATTTCACCAGTGAGTGCCCTTTGACGAACTTAACGATTACACTGGCGTGATCCACAGGTTTACCGGACTTGCTTTTCACCTGGATGGTGAGCTTGGTCATATCAGCGCCGAGGATAGGGAAGGACAAAGCCAGCAGGAGAATCACGTACCGCATAGAACCATGATACTCGCTGGGTGGCGGGCCGCATTTCCGGCTATCCGCGACGCGATCCCCTCGTCTAAAGGACGAAATCCTCAGAATGGAGGAAGGTCTCTTGCGCGCAACTC
>JACXTT010010572.1_pt1 | contig 12414 bp, 15 predicted proteins | sample 9270951 | NCBI WGS metagenome assembly JACXTT01 (sample SAMN15532306, study PRJNA645909) | rock metagenome | isolation source: weathered quartz diorite | place: Puerto Rico | collected 2017-06-21 | reverse complement strand
ACGGCGCTCAACGCCGAAATGATCGCGCGCAGCGCGCGCGGTATGCGTGTCATTCCGGCCGAGAAATTTTTCGCCGGCATCATGACGACAGCGCTGCAAGAAGATGAGTTGCTGACCGAAGTGCGGTTGCCGCTACTGTCCTCCGATACACGTTTCGGCTTTTACGAATTCAACCGCCGCGCCGGTGATTTTGCCATCACCATGGCACTAGTCACCTTTCGCGCGCAAAATTCCGTGATTGTCGAGCCGTGCGTGGCCATCGGCGGCGCCGAGGCCACACCACGCCGGATTGAAAAAGCAGAGCATGTGCTCAATGGGCGTCCGGCAAGCGCGGAGATATTCGCAGCGGCTGCGGACGCCGCCGCAAAAGCCGCCGACCCGCTGGATGATGAAAACACCAGCGCTGATTATCGCCGCGGCCTCTTGCGCACCGTTGTTCTTCGCGCTCTCAAGCAGGCCGCCGCATGAACGAAAATTCGCACGCAACAAAATGGATCGGCATGCCGGTCGAGCGGCTGGAAGACCCGCCGCTGGTCACCGGCCGCGGGCGGTACGCGGGCGACATCAATTTTCCGCACCAGCTTCATATGCGCATCGTGCGCTCGAACCACGCACACGGAAAAATCATTTCGGTCGACACCAAAGCGGCATGCGCATTGCCCGGCGTCGTCGCGGTATGGACCGCGTCCGACATTCCGGAAGTGCCGCCGATCGATTTTCGCGAAGGCGCGATTGAGAAACTCGCGCCCTATCGCCAGCCGGTTCTCGCCATCGGAAAGGTGCGTTACGTCGGCGATCCGGTGGCCGCGGTGTTCGCGGAAGATCCGTATGTCGCGGAGGACGTTGCCGATCTCGTCAACATGGAGATCGAGGAGCTGCCGCCGTTGTTGTCGCCAAAAGTGGAGCCTGGCGAATTTTCGTCCGGCCGTAACACCGAAGCCGATGTTTTGCGCCAGGGCTATGGCGACATCGATGCGGCGTTCCAAAAGGCGCATACCATCATTGAGCTTGAACTTTCCGTCGGCCGGCATTCCGGCGTGCCACTTGAAACCCGCGGCGCCATCGGCCGCTACGACGCGGCGCGCGACATGCTGGAATTGCACGGCGCAGCAAAAGTGCCGCATCGCAATCAGGAATTGATCGCGCGCATGCTCAAGCGCAAGCTGACTTCGGTAAATGTGTTCGAGTCACACGTCGGCGGCGGCTTCGGTATTCGCGGCGAACTCTATCCCGAAGACATATTGGTATGTGTCGCCGCCATGAAGCTCGGCCGTCCCGTGAAATGGATCGAGGATCGGCGCGAGCATCTCATCGCCGCCAACCATTCGCGCAATCAGCACCATAAGCTGCGCGCGGCCGTCGCCGCCGACGGCGAAATCCTCGCCATCGACGATCTGATTTTCCATGATCAAGGCGCCTATGTGCGCACGCATGCAACCCGCGTCGCCATGATGACGTGTGGCGTGCTGCCTGGCCCCTATCGTGTGCCGCTCGCCTATCGCGCGGTCTGTCATTTTCGATTGACCAACAAGACACCGGCCGCGACCTATCGCGCGCCCGGCCGCTTCGAGACCAGCTTCGTACGCGAACGGCTGGTCGACGCCATCGCGCATAAGCTCAAGCTCGACCCGATTGAAGTGCGCAGACGCAACGCAGTGACCGCAGCCGAAATGCCTTTCAAGCGCCCGCTGGAAGCGCTCGGCGAGGAGATACATTTCGACTCGGGCGACTATCACAAGCTGCTCGACAAGATGCTTAAAGCGGTCGAGTGGGAAAAGCTCAACGCTGATCTCGCGCGCCGTCGCACCAACGGAGAAATGGTCGGCGTCGGCCTCGTGATGTTTGTGGAGAAGGCGGGCCTCGGGCCGAAAGACGGCGTCAACATTTCGGTCGATGCCAACGGCGCGGTCGAAGTGGTCACCGGCGGTGCTTCGCTCGGGCAGGGGTTCGAGACCGTTATGGCGCAGGTTGCGGCCGAGATGCTCGGCGTCGACTATCAGCGCGTGACCGTAATCCACGGTCAGACCGATCGCATCTCACATGGCATCGGCGCACATGCTTCGCGTGCCACCGTGATGACGGCATCGGCCACGCGCGTCGCCGCGTTGAACCTGCGCAAGACCGCGCTCGATGCTGCCGCGGAACTACTCCAGGCGCCAGCCAATGCACTCGACATCGTCAATGGCGAAGTGATCCGCACCGACCGCGCCGGCGGACCGTCCATCGGCCTCGGCCAAGTCGCCGCGAGCCGTAACGGCAGGCTCGAAGCAGAAGGTTGGCACCATGCCGACCATCAGGTGTATCCGTACGGCAATCACTTGGCGGTGGTGCGCGTCGATCCCGGCACGGGTGGTGTAATGGTGGAGCGCTATGTCATCGCCTACGACATCGGCCGCGCCATCAATCCAACGCTGGTCAAAGGGCAAATCGCCGGCGGCTGCGCGCAAGGCTTGGGCGGCGCGCTATGGGAAGAGTTCACCTACAACGATAACGGCGATCCGTTGAGCGTAACATTCGCCGACTATCTTCTGCCGACCGTGCGTGAAGTGCCCGACATCGAAATCATTTTGACCGAAGACGCGCCGAGTCCGCTCAATCCGCTCGGCATCAAGGGCGCGGGCGAGAGCGGCATCAACGGCGTCGGCGCGGCCATCGCGTCGGCCATCGACAATGCCATCGGCATCCCTGGCGCGGTCACGCAACTGCCTGTGACGCCGCAGCGCCTGAAGGCTATAATCGACCGATTGCGTTGACTGTCCAGATGCCGCCGGAATGAGAGCGATATGGGATTGAACTTTTTGCCAGTGTATTTTGCAACTGCGATCGCGGCATTGCTCTTGCCGTTTGCGCCTGCTGCTGAGGCGCAGCAACCCCGCATTGAGCGGCTCGAAATCATCGGCGCGGGATTTCTTTCATATGAGCAAGCCAGCGAGCGCACCGACGTGCCGGACGCCGTGGGTGGCATTGTGATCCGGCCGAAAAACATGCGGTTTCTGTCCGATACGCCCGCTGTAACGGCAAAAATAGGCACGTCGTTCGGGGTCAGATTCCTGATTGTCGGTCAACCGCGCAATGCGGACGTGACACTTCGCTCCGTGTGGAAAATTCCGTCTCCCGGAATAACCGACCCGAAAAGCGGAAGGACCTATAAGGAATCCGTATCCGAGTTCACCACAAGGATTGGCGATGCGTACTTGGATGGTTATGGATTCAATGAGCAATGGGAGATTGTCTCGGGAACCTGGACGCAGCAAATCTGGCAACGCGACCGCAAGCTGCTGGAGCGTAACTTTACGATTCGGTGAGTACGGCATGATCAGGATTTTGCCATGAACAAAATCGACACGCGCGCTGCAACCCGCGCGTCCAACGCACCCAAGCAGGATCTGCGCGTCTGGCTCGCGCAGATGGAAGCCGCGGGCGAGGTCAGACACGTCAGCGGGGCGAACCGCGAAGAAGAAATCGGCGGCATCGTCGATTTCCATCAGCGCAAAATAGGAAATCCCGCGGTGCTGTTCGACGACATTCCCGGCTATCCGCGCGGGCATCGCGTGCTCGCGAACATTCTCACCTCGGTGCGCCGCATCAATCTTACCTTGGGCAATGATGCTGACGGCAGCGAAATGGAACTGGTGCGCTACTGGCGGCGCTATATGAAGGAAGCAAAATCGATTCCGCCCGTCACGCTGCCAACCGGAGCGGTGCTGGAGAATGTAAAAGAGGGCAAAGACATCGACCTGTTCAAGATTCCCGTTCCGAAATGGCACGAACACGATGGCGGTTATTACATCGGCACGGGCGATATGGTCATCATGAAGGACCCGGACACCGGCTGGATCAACTACGGCGCCTATCGCGTGCAGGCACACGAAAAGAATGTTGCATCCGTGATGTGCTCCAAGGGCAAGCACGGCGACATGATCCAAAAGAAATATTTCGAACGTGGTCAGCCGTGTCCGGTCGTGGTGGTGTGTGGCATGCACCCGTCGCTGTTCATGATTGCGGGTCTAGAAATTCCGCACGGCAAGAACGAGTATGACGTGGCCGGCGGTCTGCTGGGCGAACCGGTCGAAGTCATCATGGGCCCTAAGACCGGATTGCCGATCCCGGCGCACGCCGAAATCGCGTTCGAAGGCTTCATCCATCCGAACGACAAGATCGACGAAGGTCCGCTCGGCGAATGGACCGGCTACTACGCCGGTGGTCTCAAGAAAGAACCTGCGATCCGCGTCGAGAGCATGATGTATCGCGACAATCCGATTTTGCTCGGCGCGATCCCCGGCATTCCACCCGATGACGATTCATTTTATCGCGGCACCTATCGTTCGGGTGCGGTATGGAACCAGCTCGAAGCCGCCGGCGTGCCCGAGGTAAAGGGCGTGTGGTCGCACGCAGCGGGCGGCAGCCGGCTGTGGCTCACCGTCGCAATCAAGCAGATGTACGCCGGCCACTCCAAGCAAGCGGGCCTGATCGCCTCGCAGTGTCACGCCGGTGCTTACGTAAATCGCTTCGTCGTTGTGGTGGACGACGACATCGATCCCGCCGATATGGACAAGGTGATCTGGGCGATGTGCACGCGTTTCGATCCGCGCGAAGGATTGGAGACGCTGCGCGGCTGTTGGAGTTCCGCGCTCGATCCGATGGCCTACGCGCCCGACGATCCGCGCAACGCGCGCGTCGTAATTGACGCCTGCCGGCCGTGGTCGCGGCGAGATACGTTTCCCATCGAGGCGCGCCCAAGCAAGGAACTCGACGAGCGCATCCGTGCGAAGTGGGCGAGCGTGCTGCCAAAGGGTTCATGATCGCTCGTCACATGGCCGAAAAGCTCGCCTTCACCCTCAACATCAACGGCCGCGACTATCCGGTAAACGTCGAACCGCGGCGCACGCTTGCGGATACGATCCGCGACAATTGCGGGCTCACCGGCACGCACCTCGGCTGCGAGCACGGCGTATGCGGCGCCTGCACGGTGATCATCGACGGCGAAGCCACGCGCTCGTGCCTCATGTTCGCAGTTCAGGCGCAGGGCAGGGCGATCCGTACAGTCGAGGGGCTTAGCGATGGCGACAAACTGCATCCGTTGCAGCGCGCATTTATCGCCCACCATGGGCTGCAATGCGGTTTTTGCACACCAGGGTTTCTGATGCTGGCGGCGAATACGCTTGAACGGCAGCCCGACATCGGCGACGAAGAACTGCTTGACGTGCTGGCGTCCAACCTCTGCCGCTGCACCGGCTATCAGAACATCGTCAAGGCGGTGAAAGCCGCGCGGGCGGAAATGCGCAATCCCCTCAAGTGAGTTCAGGGCCACCGTGAAGTCGCGTTATCAAGTCGTCATCGTGGGCGGCGGACCGGTGGGCGTTGCGCTTGCGGTCGATCTCGGGCTGCGCGGCATCTCCTGCGCGCTGGTGGAATCCCGCATCGGCTTGCCGCGCATCCCCAAGGGCCAAAACCTCACTCAGCGCACGCTTGAGCATTTTCAGTTCTGGGGACTGGCGGACGAATTGCGCGCCGCACGCCTCATGCCGCCCGGTTATCCGATCGGTGAGGTCACCGCCTATCGCAGTCTCGCGAGCGAATACTGGCTCGCACCGCCCGGCCGCGAAGTCGTCCGCTCGTTCTATTCCCAGGCCAACGAGCGGCTGCCGCAATATCAGATGGAAGCGGTGCTGCGAAAGAAGATGACCGCGCTTTCGAACGTCGAGGCGCGCTTCGGCTGGACCGCGTCCAAGGTCGAGCAGGACGCCGACAGTGTGCGCGTCGCCATCGCCGAAGAGGGCGGAGTGGGTCGCGAAACTCTACAGGCGGATTACGTCGTGGGCTGCGACGGCGCTCGCTCGCTGGTACGCGAGCAGGTCGGCATCGAGCGCGGCGGCACCAATTTTGATCAGATCATGGTGCTGGTGGTGTTCCGCTCGCGCGAGCTGCACGAAGGGCTCAAGCGCTTTCCGGAGCGTTCGACCTATCGCGTGATGCATCCGGACCTCAATGGCTATTGGCAGTTCTTCGGCCGCATCGACGTCGGCGAGGGCTTTTTCTTCCACGCGCCGGTGCCCGCCGACACCACGCGGGAAAATTTCGATTTTCACGGACTGCTGCAGAAAGTGGCCGGCTTCAAATTCGCCTGCGAATTCGATCACGTAGGATTTTGGGACTTGCGCGTAGCGGTCGCGGAGCGTTATCAGGTCGGTCGCGTCTTCATCGCGGGCGATGCCGCGCACAGCCATCCGCCTTACGGCGGCTTCGGTCTCAACAACGGACTCGAGGACGCGGCCAACCTCGGCTGGAAACTCGCGGGCCGCCTCAATGGTTGGGGCGGCGATACGCTGCTGCACTCCTACAGCGACGAGCGCCGCCCGATCTTCAAGGAGACCGGCGAGCACTTCATCGCCGCGCGGATCAAGCGCGAGGGCGAGATGCTCAACCGAGTGAGCCCGGAGTCCGACCGCGCGGCATTCGAGCGGATGTGGCACGAATTCGGCACTGACGTTGGCTGGCGAGTGAGCGGCTACGAACCGCATTACGAGGGCTCAGCAGTCGTGATCGGTCCCGCCAATGGTGTGTGCAGCGCGCATGGCGAACACATGGTCGAGGCCCGCGCGGGGCACCATCTGACGCCGCGGCCGCTGTCATCCGGGCGCGACGTATTCGATGAACTCGGGGCGGAGTTCACGCTGCTGGCGTTCGATGTGCCGCCCGACGCGGTCGCTTCATTCGAGCAGGCGGCGAAGGCGCTTGGCATTCCGCTCAAGATCGTACGCGACGCCTATCGCGATGGCCGAGAAGCCTACGAAGCACGTATGATCCTTGTACGGCCCGACCAATATGTGGTGTGGACCGGCGAAAACGCCCCCGCCGATGCGGCTGCTGTGCTGAAAAAAGTTGTCGGAAAAGCCTAGCGCGCACCCGCAAAAAACACCGCAAGCCGGTCGAGGCTCTCGTTCCAGCCCACGTTGAATCCACCTCTGATCGCCGCTTCGCGATCTGCCGCCGACTGCAACCGCGTGTGGATGGTAATCTTCGTCTTGCCGTCCACTGGTGCAAAAGTCATCGTCACGACCGAACGCGGCGGCAACCCGGCGCCGCACGGATTGTCGTCATTCGCTGTGCCGGCATAGACGATCCGTTCGGGCGGCGTGAGGTCGCGATAGATGCCGGTGCACGGATAGCTGACGCCGTCGGGGCCGCGCAAGTCGACGCGAAATTCGCCGCCCACCCGCAGATCGACCGAACAGCGCGTCGTGAAAAACCCCTTCGGGCCCCAGAACTGCGCAAGATGCTCGGGATCGGTGAATGCCTTGAAGACGAGCTCGCGTGGCGCATCGATGAGCCGGCTGATGACGATGATTTGTTCGCCCGGCGCGAGATCGGCAATAGCTGACATGATCATTTGATAGCATTGCGCCGCGATCTTGGCGACAGTCTATGACGCCGCGCGCTCTTGCGGAAACATAGCGAAATAGGGCTGCGCTTCCTTGAGCGCGCGAGCAAATGACGGGCGCGCCATCAGGCGATCCAGATATCGCTTCGCATTCTTATGCGTATCGCCAAACGGCATCGCCATGTTGACGTAGAACAATGGCGGTGCGGCGGAACAGTCCGCCAGACCGAAAGCGTCGCCCATCGCCCAGGTTTTCGTCGCCATGTCTTGCTCGATCATGCCGAGCGCGGTTTGCAATTGCGTCCTTGCCTCCTCGACGCCATGTGGATCGCTTTTTCCCGCCGGACGCAGCCGGTCGCCGACGACCTTCTGCATCGGCAAATGCAGATACAGGTCGTAGAAGCGGTCGCGAAAGCGCGTTTGTCGCGCAAGCTCGGCGTCGGTTGGGATGAAGCGCGTCTTGCCGGGATAATGCTGGTCAAGATACTCAATGATAATGCTCGATTCAGGAATCATGCGATCGGTCCCCTCGTCGCGCACCACCGGAAATTTGCGGATCGGCCAGATTTTTTTGAAGGCCGCGCTTTCGTTTGCATCCATCAGGTTGACGATCTCGCGCTCGAACGGCGTGTCGTTCTCATAAAGGGCGATCAGCACCTTCATGCAGTACGATGACAGCGGATGAAAATATAGCTTGAGCGACATGATCACATATTCCCTTCGGCAACGATTGAATTCTACGCTTCGCGCTTTACCAGCTCCGCCAGCCGGTCGAGACTTCCGTTCCAGCCCGCGTCCATGCCCGCCAGCATCTGCTCTGCGACCGGCGCAAGTCCAACGGCGCGCGCGTTCACGGTCAATTTCGTTTTGCCGCCATGGTCTTCGAAAGTAACGGTGGTAACGGACTCCGCCAAGTGATTACCGGCGTGGTCGTCCGGATAAGCCACGAATACCAGGCGATCGGGCTCCTTCACTTCGCGGAACACGCCGCTCATTGGATAGATCGTACCGTTAGGCGCGCGCATGTCGATGTGGATTTTCCCGCCCACACGCGCATCGAGCTCGCAGCGCGGATTGGTGAATCCCTTCGGTCCCCACCATTGCGCCATGTGCTTGGGCTCGATCCACATCTTGAACACCAGAGCCCGCGGCGCGTCATAGACGCGCGTAATCGTCAACTCTTTCGTTGCGGTTGGCTTGGTGGCGGTAGCAACCATTGGTTTACTCCATTACGATTGCGGCAGAAATTCAACGAGCCGATCGAAACAACTGTTCCAGCCATGGCTATGTCCGTCGCGCTGTTCGGTCGACTGGAACGGAATCTGGCGCAGCGTCATCCGGGTTTTTCCGTTTTCCGCCGCAAAGGTCAGCGTCACGACTGTTTCGAGTCCTCGCTCACCTTCTTCCTCCCAGGCGAACGTAAATACCAGCCGCTCCGGTGCTACGATCTCACGGTACACGCCACCCACCCACAGATCCGGTTCGCTTCCGGTCGACTTGAGGTGTGCGCGCCAAACGCCGCCGGGCCGGATATCGGCGTTCATCTCAACGGCGGGATGATGCTTCGGGCCGAACCAGTTTTTAAGATGGCGCGGGTCGGTCCATGCCTCGAACACGAGCTTGCGCGGCGCATCGAACACGCGCGTGACGACGAGTTCATTCTCAACCAATTGTTTGGTGGTGGCAGCCATCGTCGTATCCTCGTTGCGTGCGCGAACTATTTTTCCGCGATGGCCTTCAAACTGGCGAGCCCGATTACGAAATCGTCACCGACCATATTGTCCATGTTGAAAAACATGCACATGATTTTTGCGAGGTAGGGCTTTTTCCCCTGCATCGCCCACGTCACATTCGTGGAGTCGCCCTGCGGCACCAGCGTGAACTCGACGATGTTGTGAGCTTCGAAGGGCTTGAACATCTCCAGTTGGAGCGTGACTTTGGATGACGGAGAAGCGTCGGCAATCTCGATGCGTCCTGCGCCCACGTCCTTATTACCGTCCCATTCGTAGGCGGCACCCTTGCCGCTTTCCGCGCCGCTGTAGGTACGCTTCATCGCAGGATCTTTGGCCTCGTAGGGGGACCAGCGATTGAATGCACGCAGGTCATTGATCAGCGGATAGATTTTTTCCGGCGGCGCCTTGATGCTCGCCGAACGCTGGACCTGGAATATGTCGGGCTGGGTCGTGGCAATCACGAGAACAATTGCAATCGCGACAACCAGCACACCAAAAATCACGGCGAGAATTTTAAGCATCAAATGCTCCTCTGAGTTCCAGGCGCTACGCATCGACCATGGTTTTGAAACCGCCGTAGATCATGCGCCTGGCGTCGAACGGCATGGCTTTCGGATTCATCATCTTCGCGAGCCGCTTGTCTTGCATTACCTTGGCGAGGACGCGGTCGCGATCCTTGCGCGACTTGTAGACGATGTAGGAGAACACCACGGTCTCGCCGCGCTTGAGCTTCACACTGCGCGGAAACGACGTCCATCGTCCCATCTTGACGTCGTCTGCCACGCATTCGCAGTGCTGAAGCGCGCCGTGCTCGCGCCAGACTTTGCTAGCTTTGCGCGCCATGCTGCGATAGGCGCCAAGCCTTTTCTTCGGCACCGGCACGATAAATCCATCGACATAGGACATGTGCACCTCCATTCTTTATTTTTGTTGAGTCTTTGCCAAGTAAGCCCCGAGCTGCTCCATCGTGCCGCTCCAGCCGCCCCGCATGCTGTCGTGGCCGGCATCGAAGGTGGCCTGTTCTTCCGCGGTCGCGTTGTGAGGCCGCCAAGTCACTGTGAATTTGGTCTTCCCGCCCGGCTGCTCCTCGAACGTGAACACCGAGTACGTCTCGATCGGCCAGGTCGGCGCCATCGGATGACGCGTGAGGCCACCTTGCTCGTCCGAGAATGAGTTGATGAGCACGAGTCTCGAAGGTGGCGTGATCTCACGGTAGACTTGACGGCCCCACATCACCGCGCCGTCCGGTGACTTCATGGCGTAGTGGTAGGTGCCGCCGACGCGGAAATCCATTTTGGAATGGACCACGGTGACGCCCTTGGGCCCCCACCATTGCTGCATTCGCTCGGGATCGGTGAAGCACTTCCAAACCAAGTCGCGCGGTGCATCGAGCACGCGCGAGATGACGAAGTCGGGGCTTTTCGCCGCGATATCGGATTTGTTCGGGCTCATGGGTTTTTCGGCCCCGCGATGATCATCCAACCCACACCGAATTTGTCGGCGACCATGCCGAAGCTTTTGGCGAAGAAAGTCTCCATGAGCGGCATCTGCACTTGGCCGCCTTGTGAAAGCGCGTCAAACATCCGCTTGCCCTCATCAGCTTCCTTGGCATCAAGCGAGAGCGAAAAACCTTTGAACTCCGGGTTGTTCTTAGCTTGACCGTCGGACAGCATGACCGGTGCGCCGTTGACCTTTAGGCACGCGTGCATGATTTTGTTTTCGGAACCCGCCGAGCATTTTTGGTCCATGGGCGCTTCCTTGAAGCGCATCAGCATTTGGACCTCAGCGCCGAGATTCTTTTTGTAGAACTCGATCGCCTCTTCGCAGCGGCCGTCGAGGAATAGATACGGTGTGACTGGCATGGTCTTCTCCTTGTTGAACTGGTTTCGATGTATTGAATGGCCATAGTTCAGGCGGCTTGCGTTTTGCTTCGTTATGACGCCATTGTTGTCAGATAGTCCGCCAGACGCGACAGCGTCTGTACCGCGCCCTTGTCGGCGCCGTATTCCTTGATCACGCGGTCGCGCTCGGCGGCCGACGGGAACACCGCATGCAGTGTGAGTCGCGTCTTGCCATTTAAATCTTCGAACGTGACGGTAGTGCGAAACTGCACCGGCCCGACATCGTCGCCGCCGCCGTGGTGATAGACAATGCGTTCGGGTTTTACGATCTCATCGTAGGTGATCCGGTTTTCGTAATCGCGGCCGTCGGGGCCATGCATCACGAAGCGCCACACTCCGCCCGCCCGCATATCGAATGCGCTGGTCGTGGTGGTGAAGCCGTCCGGCCCCCACCATTGCGAGAGATGTTTGGGGTCGGTCCAAACCTCGAACACCAATTCACGTGGCGCGTCATACACGCGCGTCGCGATGATGGAGCGCGGGTCCCGCTCAAGATCGATGCTACTTCTTGCGGCCACGCTTCTTCTCCGTCGCCTGCAGTTCTTTCAGGTAAACGTCCAAGCGGTCGAGGCGTTCGTCCCAGAGCCTGCGATATTCCTCCAGCCAGCCATGCACGCCTTTGAGTGCCTCCGGCTCGATCCGGCAGGGCCGCCATTGCGCCTCGCGCCCGCGCGCAATCAGGCCCGCGCGCTCCAGCACCTTCAGATGCTTGGAGACGGCCGGAAGGCTCATTTCAAAGGGCTTTGCGAGCTCACCCACGGAAGTCTCGCCCGAGGCGAGCCGCGCCAGAATGGCCCTGCGCGTAGGGTCCGCGAGGGCCGCGAATGTGGTGCTCAGATGGTCCATCGGCATGGTGTATATTACCAGTCGGTTAAATAACCTTTTGGTTAAATACAGCGCAAGGTCTGCGATGTCAAGCGGTCAAAATTCCAAGGCAGGCGAGGGGGCCGCCGCGGCGACTAATTCTTCAACCGGTATCCGGTCTTGAAAACCCACCACACGATGGTCAGGCAGATGACGAGAAAGAAGACCGTCATCCCCAGGCTGACGCCTACGTGCACATCGGCGATCTCGAAAAAGCTCCAGCGGAATCCGCTGATCAGATAGACCAGCGGATTGAACAGCGTGACTGTTTGCCAGATCGGCGGCAGCACGCTGGTGGAATAAAACGTGCCGCCCAGAAACGTCAGCGGCGTAATGATCAGCAGCGGAATGATTTGCAGCTTCTCGAAGCCGTCCGCCCAGATACCGATAATAAATCCGAGCAAGCTGAACGTCGCGGCCGTTAGCACCAGGAACGTCAGCATCCAGACCGGATGCTCGATGTGCAAGGGCACGAACAGGAACGACGTGGCGAGAATAATCAGCCCAAGGACGATCGATTTCGTCGCCGCGGCGC
>JACXTT010010571.1_pt1 | contig 12415 bp, 7 predicted proteins | sample 9270951 | NCBI WGS metagenome assembly JACXTT01 (sample SAMN15532306, study PRJNA645909) | rock metagenome | isolation source: weathered quartz diorite | place: Puerto Rico | collected 2017-06-21 | reverse complement strand
AATATAATTCTGCTATCCACCGTCCATCCACCTTGTCATTTGTGTTATGATCGTTCCAGTAGTAAAAAAAAGAGCAGTCACCGCGGTTGGAGGCTCGAGACTCCCCGCGCGCGAACCCGGCCACTACCTTATCGGTCTATGCCGGCAACCTGCTCGGCTGGGAAGACTCCCCAGCCCACGGTCTGAAAGGCCCACTACAAGGGCCTTAGCGAAAGCGCTTTCCCCGGTTCTTTGCTGTTTTTCGGGCCCTGGTTTTTCTGAGAACTGAGAACCAGGAACTGAGAACTGAAATTGAGAACTGGTTGTGCCGCGCGGCAGCGCGGCAACAGAAGACCGCTCCGGAACACGACGCGGGCTGCCCGGTCGCCCCTCGCAGCCCTGTCCCGGATGTTCTGGCTCTTTTCTTGTTCATTCCGAACGAAGTGAGGAACCCCTACCGTGACTGAAATGTAGTTCCATCAGGATCATCCGATCACCGGATTACCCTATGGCCCGATCAGGGTGCAGGGCTCCCTCGCTGCGCTCGGGATGGGAAAAAAGAAAGCGAGACGTTGCAAGCAACGTCTCTACGCCGCCTCGCGGCGGTAGAAGCTGAGGACGGCGTCGCCCTGTTTCAGCGACCGGACGCGCTGCAGGGCGCCGAAGCAGTCGCCGGGGTCGAAGCGCTTGTCGTGCTCGGCGATGACCAGGGCATCGGCGGCGAGAAGGTGCGAGGAAGCCAGCGCATCCAGGCTGGCGGGGTATTCTTGTTTTTCGGCGTAGGGCGGGTCGAGGAAGACCAGGTCAAATGCCATGCCCTGCTTCTCGAGGCGCCTGAGCGCGCCCACCACTTTGCTCTCGACCAGCTGGAAGCCGTGCCTGATGCCGAGGGAGGCAAGGTTGCGGCGGACCAGGGCGGCCGCCTTCTTCGACGATTCCACAAAGACGACCTCGCGCGCGCCGCGGCTGAGCGCCTCGATGCCGACGGCGCCGGTACCGGCGTAGAGATCGAGCCAGCGTGCGCCGTGCAGATCGCGCGAGGCGGCGAGGACGTCGAACAGGGTCTCGCGCAGCCGGTCGGTGGTGGGGCGGATGGCCGCGCCGGGAAGCGAGCGCAAGGGGCGGCTGCGGTAGGTCCCGGCGATGACGCGCATGGCGGCGATTGTACGACACGCCCCGGCGCGGCTTCGCAGAGCTGGCGAGACGTTGCAAGCAACGTTTCTACGGGACGGCGAACGTATACAATCATGGAGCAGACCCCTGAGACCGGCAGTCATGGAAATCAAGAGTTTTTCCCTACCCGCAGGAAAGATCTTCGGCGCCACCCTCCGCATCCATCTGACGTTTTTCTTCCTGCTGGCCTTCATCTGGATGAAGGAGTGGGAGGTGTACGGCAACGCGGCCATGGGGCGCGGGCTGGCCATGGTGGGCATGCTGTTCCTCTCGGTCGCGCTGCACGAGCTGGCGCACTGCTTGGCGGCGCTGGAGGCGGGGCGTCCGCCGCGCTTCGTGCTGCTGCTGCCGCTGGGCGGGATGTCGTTCGCGGAGGAGCCGGGGACGGGCTATCGCAGCGATCCGCTCAGCCGCGAACTGCGCATGGCGCTCGCCGGGCCGCTGGCCAACCTGCTGCTGGGGGCGGCAGCGGTGATCGTGCTGCGCGCCACCGCGCCGGAGATCGCGCTGCAGGGACGGCCGTGGATCACGCTGGCCAACCTGCCGCGCAGCTTCATCTGGATGAACCTGATGCTGGCCGCCATCAATCTGCTGCCGGCGGCCCCGCTCGATGGCGGACGCATCCTGCGCGCCCTGCTGGCGCGCAAGATGGACCCGGTGCAGGCCACGCGGCGCGCGGTGACGCTGGGGCACGCCTTCGCCATGCTGTTCATCCTGGCCGGCTTCTGGAACTACTGGCTGCTGTTCGTGGGCATCACCCTGTTCGCGGCGGCGCAGCTGGAGGAGCGCACGGTGCTGTTCCAGTCGGTGATGGAGAGCGTGCGCATGGAAGAGGTCATGCTCACCGGGTTCACCACCCTCTCGCCCGCGGACACGCTGGAGGACGCGCTGGCCAAGTCCATCCACACCCTGCAGGACGATTTTCCCGTGGTGCGCGGGGCGGACATGGTGGGCGTGGTCTCGCGCCAGAAGATCCTCGAGGCCCTGCGCTTCGACGGCAACGCCTACGTGCAGTCCATCATGAACAAGGCCTACGAGGTGGCGCAGCGCAACGAGTCGCTGGCCTCGGCCTTCCGCAAGCTCAGTACGCGCGGCCTTTCCATCATTCCCGTGGTGGACCAGGAGAAGCTGGTGGGCATCGTGACCCTGCAGAACCTGATGCACAGCATGACGGTGCTGGCGGAGAGCCGCAAGCTGCAGCGCGAGTCGGAAGAAGAAGAGGGCGACTTCTAGGGGCGGCATTTCTGCCGCCCGCGACCCACCCAAGCAAAACGATCCTGCGTGGGCACGCTTGTCGCGCCGCAAGGGCGGTGTTTTTTGATGGAAGGCCTGTCTTTCCGGCCCTATCGGAACCGCAAGGTCCTTCGCTCGCGCTTGGTTCGTCCCGCAAACGCGGGACTCCCGCGCGCGGCTCAGGATGACAGGGCCAAAGAGTAAGGGTGCTTGACGGCGCGGCTGAAGCCGCGCCCCTCCGAAATCCTCTACGGCCGGGCGAGCACGGTCTGGTAGGGATCGAGCAACAGGCGGCGGGTTCCGGCGGGAACGATGAAGCGGAACGAGGTCTCCTCGCCGTCGGCGAAGATGCGGCCCACATAAGCCGGCTTCTGCCCGGGCACGTCGGCGTAGATGGGCACCGAGGTCACCAGGTCGCGCGGCGCTTCCTCCTGCAGCAGCTTGCCGGTGGCGATGCGGACGTCGTTCTTGGCGCTGAAGGTCACATCGCGCAGGCGCAAGCGCGGCACGGCGGTGCCGTTCACCCATCCCTGAAAGTACCAGTCCAGCGAAGCCCGGCCCTCATAACGCAGCTCGCGCGGCAGCGTTTTTTCGAAAGCCGCCTGCAGGTCGGCGGTGGACATGGCGCGCCCGCGGAAGCGCTCCTGGAGATCGCGAAGGACGGCGCGGAAACTTTCCTCGCCGGCGGTGTCGCGCAGCATGGTGCGCAGCATGTGGATGAGCCAGGTGCCGCGCCCGTAGGCCACGGTCTCGAAGCCCTCGGGCACTTTGGAGGAACTCAGGCGCAGGCCAAGCGTGACCGGGCCGGCCTCCCGGTTGGGCGTATCGCCGGGCGACTTCGCAAGCAGCTCTTTGCGGTAATGGTCGAGGATGGCGCGCGCTTCCTCGGGGCGCCGGCTCTCCAGCAGCATGAGCGCGGAGTAATTGGCCAGGGCCTCCATGATCCACTGGTCGCGATAGGTGCGCCAGTACACGGCGTCGCCCCACCACTGGTGGGCGATCTCGTGGTCGAGCATGAGGCCGTCGTAGAGGATGCGGGTGTAGTCATCATTGGCGACGCGGGTCTGGGCGCGGTCCGAGGAAGGAAGAAAGGCGTAGGTGGAGAGGAAAATCAGCCCCGGCCAGCCCTGGCTGGAGCCGCCGGGCATCTGGGTGAGCGAGAGCGTGGAGTAGGGCAGCGCGCCCAGGCGCTGGATGTAGAAGTCCACGGCGCGCGCCGCCTTCTGCTCCAGCTGGCGCGCATCCGGCGCGGGCTGGCTTGCCGTATAGGCAGGGACGCTGATGGGCGGCCCGCGGCGCGGCACAAGAATCACCTGCGACGGCGTGCTGGTGAGCGTGTTCTCCACGCCGCTGGCGGCGTAGGTCTCGATGGAGACATCGCCGGTGGCGAGGGTGGCGCGGCTGTAGCGGCCGAGATTGAATCCGGCCAGCGGAATGGGCTGGCTGGAGCGCCAGTGGGAGACCACCTCATTGCCCTGCGTCTCCTGCCGGTCGCGCTCGCCGGTGGCGACCAGGATCCATCCCGCGGGGGAGCGGAACTCCAGGTCGAAGCTGGCCATGGCCAGTCCGCGATTGGGGTACCAGGTGCCGCGGGCGCCGACGTACATGAGCCCGCCTCCGGCTTCGCTCATCACCGGGCCGGCATAGGTGAAGTGCAGCCGGGCCTTCTCGCCCCGCTGAAGGGCGCGAGGCAGGACCACCGCCACCAGATCGTTGCCGCGCCGTCCCAGCTCGGAGGCTTCGATGAACTCGTTCTGGATGAACTCCAGCGGGAGGGGCGGCGATTTGGAGTCCTCACCGGGCTCCAGGGTGATGGCAGAGGCCTTGAGATGGCGCGAAAGTTCGAAGAAGACGACGGGCGAGACCTCTTCGTCGGCGCGCAGGTCGAGCCAGGCGTCGGCTTCCAGCTCGTGCGGAGGCTGCACCCGCACGCGCATTTTGTAGTCGGTGATCTTCAGCGGATCCGTGGCCGCCGCATCCGGCGCCTGGCGCCGCGAGCGCATGGGGAAGGAGGTCCAGAGGTCGAAGAGACCTCCCTTGGAGTCGAAGCGCGCCTGGCCGATGGTGATCTGCTCGCCAGCCAGAGTGTCCAGGAAGAGGTCGAAGGTCCCCAGCTGGAGACCGCTCATGCGGGCGTGCAGGAAGTGCGAGGAGGAAGAGGGCAGCGCGGTGAAGGAGAGCAGGAGGCGCGTGGCGTCGGTCTCGGAGAGGTTCTGGGCGATGGGGCCCCAGCGGCCGAGGAATTCGGAGGCGTCATCGGACGGCCGGAGGAACGGACGCAGGCGCTGGGCGGTGTCGTCGTCGAACCGGAGATAGATGGAGGAGAAGCGCTCCTCCAGTACGGGCGCCCCGGTGAAAAGGGTGAGCGAGCCGCGCTCGATCTTGTCCGGCGGCACCACCAGCAACTCGCCATCGCCCTCGAAGAAAGCGGCGGTGATGCGCCCGTCCACGGCGGTGGAGAAGGCGAGCGTGCCGTCGGTGAAGGTGAGGTGGATGTCCTCGCGGTCCAGGGAGGCGTCGCGGATGGTGTACACCTGCGTGGGATCGAGGCGGACGGAGCGCAGGGCGCGATGCAGGGCGGTGACCGAGGGAGCGGGCGCGGTCTGCGCAGGCGCAGGGAGCGCGGCGCCGATCAGCAGGAAGAGCGCATAGAGACTACGGCGCGGGAGAGGGCCCATGGGAACCTACATCGTACACCTTTAGACACCGGCGCCGACGGTCACAGACACTGGTAGAATCGTGCTCTGTGACGCGCGCGACCATCCTTGTATTCTCCCTTGCTCTGCTGTCGGCGCCCCCGCTCGCGGGCGACACCATCCGCCTGAAGAACGGCAAGATCATCCGCGCCGACACCGCGGTGGAGAAGAACGGGAAGATCGAATACACCATCGGCGACGACACCTACGCCATTTCCAAGGCGCTGGTGGAACGCATCGAGAGCGGAGGCGCGCCGCTGAGCTACTCCGGGGGGAGCGCGGCGCCGCGGGGCGACATCCCGGTCCCGACCCTGCGCGAGGAGATGAAGGGGTCGCAGGAGGCGGCGGGACGCATCATCCATGACGGCGCGGTGGACGAAGAGGTGATCCGCCAACTGGAGAAGGCGCAGGGCGGCGAGCAGGCATCGGCGGCGTGGTTCGCGGCGGGGCAGTTCGAAGACGAGCGCGGCAACACGGAGAAGGCCCGCGCCTACTACGAGCATGCCCTGAGCTACACCCCGGACAACAGCGCGCTGCTGAACCACTACGTGCGCATCCTCATCCAGTCGCGGCGGCCGGCGGACGCGCAGGCCTACGCGGAGCGTTCGCTGCGCCTGGCGCCCAACTCCGCCGACGCGCTCACCCTGCTGGGATTCGTCTACTTCGAGACCGGGCGCACGCAGCAGGCCATCCCGCTGTGGAAGCGCTCGCTCGGGTTGCGTCCCGATTCCACCGTGCAGCATTACCTGGCGATGGCGGAGCGCGAGCAGGCCGCCGAGAGCAGCTTCGACCAGCAGGAGACCGGACACTTCCTGCTTCGCTATGAGGGCAAGCAGACGCCGGAGGCCCTGCGCGGCGAGATCCTGAGAACGCTGGAGGCGGACTACAACGAGCTGGTGGTGGAGCTGGGCGTGGCGCCGAAACAGACCATCTCGGTCTCTCTCTACACCGACCAGGCGTTCTTCGACGTCACGCAGGCGCCCGGGTGGACGGCGGCGGTGAACGACGGCAAGCTGCGCATCCCCACGGAAGGCCTTACCGGCGTGACCAGCGAGCTGGCGAGGGTGCTGAAGCACGAGCTGGCACACTCCTTCATCAACCAGATCACGCACGGGCGCTGCCCGCAGTGGCTCAACGAAGGCGTGGCGCAGGCGGTGGAGCCGCGCACCCTGGGCGGCAACGGGCGCGTGCTCGCGCAGCTCTACGGCGGGCAGCGGCAGATCCCGTTGAGCACGCTGGAGGGCTCGTGGTTCCAGTTCTCGGGCATGGAGGCCAGCATCGCCTACGCCGAGGCGCTGGCGGCGGTGGAGTACATCCGCAACACCTACGGCATGGACGACGTGCAGCGCCTGTTGCAGCGCATCGGCGACGGTGCCTCGACCGAATCGGCGCTGCGAACCACCATCCACGCGGGCTACAGCGACATGGAAGACGAGATCGGGGCGTATCTGAAGAAGTCCTACGGGCCCTGAACCCCGCTGACAGGGCCGGGGAAACTGTGATACTGTAGCGTTCTTCCCCCACGGACCAGTACCATGAAACTGCCGTTCCATCGCGCACCGGAGCGCAATCTGCGCCAGCCTGCGCCCAGCATCATCCCCACCCTGCAAACCGCCAATGTCTCGGCGCGCTACCATGCCGCCCGCAAAGGCGGCGATTTCCACGACTTCGTGGCCAGCGGCTCGGGCCGGATGCTGTTCGTGCTGCTCGATATCGCCGGGGAGCGGGCGGAGGCGCTGAACATCGCGGCCGCGGCCCAGGACCGGTTCCGCACCGAGGGACCGCCGATGTTCGAGAAGCCCTACGTGAACGTGGCCGACGCGCTCACCGACCTTTCCATCCTGCTGAACCGGACCATCATGCAGGCGGCGGAAGGGGTGCGGCACGCGCCCGCGTTCCTGGGCTGCTACGACGAAGACCTGGGCACGGTGTGCTACATCAACGCCGGACACACGCCGGCGCTGGTGATGGACAAGGACGGCATCCTGCAACTGCAGGCCAACGGACTGCCGCTGGGACTTTTCTCCCACGCCACGCATGACGCGCAGATCTGCGTGCTGCAGCCGGGCGCTGCGCTGGTGGTGGTGTCGCGCGGGGTGGTGGAGTGCAGCTCGAAGCACGCCGAGTACGGGCTGGGGCGAGTGGAAGAGCGGCTGCGCCAGAACCAGTTCAAGGACGCCGAGCAGATCTGCGACGCCATTCTCGGCGACATGCAGGCGCATGCGCGAAACTGCAAGGTCGAGAACGACGCCAGCACGCTGGCGCTGATGCGCACGGCGGGCATGCGGGAAGAGGCGGTGGCAACGCCCGTCCTGGCGCGCCCCGGCAACGCCTGAAGCGTTTGCAGCCGGTTCTTCCGCAGTGCTAGCATTTCTTCCCCAGCCCACCTTTTACCGGAGGCGCCATCATGAAAAACAAGAAGCTCCTCTATATCTTCGGCGGCGTCTTTGTGGTCCTGCTGGCCATCACGCTGGCGCTGCCCTTCATGGTGAACGTGGACCGCTTCCGGCCCGAGGTCGAGGCGCAGGCGAGCAGCGCGCTGGGACGGCAGGTGAGCATCGGCAATCTTTCCCTCTCCATCCTGGCGGGCGGGGTGAAGGCGGAGAACATCAGCATCTCCGAGGACCCGGCGTACGGCAACAAGCCGTTCCTGGAGGCCAGGTCGCTGGATGTGGGGGTGGAGATGATGCCGCTCCTGCTCTCGCGCACCCTGCATGCCACCGCGATCACTCTGCACGCGCCCGAGGTGAGGCTGGTCCGGGGCAGCGGAGGCCGCTGGAACTACTCCTCGCTGGGCGCAGCGGAAAAGCGGGGCAGGGCGGCGAAGAACCAGCCCGCTCCGGCAGCTTCCCCGGGCACCGACCTCAGCATCGACAAGCTCAGCATTGACGACGGCCGCCTGGTGGTGGTGCGCGGCGGACAGGAGCGGGTCTACGAGGACGTGGAGATCACGGTGAAGCACATCTCTCCGAACTCCGCCATGCCGTTCGATTTCTCGGCCAAGACGCCGGGCGCGGGCAAGCTGAGCGCGGAAGGGAAGATCGGTCCGCTGGATCCGAACGACACCGCCGCCTCCCCCATGGAGGCCAAAGTCGAGATCGAGCACCTCGACCTGGCCAGCACCGGATTCACCCAGGGCATGGGCGGGGTGCTGGACTTCAAAGGCGACCTCGACTCCGACGGCAGGAACATCGAGATGCAGGGCAAGGTGCGCGCGGAGAAACTCAAGGTGGTGGCGAGCGGAGGCCCCTCGCGCCAGCCGGTGAATTTCGACTACGCCACGGCGTACGACGTGCGGCGGCAGTCCGGCTCGCTGACCAAGGGCGACATCCGGGTGGGCGGCACCACGGCCAAGCTGACGGGGAACTTCGATGGGCGCGGCGAGCAGCTGGTGGCGCACATGAAGCTGGCGGGCAGCAACATGCCGGTGAACGACATCGAAGGCCTGCTGCCGGCGCTGGGGGTGACGCTGCCCTCCGGCTCGTCGCTGCAGGGCGGAACGGTCTCGGCCAATCTCTCGCTCGACGGGCCGCTCGAGCACCTGGTGATCAGCGGACCGGTGAACGTCTCCAATACCAGACTTGCGGGCTTCAACCTGGCCTCGAAGATGGCGGCCATTTCGGCGCTCTCCGGGATGCGCGGCGGCTCGGACACCGCCATCCAGACCATGAGCACGAACCTGCGGGTGGCGCCGGACGGCATCCGCGCGGAGAACATCAACGTGGTGATGCCCGCGATGGGCACGGTGACCGGCGGGGGCACGATCGGGCCGTCAGGCGGCCTGAACTTCCGCATGATGGCGCAACTCAACGGCGGCGGCGGCGCGGCGGGGGCGCTCTCGCAACTCACCACCCTGGGACACTCTCGCGGGCAGATCCCCTTCCTCATCTCGGGCACGACCTCGAACCCGGTCTTCGTGCCGGACGTGGCAGGAGCGATGACCAACAGCCTGACCGCGCCGGTACAGGAGGGCGGCGGGTTCCTGGGCGGCCTGTTCGGCAAGAAGAAAAAACCAAAATAGCGCCCAGCCCGGCAGCGTGGGCGGGTAAGATTCCTTCCGTCGTAAATCGGACTCCATGAAAAGCGGAAAGCCACACGGCGGAGCACCGTCCCGGCACGCACCCACGCGCAAGCAGGTGGAGGGGCGCTTCATCGCGCATCGCGACGGCTACGGCTTCGTCGAGCCGGCGAGCGAGCAGGCGCGCGCCGGCATGGTGGGCGACATCTTCATCCCGCCGCCGGCGGTGGGCAACGCCATGCACGGCGACCGCGTGCTGGTGGAGATCACCGGGCAGCGCGAGGGCGGGCGCACCGAGGGACGCATCGCGCGCATCGCGACGCGGCGCCACACCACCGTGGTCGGGACCTTCCACTACGGCCGCAACCACAACTACGTGACGCCGGTGGACGAGAAGGTCCGGCAGGAGATCGTGGTCCCGCGCGGCATGGAGCGGCCGCCGGAGCAGCGGGACGGCGGACGGCCGGCGGAATCGAAACACCGGGTGCATGGCAAGGAGGCGCGGCGAACCACGGCTTCGGGAAACCTTGAGGGTCTCATCGTGGACGTCGAGATCACGCAGTGGCCCACGGCGACGCAAAACCCGCGCGGGCGGGTGATCGAGGTCCTGGGGCACGAGGACGACTTCGGCGTGGACGTGGAGATGATCATCCGCAAGCACCACCTGCCGCACCGCTTCCCCGCCGAGGCGCTGGAGGAGGCGCAGCGCTATGCGGCGGTGATCCCGGCGGAGGTCATCGCCGAGCGGCGGGACTACCGCAATCTTCCCATCGTCACCATTGACGGCGAAACGGCGCGCGACTTCGACGATGCCGTGCTGGTGCTGCGCCGCGCCAACGGCAATTACGAACTGCAGGTGCACATCGCCGACGTGGCCGAGTATGTGCGCCGGCGCTCGGCACTGGACGAAGAGGCGCGGCTGCGCGGGACGTCGGTCTATTTCCCCGACCGCGCCGTGCCCATGCTGCCGCTGGAGCTTTCCACCAACCTGTGCAGCCTGCGTCCGCAGTCCGACCGGCTCACCCTCTCCTGCGTGATGGAGATTGACCACCAGGGCGACGTCCGCAGCTACGAGGTGCACGAGAGCGTGATCCGCTCGGCCGAGCGCATGACCTACACCGACGTCAACGCTCTGCTGGAGGGCGACGCGGTACTGCGCCGCCGTTACGCGCCCCTGGCGCAGAACTTCGAGCTGATGCGCGAGCTGGCGCTGGCGCTGAACCGCAAGCGGGTGCGCCGCGGGGCCATTGACTTCGACCTGCCCGAGCCGGTGATCGAGTTCGACGAGGCCGGACTGATGCAGGGGGTGCGGCGCTCGGAGCGCAACATCGCGCACCGCCTCATCGAGGAGTTCATGCTGGCGGCCAACGAGTGCGTGGCCGAGTACCTGGAGGCGCGCGTGCCGGCGATCTACCGCATCCACGAGAAACCGGATGCGAAGAAGATCTACGATTTCGAGGTACTGGCTGCGGCCTTCGGATACTCGCTGGGGGTGGGCGCGCTGCCCATCCAGCGCATGCAGCTGCGCGGGGAACGGCGCGAGCGGCAGGGCAGCGGACGCAATCCGCGCGCGGTGGAGGTGCCGCGCGAGGTGATGGTGACGCCGCGCATGTACCAGAAGCTGACGGAGAAGATCGCGGGCAAGCCGGAGGAGCGCATCCTATCTTTCCTTATGCTGCGCTCGCTCAAGCAGGCGCGCTACTCGGAGGAGAACTCCGGCCACTTCGCGCTGGCGGCCAAGCACTACACGCACTTCACCTCGCCCATCCGGCGCTATCCGGACCTCATCGTGCATCGCATCTTGAAGCAGGTTTTACGCCGGGAGAGCGAAGGCGGACGGCCTGGGGTGCGGATGAACGGCGGACCGATGGAACGGGCCGAGTTGCGCGCCATCGCTGATGAGACGAGCCTGGCCGAACGCCGCGCCGCTGACGCCGAGCGCGAGCTGCTGGAGTGGAAGCAGGTGCGCTTCATGCGCGAGCGCCTGGGCGAGGAGTTCGCCGCGCTCATCGTGAGCGTGACCAAGTTCGGCCTGTTCGTGGAGCTGGAGGAGATGTTCATCGAGGGCCTGGTGCCCCTCGCGACCCTGATGGGCGACCGCTTCACCTACCGCGAGAACACGCGCGAGATCATCGGCGAGCGGACCAAGAAAAAATATTCGCTCGGCGGCCGGGTGCGCGTGCTGGTGGACCGCATTGACCCGGTGGAGCGCAAGGTGCAGTTCGCGCTGGTCGAGCCGCAGCGCAGGCGCTAGTTCCGCGCATCCGCGGTTATAATTCCACCGCTTCATTCATCTGTAGACCGCCACCAGGACACCGTCACCAGGAGACCACCATGCTCGACCGCAGAACCTTCCTTGCCACATGTTCGCAGTTCGGGATCGCCTCCACCCTCATGCCCGGCGTGCTGTGGGCGATGGCGGAGGAAAAAAGCCGCATCTCGCGCGAGATGATTGACGAGGCCGCGCTCATCGCCGATGTCCCTATCGCCGACGAGTACAAGGACATGATGCTGGAGTCGCTCAACGACTTCTCCAGGAGCTACGACGCGTTGCACGAACTGCACATTCCCAACCCGGTGGCGCCGGCGGTCCTCTTCGACCCGGTCCCTGTGGGCATGAAGCTGGAGACCAAGAAGCTGCCGCCGAAGATCTCGCTGATGAAAATGCCGTCGGCCGCTCCCAAGGACCTCGAAGAGGCGGCGTTCTACTCGGTTCGTCAACTGGCCGAGATGCTGCGCACGAAGAAGGTTTCATCTCTGTCGCTCACCCAGATGTATCTCGAGCGGCTGAAGCGCTACGACGCGCAGCTCAAGTTCGTGATCACGCTCACCGAAGAGCGCGCGCTGGCGCAGGCCAAAGAGGCCGACCGCGAGATCGCCGCCGGCAAGTATCGCGGGCCGCTGCACGGCATGCCGTGGGGCGCCAAAGACCTGCTGGCAGTGAAGGGCTATCGCACCACCTGGGGCGCGGGCGGATTCGAGTCGCAGAACATAGACGAAGACGCGACCGTGGTGAAGCGCCTCGACGATGCCGGCGCGGTGCTGCTGGCCAAGCTCACCCTGGGCGCGCTGGCGCAGGGCGACAAGTGGTTCGGCGGCATGACGCGCAATCCGTGGAACCCGCGGCAGGGCTCGAGCGGCTCCTCGGCGGGCTCGGCCTCGGCGACCTCGGCGGGGTGCGTGGCCTTCGCCATCGGCCCCGAGACGCTGGGCCCGATCACCTCGCCCTTCACCCCCTGCGGCACCACCGGCCTGCGCCCGACCTTCGGCCCGGTGCCCCCCCCCGGCCGCATGGCGCTCCCCTTGCACCGGGCAA
>JACXTT010010570.1_pt1 | contig 12415 bp, 9 predicted proteins | sample 9270951 | NCBI WGS metagenome assembly JACXTT01 (sample SAMN15532306, study PRJNA645909) | rock metagenome | isolation source: weathered quartz diorite | place: Puerto Rico | collected 2017-06-21 | reverse complement strand
TGTCCGAAGACCGGATCGGGAACCCCCACCACCGCCGCTTCGAGCACGCCGGGCAGGCGGTAGAGCACATTCTCGACCTCGCGCGGGCTCACCTTCTCGCCGCGCGACTTGATGATGTCATCCTTGCGGGCGACGAAGTACAGATACCCTTGGGCATCGGTACGGAAGATGTCGCCCGAATACAGCACGCGCTCGCCGGGCAGCGGCCCGGGCTTCAGGCGCTCCGCCGTCTCGACCGGCTTCTGCCAGTAGCCGCGCATCACGTGGCTGCCGCGGATCACGAGCTCGCCGCTAGAGCCGTTCGGCAGCCGCCTGCCCGCCTCGTCGACCAGCCACACTTCTTGATTCGGCATGCCGCGGCCGACGGACAGCGGCCGCAGGTCGAGCTGCTCGGGCGGCAGGTAGGTCACGCGCTTGCACTCGGTCTGGCCGTACATCGAGTAGAACGTCGCCTGCGGAAACGAGGCGCGCAGCCTGCGGATTTGCTCTTCGGAGAGCGGCGCCGCGGCGTTGGTGATCATGCGCAGCCGGCCGAGGTCGTAGCGCGGGAGCGTTGCTAGGTTGGTGAGCAGGTTGAACGCGGTCGGCACGCCGGGCAGCACCGTGACCCTCGCCTGCGCCGCAACCTCGAGGATGCGCTTCGGGAACGCGAAGCTGCGCTCGAGCACCACCGTCGCGCCGGCCTTGAAGCCCATCAGCACCTGGTACAGGCCATAGCTGAAGGCGAGCGGCAGCGCGCACAGGATGACGTCGTCCTCGCGATAGTCGAGGTACGCCATGACCGAATTGGCCGCGCTCACCATGTTCCGGTGTGTGAGCATCACGCCCTTGGGCTCGCCGGTGGAACCGGACGTGTAAATGATCGCGGCGAGGTCCTGGTCGATCGCCGCGCCATCGCCGACAACGGGCGCGTCATCCGGCTGGTTTTCGTCGGCGACGATGCACGTGTGCACGCTCTTCGCCTGCGCGAGGGCTCCATCGCATACCGCGCGCAGCGATGAATGCGTGATGAGGCACGCGGCGCGCAGGTCGTTCAGGATGTGGGCGAGCTTCTCGGTGCGGGTGAGTGGGTTAAGGGCCGCGAAGACCGCGCCGAGCTTGAGCACCGCGTAAATCGCCAGCACGGCTCGCGTGCAGTTCGGCATGAAGATGGCGACGCGATCGGCGCGCCGCACGCCGCGGCTCGCGAGCCTGGCGGCAAGGCGCTCGGCGCGCTCGTTCACCTCGCGATAGGTGTGCGCGCCTTCTTCGCACAGGAGCGCTACCTTGCCGGGCAGGCGCGCCGCGGTCTCTTCAAGGAACTGGTGCAGGAGCATCGGGCTAGAACGCCAGCGCAAGCGCCGCGCATTCGAGCAGCGGATCGTCCGCGATCATCGTCCACACCATGCCGAGCCAAGGCATCTTGTCGACCAGGCGAACGGCGGGCTTCGCGCGGCTCCTGAGCTTGCGCTCGAGGTAGCGTCCGATGCCGTTCAGGCTGTCCAGGTTCTCGGGCAGTATCTCTTGGTCCTCGACCTTGATGCCGAAGTTCTTCTCGATGAAGGCGATGAGCTCGAGCACGCCAACGGAGTCGATGACGTGGCTCTCCATGAAGGAGTCGTCGTCGCGCAGCTCGGCGGCGCTTGTCCCCATGAGCAAGTCGTCCACGACGTACTGCCTCACCTGTGTCTTGATCGTTTCGGTGTTCATGCTTATGCGAGCCTCAGCTTTCGGATCTTGCCGGTGTTGGTCTTGGGAATGCTGTCCACGAACTGCACATACTTCGGCGCCATGAAGTTCTCGAGCTTCGACAGGCAATGGCGGATCACCTCCCTCTCGCTGTAGTGCCGGCCAGCAGCCAGCACGACGTAAGCCTTGATCGCCTGCCCCAGCACCGGGTCGGGAACGCCCACCACTGCGGCCTCCAGCACGCCGGGCAGGCTGTAGAGCGCGTTCTCGACCTCGCGCGGGCTCACCTTCTCGCCGCGCGACTTGATGATGTCGTCCTTGCGTCCGATGAAATACAGAAAGCCTTCGGCGTCGGTGCGGAAGATATCGCCCGAATAGAGCACGCTCTCACCTGGAAGCGGGCCCGGCTTCAGGCGCTCCGCCGTCTCCGCGGGCTTCTCCCAGTAGCCGCGCATCACGTGGCTGCCGCGGATTACAAGCTCGCCGGTCGCGCCGTTCGCCAGCTGCCGACCTGCCTCGTCGACCAGCCAGAGCTCCTGGTTCGGCATGCCGCGGCCGACGGAGAGCGGCCGGAGGTCGAGCTGCTCGGGCGGGAGGTACGTCACGCGCTTGCATTCGGTGAGGCCATACATCGAAAAAAGCGTCGCCTGCGGAAACAGCGAGCGCAGCTTGCCGAGGTGCTCCTCGGAGAGCGCCGCCGCAGTGTTGGTGACCATGCGGAGCGCTCGTAAGTCGTACTGCGCGAGATTGTCCAGGTTCATGAGCAGCGAAAAGATGGTCGGCACGCCCGGCAGCACGGTGACGCGCTCGCGCGCCACGACCTCGAGGATCCGCACCGGGAAGGCGAAGTTGCGCTCGAGCACCACCGTCGCCCCTGCCTTGAAGCCCATCAGCACCTGGTACAGGCCGTAGTCGAAGGCGAGCGGCAGCACGCACAGGATGACGTCGTCCTCGCGGTAGCCGAGGTAGCCGCTCACCGAGTTCACCGCGCTCACCATGTTGAGGTGCGAGAGCATCACGCCCTTGGGCTCGCCGGTAGAGCCGGAGGTATAGATGATGCTCGCGAGATCCTGGTCGATCGGCGCCTCGTCCGCCTCGGCGGCGCCAGCGACAATCTCGTCCTCGTCCATCACGATGCAGGTGTGCACGTTCCAGGCGTGCTCGATCGCGGGATCCCAGACCGAACGCAGGGATGAATGCGTGATGAGCGCCGCGGTGCGCGCGTCGTTCAGCATGTAGGCGAGCTTGTCGCTCTTGGTGAGCGCGTTGACCGGCATGAACACCGCGCCGGCCTTGAGCGCGGCGTAGATTGCGATCACCGCCTCGGCCGAGTTGTCCATGAACACGGCAACGCGATCGCCGCGGCGCACGGCGCGGCTCCCGAGCATGGCGGCGAGCCGCTCGGCGCGCTCGTTGATCTCGCGGTAGGTGTACGGGCGCTGCTCGCAGACGAGCGCCGCTTTCTCCGGCAGCCGCGCCGCCGTGCGCTCGAGGAAGTGATGGAGCAGCATCAGGCGAGCGCCGCCTCGCAGCGGGTCCTGCGGTGAATGAAGAGCTCGTCGACAAGCATCGTCGACAGAATGCCGACGAACGCCATGTTGTCGCCGAAGCCGGCGGCGCGCCCGTCGCGGCATTTGGCGACGAGCTTCGCCACCGCCGGCGGATCGAAGTAGCCTGCATCGCGCAGGCGCTCGGCGCTGAGCAGCTCGGCGACGTCGTCCGTCGGGCGGCCAGTGCGAAAAAAGCTCTGGCTGTCGGGCGCGCGGTAGGGCTGCTTCACCCGGCGGCGGATGGTCTCGGGCAACAAGCCCTGGACCGCCGTCTTGAGCACGTACTTCTCGGTGAGCGCACGCAGCTTGTAGCGCGGCGGAAGGCGGTTGGCGAAATCGATCACGCGGTGGTCGAGATATGGGAAGCGGCCCTCGACCGAGTTGGCCATCGCCATGCGATCGCCCTGGGACGAGAGCAGATAGCCCGAGAGCAGCGTGTGCGCCTCCGCATACTGGTCGCGCGCGAGAGCGCTCCAGCGCCCGGTCGCGCAGGGCAGCCACGCCTTGTACGCCTGGTAGGGGTCCCAAGCGCCGAGCAGTCTCTTCACATCCGGGCTGAAAAACTGCCAAACGCGCCGCGTGGTCGTCCACCTTGGGAGGTGCGCGAAGTACGGCTCATCGACCTGCTCCATCCCGGCGCCAAAGAACAACTGGGTGAAGGCGCCGCCGGCGGCGGGCGAGTTCTTCAGGTCCTTGAGATACGGGTAAAGGCGCTCCAGCGCGCGCGGCCGCAGCTTCGAACCCGGCGCACGCGCCCAGAAGCGGCGGATCTTCGCCTCCTTGAAAAGATCGTAGCCGGCGAACACCTCGTCCGCGCCTTCGCCGGTAAGCACCACCTTGTAGCCCTCGGCGCGCACCCGCTGCGAAAGCAACATCAGCGGCACCGGCGCGGTGCGCAGGATCGGCGTCTCGGCGTGCCAGAGCGCGCGCCGGAAAGCGCCGCTCAGCGCTTCGGCGGTGCAATGCACGGCGCTGTGCCGCGTGCCGAGATAGGCGACCAGTTCGCGCTGGTGCTCGCTCTCGTCGAATTCGCGGTCGGCGAAGGTGAGCGAGAAGGTGCGCAGCGGCGTGTCGGTGAAGTTCTTGATGAGCGTCGTCACGACCGAGGAATCGAGCCCGCCGCTGAGATAGGCGCCCACCGGCACATCGGCGCGCAGCTGCAGGCGTACCGCATCGACAAGCAGCGCACGCAGCTCTTCGGCGCACTCCTCGATAGGACGCCTGTCGTGCTCGCCCTCCTCCGGGAATTGCCAGTCCCAGTAGCGCACGACGCGGATCGATCCGCCCTCAACGACGAGATAGTGTCCCGGCGGCAGCGTCTGGATGCCGGCGAACACGGTGCGCGGCGGCAGCACCGACCAGTAGGTGAAAAGCTCACCCAGCGCGTTGGGGTCGAGGCGGCGGGTGACACCGGGAAGCGCGAACAGCGCCTTGACCTCGGATGCAAAGAGCAGGCGTTCGCTGTTTTTCTTGTAGAAGAGCGGCCGGATCCCGGTGCGGTCGCGCGCGAGGAGCAGTCGCCGCGCGCGGCGATCCCAGAGCGCGATGGCGAACTGGCCGTTGAGGCGTTCGAGGAAGCGATCGCCGTGCTCTTCATACGCGTGCACCAGGACTTCGGTGTCCGACTGCGTATAGAAGCGGTGGCCGGCCGCCTCGAGCTCACGCCGCAATTCGATGTAATTAAAGATTTCCCCGTTGAAGCTCACCCAAACGGTCTGGTCCTCGTTGTGGATCGGCTGGCGCCCGCCCGCGAGATCGATGATGGAAAGGCGCGCGTGGCCAAGCCCGCATTCGGCATCGCGGTAGTAGCCGGTGCCGTCCGGGCCGCGGTGCGCGAGCGCGCCGATCATCGCCGCGAGCTCATCGGCCCTTGGCGGCGCTCCGGCGATATTCATTATTCCCGCGATCCCGCACATCGTCGCGCTCAGGCCCTGACGACGTTCGGCGCCGGCTCGCGATAGGCGCCGCGCGTGTCGACGATGAGCCGCGCGTGCCGACGGATCAGCTCGTAATCGAACGCGTCGTGGTCGGTCGCGAGCAGTACGAGGTCGTACTGCGCGAGCGTCTCCGCGCTGAGCGGCAGGCTCGCGAGCTCGAAGCGGTACTTACGCATCTTCGGGAACAGCGGCACGTGGGGGTCGCAGTAGTCGACGAGCGCGCCCTTGCGCACGAGCAGCGTCATCAGCTCTACCGCAGGCGACTCGCGCATGTCGTCGACGTTCTTCTTGTAGGCGATGCCGAGCACCAGCACGCGGCTGCCGCGCAGCGGCTTCGAGCGCTGGTTGAGCGCCTCGGCCACGCGCTCGATCACCCAGTGGGGCATGGCGCTGTTGATCTCGCCCGCGAGCTCGATGAAGCGCGTGTGGACGCCGTACTGCCGTGCTTTCCAGGTGAGGTAGAACGGATCGATCGGGATGCAGTGCCCGCCGAGCCCCGGGCCCGGGTAGTAGGGCACGAAGCCGAACGGCTTGGTCGAGGCGGCACGGATCACTTCAAAAATGTCGATGTCCATGCGCTCGGCGATGATCTTCATCTCGTTCACGAGGCCGATGTTCACCGCGCGATGGATGTTCTCGAGGAGCTTGGTCATCTCGGCGGCGCGCGTCGAGCTCACCGGCACGACCTGGTCCACCGCCTGGCTGTACAGCGCGACGCCGGCCGCAAGGCAGGCTGGCGTGGTACCGCCGCAGACCTTGGGGATGTTTCGCGTGTTGTAGCGCGGGTTGCCCGGATCCTCGCGCTCGGGCGAGAAGCAAAGGAAGATGTCCCTGCCCACGACGAAGCCGCGGCTTTCGATGCGCGGCTTCAGCTCCTCCTCGGTGGTGCCGGGGTAGGTCGTGCTCTCGAGCGACACGAGCTGCCCGGTATGCAGGTGCGGCAGCAGCGACTCGAAAGTATTGATGACGAAGCTGAGATCGGGCTCGCGCGACAGCGTGAGGGGCGTCGGCACGCAGATGACGATGGCGTCGGCTTCTGCCAGCCGCGAAACGTCGGTGGTCGCCTCCAGTCCCCGCCCCCGGGCCGCCACCACCGCGCAGTCCGGGATATGCAGGAGGTAGCTCTTCCCGGACTCGATGGCGGCGGCCTTGTTAGCATCGATGTCGAAGCCGATGACGCGAAATCCCGCCTCGGCGAAGCGCAGGGCGAGCGGCAGGCCGACGTAGCCAAGCCCGATGATCCCGACGTGCGCGGTGCGCGTGATGCAGCGCTCGATCAGCCGCGCGGCGAGTGCGTTATCTTCGCGCGGCAGCCCGATTTCGTTCTGCGAGAACTTCATGCGGCGATCCTGGCGCGCGAGCCAGAGACCAGCTCTCGCTGCAGGATTTGCACGATGCGCTCAGCGGCCCGGCCGTCCCACAGCGCCGGCCGGCGGCCCGCCTTGATTTGGCCGCGCAGCACCCTGGAAACGGCCTGCTCGATGCGCGCCGGGTCGGTGCCCGCCAGCACGTTGGTTCCTTCGGTCACGGTCACCGGCCGCTCGGTGTTGTCGCGCAGCGTGATGCACGGCACGCCGAGCGCGGTGGTTTCCTCCTGCAGACCGCCGCTATCGGTCAGCACCGCGGCCGCATCCTTCCAGAGACTGAGGAACTCCATATAGGAGAGCGGCGGAGTGCGCACGACGCAGGGGCCGAGGTCGATGCCGAACTTCTGCAGGTTCACCCGCGTGCGCGGATGCACGGGGAAGACGAGCGGCAGCCGTTGCGAGATGTCGCGCAGCGCAAAGGCGATGCGGCGAAGCGCGGCCGCGTCGTCCACGTTCGAAGGCCGATGCAGGGTCACAACGCCGTACCGCGGGTACTCGGCTTTTAACGCTGCCGTGGCGAATGCCGCGGCCTGGGCGCCGGCCAGCTGGTCGCGCTGGTAGACGAGGTTGTCGACCATCACATGGCCGACATGGAAGATGCGCTCGCGCGGCTTGCCCTCGCGCAGCAAGTTGGCGACCGCGGCGGGCTCGGTGGCAAAGAAGAGATCCGTGATCGAATCGGTGACGATGCGGTTCACTTCCTCAGGCATCGCCATGTCGCCCGAGCGCAACCCCGCCTCGACATGCGCGACGGGAATGCGCTGCTTCTTGGCGACGATCGCGCCGGCGAGCGTCGAATTCACGTCTCCGACCACGAGCACGAGGTCGGCGGGCGACGCGACCAGGTAACGCTCGAACGCGAGCATGATGCGGGCGGTCTGCTTGGCGTGCGAGCCGCTGCCCGACTCGAAGCACACGTCGGGCGTCGGGATGCCGAGCTCCTCGAAGAACACGCCGTTCATCTCCCGGTCGTAATGCTGGCCGGTGTGGATGATGCGGTAGTGCAGGCCCTCGCCCGAGCGGCGAAGCGCGCGGATGATCGGCGCGATCTTCATGAAATTGGGCCGCGCGCCGGCGACGAGGGCAATCGTTTTGGTCATGCCGCGACCGCCTCCTGCAGGCGTAGGGCGGCGCCGCGGCTCAGCTCCTGGACCAGCGCGCGCGTCTCACGGATGTTTGCGCGGCTCGAGGCGCCGAACACGATCGAGCGGATGTTCGGATGCGCGCACACGTACTCGAGCGCCTCGCGCGGCGGGATCGCGCCCGAGGCCATGACCGACATGGCGACCGGCCGGAACCGCCGAACGGCGATCGCCTTTTCGTAGGCGGCGATGCCGCCGCACATGCGGAAGCCCGACTTGTTGATGCTCGCGCAGACGATCGGGTTGTCGAGGCCGAGCGCCTCGAGCGCATCGAGCAGCCGCGGCAGGTTCATCGTGATGTAGCCGGGCTCGGCGTGATAGCGGCGCCGCACGTGCTCGGCGAAGATACGCAACGCCTCGTGCATTCCCAGCCCGAGCAGAAGATCGGTCACCAGGTTCTGCAGGAAGATCACCGGGGTATTCAAGCCCTGGAACATCTTCATCTCGGCGTCGATCAGGAGCTCGCCGATGCCCTTGACGTCGCGCGTGGCGACCGCGAGACCGCCCTTGACCAGCGCGCCGAACGCGCCCTCCTCAGGCAGGAAGTGCTTCAGCGCCCCGATGATCCCGTGGTCGGTGACGGCGTTCGCGTACTTAACGCCGTACGGCATGCAGGGGTAGAACTGGAAGTCCGCGTATTGCCCGGGGCGCCCGCGCACGTGCTCGCAAATCTCGGCGATGCGCTCGTGCGTCGTGCACATGAACACCTTGATGCCCTCGTCATAGGCCGCTTCGAGCACGTCGATCATCGAGCGGGTAGTGGAGAAGCGCATCGCCTGGGCGCGCGCGCGCTCCTCCGACATGTGGTTCACGCCGAAGAACTGGTTATCGCCGAAGAGAAGCCGCGGTAGTACGGTTGTCATGGCGGCTACAAGGCGGTGCTGAACGGCGCGCGCTCGCGCGCGGGCAGCGGCGCACGCAGCGGCGCACCCTGCGCGTTCTTCACGAGCATCGCGGCGACGTCATCCACATCGGCACCGGCGCGGAACGTGCAGCGCGTGTCCGCAGTGCCGCGCTTGACGCACTGGATGAAGTGGTCGATCTGCGCCGAGTATTCCTCGCCGCGCAGATAGAACCAGACGGGTGGTGTGAGCGCGGTCGTGTAACGCACGTTCCAGCCCGGCACCAGGTCGCGCGCTTCGGGCACCGGCTTGCGCAGGTAGAGCTGCACTTCCTGGCGGTCGGCGTAGATCCTGCCGTTCGCGCCCCAGACGGTCACTTTCAGCGCCATCTTGCGGAAGCTGTCGTCGCTCCAGTTCGCGGCGAGCTGGCCGGTCTTGCCGTCGCCATAAAGGAGCGTCGCGTACACCTCGTCCTCGGCCTCCTCGGAGAACATCCGGTTGAGCACGGTGCCGGCGACGCCCTCGGGACGGCCGACCAGGTAATGGACCATGTCGATCGCGTGGCAGGCATAGTCGTAGAGGCAGCCGCCGCCTGCGGCGCGCGAGGTGCGCCAGGTGGCGCTCGCCGGCCGCACGACCACCGGCCCGTAGGCTTCGGCGCGGAAGTGGTGGATCGGTCCGAGAACCCCGGCATCGAGCAGGCGCTTCGCTTCCTGGAACGCGGCGACGAAGCGGTAGTGATAGCCGACCTGGTTGGCGAGGCCCTTCGCTTGCGCCAGCCTCGCGAGGCGGCGGCTCTCGGCGGGGTCCGTGCAAAGCGGCTTCTCGCAATACACGTGGATGTTGCGTTCGAGCGCAGCCTGCACGATCGCGGCATGTGTGCCCGGCGGCGTGGCGATCAGCACGGCATCCGGGCGCTCCTCGTCCAACAGCCGCCGGTAATCCGTATAGGCCTTGATCCCTGCGTAGCGGCTGAGGACATCAGTTACGTACGACGCGGAGTCGCACACGGCCACGAGCCGGGCATCGGCGTGCGTGTTGACGATCGCGAGATGCGATAGCCCCATCTTCCCGAGGCCGATCAGACCGACACGGATCATCGATTGCTCCCCTCGTTCAGTGGGCGTTTTCGCCCTTGAGAACCACCCAGACGGTCTTGGCGATGATGTAAAGGTCAAGCCGCAGCGACCAGTTGCGCAGATACTCGAGGTCGTGCTCGATGCGCGCCTGCATGCGCTCGAGCGTCGCAGTCTCGCCGCGCAGGCCGTTTACCTGCGCCCAGCCAGTCAGCCCCGGCCGCACCTTGTGACGCTGCATGTAGCCCTTGATCAGCTTGCGATAAAGCTCGTTGTGCGCTACCGCGTGCGGCCGCGGGCCGACGATGCTCATGCGCCCCTGCAGGACGTTGACGAGCTGCGGCAGCTCGTCGAGCGAGGTGCGGCGCAGAAACGCGCCGATCGGCGTGATGCGGTCGTCGCCGCGCGTCGCCTGGCGAATCACATCACCGTCCTCGGCCACGCGCATGCTGCGGAACTTGTAGACGATGATCTCCTCGCCATCGAGGCCGTAGCGGCGCTGGCGGAAGATCACCGGACCGGGCGAGCCGAGCTTGACGGCGAGGGCAATTGCGGCGAAGAGCGGCGCAATCGCCACCAGAATGACAAGCGAGAGCACGATGTCGCTCGCGCGCTTGAGAAGGCCGCTCGAGCCGCTGAACGGCGAATCGCACACGCCGAGCACCGGCATGCCGCTCACCGAGTCGACGCTCCCCTGGATCAGGTCCGTAACAAAGGGGTCGGGCACGAAGTAGACCGACGCCGTGGTGTCGCGCAGGGCGTCGAGCATCGCGCGCAGGCGCGGGGTCGAGCACATCGGCACCGCGAGGTACACGAGGTCGATGCGCGCCCGCTTCACGAGCTGCGGCAGCTCCTCGAGGCGCCCCAGCACCGCGTAATCGCGCCGCTTGGGAAGGCGCTCATCCACCCGGTCGTCGACGAAGCCGACGATCCGCACGTTGCAGTAGACGTCCTGCTGCAGCCGGCGCGCGAACTCCATGCCATGGGGGTTCATGCCGGCGAAAAGCACCCGCCTGGGAGCGCCCTGCAGCGCTCGCAGCTGGGGCAGCGCGAGGCGCAGCGCGAAGTGACCGCCGAGCTGGCACCAAGGCGCGACCCATGCCCAGGTGAGGAGCACGTGGCGATCGAAGTAGTCGAGGTAGCCGCTGACGTGGCCGAAGGCGGCGAGCAGGCCCGCGGTCGCCAGCCAGCCCGTGACGATCTCGACGACAGCACGCCCGCGCGGGTAGGAAAGACGCGCTTCGTTCGGAAAGGTGAGCGCGAACACGACCAGCGCGAGGATCATGTACTGCGGGCGCAGCCTCCCCTCGAGCACGTACGCCACCGCCCAGAGCGAGGCGACGAGGATCAGCGGCTCGAGGATCATCTCCACCACGTTGAGCAGCGGCGCGCGCGCCACCGACATACGTCCGGCCTTGGCGAATGCCGGGCGCGCGTGCAGCCCTGCCAGCGCAGTAGCAGGCGTCGGCTGCAGGCGGATCATGGCTTGGAAGTCGAAGCGAGCGCCGCCGAGACGCCGCGCTCCGACGCGATCAGTTCATCGGTGTAGCGCGCGGCGGCCTGGGTCCGGTTGGTGACGCCGATCTTGCGGAAAATCCGCTTCAGGTGGTTCTTGACCGTGAAGAGGCTGATCTCCAGCGCCTGCGCGATGTCGCTGTTGGTGCTGCCGCGAGCGAGCCGGCTGATGATTTCGCGCTCCCGGTCGCTGAGCGCGAGCGGGCGCGTGCGGGCGACCGGCTGGACGGCCGGCAGGTCGTCGAGCTGCACGGCGGCGACCCGGCGCCACGCGACGTCGATCTGGCACACCAATAGATGCGCGAGCGCGACGAAGCCGCGCTGGGCGTAGAGCTCCGCACGGCTGCGCGAATCGAGGAACAGATACAGGCTGTCGCAGCCGCTCAGCTTGTCGCTCACGCCGTGCACCACGAGCGAGCGCATCTGGCCGATCGCGAGGTGCAGCGGGCAATGGCACGGCAGCTGCTGCGGCGCGGCTTCCGCCGCGTCGAGCAGCAGCGGCTCCCTGCCGCCGCGGATCCAGCGGCGGTACGAGTTGCGGATGAACTCCTCGGCCGGGCAGCGGCCGAGCGGCATGCTGCGCACGCCCGGCATGCTCGAGACGACGTCGCACTTCACGTTCCACCTCGCGAAATCGCCCCAGGCGCCGATCAGTATCTGGTAGGGCAGCACGCGGCGCACCTCGCCTTGCAGCCAGGCGACCAGCTCCGTGCGCCGCGCGATCAGCCGCGATTCGCACAGCACGCGCACCAGCTTCGCTTCCTGCAACGGATCGAGTCCGAGGGCGTTGTCCGCTAGAGCGGGGAACGCCGCCTCGATCTGCGCTAGCCCGAAAGTGCCTTCTGCTTTCATTTCTTGTATGGCTCCCGACATTTCTCTTAGTCCGAATGGGGTGGCCGCTTTTTACCCATGCGTCCGATCGAGCCATATCCCAAGGCACGTGATTTTGTTGTCGCGCCGCGACGTCAGGATTCGCCGTACATTCCGTGGCTCATTGGAGCTATGGCTCTCATCCCGCCGATACAAAATGCACGCGCAAAGGCAACAGACGCGCTTGAATAGTCATGCGCGCCTTCCGTGATTTCGCTCTACGCCGCCTCGCGGATATTCCTGCGGCGATAAGAGGCAAGCAGAATACGCGGCGCGAGCGTCAGTCCAGCAGCAGCGTCATCCCCGGGTCGCCTTTTCGCATCGCTCGCTGATACGCCGCGTGCGCGCCGATGCGGCGCAGATACGCGAGGACGTGAGCGTACGGCTTGAGGTCGTACGGTGTGAACGATCGCATCGTCGTGAGGCTGAACACGATCATGATGTCGGC
>JACXTT010010569.1_pt1 | contig 12418 bp, 14 predicted proteins | sample 9270951 | NCBI WGS metagenome assembly JACXTT01 (sample SAMN15532306, study PRJNA645909) | rock metagenome | isolation source: weathered quartz diorite | place: Puerto Rico | collected 2017-06-21 | reverse complement strand
AGCGACCAATCCGGTGCGCAAGCCGCATCTGTCCTACTTTCTGTGGCTGTTCACTACGCTGAACCTGTTGATGGGAGCCGGCTACTTCCTCTTCTCCGGTGCCGGGAACATTGGCGACTGGGCCGATGTCGCAAGCGGTACAGTGTCGCCCTTCATCTGGCGTCCGGCAATGGCGCTGTTTGGGGGAGCGCTCTATTTCCTGCTCGCGCGCCGATCGGGGCAACGGTTGGGTACGCTGGTCGGCAGCGACGATCTTTCCATGAGGAGAAGCAGGCTGCTCAGCGTCCCGGCATATGTCGCCGGCGGTCTGCTGTTCTGCCTCTCGGGATTGTTCAATCCTGTGGGTCCCGTCCTCATCGCGATCTCTGCTGCTGCGGCGTCCTTTGGCGGCGCCTCGGGGCTTCTCTGGCTCACCCAGTTCACGCGCGGCAGCCAGCGGTCAGCGGAACCAGCCGAGCTGGATCGGAGCTATGCCTGGATCGCCGCCGGATGCATCGTCTCGGTGATCTTCGTCGGGATTCTCGGGTCGAGCATTCGTTTTTAGCGTGCACCGTCACCGATCTCCGCTCGTCAGTGAAATCAACGCTACTTGAACTTCACTTTCGCGATTTCCGAGTTCGGCGTGAACCCGTCCCCGAAATCCTCGACATCCATCAACTTGCGGATCTCGACCAGCGCCTCGCCGTTCGGAAAGATGTTCGGCGTGCGCTTCACCCACTCGATCGCTTCTTCCATCGACTTCACCTGAATGATCGAGAAGCCCGCAACGAACTCTTTCGCCTCGGTGAACGGACCATCGATGACGGTGCGCTTGTCGCCGCTGAACTTCACGCGCTTGCCCTTCGAGCTCGCGACGAGCCCCTCGGCGGCAAGGAGGACCCCTGCCTTCACGGCCTCCTCGTTGTACTTCTGCATCGCGGCATACGCTTCAGGTTTCGGCGGCTTGCCCGCCTCCGATTCCTTCGTCGCCATCCCCATGACCATGAAACGCATTGTTCTCTCCTTACTTCGGTTCGTGTCGGTTGCCTTCGTTTTTCGCGGCCTCACTAACACGTCGAACGAGACCCGTCAAAATCGACACGAACTTCGAGAAAGCCGTAAGCTGCCGGATTCAAAGAGCTTAGCGTCAGCGAGAGGAGTGAAACGGCGAGGGGGTGGAATCCGTTGCCTCTACCACACCGCACGGAGAACGTTCTCCGGATTCGTTCGAGGAAGGGCGCCGACAGCTTCACGCGCGTGTTAGGCACCCACTTCGGCCGCAGCGGTCTGTGCATCCCTGAGCAGCGTGTGGACTTGTTGGACATTCTCGATCATCTCAAAAGTGGGTGGCTGATACCGGCTCATCCCTGGCCAGCCCGACCCCGCCATCCAACCATAGGGGCCCGAGGCCGGCGCCAGCGCAATGGAGCCGGAACCATCCGCACGCTGAGTTAGCGTGATGTCACTCATGGTCCGGAGCGGAAGGCTCTTCACTTTCCGTCCGCGCAGGCCGGATACGATAATCGCCCGCTCATTTGTGAGCGCGTAGGACGTGCGCGAGCGTTGCCATGCATCCACGAAGAAGCGACCGATGATCAGGTAGAGACCAACCAGTACAAACGGGATCCCCCACAGCGCGAAGAAGCCCGGCACCCCCTGCTTAAGCACGCTCATCTCCCAGAAAATGGCGAAGCCGCCCCACATCAGACTGAATGGAATCATGAGGGCGTCGGCGGCGCGGAGCTTGATACCGCCGCGCGGCTGCCCAGACCACAACAACTTCTCGTTGCGGGCTAGTTGTGACCGGGTGACTTGTTCGAGCTCGTAGTTCATGGTCTTCGGCCGAGTGGGGTGCCTAATGATACTTCGACAGAACCGTATGACTGAATTCGTACTCTATCATCGCAACTCCAAAGCTCTCTTGATATCACAGCGTGTCAGCTGGACTCTTCATCCCGCGAACACGCCGTGCAGGGGTACTCCGCCCTGCTCTCCGGGTTCCAGTCCCATCTCCCGGCCGGGTAGTGTCGAACGCCGGAGGGCGGTATTATGTCCCGCCTCATGTCCCTACGCTACGCGACGCTCGTCTGCCTCGGCACGGCCCTCCTGCTCGGCGCCTCGAACGCACGCCGGCCGCTCGACAACGGCCTCGCCCGCACCCCGCCCATGGGCTGGAATAGCTGGAATCATTTCGGCTGTGACGTGAGCGCGAAACTCATCAAAGAAACCGCCGACGCGGTGGTCGCGAGCGGCATGCGCGACGCCGGCTATCAGTACGTCGTGATCGACGACTGCTGGCAGGTGGCGCGCGAACGGTCCGGCCGGATCGTCGCCGATTCCACCCGCTTCCCCGGCGGCATGAAGCCGCTCGCCGATTACGTGCATTCCAAAGGGCTAAAGTTCGGACTCTACACCGACGCGGGACGCGAGACTTGCCAGGGCCGGCCTGGCACGTACGGCTCCGAGGAGCTCGACGCGCGCACCTACGCCGAGTGGGGCGTGGATTACGTCAAAGAGGACTGGTGCCACGCCGAAGGGCTCGACGCACGGATCCAGTACGCCAAGTTCCGCGACGCGCTCGCCAAGGCGGGCCGGCCGATCGTGTTCAGCATCTGCGAGTGGGGCTCGAATCAGCCGTGGACCTGGGGCCCGCGGACCGGCAACCTGTGGCGCACCACCGGCGACATCAGGGACGACTGGGCGAGCATGACGAGCCGAGCCGATCTCAACGCCCAGTATGCGCTCGCCGCGGGTCCCGGCGGCTGGAACGATCCCGACATGCTCGAGGTCGGCAACGGAGGCATGACCGGCGACGAGTACCGCGCCCACTTCAGCCTGTGGGCGATCATGGGGGCTCCCCTCATCGCGGGCAACGACGTGCGCGCCATGAGCCCGGCGACGCGCGATCTGCTCACGAATAAGGAAGTGATCGCGGTCGATCAGGACTCACTCGGCGTGCAGGGAATGCTCGTGGAGGAGCCCGGGCCCGAGCTTCAGACGTGGGTCAAACCGCTCGCCGACAGCGCGCGCGCGGTGGTACTCCTCAATCGTTCGGCATTGCAGACCGTGATCACCGTACCGTGGTGGGCCCTCCACATCCGCGGGCCCGCCCGGGTCCATGACCTTTGGGCTCACACCGACCTTGGCACCTTCACCGACCACTTCAGCGCGACCGTCCCGGCGCACGGCGTGGTGATGGTGCGGATCACGCGCCTCTAGGGTGCGAGCACTGCCAGCACGAGCTGAGCGGTCTCGCGCGTCGCCCCTTCATAATAAAAGACGTAGACCTTGTGCGTTTTCTCGTCGACCGCGCAGGTGCGTGCGCCACCGCCCGTGCGAATCTTGTCGACCACCGAAAACTTGTCCGGCGTGTCTTCGTGCACGATGGTCATGGTGCTGTCGGCCCGATTCGCGTTGAACGCGAGTTTCGTGCCCGGGTCAAAGGCGTTCTGGTCGGCGCGACTGGGCACCCTGATTCTGGCCACGACGCCGCCGTTATCGGCGTTCACGACGACCATCTCCGTGTCGCACGCCATGAAGAGCCGGCGGGTGGCATTGTCCATGGCCAGCCCCTGTGCCCTCCCGCATCCGTGGACGCGGTACGTTGCTTCGATCTTGAAGGTGGTCGCATCGACCCGTTCCACGGACCCCGAGTCCTCGACGTTGAGAAACAGCTTGCCGTTCCCGTCGGCGACTCCGGATTCGAGTCCGTCTCCGATCGACGTTTTCGTGATGAGTTTGCCGGTCGTCATGTCAACGACCCACCCGTCTTTGTCAGCCCACGTGAACGCGCGGTGCGTGACTGGATCGTAGCGAATCCCGTCGCCATTCGCCTCCACGTGGCCCGTGACGGCGAGGGTCTTGAGATCGAAGACAACACCGTTGCGGACCAACCCGCGATTCTGGTCCGCCGCAATCGCGTAGCCGCCGCCCCCGCCAACGACGCTGCCGATCACGGTGTCCTTATCGACGTCAATGACGTTGTCCCCTAACCCGTAGAGTCGCCGGCCCACAGGATCCACGATGATGTAGTCTGCTCGGGCGCGGCCGAGGACCATCCGCTTGACGACGTGATAGTGCGTGCTTTGGGCGGCGAGAGTGGATGCGGCGACGGCGAATGAGGCGAACGCGGCGAGTGCTGAGATCCGGAAGCGAAGCACGGCGGCTCCTGGAAAATGGGTTTTTGAACCCTTGCAACGCGAATTCTACCGCGTGAGCTAGGTTTGCACAAAGAGACTGCCGCCATGAAGGGGTTTCATTATGCGCCAGCGAAACCGTCAGTATACAATCTCGAACGTGTTGGAGATCCGCGCTTCGAGCGGCAAGAGCTGGTGCAACGCGGAGTCACCGTACACGGTATAGACAAACCGGAACCGACCCGATGAACGTCAAACGCCCCATCAATCCATCCCGCGCCGGCAAATCGGACATGGCCCCATCCTCGGCTCCTTGCCGTATGCCAGCCTGACCGGGCCGAGTGTTACCGTCGTGTCGGTGAGCGTGACCGTCAACGTCATGTTGCCGCCGCTCACCTGGCCCCTGAAACGCGCCGGATGCAGGATGCCGCTATCGACCGGATACGCCGTGATGTTGTGCTCGCCGGGCAGGTCGAACCGCCCGTCCACGTCGAGTACGAGTTGCTGATGGATGTTGCCGTAGGTGCAGCCGATATGAATGTGCGCGCTGGTGTCGTCGGCCATCAGCGCCGCGTTCTCGCCGCCCCATGTGCCGGCGAGATCCTTCGGGGGCTTGACGCCTGTCGGATCGCACGGGCCGAGTGCCACGGCCGCCGCCGCAAATGCCAACGCTGCCTTGGTGATCATAGAGCCTCCTTACCAATCTACCCTCCGGAAACCAGCTTACGTCACCATGAACATCACCGGTGCACACGCGATCATCTATAGCAAAGACGCCGAGGCGGACCGCGCGCTACTGCGGGACGTCTTCAAGTTCAAGCACGTGGACGTCGGCGACGGCTGGCTGATTTTCGCGCTGCCTCCGGCCGAGGTCGCAGTGCATCCGTCGAAGGACAACGATCGGCATGAGCTGTATCTGATGGCCGACGATATCGAAGCATTCGTGGCGGAAATGAAAAAACGTCACATACCGTGCGCCTCGGTCGAGAACCAGGGCTGGGGACTGCTCACGCACGTGACGCTTCCTGGCGGCGGCAGGCTCGGGGTCTATGAGCCGAGACATGCCCGCCCGCCGGCCTAGGTATCTACTTCGGCTGCCAGCGCGCTTCTTTGAGTAGCTGGGCGATGATATCCGGAGCGGTCCGCCCCGCGGCTTCGGCGGCAAAATTGATCACGATGCGGTGCGTCAGTACCGTCGGCGCGACCGCGCGCAGATCGTCCTCGTCCGCCATCGGCCGGCCGTCCAGCGCCGCCCGCGCCTTGGCGCCGAGGATGAGGTACTGTGAGGCCCGGGGCCCGGCGCCCCAGGAGATGTACTCTTTAATGAAGGGGAGCGAGGCGGCCTCAGGAGGCCGGGTCATCCGCACCAGCGTCACCGCCGCCTTCACGAGGGCCTGCGATACCGGAATGCGCCGCACGAGATGCTGCATCGCGACCACATCGTCGGAGGTGAGCACCGGATTCACCTCAGCCGTCGTATCGCCGGTCGTGGCGGCGACGATCGCCTCTTCCTCCTCCTGCGACGGATAGTCCACGCGCAGCTCGAACATGAACCGGTCTAATTGAGCCTCTGGGAGGGGATAGGTCCCCTCCTGCTCGATCGGGTTCTGCGTCGCGAGCACGAAGAACGGCGCCGGCAGATGGTGCGTCTGACCAGCCGCGCTCACCTGATGCTCCTGCATTGCCTGCAGCAGCGCCGCCTGCGTCTTGGGCGGGGTGCGGTTGACCTCGTCGGCCAGCACGATGTTGGCGAACACCGGTCCGCGCACGAATCGGAAGCCACGCTTCCCCGTGGCGAGGTCTTCTTCGATGATCTCGGTGCCGGTGATGTCGGACGGCATCAGGTCGGGCGTGAACTGGATGCGATTGAACGCGAGGTCGAGCGACTCGGCGACCGTCTGCACCATCAGGGTCTTCGCGAGCCCCGGCACGCCGACGAGCAGCGCATGGCCGCCCGAGAAGATGGCCGTGAGGATGCCGTCCAGCACCTCGCGCTGGCCCACGATGCGCTGCCCGACCTGCGCGAGGAGGTCGCGGCGGGCATCCCCCAGGCGCTCGAGTAACTCGACGTCACCGGAAACCGGGGAAGAGGGACGGGGCACTGGGGACGGGTTTGACGCCATTGCAGCGAAGGTAATCAGTCCCTACCCTCAAACGCCACATAGCGTTGCATGTGTGACGATTTGCTTGCGAAAAATTTCACAAGCGTCTAGGTTTCCGGGCGCAACATGACTCCCGCACAAAAAAACCAAGGCTCCGGCGCTCGTGGGTACGGGCAGGGCTACGAGTACTTTGCGATGGCGCTGACATTTGTCATCGCTATCCTGCTGGTCGGCGCGGGCGGCTGGTTTCTGGACGGCCTGCTCCACACGCGGCCGCTGTTCGCGATTGTGGGCGCGTTCGTGGGGGGCTTCGCCGGGTTCATGCGGATCTACTACCGCGTGAAGCAAGACACGGCGAAGGACGGCGAGGGGTGAAAAGCTCGACCCTGCTGGCCGTGCTGGTCGGCAGTGGAATGGCAGTGCTTGCGCAGGCCTGGGCGGTGTTGCTGCTCCGGCCCAAGATGCGCGCGCCGAGTCCCGAATTCATGGCGCGCTGGCTGGGCGGCATGGCGATTCGGTTCTTGGCGCTGGTGGCGGTGGCGGCCTGGACGATCACACACTCCGCTTCGATTCCACCCGTCCCGGCCCTGTTGGCGTATCTCGGCGTGCTGTTGCCGCTCTTGTTCCTGGAGACGAGGTTTCTCAGGTGATGCAGCAAGCGCCCGACATCGGCAAGGTGATCCTCGAACACACGGCGGACAGCCATGTGATCAAGCTGCCGTTCGGGACTATTTCGTTACCCGGGCCCTGGTATATCCCCGGCACGCAGCTCGATATCTCCCCGACCAAGCACGTCGTATTCATGGCGGTCGCGGCAGTGCTGGTGTTCATCACGATCTGGTACGCCGGGCGGCAGGTCGAGCGGCGGCATCGGGAGGGCAAGGGGCCGCAAGGCTTCGGCGCCGCCGTCGAAGCGATGGTGCTGTTCGTGCGCGACGACGTCGCCATCGCCAATATCGGCCACGGCGGCGAGAAGTTCGTGCCCCTGATCGAGACGCTCTTCTTCTTCATTCTCTACTGCAACCTGCTGGGTCTCTTCCCGTGGGGCGCGACGCCGACGGGCAACCTCGCCGTCACGGGCGGGCTGGCCATCATCGCGTTCCTGGTGATCGAGATCTCGGGCTTCTTCGCGCTCGGCCCCAAGGGCTACTTGAAGACCATCGTGATGGTGCCCGCGGGAATGACGGGGTTTGGCGCCGTGGCTATGGCGATCATCATGACGCCGGTCGAGCTGATCGGGAAAATCGTGAAGCCGTTCGCCCTGTGCCTTCGGCTGTTCGCGAACATGACTGCAGGCCACTTCGTGATCCTGTCGCTGCTCGGGTTGATCTTCCTGTTCGCCAACTGGTTCATCGCGGCCGGCACGGTGGCCTTCGTGCTGTTCATGATGTGCCTCGAGCTGCTGGTCGCATTCCTGCAGGCCTATATCTTTGCGCTGCTTACGTCCGTGTTCATCGGACTCATGCAACACGAACACTAGAGGGAACACATGCACATGCTCCTCATGCTGGTCCAGCAACCCGTCTCCGATGTCGTGAAATCGGCGCTCAACAACAACGCGCTGCTCGGCGCGGGCATCGGCATGGGTCTCGCGCTGATCGGCGCCGGCCTCGGCATCGGCCGCATCGGCGGCCAGGCCGTCGAAGCCATCGCGCGCCAGCCGGAAGCCTCGGCCGACATCCGCGGCGCCATGATTCTGACCGCGGCGCTGATCGAAGGTGCGACACTCGCGGCGCTCGTGTTCGCGTTGCTGTTCAAGCTGATCAAGTGATCCTGCTGCTCCCGCTGCTGCAGGAAGAGGCCGCCGGTCAAGTTGCTTCGCCGTTCGACATCAACGGCGGGGTGATCATTTGGACGGTCGTCATCTTCGTCATCCTGCTCGCCGGCCTTTGGCGGCTGGGCTATCCGTCGCTGCTCAAGATGGTGGAGGAGCGCGAGCGCCGGATCCAGAAGCAGCTCGAGGAGGCTGAGCGCGCGAACGCCGAAGCACAACGGCTGCTCGAGGAGCACAAGAAGCAGATCGCGGCGGCGCACAACCAGGCGCAGGAGATCCTGTCCAAGGCCAAGACCGTCTCCCAGAAAGAGCGGGAGACTTTGCTCGCCAAGGCGCGTGAAGAGTACGACGCGCTGCTGAACCGGGCGCGCAAGGATATCGACGCTGAAAAGGACAAAGCGATCCTGGCACTGCGGCGCGAGGCGGTGGAGCTGTCCATCGCCGCCGCGTCGCGCGTGATCGAGGCAAATCTCGACACCGACGCCAATCGCAAGATGGTGACGGACTTCCTCGAAAGCCTCGGCAAGGCGGAGAAAAAGAAGTGAAGAGCGTCACGATCGCGCGCAATTATGCCGAGGCGCTGTTTGCTGCCGGCCAGCGGTTCAATGAGATTCTGGACGCCGTGGCGGGCGCAATCGAGGCGGACGGGCGGATCAAGACGGTACTCGAATCGCCCCTCGTCTCGAAGGCGGCGAAGGGCAAGATTCTGGAGCGCGCGTTGAAAGGCGAGGCGCCCGTCGCATTTGTCCGGTTCCTGCAGGCGGTGGTGCGGCGCGGGCGTCAGGGGCTCCTGCCCGAGATAGCGCAGGAATATCAGGTGTTGCTGGATGAAAAGCTCAATCGCGTGCACGCCGGCGTCACGCTGTCGGCAGAAGCGGACGCGCGCACGCAGAAGCAGGTGATCGATCGTCTGACGAAGGCGCTGGGACGCGAGGTGCGGGCCTACTTCCGGTCCGACCCCCGGATCCTCGGCGGGGTAGTCGTACGGGTTGGGGACCGCATATTTGACGGCTCAGTCCGTAGAAGGTTGACGGCATTGCAACGGAGAATGCTTACAGGGGAGTGACTATGAAGAGCCTCGCGTTGCTTGGTTTGCTCACGGTTGCAGTTCCTCTCGCAGATAAGCCTCCCGTCATCAAAGAATGGCCAGTGCCCTGGGCGGACACGCGCCCGCGCGATCCGTACCTCGATCCGACCACGAACCGAATCTGGTTCTGCGGCCAGGCGGGCAACTACGTCGCCTACTTCGTTCCGACGACCGGCGAGTTCAAGAAGTACGACCTGCCGCCGGGCAGCGGCCCGCATAACCTGATCGTCGACAAGTCGGGCTTCGTCTGGTACTCGGGCAATCTCGCCGGCTACATCGGCCGGCTCGATCCGAAAGACGGCAGCATCAAGCAGTATCCGATTCCTGACCGCATGGTGCGCGATCCGCACACGATGGTGTTCGACAAAAACGGCGACATCTGGTTCACCGCGCAGAGCGGCAACGCGGTCGGCCACCTGACCGTATCCACCGGCACGATCCGCCTGATCAAGGTGCCCACCGAGAAGGCGCATCCGTACGGGATCAAGCTCGACTCGAAGGGGCATCCCTGGTTCATGGAGTTCGGCACGAACAGGATCGCCACGGTCGATCCGGCGACGATGCAGCTCCGCGAGATCACGCTGCCGCGCCCCGAGACGCGGCCGCGGCGGATGGAGATCACCTCGGACGACAAGGTCTTCTACGGCGATTACGCCGGCGGATTCCTCGGCCGCTACGATCCCGCGACCGGCAAGGTCGACGAGTGGCAGCTTCCGGGCGGCGCGGACGCGCGGCCGTACGCGATGGTGCGGGACGACGAGGACCGCGTATGGGTGGTCGAGACGTCGCGCCCGAACCGGTTCGTCTCGTTCGATTCCCGGACGCTCAAGTTCTCCGAGGAAACGCCGGTGCCGAGCGGCGGCGGCGTGGTGCGGCACATGTTCTACGACCCTCGGACGAAAGCCATCTGGTTCGGCACGGACAACAACACGCTGGGGCAGGCGATCGTGCCGCCGCGCCCTCCAGTGCCGCAGACGCCGTAAGACTTACCGTCCGGCGGGGGCCGGATATAATAGCGGCTCACTCGAATCGGAGAGCCGCGGTTTATGTCCGTCCTCCGCCGTTTGTTTGTTGCGGGTTGCCTGCTGGCACTCGCGAACGCCGCTGCCGCCCAACGCCGCACTCCTCCTTCGCCCCCCGTCGCCCGTCCCGCCTTTGACTCATCGCTCTACAACGCGCTCGAATGGCGCGAGATCGGGCCGTTCCGCGGCGGGCGCGTCACGGCGGTCGCGGGCCACGCCGCCGAGTCGCTGACTTTTTACTTCGGCGGGACGGGCGGCGGTGTGTGGAAGACGACCGACGGCGGCCTGACTTGGGTGCCGATCTCGGACAAGGACTTCCGCGCCGGCTCGATTGGCGCGATCGAGGTCGCGCCCTCCGATGCGAACGTGCTCTACGTCGGCACCGGCGAGTCGCCCATCCGCGGCAACGTGTCTCCCGGGAACGGCATGTACAAGTCCACCGACGCCGGGAAGACGTGGACGCACGTCGGGCTCGCCGGCGCCGGGCAGATCGGCGCGATCCGCGTCCATCCGACGAATGCCGACCTCGTCTACGTCGCCGTGCTCGGCCACGCGTTCGGGCCCAATCCGGAGCGTGGCGTGTTCCGCTCCAAAGACGGCGGCCGCACCTGGGACAAGATCCTGTTCCGGTCCGACTCCGCCGGCGCCGTCGATCTGGCGCTGGACCCCGTCAATCCGCGCATTCTCTACGCGGCGCTGTGGCAGGCGCGCCGCGGACCCTGGTATATGTCGAGCGGTGGGCCGGGCTCGGGGCTTTTCAAATCCAGCGACGGCGGCGACACCTGGAAGGAGATCACGCGCAACGAAGGCATGCCGAAAGGCGTCATCGGAAAGATCGGGGTCACGGTGTCCGCCAATCACGATCGCGTGTGGGCGATCGTCGAGGCCGACTCGGGCGGAGTCTTCCGCTCCGACGACGGCGGTGACACGTGGCGGCGCACGAACGACGAGCGCACTCTGCGCCAGCGCGCCTGGTACTACTCACACATCCACGCCGATCCCAAAAACGCCGACATGGTCTATGTGTTGAACACCAGCGTCTATCGGTCCGTGGATGGCGGCCGGACGTTCACGCAGCTGCGCGCGCCCCACGGTGACCACCATGCCTTGTGGATCGCGCCCAACGATCCCGCCCGCATGATCAACGGCAATGACGGCGGCGCGAACGTCAGTTACAACAGCGGGGCCACGTGGACGGGGCAGGACAATCAGCCGACGGCGCAGTTCTATCACGTCATCGCCACCACGCACGTCCCCTACAGAGTCTGCGGCTCGCAGCAGGACAACAGCACGGTGTGCATCGCGAGCCGCACCGACGGGGGCTCCATCGGTGGGAAGGATTGGTACGAGGTGGGCGGCGGCGAGAGCGGCTGGATCGCGGCGCGCGCCGACGATCCCGACATCGTCTACGCCGGGAGCTACAGCTACCTGTCGCGTCTCGACCTCCGCACCGGCCAGGAGCGGAACATCTTCCCGTGGCCCGACAACCCGATGGGCTGGGGGGCCGGCGACCTCAAGTACCGCTTCCAGTGGACGTTCCCCGTGGTGCTCTCGCCGTTCAATCCCAACGTGCTGTATGCGGGCGCCAATGTCGTCTTCCGCACGACGAATGAAGGCCAGAGCTGGGAGCCGATCTCCGGCGACCTGACCCGGAACGACAAATCGAAGCAGGGTCCGTCCGGGGGGCCGGTCACGAAGGACAACACGAGCGTCGAGTACTACAACACCGTCTTCGTGATCGCGCCGAGTGCCAGGGACTCCGGGCTGATCTGGGTAGGGAGCGACGACGGCCTGGTGCACGTGACCCGGGACGGCGGCAAGACCTGGACCAACGTAACGCCGCCGGTCCGTGACCTCCCCGACTGGGCCCTGATTTCATCCATCGAGCCGTCGCCGCACGACGCGGGGACCGCGTACGTCGCCGCGACCCGCTACAAACTCGACGACTTCAAGCCGTACATCTTCAAGACGACCGATTACGGCAAGACGTGGCGTAGTATTACCGGCGGCATCCCCGCCGATCAGTTCATCCGCGTCGTGCGCGAGGACCCGGCGCGCCGCGGCCTGTTGTATGCCGGGGGCGAGTTCGGCGTGTACGCGTCATTCGACGACGGGAACAGCTGGCAGTCGCTGCAGCGCAACCTGCCGGTCGTCCCGATCCACGACCTGGTGGTGAAGGACAACGACCTCGTGGCAGCGACGCACGGGCGGTCGTTCTGGATCCTCGACGACCTGACGCCGCTCGAGCAGCTCGCCGACTCGGTGGCCCGCGCGACGCGATTCGTCTACTCACCTCGGACCGCATACCGCAGGGGTCT
>JACXTT010010568.1_pt1 | contig 12420 bp, 7 predicted proteins | sample 9270951 | NCBI WGS metagenome assembly JACXTT01 (sample SAMN15532306, study PRJNA645909) | rock metagenome | isolation source: weathered quartz diorite | place: Puerto Rico | collected 2017-06-21 | reverse complement strand
GTCGTCAAAGCCATGGATATGGCGCTTGAACAGGTATTGAACGCGCTCAAGCAAATCGTACGTGCGAGGCCGGATTGGCCGATTGTCGTGGCGCAGACCACCTTGCACGAAGGTTATCCAGCGACTTTGTCTGATCATCTTTCTCCATACCCATTTACCGGTCAATCTATCCCCGGCAATGTGCCTGGGGCTCTGGCGCGGGCGTTAACCTTCCAGCGTTCACTCTTTGCCGACCTTCCGGTAAAGCGCTTTGTCCCTTTAGACTTCACCCTTCCTGAGGATGGTTTCTCTGAACCGTTTTATGGACGTGAGGCGTTGCTTAACGCTCTGGCTGAGGCTCATCCGCATGCGGTTTACACGATGTTACGGCAGCTTCCTGATCTCACGGCGGAACTGAAAAGTCTTCATTTTCGTCAAGCGCAACCGCATATCCTGGCGTACGCCTGCGCGGCTGGTGCTATCGGGGCCGCGCCGTTGCCGCTCGCTGATCTGCCAGTCATCAGCGCCTTGCAGCTGAAGATGTTGCACACTATCGCTTCCCTCTACCGGCAACCTCTGAAACTGAAGACGTTTGTTGAACTGATTACTACAATGGGCGTTGGGCTCCTTTTTCGCCAGGGCGCGCGCAGTCTCCTGAAGGTTATTCCTGGATTCGGTAACGCCGTCTCTGGCGTTTATGCTGGCGCGACCACGTATGCGCTCGGCTGCGCACTGTGTTTTTATTATCAAGTCATTTTTGATGGCCATGTCCCAACGCCGGATCGACTGAAGGGTTTCTTCGAAGAGAAGCTTGCTGAAGGAATGCGTTTGTTCAGTAAAAAGGACTGAGCATGCAAGGCAACAGAAAACAAGCAACAGGCGGTAGGCTAGGGGTGTAGCGCGTCATGTCTAATCGTCAGCGCTCGGCCCTCCGCCCTTCGCCCTTTTCCCGGTGGAGAATCGTACTATTGGTCGCCTGCTTCGCGTTGCCGCTACTGGGTTTCGCCGTGGCCGGCGCTCTGTGGTTGCATGAGCGCGGCTGGCTCGCCTGGGCAAGTTTCGCGTTTGCGGTTGGGGAATCGCTGGCCTTCGCATTGTTTCGTCGCTGGCTGCGCGGCGATCGCGCGGTGTTGCCGCAGCCTTCTCCGCAACCGCCGCCGGAATTCTCTCCCCGCGAAGAAGCCGTGTGGGCGGTGGTGCAAGAGTATCAAAACCACATTGACCAAAATGAATTAGTGCTTGAGTCGCTCGAACAACTGCTAGAGCTGGGGAAAGAGATACTCAGTCGTATCGCAGTCTTCTATCAGCCGGAAGACAAGGAGCCGTTGCTTGCCGTGCAGATTCCGCTCCTGTTTCGCGCCATCGAAGAAACCGCGCGCGATCTGGCCGTGGTGACGGCACAGCTGCCGTTTGCTCATCGGATCACTATCAGTGAGATTATGCGCGGCTATCAGTTTGGCCAAAAAATGAAGCCGGCTTATGAGCTGTACCAACTTTATCGTTATCTCTCCCCGCTCATTAATCCCCAGAGCGGACTGTTGCGTTTATTCCTGACTGATCGGCTGTTCGATCTCACGAAGGAAACGCTGAACCAATGGTTGTTGAAGTGGTATGTCGACCGCGTTGGTTATCATGCCATTGAACTCTACAGCGGCAGACTCTTGGTGACACAACGGCATGACCACGTAGGAGCGTTGCAGCCGGGGACGGCGAAAATTCTAGAACAAGCACAAGCAGAGCCCACGGAACCGCTGCGCGTCTTAGTGCTAGGCCAGGTAAAGGCCGGCAAGTCAAGTTTGGTGAACGCCTTGTTTGGTGAAGTGCGAGCGGCGACAGACAGCGTCCCGACGACGACCCTGGTGACCCCGTACGTGTTGAAGCGAGCAGACCTGAACGGACAAGTGTTGCTTTATGACATGGGCGGGTATGAAGACCCGTCCGCTGCGAAAGAACGTAGAGCACAAGCTTTGGCGGAAGCCGTTCGTGCAGATCTCGTGATTCTTGTCATCTCAGCGGTGAACGTCGCGCGAGAACCAGATAGACAACTCTTGAAAGAATTGCGCGCTCATTTTACGACAAATTCTGCCTTACGCGCCCCGTCGGTGATCGTTGCCCTAACGCATATTGATTTGCTGCGCCCGCCGCTGGAGTGGTCGCCGCCCTACAACGTAGCCACGCCCGATTCTCCCAAAGCGCGCTCGATTCGCGGCGCGCTTGATGCTGTAACTGCTGACTTGGACCTTGCCCCGGAATACATTGCACCAGTTTGTCTACTGCCAGAACGATTATACAATGTTGAGGAAGTTCTCGCGCCATTGCTGTCAACCTTATTGCCTGAAGCAAAACGGGTGCTGTTGCTGCGGAACCTCAAAACCATTCGTGAACAGGAACAGTGGGAGCTGCTCTGGCGTCAGGCGTGGGCGGCAGGGCGGTTTGTGCTCGCTATCGGAGGAGGGGTGCTGAAGAAGTCCGTAGAGAAGATTTTGCTGGAGAGGCGGGTGTGAGAGAAAATGCTTCACCTGTCTAAACATCGGAGGCTCCCGTCATTCCCCCGAAAATCCCCTCGCCCCTTGGGGGAGAGGGCTAGGGTGAGGGGTAAAGAGAAGGAACCCTTCGTGCTCTTTTCATATGCAAAAGTGCGTGGCAGATGCATGACCATTCTCGGCGAGCAATGCGAGACCCGGAATCCAGAAAAATCCCGCTGCGTGTAGTTAAAAGGGACCGCCTGTCGAGCCCGAGCGACTAGCCTCTTCCACCGGCCACATGGGCACGATTTTCTCTTCCGCGTTAAAAGTCAGCGCGAGCCTCTGCTGCCATTGTTGTAATAACTCCTGCGGATCGCCTTGCATCGGCGGCGCATTTGCAATGTCGAAGCGCAATGTTGTGAGTCTAACTGAGTCGTCGGTTTCTTTGAGGGCGAGCTGGAGCTGCTCGCCGTTGTCCATCAGAAAGCGGTAGCCGCCGGTCCACTGTCCATCGAGTAAGCGACTGACCTTCGGCATCAAATTGCTGTCGGGAGCGAACGAAGATAAATGCAGCCACCCTGACGTAGCGGTGAGGACGGTCTTACCATCAGGACTAAAGGCGACGGCTCTCACCGTACTGTCATGGCGCAATGGGGACCCGATGGGCACACTGGTGTCCGCCCGCCACAAGCGCACCGTGTTATCGCTACTGCCGGTGAGGACAGTCTTGCCATCAGGACTAAAAGCGACAGCCCCCACCCAATTATCATGACGCAAGGGAGCGCCTAGGGGCTTACCAGTGTCGGCGTGCCATAAGCGCGCGGTGTGGTCGCTACTGCCGGTGAGGACAGTCTTGCCATCAGGACTAAAGGCAACGGCCCGCACCGAACCATCATGGCGTAGGGGAGCGCCAATGGGGGTGCTGGTGTCGGCCTGCCACAAGCGTGCCGTCTTATCCTCGCTGCCGGTGAGGATTTGTTTCCCATCAGGACTAAAGGCGACAGCCCACACCGAAGCACCATGATGCAAGGGAGCGCCCAGGGGGGCACCGGTATCGGCACGCCATGAGCGCGCCGTGGTATCCCAACTACCGGTGAGGACGGTATGGCCGTCTGGACTAAAGGCGACGGCCCACACCCAATCATCATGATGCAAAGGAGCATCAATGGGAGTGCTGGTGTCGGTGCGCCACAAGCGCGCTGTGTGATTGCTACTGCCGGTGAGGATGGTCTTGCCATCAGGACTAAAGGCAACGGCCCACACCGAGCCGTCTTGATGCAAGGGAGTAGCTAGGGGGGCTTCGGTGTTGGCACGCCACAGCCGCGCGGTGGTATCAGCGCTGCCGGTGAGGACGGTCTTGCCATCGGGACTAAAAGCGACGGCCCGTACTACATCGCCATGGCGCAGGGGGGTGCCACAAGGAGTGCCGGTATCGGCGCGCCATAAGCGCGCCGTGTTGTCGTCGCCGCCGGTGAGGATGGTCTTGCCATCGGGACTAAAGGCAACGGCCCGCACCGAATTGTCATGGCGCAGAGGGGACCCGATGGGCGCGCCGGTGTCCGCGCGCCACAGCCGCGCGGTAGTATCGGCGCTGCCGGTCAGGACAATCTTGCCGTCGGGACTAAAGGCAACGGCCAGCACTAAATTGTCATGACGCAAAGGAGCGCCCAAGGGCGCGCCAGTGTCGGTGCGCCACAACCGCGCCGTCTTATCGCTGCTGCCAGTGAGGACGGTCTTGCCATCAGGACTAAAGGCGACGGCCAGCACTAAATTGTCATGACGCAAAGGAGTGCCCAAGGGCGCGCCAGTGTCGGTGCGCCACAACCGCGCCGTGTTATCGGCGCTGCCGGTAAGGACGGTCTGACCATCAGGACTAAAGGCGACGGCCAGCACCGAATTGTCATGGCGCAGTGGGGACCCGATGGGGGTGCCGGTGTCGGTGCGCCACAAGCGCACCGTTTTATCCCAACTGCCGGTGAGGATAGTCTTACCATCAGGACTAAAAGCAATAGCTGTGACACTGCCGCCGTGACGGTATGTTGAGAGCAGATTGCTGTAGTCATCTTTAGTGAGAAGGCTTACTTCACTGCGGCGAGTATCCGTTGATTGTACGATCGCGGCGCGTAACCACGAGACAATGGCAATATCTCGATTCTCTTGAAAAGCGGCGCGTCGAGCACGACGGTCCCAGAACTCGGCGAGCAGTTCATCCGCTTTGACTTCATAACCGGGCAGGGTGCGCAGGTGATCGTAAGCCGTGCGTGCAACCGTGTAATCTTCACTGGCGGTTTGTAGGGTCTCGATGTCGCGGGCGGCAATCAGCGGGTCGACTTCCGAGGGTGAGAGATAGAACGTGCGCACGCTGATGAAGCCCAGAATGAGCAGGGCAACTGCGGCTACCGCAACGTTGCGGTTCCAGTCGGTTGGTATCGCCTGCGTTGCCCACTCGCGCGTGAATACCTGTTCGTAGATACGATTGCGTACGTGCAGCACCCGATTCATATCTGGCGCGACCACGCCGGACAGTTTGAGGTCGGTGTGCAACGGTGAGTGCGGGTCGTCCGTTATCCTGTCTCCCTGACGAATACGGCGGTAGAGCTTCAGCAGGGCGCGGCTATTCTTGCGGGTATGAGTGAGGTGGTTGCGTACGAACGCGAGGTTGGTTTCGTTGCGATTGGCCTGGGGAGTGAAGAATAACTCGGCGGTGAGGGCATCGATATCATTATTTGCCCCTTGCTCAGCCGCGGCGGAACACAGCTTTTGTGTGAGATAGGGATGTCCACCTGTCCAATATAAAATGCGCTGCAGCAGATGTTCCCCAGTTGCGCCATTCACACTCAGTCCTTGCGCCAGCGGTTGGGCTTCGTCGAAAGTAAAATCGGTCAAGTTGATGCGTTGGCCGATATTGAACGGGGTGCGGTGCGGATTTTTCGCCAGGTCAGTGGGACTCGCCACGCCCAAGAGCACAAAGGTGAGGCGTTCATATATCGGGTCCGTGGCGCGGGCGTTGTAGCAGGCGCGAATGGCGGCAAAAAAGTCATCGGTGAACGGCAGCGGCAACGTGGAATCAATTTCATCAACAAAAATGACCACCGAGCCGGCGCACTGGGTGAGTACGATATCGCGAAAAAACTCAGTCAGTCGCTGAAGCGGAGGCAGTTGCTCACGCTCTTGCCACCAGACTCCCAGATTGATCTGAAGCTGGAGTTCACGTGCGATACGATAGGCGACGCCATAGTACCATTGCGCCGCCGTCATCTCTTTTTTTTCACCACCGATGGCGGTGAGGTCGACGACAGCGCAGTGGACACCCTGCGTGCGCAAGCGTTGCGCGGTGCGCGCCATCAGGCTGGTTTTGCCCATCTGGCGCGGCGTGAGGACATAACAAAAATCGCCAGCCTGCACTCGCTCGTACAGCTCACGATCGGCGGCGCGTTCGATATAACTTGGCGTGGTCGGCTTCAGCGCGCCGCCGATGACATAGAATTCGTGCGGAGGAGAAGTATCCACATTCACAAATGATTCTGGAAGTAGCGCTCGTACAACAGACATCGCGGGCGCGCACTGGTGCGGGTGTCGCCCTTGACCAAGCCAGCGGCTTTGAGGCGCTGAAACGACATTTCTTCTTCACAGACTCCGCGTTGCAGCACCTGTCGGAGCGCAGTCTTTAGTTCGTGTTGATCCCGCAGATTCCATTGTAGTTGCCGTAAGTGATCACCAAAGACGCCTCGTTCCTCGATAGCAGTCCGATCGAGTTGCGTAAGAGAGGTCCCCATCGTAGCGAGCGCATAAAGCGCCTGACGGACGAGATACGGTTGGCCGCCGACGAGGTCCGTGAGAGTGTGCAGGTCTTGGACGGTTCGTAGTGGGCCATTGTGTTGCGTATTCAGGAACTCGACCTGGGCAACGGAAAAATCTTCTAACCGGATGGGCAGCCCCACATTAAATGGTGATTGGGTGACATCTTGAATCCACAATTGCGGTTCAGTGGAATGACCGATGATCAGGTTCAAGCGCTCCCAGCGCGGATTGGTGGCGCGGAGATTGTGCCAGGCGCGAATCATAGCGAAGAAGTCAGCTCGATAGGGATGGTCAAACACGCGGTCGGCTTCGTCGAGAATGAACAGCACTGGTTGGTCTGCATCCGCCAGCACTGCGGTTTCTATGAAGTCTGTCAGATTATCTTTCGCTCCGAGATACTCATCCCATAGCTCGTCTGGCTTGTTGCCGAGCCGCAAATCTCGCGTGAGGCGTCGGGCGATATAACGCAGCAATGTGTCGAGATTGGTAAAGGTCGCGGCGTCGAGCCGCTGGAAGTCGAGATACCAGGAACGAGAGTTCTGCTTCAGCGCTGCGGCATGGGCGCGGGCGAGCAGGGAACTTTTGCCCATCTGCCGTGGGCCTTTGACGATCGTGGTGTCGCCCTGTTTGCGTAACTGCCGTTCCAGGGCGTCATCAGTCTGACGTTTCACGTAAAAGGGTGAATCAAGCCGCACCGCTCCAGTGTCGAGCGTTAAACGGGGGTCCATCTGCGGCAGTGGTGCGCCCCGGCCTTCGGTCGCCTCGTAGAGTCCTTGCACTCCAGCAAGTGAACCCTCTTCTTCCTTGTGCCCGCTTTCCGGTAGCGCCGCTCGACCTTCTATCGCGTCAATCACGATGTGTGCGATGCTCTCGTGTGGCGTGTTCTCTTGCCATAGGGCGTATTGCAAGGGATCGAGATACGCGCCGAGATCATATGGCAACTCTCCTTGGAAAGCTACTCGCAGAGGTAGAATAGTGTAACGTGAGCCTGGTTGCTGAGACAGCTCGTGAGCGAGCTGCACTTCCCGGCGCACCATATCGCTGAGAATGGATTCTTTCGATAAGAGAACGAGGAAGAACTGGGCTGCCCTGATCTGTCGATCAATTTCCTCAGACCAGCGTGCGCCCATGAGTATGCGGGTATCGACGAATACATCGTGCCCATGTTCTTCCAAAGAGTGGACAAGAAAATGGGCGAGGTCTTGATCGGGAGAAACATGACGATAGCTGACGAAGACCTTGCTCACGATTTCCTTCCCTGGCGATTTTTACTTGGACCGCTTTGCTTGCAATAGCCTGTGTCCGCTTTTAGTACAGGCTGATAGCACGCCGTGGCGTAGGCGTGCAAGGTGCGGAGGGAGAGAAGAGAGGAATTGCTGGGCGCGCAGAGCGCGCCCAGCAACAGACGAAAGATTAGATCTTATACAACTTCTTTACATTCTCACCCGCAATCTGCTTCTGGACTGCTAATGAAAGCGGTGAGAGCATTTCTTTGAGTTCTCGCACGTAATGGCCGCCATGGTCGGGATGTGGATAGTCGGTCGCCCACATCAAGCGGTCCGCACCGATGTAGTCAACGAGCTTGGTTAAGGCTCGCTCATCCGGATCGGCGGAGATCCAGCATTGTTTCCGCAAATAGGTGCTCGGCAGCTCTTTCAGCTTGCAGGACGCGCCCACCGGCACTTTATAGAATGCATCCATGCGGTCGATCCAGAACCCCACCCAACCGGCGCCGCTTTCGAGGACCACCAGCTTAAAGTTCGGGAACCGATCGAACACGCCGTACTGAAAAAATGTGGTGAACGCCATCTGTGAGCCGAAGCCGGCGAACACGTTGTAGTACCAGCCGGTCTTGTGGCCCATGCCAGCGAACCGCAGGTGCGGATTGGTTGCTACGGGCTCCAGGGTCGGGTGAATAGCGATCGGTACATCGAGTTCTTGCGCCTTGGCCCAGAGCGGGTCGTGATCAGGATGCCCATGCGGCTTTTTTGTGATGGTGAACGGCGCTACGAACGCGCCAATCGCGCCGGCTTTCACTGTCCGTTCTAGCTCGCGCACGGCTTCATCAACATCACCTAGTGACAAGTGGGCAATAGGGAGCAGTCGCCCTCCAGTGTCGGAGCAAAACTCTAAAATCCAACGATTGTAGGCGCGGCAATAAGCGGAGGAAATTTCCGCATCCTCCACCTCGGCTTCCCAGACAATACCCAGGGTCGGATACAAAATTGCCTTCTCCATTCCTTCTTGATCAAGAAGCTTTACCCGTTCTTTCGCGTCCATCGAGCCGAACGGGGCCCCACGAAGGTAGGTGCGTTCAGGAGAAGGAATCGTTTCCTTTGCCGTCTTGCCCATGCCGCCCAGGAACCCGAGCGTGCCATGCGCGCTCAGTTTTGACTTTTTCCCGTCGAGTTCGAGATATTCCAGGCCGCGTTCATCCGTTTTGATGCGGATCGCCCGGTCGCGATACTGCGGGTCACTGTAGCGTTCCCATAGATCGGGTGGTTCAAGGATGTGTCCATCAGCGTCAATCACTCCTGGAAAAGACATACGTTCTGCCGCAGTTGTCATGCAAGGAACCTCCGTGCTTAAAGTTCATAGCTCTCAGTCGTTAGCTATTTGTCAAAGAGTTTTTAAGAAGGTTGCATACCGAATGGATTGCTTGCCTATCATGGCGTCGATGAGGCGGCCACTACTGGCGCAATATCAGTGATGAGTTGCGTGAGAATGGATTCGAGATTACGGCTCATGGTTTCGGCGACGGCAGCAGGGTTCCGTTTTGCGGTCTGTTGTGTGGTCGTGTATGTATGGAACCAGAGTGGCGTCCGCTGGTCTGCTCGGGTGAGCCAGATATCGAGGCTCAGCGCAGCTTCCCAAGTTTCCCCTTGATCTATTTCGTCAAACTGACGAATGCTGCCGTGCAGGTTGAAATCTGCAATTCCTTCTCCAGTAGGGTAGACGAGGGAGAAGAGCCCGGAGCTGCGCATATACGTACGCGCCCAGTCGCTCATCTGCTCGGTCGGAGACGCCGCCCAGCGGTGATAATTGTAGAAATCCATGAGATAGGGTGAGCTGCGATAGACGAGGCGTTCTTGGTTGTAGGGATCGTGAGCTGCGAAGGAGCGAACTACCAATGTTGCTTTCGCCGTTCCTGCCGTGGCTGCAGGAACGTGCAACGCCAGGGTATAGTGGTGCACCTCTGGGCGGGGTTTAGTAAGGCTGCAACCACAGAACAAGAGACACCAACTTGTAGCGACCCAGAACAGCAGGTTGTTATTTTTCATTTATCGGGGATGTCCTTCTCCGGCAGACGCCTGCCCCAGATCAATTCTGACGGGTCGGTTTGGATAGAGTTCGAGGTTTCTCGCAGATGGCGAGAGGTTTCGGCCAGGTTCGTCAGGGTTTGATTCAGATCACGTCGGTTTTCTCCTACGAGTTCATCAAGGTGATGGGTGAGTTGCGAAACTTGGCGGGCAAGATCAGCCGTCACTACGGCGGTCTGGCGCAGCTGGTCTACCAGAGATTTGCCGTCTGTATAAACGTCGTTACGCATGCCATTGATAGCATTCGCGAGATTTTTAACGCCAGCCGCGGCTTGCGCTAGATTATCGATCATTACTTTTAATGAAGCGCGGCTTTCCGGTGTAGAGAGGTCATCAAGGGAAACGCGGAGACTATTAGTAAGTTCCGCCACGTTATGCAACACCGAGGAAATGGCTTCGCTGTTTTCTGAAGTGAGCAGGTCGCGTTCAATACGCGTGAGCACGTCGAGGAGGCGTTCGGCAATTTGACCTGCACGGTCACGAAACTCTTCAAACTCTCCGCCTCTGACTGCAATCGTGCCGCCCGGTTTGACGAGAGGTGCGCTTGGAGTGCCGCCTTCAAGTTCGATGATGCGAATGCCAGTGACGAGCGATCCGATTAAAACTGCCGTCGTATCTTGCCGTACGGGTGTTCCGGGATTGAGCGCGACCATAACCTTGACCCGTGGCGGGGTGTCCGCCGTGAGTTTGAGGGTTTCTACTTTACCAACCGCGACCCCCTGATATTGCACCGCTGCGCCAGGTAAGAGCCCGTTTACCGATTGCGTGAAGACGATGTGATAGGTGTCAACTGGTTGAAGAAAGCGAGACCCGGCAAGCCAGAGGATGCCGCCCGCAAGAATGAAAAAACACACTGTTACGAACAACCCTACTTTAAACCGGGTTTGTCCCATGGGGTTCTCCTTCCGCCAGGATAGCGTCTAGTAGACCTTGCCGAACCGAGAGTGGGCGCGGTCTCCGGTCGAAGAATGCGCGGATCTGAGGATGTTCCATCGCCTGGACCTCGCGTAGAGGGCCAGCCGCGAGCACCTTTCCTTGATGCAGCATGACCGCTTGATCAGCAATCATCTGAATACTGCCCAATTCATGAGTAACGATAATGATCGCCATATCGAATTGCGCTTTGAGACTGAGGATCAATTCATCAAGTTCACGAGCAGTGATGGGGTCCAGGCCAGCAGAGAGTTCATCGAATAACAAAAGGGTTGGATTCAGCGCCAGCGCCCGAGCCACCGCCGCACGTTTTTTCATGCCTCCGCTCAGTTCAGAGGGAAGCAAAGGGGCCGATTTTTCCAGACCAACCAGCGCCAGTTTCATGCGAGCCAGCATACGTGCAGTTTTGGGGTCGGCGTGTAGATGTTCGATGATGGGCAGAGCGACGTTGTCTTCCAACGTCATCGAATTAAAGAGCGCTCCAGCCTGGAAAGACATGCCGATATTGCGCAGCATCGCTTCTCGCTCATCTTCCGTGGCGCGGTGGATGTCGCGCCCATCAATCAACACGCGACCTGAAGTTGGCGTGAGCAACCCGACAATATGACGCAGCACGGTGGTTTTGCCACAACCACTACTCCCTAAGACGACGGTAATCTCTCCCCGATGCGCATTGAAAGTGACGCCATCCAAAATCGTTCGGTTGCCGTAGCGAGCGACTAAAGATTCTACCTGTACGTAGGGATCGGCGGTCGTTGTCATATCTAGTCTATGTAGAAAAAGATGGTGGTGAAAACGGCGTCCGCCAAAATGCACAGTACGATTGAGGTAACGACCGACGCTGTCGTGTTTGTACCGACGCCCTCCGCTCCGCCACGAACATAAAATCCACGATAGCAGGAGACAAGACCGATCAACAAGGCAAATACGCAACTCTTGACCATGCCTGTCACGATATCGCTAATCAGCAGGGATTGGGCTGTCTGCTGCAGGTAATTGCGGCTTCCCAGCCCCAAGACAATAACGCCAACCCAATACCCGCCGAAGATTCCCGCCAAGTTGGAGAGAATCGTGAGACACGGAACGGCGCAAAGAAGAGCAAGCACGCGTGGGAGCAACATGAAACGGCCTGGACTCAGCGCCATCGTGCGTAAAGCGTCGATTTCTTCAGAGACGACCATCGTGCCGAGCTCAGCGGTAATAGCCGCACCGCTGCGGCCAGCGACAATGACTGCGGTAATGAGCGGTCCCATTTCGCGCGTGACCGATACGCCCACCAAGTTCGCGATATAGATTGCCGCCCCGAATTGACGGAGCTGACTAGCGGCGTTGAGTGCGAGCACTGCTCCAATCAAAAAGGATAGAAACGTCACGATCGGCACGCCATCAAGACCAATCTTCACAATCTGTTCATTGGTGCGATCCCATTTAATTCCTTTACCGCGCCACGGAGCGATAAACAGCCAGTGTACGATCTCGCCAATCATTTCCAGAAGCTTATTCCCTGTGTTGACAAGTTCTAAGGTTCCTTCTCCTACGGACTCAACTGGAGAGAGGTGTTCTGTCTCACTGTGCGTCTGTTCAAGTAGGGTGCTATCGAGGCCAATGAACGCCTGTCGAGCTTGCTCAGAGAGGCCAGAAAAGCGCACCTCGATGTTCCGCTCTTTTCCCGCAAGCACTAATTCGAGCAGGGACGCAGCTTCTAGGCCTGTCAGCCTTGGAAAGGCTGACAGGTCCACGACGATGTGCGAACCGGGGTTGGCTTTCTGGGTAATCTCTCGACGGAGGGCGGCCAGTGCTGGCGCGCCACCCTGAAGTGCGACGGTGTGGGCGTCTGAGTTCAAAGGCGTTTCAGTTTTCCTCTCTTCATCGGTATTGGTTGTTGAGAAAGGCGTCTTCTTCATATACCTTCGCGAAGCTGC
>JACXTT010010567.1_pt1 | contig 12421 bp, 10 predicted proteins | sample 9270951 | NCBI WGS metagenome assembly JACXTT01 (sample SAMN15532306, study PRJNA645909) | rock metagenome | isolation source: weathered quartz diorite | place: Puerto Rico | collected 2017-06-21 | reverse complement strand
TGATCGAGGCGGCCTACACAGAATTGGCGGTGAGGACACTGCACACTCTCTATGGTTTGGACAACGCTTGAGCCAAAGCACCGCCTTTAGGCTGCAATGTTTTTTCGATCTTGGTCCGGGGTTTGCTAGCAGGACCGGCAAAGACAAAGGCGGAACCGGAACTTGTTGAAACCGTCCTATTCCGTTGAGCGGGGTGGCGGCCGCGTCATCAAAGTCTAGAATAGCACGCGCCAATATTTCTCGCCCCTTCCGCGAAAAACGGAGATAATCTACAGAGTTGGACGCAAGTTTCGTGAGGAAGATGATGCGTCAATTTAAACGCTTTGAGTTTAACCGGTCTTGCGTGCCCTGCTCACAAAGCCCGGAATCGGTGAAGCCGCCGGCCTGCCAAGGGCTCTGAAGCAACGGCCGGAGCTTGGAAATTATGGAAGAGTGTCGGAATGAGCCAGCTTGACTGGCGGTCAAATCGGCACTTCAGCCGATTTGTGAAACCCTGAGGTCTGATCGGGAAACGCTCATGTATGGTACGTTCGGCGGTCCCCGTCTGCTTCTGCGCCGGCTTCGCGAAGTCATGGCGGAGCCGGTCAGCCCGCAAGCCAGGCTCGACAAGATTGTCGTTCATATCGCCGCGAGCATGGTCGCGGAGGTGTGCTCAGTTTATGTACTGCGCGCCGACGAAAAACTCGAACTTTATGCGACCGAAGGATTGAACCGCGAAGCGGTTCATTTGACCACTCTTCGCAAGGGTGAAGGGCTCGTCGGTCTCATTGCAGAGACTGCCGAACCGCTTGCGCTGGGCGACGCCCAGCTGCACCCAGCGTTCTCGTATCGGCCGGAAACCGGTGAGGAAATTTATTCTTCGTTCCTAGGCGTGCCAGTCCTGCGCGGAGGTAACACGCTCGGCGTGCTGGTCGTCCAAAACAAGGCCCGCCGCACCTATCCTGAAGAGGAAATCGAGGCACTTCAGACAACGGCGATGCTGCTCGCCGAAATGATTGCCTCAGGTGAGGTGCAATCGCTGGCGCCGCCAGGCAAGGATATTGCCTTTCGGGGGCCGGTCGCCCTGAAGGGAACGCCGGTCGCCGACGGCGTCGGCCTTGGCCACATTGTCTTGCACGAGCCGCGCATCATAGTGAAACAGATCGTTGCCGAAGATATCCGGCGGGAAAATCAAAGGCTCGATGATGCCATTGAAGCCATGCGCCACTCGCTTGACCGCCTTATCGAAAGCAGAACTGTGGGCTCTGGCGAGCATCGCGACGTACTTGAGACGTTCCGGTTATTCGCGCATGACCGGGGTTGGCTGCGCAGGCTGCGCGAAGCAGTGGCGACAGGACTCACCGCTGAAGCTGCAGTGGAACGGGTACAAAACGATACGCGGGCAAAGCTCCATCGCCAGACCGAACCCTATTTGCGCGAGCGGTTGCATGATCTGGATGATCTTGCCAACAGGTTGTTGCACCAGTTAACGGGTCAAGAATTTGTTGCCTCACACGAGAATTTGCCAAACAATTCGATCATTGTCGCGCGCGCAATGGGTCCTGCGGCCTTGCTTGAGTATGACCGGTCAAAGATTCGGGGCCTCATCCTCGAGGAAACCGGCGCTTTGAGTCATGTTGCGATCGTGGCCCGCGCGCTCGGAATTGCTGCCGTTGGCAATGTGCCCAATATCGTCGATCTGGCTGAGCCGGGCGATGCGATCATTGTTGACGGCGTCCTTGGTGACGTTCATCTCCGTCCGCCTCCTGATGTCGAGCATTCCTATGCGGAAAAGGCGCGGCTCCGCGCGCGCAAGCAGGCTCAGTACCAGAAATTGCGTGACGTGCCATCGGTAACCAAGGACGGTGTCGCGATCGAATTGCAAATGAACGCAGGAATGCTGGTCGATCTTCAGCATGTCGCAGAAACAGGCGCGGTTTCTGTGGGATTGTTCCGGACCGAGATCCAGTTCATGCTTGCATCGCGCCTGCCAAAGATGACCGAGCAGGAGACTTTTTATAGGGCCGTCATCGATGCCGCCGGAGGAAGGCCCATCACGTTCCGCACGCTTGATATTGGGTCGGACAAGGTCCTGCCCTACTTGGAGAAGGTGGAGGAGGAAAATCCGGCACTCGGCTGGCGTGCCATCCGAATCGGCGTTGACCGGCCTGGCTTGTTGCGGTCGCAGCTGCGGGCTTTGGTGCGCGCCGGTTCGGGGCGCGACTTGCGTATCATGTTCCCAATGATCACAACTGTCGAGGAATTTGAAACCGCGAAATCCTTTGTCGAATATGAAGTCGGCCAGCTGAAGAAACTTGGCCGCGCGCCGCCGTCAAGCCTCAAACTCGGCGTCATGATCGAAGTGCCGTCGATGATCTGGCAACTCGATGAAATTTGCAAGCGGGCAGATTTTCTATCGGTCGGCTCGAATGACCTCGTTCAATATATCTTTGCTGCCGATCGCGAAAACAAGCGTGTGGCGGCACGGTTCGATCCTCTTTCTACTCCGGTCTTGCAAGCGCTGAAACTTATCGCCGATAAAGCGCGTGTCTACGCAACGCCGCTGGCGCTCTGCGGCGAACTCGGCGGCAAGCCGCTTGAAGCCATGGTTTTGTTGGCACTTGGCTATCGCGGACTATCGATGTCGGCGGCGTGCATTGGACCAGTGAAGGCCATGTTGCTTGCCACCAATCTCAAGGAGACAGAAAAATTCATCTTGTCGCTCATGGAAGAAGCACAGGCAGGGCAGTCCTTGCGTGACAAATTGCGAAAGTTTGCGAAAACCCAAAACATCCCAATATAATCGCCGTGCTTTGCGTTCGGCGCGCAAATTCCCGTAAGAAATCTGCTGGCAGGTTCACTGGAATTGCCCAAGTTCCGGGCAGAGAAGATGAGCCTAAGGCCTGGGATATTCATAATTAACGGTTTGCTTACCGTATCCTCCTATGTTACGGAATGGTCGTTTACAAGCGCATACGCTCTACCCTCTTTCCTTCGCTGCTTTATTTACTTTCTGGATCGATCGGGGCATATTTCGTTTGGCACGCGGTAAACGGCGAGCGGGGGCTTAAAGCCAAGGATGAATATGAGCGCAAGATCACCGCGCTGATCGGTGAGTTGGACAATCTCAAAGCTGAGCATGCTCTGTGGAATGATAGAATTGCGCTGCTGTCCGGCCGGGTCATTGACCGCGATCTTCTCGATGAAGAAGCGCGCGCGGTTCTCGGCCGCGTACATCGCAACGACCTTGTAGTGTTCCTGCCACGCACGCAAAATAAACCGCGCGAGTAGACAAGGCCCGGATTGCAACGCTGCTTAGCCGCAGGCGCTGCGTTTTGTGGTTGGCGTAATTCAGACACGCGGCTGGTTCGCTCCGTCTTATTTGCAGGTTCTTCTGCGCGCGCCTGAAGTTGTGATCGTTTCAGCGTAACTTCCTTGCATAAGAGAGTTGGCTCGATTTCCGCCTTGCGCTGCGCTATCATTGCCGCTGTGGTGGTTTGTTATTGCAATGAGATCGTCATGGTTGCCCAATCTTCCAGGGTCCGCGGAAACCCCACGGTAAAGAAGACATCCGGCGGGGCTATCAACACGACAGCGTTTAGCAAAAAGGAAGAGGTCGCTTCCTTGCGCACAATGCTGCTCATTCGCCGTTTCGAAGAGAAGGCAGGACAGATGTATGGCATGGGCCTGATTGGCGGCTTTTGCCATCTCTACATAGGCCAGGAGGCCGTTGTCACTGGTGTCCAGATGGCAGCGAGGGAAGGCGATCAAATCGTCGCCAGCTACCGCGATCATGGCCATATGCTCGCCTGCGGCATGGATCCCAAAGCCGTCATGGCGGAATTGACCGGCAGACGCACCGGTGCCGCGAAGGGCAAGAGTGGTTCCATGCACATGTTTTCGAGAGAAAAGCATTTTTATGGAGGCCATGGAATCGTCGGCGCACAAGTGCCGATCGGAAACGGCCTCGCATTCGCCAATCGTTATCGCGGCAATGACAATGTTTGCTTCACGTATTTTGGCGATGGCGCGGCCAATCAGGGGCAGGTTTATGAAAGCTTCAACATGGCTCAACTTTGGAAACTGCCGGTCGTTTATATTATCGAGAACAACCGCTATGCCATGGGTACCTCGGTCTCGAGAGCTTCCGCGCTGACCGATTTTTCTAAGCGCGGCCAGTCCTTCAACATTCCAGGCGATCAAATAGATGGCATGGATGTGCGCGCAGTAAAATTCGCCGCTCTCCGGGCCGCCGATTGGTGCAGATCCGGTAACGGCCCCATCATCCTCGAAATGCAAACCTATCGGTATCGCGGCCATTCGATGTCCGACCCGGCCAAATACCGGTCGAAGGACGAAGTGCAGAAAATGCGCGAGGAGCGTGATCCGATCGAGCAGGTCCGCGCGCGCCTCTTAGCAAGCAAGCAAGCCAATGAAGACGATCTTAGGAAGATCGATGCGGAGATCCGCGCGATCGTTGCCGAGGCAGCGGACTTTGCCTCTCGCGAGCCGGAGCCGGACCCGGCAGAGCTGTGGACAGATGTGCTGGCATGATCGGCAGCAAAAAATATTCGGCACGGCCGGTTTAGGGGCACCAATGGTGACAAATATTCTTATGCCCGCGCTTTCGCCGACGATGGAACAAGGCAAGATCTCAAAATGGCTTAAGAGGGAAGGCGATGAGGTGCGTTCGGGCGATGTCCTCGCCGAAATAGAAACCGACAAGGCGACAATGGAGATCGAGGCGTCCGACGATGGCACGCTTGCCAAAATTCTGGTGCCGGATGGTACCGAAAATGTTGCAGTTAATACACCGATCGCCGTGATCTCCGGAAAAGGCGAGAACGCCGCACCGGTAGAAGCGCAGGAAAATCCTTCGGCAGTCCCATCCGTTCAAAAGCTCGACGCCCGCCCTCCGCCATTGCGGTCGCAGCCATTAGCGGCAACAGCACCTGCAACGGAGTCCAGCCTCGAAGTTCCGAAAGCCACGGCCATGATCACGCAGAGCGTGCGCGAAGCCTTGCGCGACGCCATGGCCGAAGAAATGCGCCGCGATGCGGACGTGTTTATCATCGGCGAGGAGGTCGCGGAATACGAGGGTGCCTATAAAGTTACGCAAGGGCTGTTGCAAGAATTTGGTCCTCGCCGGGTAGTCGATACGCCGATCACCGAACATGGATTTGCTGGTCTCGGCGCCGGGGCGGCCTTCGCAGGTTTGCGCCCGATTGTCGAATTCATGACCTTCAATTTCGCGATGCAGGCAATCGACCAGATCATCAATTCCGCCGCCAAGACACGCTATATGTCCGGCGGCCAGATGAACTGTCCAATCGTGTTTCGCGGCCCCAATGGCGCGGCCGCGCGCGTCGCCGCGCAGCACAGCCAGGATTATGCCGCATGGTATTCGCATGTTCCGGGGCTCAAGGTCGTCATGCCCTACACGGCCGCCGACGCCAAAGGGCTTTTGAAGAGTGCCATTCGCGATCCGAACCCCGTCGTCTTTCTCGAAAACGAGATTCTTTATGGGCATAAATTCGAGGTGCCCGCGCTCGACGATTTTTTGGTTCCCATCGGCAAGGCGCGGGTCGCGCGGCCAGGTAAAGACGTAACCATTGTCTCCTTTGGAATCGGCATGGTCTATGCCACGAAGGCGGCGGACGATCTGGCGCGCGACGGAATCGACGCCGAGCTTATAGACCTTCGCACGATTCGCCCGATGGATAGCGAGACGATTATTCAATCCGTCAAGAAAACCGGGCGCTGCGTGACCGTCGAGGAAGGCTGGCCGCAGAGCGGCGTCGGCGCCGAGATTCTGGCCCGGCTCATGGAACAGGCTTTTGACTATCTCGATGCGCCGGTCATGCGCATTTGCGGCAAGGACGTACCGATGCCTTATGCGGCAAACCTCGAGAAACTGGCTTTACCAAGCGTTGACGAAGTGATCGCGGCGGCGAAGGCCGTTTGCTATCGTTAGGATGGGTTATGGCCGAACAAACAAATGAGCTGATCCTTGAGATCCTCCGCCGGATTCAAGCCGATATCGCAGATCTCAAAGTCGACGTTCGTGAAATTAGAAGCCGGGTGGGCAATCTCGAAGCGCGCGTGGCCCATATAGAACTCCGGCTCGCCGAAATGGATGTACGGATGGCAGAACTCTCCGTCCGGATGGACCGGCGCGACGAACAGATGGAAAGAATTCTTCGCCGTCTCGAGCTTGCTGATCATCCCCAATAAATCTAGTTCTTGCCCCGGGATCTCAAATGCCCGTCAACATTCTCATGCCAGCTCTTTCTCCGACCATGGAAAAGGGCAATCTCGCCCGCTGGTTGAAGAAGGAGGGCGACAGAATCAAGTCTGGCGACGTCTTGGCCGAGGTCGAAACCGACAAGGCAACCATGGAGGTCGAAGCCGTCGACGAGGGCGTGCTCGCCAAGATTTTGGTGCCGGAAGGCACTGTCGACATTCCCGTCAATGACGTGATCGGGGTGATTGCGGTCGAAGGAGAAGATGCAAAATCTTTTGCAAACCGCCCTTTGCCCGCTGGCGAAAAAGCGCAAGACCCTATGGCCGCCGATCCTGCGGCTGTTCCAATCACCCATCCAACTCTCGACGGTAGGCCGCGGATCATTGCCTCGCCGCTCGCGCGCCGGCTCGCCAAGGGGGCAGGGCTTGACCTGGCCGCCATCAAGGGCTCGGGCCCGCACGGCCGCATCATTGAACGCGACATCGAGTCTGCGCTCGCGCGGGTCCCGTCCCGAGGCCTTCAAGAGGCGAAGCCGCCTCCGGCTCAAGTGCTTGCACCGTCCGATCACACGATCAGGCAAAATTTCGTGCCCGAAACTTTCGAGGAAATTCTCCACGATTCGATGCGCGCGACCATTGCGCGGCGGCTCGTCGAGGCGGCGAGGACGATTCCGCATTTTTATCTGACCGCCGACTGCAATTTGGACGCGCTCTTGGAATTGCGCGAAGCGATCAATAAAGCCGCGCCGAAGGACAAGGACGGCACGCCCGCCTACAAAATTTCGGTCAACGATTTTTTGATCAAGGCTCTCGCGCTGGCGCTGATTCGTGTTCCCGACGCCAATGTGACGTGGACCGAGACGGCCATGCTAAAACATCGCCACGCCGATGTGGGCGTCGCGGTCGCGGTTCCCGGCGGGCTGGTCACGCCCATCGTCCGCGCCGCCGAGACCAAAACCTTGTCGATGATTTCCAGCGAGATGAAAGATCTCTCCGCCCGCGCCCGTGCACGACAATTGAAGCCGGAGGAATATCAAGGCGGTTCCACTTGCGTTTCTAACCTTGGTATGTATGGCATCAAGAGTTTTTCCGCCATCATCAATCCGCCGCAGGCGACGATCCTGGCCGTTGGCGCCGCCGGACAGCGGGCAATTGTGAAGGATGCCGCGCCCGCCGTCGCCACCATATTGAGCGTGACGCTTTCCTGCGATCATCGCGCGGTCGATGGCGTTTTGGGCGCCGAACTTTTAGCGGCGTTCAAAAATTTGATCGAGAATCCGGCGGGGATGCTGGCGTGACGCTTTCTCCCAGCCACCTTATAATTGTAGCTGTCAATGGCTGATTCCTACGATGTCCTCATCATCGGCGGCGGGCCCGGCGGCTATGTCGCGGCGATCCGTGCCGCCCAGCTCGGCTTTAGGACCGCCGTCGTCGAGCGAGAACATCTTGGCGGCATCTGCCTCAATTGGGGCTGCATTCCAACTAAGGCGCTGTTGCGCACGTCAGAAATCTTTCATTACTTCAATCATGCTAAGGACTTTGGCCTCACCGTTGACGGCAAGATCGGCTTTGACCATAACGCTGTGGTGGCACGTTCTCGCAAAGTATCGGCGCAATTGAACAATGGCGTCGGCTTTCTGCTTAAAAAGAACAAGGTCGATATCGTCTGGGGAGAGGCAACAATTCTGCGCCCTGGCGAGGTCTTGGTCGCCGCGCCAAAAAAGCCTGCGCGGCAGCCGCCAAATCCGATGCCGAAAGGAGTGTTGGGCGCAGGCACATACAGAGCTAGGAATATCATTATCGCAACCGGTGCGCGGCCTCGCATCATTCCAGGGATAGAGCCCGATGAGAAATTCATCTGGACCTATTTTGAGGCCATGGTCCCGGAAAAATTTCCAAGCTCGCTAATTGTGATTGGTTCTGGTGCGATCGGCATCGAATTTGCCTCCTTCTATCGCACCCTGGGCGCAAAAGTGACCGTTGTCGAAATATTGCCGCAGATTCTCCCGGCGGAAGATTTGGAGATCGCTGCCCATGCCCGCAAGCGCTTCGAAAAACAGCGCATCGAAATATTGACCTCGGCAAAAGTGACGAAGATCGAGAAAAGGCCAAACGGCATAGTAGCAACCGTTGAAAATGATAAAGGTACGCTCCAAACGATTGAGGCGGAGCGCATGATCTCCGCAATCGGCGTCACCGGAAACGTCGAGAATCTCGGGCTCGAAAATCTGGGGGTGAAACTCGATCATGGCATTATTTCAACCGACGGCGTGGGGCGCACCAATGTGCCGGGGCTCTATGCAATCGGCGACGTCGCGGGCCCGCCGATGCTCGCCCATAAGGCGGAGCACGAAGGCGTAGTCTGCGTCGAGGCGATCAAGGGACTGGGTCCACATCCGATTGACAAGACGATGATACCCGGCTGCACCTATTGCAGCCCGCAGATCGCATCTGTGGGCCTGACCGAGGAGAGAGCCAAAGCATTGGGTTATGAAGTGCGGACCGGCCGCTTTCCCTTCATCGGTAACGGCAAAGCGATCCCACTAGGAGAGCCTGAGGGGCTTGTCAAAACCGTCTTCGACGCCAAAACCGGAAAACTTCTCGGCGCCCATATGGTCGGCGCCGAGGTGACCGAGCTCATCCAAGGCTTTGTCATAGCCATGAACTGCGAGACCACCGAGGCCGAACTCATCAATACGGTGTTTCCCCACCCGACGCTATCGGAAATGATGCATGAGAGCGTGCTTGATGCCTATGGACGAGCGGTTCATTCGTAAAACCGAGGGGGCTTTGGATTGTGGTGCAAAGCGCCTATGTTATGGAGCATGATTGACGTCATGGATCTTTCTGACGGTTCTTCGGACAGTACTGCCAGGCCCCGCCACCCGGAGAAGGCGCACCGGCCAGATCAGCCGGTTGCGCGAAAACCGTCCTGGATCAGGGTCAAGGCGCCGGGATCGGCGCAATGGGCAGGGACGCAGAAAATCGTCAAAGAACATGGGCTCGTGACCGTATGCGAGGAGGCAGGCTGTCCGAATATCGGCGAGTGCTGGGAGAAAAAGCACGCGACCTTCATGATCATGGGCGACACTTGCACGCGCGCTTGCGCATTTTGCAATGTCAAGACGGGCCTGCCGCGCCCGCTGGATCCGTCGGAGCCCGTCCGCGTCGCTGAAGCGGTCCGAAGGCTCGGGCTCGCGCATGCCGTGATCACCTCCGTTGACCGCGACGATCTTGACGATGGGGGAGCGGCGCATTTTGCGAAGGTGGTCGCGGCAATCCGCGCGGCGTGCCCAAATGCCACCATCGAAGTCTTGACCCCGGATTTTCTGCGCAAACATGGCGCGCTTGAGCAAGTCGTTGCCGCCAAGCCCGACGTATTCAATCACAATCTTGAAACGGTCGCCTCCAAATATCTCAAGGTTCGCCCGGGCGCGCGCTATTTCCACTCGATGCGGCTGTTGCAGCGGGTAAAGGAAATCGATCAAGATATCTTCACCAAATCCGGGATGATGCTGGGGCTTGGCGAAGAGCGTGATGAGGTGCAGCAATTGATGGACGATCTGCGCAGCGCGGATGTCGACTTCCTGACGATAGGCCAATATCTACAGCCGACAAGAAAACATCATCCGGTCATCCGCTTTGTGCCTCCGGACGAATTTGCCGCTTACGCCGACGCCGCGCTTGCCAAGGGGTTTTTGCTCGTCTCGGCCTCGCCTTTGACCAGGTCCTCGCATCATGCCGGCGAGGATTTTGCACGGCTAAAGGCGCGCCGGATGGCCTTGCGGGCGCGCGGCTGAGCATTTACACATCCTGCCAAAGCGGTACTCCAGGTTTGCAAACCCACCGTTCTGAGCGGCATGCCTTCCTTCCATACGACCCACCTTGTGCCTCATAGCGCCGCCGAGATGTTCGAGCTCGTGACCGACGTTGAATCCTACCCGCGATTCGTGCCCCTTTGCCGCGCATTGCGGGTGCGCCGGCGGGAGGAGAAGGCTGGAAAAGTAACGCTCATTGCCGACATGACGGTTGGCTATAAGGCAATTCGCGAAACTTTCACGAGCCGCGTCACCTGCGAGCGTTCAAAGCTCAAAATCCTCGTCGAATATATCGATGGGCCATTTAAACACCTGGAAAATCTTTGGGTTTTTCACGATCGCGATGAAGGCAGGGCTTGTCTTGTTGAGTTTTACATCCGGTATGAGTTCAAGAGCCATTTCTTTGGCGCGATCATGGGCGGAATGTTCGATGCGGCCTTTCGAAAGTTCGCGTTAGCCTTCGAGGATCGCGCCGACGTTGTCTATGGTAGGGCGCGCTGAGGCCGTCGTTTCATCCAAAAGCCCATTGCATCTGCCTCAACGTGAAGCCTCGAGAAGGAGATCGACCGCAAAGGCGATTGCGGCGCCGCGCACGGCGCCGCGGCCAATGGCACCGAAATGCTTTTCCACAGCATTGGCTCCGCCGCCTTTGCGCGCAAGCCCAAAATGCACAAGCCCCACGGGTTTTTGCGGCGTTCCTCCGCCTGGCCCAGCAACGCCGGTAATTGAGAGTGCGATCGTCGCATCGGAGTGCGCGAGCGCGCCATTCGCCATGGCCAGCGCGGTCTCCCGGCTGACTGCCCCAAAACATTCCAACACTTGTGGCGAAACACCGAGACATTCGATCTTCGCGGCGTTTGAATAGGTAACAAAACCCCGATCAAACACCTCCGATGATCCGGGTACGCTGGTAAGCAATGCCGCCAGAAGGCCGCCGGTGCAGGATTCGGCCGTTGTAATTGTAAGTTCTCCTGTACGGCAAGAGGCGATCAGACTCGCCGCACGGTTTTGGTATCGCTCAGGAAACATGCTCAAGTTCCGCCAGAGACGCCGCGCGAAATCATTAATCGACGTGACAGCTCCTCACCACCGCTCGTTTAGCGACGAAGGTGCCGATGGCATCACATTCTCCTTTGCCGGTGCGACGCCGACACTTCGTCTTCGCTTTCTTTCCGCGGCATAGAGTACCCTTCGACATCAGCGTGATGCGGGGCGTGATCCGGCACCGCTGCGGGAGCCCCCGACGCACCATGGGGGCCTCGGCGCGCATCGAAGCGAACCTTTCCCCACACGACTTGATGGGTTGCAAATGCATGCAGCCACGAGGAAATCGCAAGAATTTCCCGGCCAAGAAAGGCAAGCGGCGACCAAAGCAAAACCTCCCAGCCCTTGCAAAAAGCAAACCCCGTCTCGCCGCAGAACCAGATGAATAAGGTCATGACAAAAGCTATCCACGAAGGGCTAGAGGCGAGGGGCGCCGCGAGCGCTCCGGCAATGGCCGCCGGGAGCGGGCTCGCTAGAGGCTCGAGTGGAAAGGTGAAGCGCTCGTTTTGCCGTCTGATCACGCTCCACCGACGCTGCCTCGCATAGATTTCGGCAAAGCCCGGCGCGCCAATCTCCTGGGCGACGGTCTCATGCGAAAACACAGTTTTTAGTCCTATGCGCGCGAGTACTCGTGAGAGAGCGGTATCCTCAGCAAGCGAATTGCTAATGGCCGCAATTCCGCCAGCACGCGTGAGATCGCTGTTCCGGAATAGCATTGCCTTACCGATACCAAAACCGAGACCCAAGGCTGATGCTGCGAGCTGGATCCGGGCATGGCCATTGAGCAAATAGCCCTCGATTCGGCCAGCGAAATTTTCGGCATGCACGGCAACGGGAACCGCGACCACAAGGCCAACTCCTCGCTCGAGATTTTGAACGAACGCCGCCAAGCTGCGCCGCTCGAATGTGATATTGGAATCCTTGGTGAGGATGAGATCATTGTATGCTGCCGCGAGTGGCGCTACGAGATTATTAAGTTTTGGGCTAACTGCCTCTGTCGCTGGCGACCACAGAAAACGGCTGGAAACGTCGGGATGGGCGGACGCGATGTGCCGCGCCGCGTCGATCGCCGGAGAGTCGCGTTCGGCTGCGCTAATCAAGACTTCATAGCGCGGATAGTCCTGGTCAAATACTGATGTTTGCGCAGTTTCAAAACCTGGGTTGAGCAATTTTATGGGAAGGATCGCTGAGACCGGAGGCTGGTCTTTGCGCGTCGCACGGCGCCGCTGCACAAAGGGCTGTGCTAGGCCAGCGACGATTGAGCCGCAGAAAAGCGCCGCTGCCACGCACCACCAAACCGCGCCGGCGTAGGCGGCAATATGTGTCACAGGGTTCCG
>JACXTT010010566.1_pt1 | contig 12422 bp, 12 predicted proteins | sample 9270951 | NCBI WGS metagenome assembly JACXTT01 (sample SAMN15532306, study PRJNA645909) | rock metagenome | isolation source: weathered quartz diorite | place: Puerto Rico | collected 2017-06-21 | reverse complement strand
CGCCGCCGCCTTGTCGGCTGCCCCGGTTCTGGCTAACAGCACAAAGTTCGATCCCTACACCGCCGGTGCGCGGGCTGCGAAGTACGACGTCTACGTCGACGGCGCCAAGGCTGGCAAATGCAACCCCTACGCCGATGGCGCGAAGGCGGGCAAATTCGACGTCAACTCCGACGGCGCCCGCTACGAGTTCTCGGCCGACCACATGCCGCTCTGAGGCAGCGAGCCCTGGAAATCGGGCGCATCTAGATACGACAAAGGGTTACAAGGCGCGCGCCTGTAACCCTTTTTCCGTTTTCGTGGCGAGGTCGACGCGGCCTTGGCATCGGCCGCTAACATCAAGCTGGGTTCACTGGGCGCATTACGCAAATTCAGGCTGACTTCATGGTCATCCGGGCGCAGGCGAGAGACGTTACTGGCCCGGTACTTGGCTATAGGGTGATCGTCCTTTTTGCAGTTTGATACGCAGCGCTGGCGGTTGAGTCACCCTGCGCTTGGCCGGAGGGTGACCGCGCGTGCGGTTTGGTCCTGTGGCCGCAGCTTTGATCTCTCACCACTCCCACCGGTTCAGGAAAAGAACTCCTTGCGCGCATCGAGCAGGATCGCAACATACCGTTCGAGATTCTCTTCGACCCGGTGCGTAGGCCCGACCAGCGACAGTGAAGCCAGCCGGTCGCCAACAGCGCCTGCAATCCCCACAGCCGAAACGCCGCGATTGCCTTCATCCTTCGCAAGACACCAGCGGTCGCGGCTACACTTTTCCACCTCGCTGCGCAACGTGTCGACGTCGCGAATTGTATTGGGTGTGACTGCCTCAAGCGGCAAGGTGTCGATCAGCGCATCGCGCTCTGCCTTCGGCATCGCGGCGAGAATCGCCTTGCCTAGTGCCGTGGCGTGGATGTCGAACACCGTGCCGGGCTGCACCACGTAGCGCAGCGCGTGCGGGCTCTGCTGGCACGCGAAGATCTTCACGTGCTGTCCCTCCAGGTATCCGCACAGGGACGTTTCGCCCGACTCCTTTGTCAGGATCTCAAGCGCTTCGGATGCGAACACATGGAGCGGATCGAGCGCGGCGATGCGCTGGGCCAGGTCGCTGAGCCGCGCCGTCGGAAAGAACTGGCGCGACTTGGGCGTCCGCAACAGGTACCCGGCCTCGCGCATCGTGAACAGCAGGTCGGAACAGCTGCTGTCCGCCAGATCAAGTTGTCGGGCGAGTTCGGAGTTGCTTAGCGGGCGTCCTTCGCGCGCGAAGACTTCGAATACCTGCAGCACACGGTTGGCGGTGGGAACAACTTGAGGCATGGTGGTAGTGCAAAAGCGGGTTTGTCAGGAATGGCGACCGGCTGCCCGGCTGGCCGGTTTAGCGCAAGGCTGACAGCTCCACTGCGCTTTGTGCCATGAGCATGGACTGGATCTGGTTGGTGCCTTCCGCGATGGTCAGGTGCCGGACATCGCGATAGTACCGCTCGACCGGGAAGAGGGTCGTATAGCCGGCGCCGCCATGAACCTGCAGTGACAACTCGGCTACGCGCAGTGCCGCGTCGGTGGCGTGGCGCTTGGCCATCGAGCACATCAGTTGGCTGTCCGGCGCTCCACGGTCCAGTGCATCGGCCGCACGATAGCACAACAGGCGCGAGGTCTCGACCAGCGCCATCATGTCCGCAACCATCTGCTGTACGAGCTGGAACGAGCCGATCGGCTTGCCGAACTGGACCCGGTCCTTCGCGAAGCGGACTGCGGCCTCGTACGCGACTTCGGCGACGCCGAGCGCGGAGAAGGCGACCACGCAGCGGCCCGCGTTCAGGTACTTCTTCGCCAGCGAGAAGCCTCGGCCGAATTCGCCGACCAGATTGCCTTCCGGGACCATGACGTCTTCGAACAGCAGCTCGCCAAGCGGGCAGCTATGCATGCCCATCTTCCCGATATCGGTCACCGAGAATCCCGGCATGGCACTCTCATAGAGCAGGCAGGAGACCGACGCACCGCCGGCCGGATTCTGCGTGCGGACAAAGACCACGCCCACGTCGCAGATTGGGCCGTTGCTGATGTAGAGCTTGCGTCCGTTCACGCGGAACCCCTCGGGCGTGCGTTCGGCGCGGGTTTCGATATTGGCCGCATCCGAGCCGATGTTCGGCTCCGACAGCGCGAAACTCGCGATGGCCTCGCCGCTGAGGATGCGGGGCAGGTACTTCTCCTTCAGCGCCGTGCTTCCGCCATCGGCCAGCACCGAGGCGGCCAGGTTGGTGCTGCTCGTGATGCTGCGCAAGGAAGGCCAAACTCGCGCTACCTCGGCGATCAGCGTGCCATAGGTGGTCATCGACAATCCGAAGCCGCCCTGGTCCTCGGGCAGCAAGCCGCCGAGGAGTCCAAACTCGCGCATGGCCTTGATCAGGTGCGGCGGCACCGGCTTCTTCTGGGCCTCGTACTCGTTGACCAGCGGCGCGGCCTCGGCTTCGAGATAGCGCCGCAGCGCATCCCGAAGCTCGATCTGGAAATCGTCAAGCTGAAAGTTCATGTTGTCTCCTGTTCGCGGGGCAGGGCGGCCGCATCGCATGCGTGCCGCCCTGCAATCCTTGCATCACTGCGCCGCCAGTTCCGACGAAGTCTCTGCCCCAAGAACGAGGCTCCACATCTCTGCACCCGTGGGCCGCACGGCTTCTTCCATGATGTGCGAGACCAGGCCGGCCGTGCGTCCGACCAGTGCAAGGCCGCGCGCGATCTTCGGATCGAGGCCAAGGTCGGCCGCGATCGCGCCCATGGCGCCAGCGCCGTTGATGGGCAGGAACTTGCCGTACTCGGTGCGGTTGATGTTCTCCAGCGCATCGAGCAGGCGCCAGCAGCTGCGGTAGTAGCCGCATTCCTGCGAGATGGTGCGCAGCGACGGGACACGCGGATCGCCTTCGACGTGGATCGGATGGCCGACGCCGTAGATGCGCTTTTTCTCGGCCTTGTAGCGGGCCAGCACTTCTCGGGCACGGTTGTCGAAGTCTGCCTGCGGCGCATCGGCGGCCAGTCCCTTGGACTCGGTCACCAGCATCTCGGCGACGTTCTGCGTGGCGCCGAGATAGCGGTCGCCCGCGCCGAGCAGGCCAGCGGCCACTGCGCCTTGCAGCGACTCCGGCGCACCGAGGTAAGTCAGCCGGCTCGACATCGAGCTGGGCGTGAAGCCATGGTCGGTGGACGTGACCAGCAGCACGTTGATCATGCGCTTGAAGTTCGGCTCGGGCGACTCGCCGAGCATGCACAGGCACACCATGTCGACAAAGTCGGCCTTGGGGATGATGTCCTTCGAAAGGTCCTTGCCGCGGACAAAGATGTCATGCACGGTGGCATAGCCGATACGGGTAGCGATAGTCATGATGATTGGATTCGGATGTTGGAAAGCGGGGTAACCGGTCAGGCGCGCTGCACGACGAGGGCATCCAGCGGGATCGCGCCCTGTCCCTGCGTGCCTACCCATACCGGGTTCAGGTCGAGTTCGAGCAGTTCGTCGCGGTGCTGGTGGGCAAAGTCCGAGACCTTGACCAGCAGTGCTTCAAGCGCGGCGATATCTGCGGGCGGCTGGCCACGCACGCCCTCCAGCAGCTGGAAATAGCGGATCTCGCGCAGCATGTCGTGGGCGTCGCGCGGCGTGATTGGGATGACGCGATGGGCGACGTCCTTCATGACTTCGACGAAGATGCCGCCGAGCCCGACGGTCAGCACCGGGCCGAAGGCCTCGTCGCGATGCACGCCGATCAGCATTTCGCGGCCACCTGCCGGCAGCATCTTTTCGACCAGGATGCCGTCGATGTTGGCGTCGGGGCGGCGATCCGTCACGTCTGCCGAGATGCCGGCGTACGCCTCACGGACTTCAGCCTCAGATGAAAGCCCAAGCCGGACGCCGCCCGCTTCGGTCTTGTGCAGGATCTGCTGGCTCACCACTTTCATCACCACGGGAAGGCCGATCTGCCGCGCATGGGCCGCGGCCTCTTCGGGGCTGCGCGCGAGGCGGCCAGACGGCACGGCAATGCCGTGCTCGAGTAGCATCTGCTTGGCCTCGACTTCGCTCAGTGGCTTGCTGTGCTGCGAAGGAACCGGTGCAGCATCATGTGCCGGCGCTTGCTGGGCCGGAGCAGGGCGAACTCGGCCCGTCTTCTTCAGCGCGCGGATCGCGCTGGTGAGCGACAGGTACGGGAACATGCCGCCGTTTTCCAGCTGTGCGAACCCTTCACCCATGCGGCGGCTCATCCAAACCGGCACGATCATCGCGCCAGCATTCTCGGCTGCGGCGTCGATCAGCGTCTTGGCCATGTCGGCGGTGATCCCGGCGTAGTCCATCGGGATCGGAAAGAGGACCGTGTCCACCCGGGGATCGCTGCAGATGGCGCGCAGGCAATCGCGCATCAGCTCGCCGTTGCGAAGGATGTCGGCGGTCGTGTCGACCGGGTTCGCGATGCTGGCAAAGGCCGGCAGGCGCTGCGCCAGCGCTTCGCGGGTGGCGGATGACAACTCCGCCAGAGGCAGGCCGTGCGCGCCCACAATATCGGCGGCAAGCGCGGCGGTGCCACCCGAGAAGGTCACGATGCACAGGCCGCTATCCGGCTTCGGGGACGGGGCCGCGAGCATGCGGGACACCGCCACGAGTTCGTCGAGATCATCCACCTCAATCGCGCCGAATTGCCGGAACGCGGCGCTGTTGACCGCCGCCGAGCCGGCAATCGAGGCCGTATGCGACTGCGCCGCGCGGATGCCGAGCTCCGAGCGGCCGATCTTCAGTACGACGACCGGCTTGCCGTGGTCGCGCGCCAGGCTTAGGGCATCGGCGAGCCTGCGGCCGTCCTTGACACCTTCCATCAGCACGGAAATCACGCGGATGGCAGGGTCGTGCGCCATGTGGGCGATGAAATCCGGCACATCGAGATCGACCTCATTGCCTGCCGAGAACCACAGGCCGACCCCATCGCCAAAGCTCAGTCCCTGCAGGATATTGCGGCCCAGACCGCCGCCCTGCGTAGCCACGCCGATCGAACCGGCGTTCAGGTCGTCCTTGAATGCGGGCGAGAACGTCATGCCGAGACGGTCGCGTACGTTGACGAAGCCCGGGCAGTTGGGACCGTACACGCGCAAGGACGTGGTCTGGCAGAGCGCGCGGATTTCCGCTTCCAGTGCCTTGCCGTCATCACCGGCTTCGGCAAAGCCCGAGGTCATGACGATGGCAAACGGAATTTCGCGCGCCGCACATTGGCGCAGCGTATCGAGCACCAACGAAGCGTTGACGATCACCAGTGCCACGTCGATCTCCCCCGCAGGGATCGACGCGACCGACGGCCAGCAGCGCCGCTCGCCGATAGCCTCGTAGGCCGGATTGACCAGGACCACTTCGCCATCGAATGCGGAGTGCTGCACCACATTGTCGAGCAGGCGGCGGCCCTGGCTGGTATCTCGCGGTGAAGCGCCGATGATGGCAATGCGGCGCGGATTCACCAGGCGGTCGAGTTTGGCAAACGTGCTCATGCGGCCTCCTGGCTGCGACGCATCATCATGCGGAAATCGGCCTGGACCACGACCTCGCCGCGCTGGTTGACGGCTTCGCGGCGGAACGTGACCTCGCCGCGATCGGCACGGCCCGTATCTCGCTTCTCCTGAACGGTCACGCGCACGAAGATGGTGTCGCCAAGGAACGTCGGCTTCGGGAAGCGGCAGCCGAGGTCTTTCAGCGCCATGATAGAAGGCTCGATGGCGCGATAGCCGCTCGATTGCGTGGTCAGGCCCGACAGGACCGACAGCACCAGCAGCCCATGGGCGATGCGCTGGCCGTATGGCGTGGAACGCGCGTATTCCTGGTCCACGTGGATGCGGTTGAAATCACCCGACAGGCCGGCGAAGTTGACCACATCGGTTTCGGTGATGGTGCGGCTGGCCGACTCGAACGTGTGGCCTTCGACGATGGTGTCCCAGTTGAGCGGGACGGCGGTAGCGAGCGTCATGGCGATTCTCCGGAACGCGGTGTCACGACGAGTAGCGGCCGCCGGTGACGTGCAGCGTCTCACCGGTGATATAGCCCGAGCGTTCCGAAGCCAGGTAGACAATGGCATCGGCAATGTCTTCGGGCTTGCCCAGCCGCGGTAGCGGATTGCGGGCGAGTGCGGCGTCGCGCAGCCGCTCATAGGTCGGCAGCGCCTTGACCAGTTCAGTTTCGATGAAGCCGGGGGCGATGGCGTTGGCGGTAATGTTGAATTTGCCTTGTTCCAGTGCCAGCGCACGCGTAAAGCCGATCAGGCCCGCCTTGGCGGCCGCGTAGTTGGTCTGCCCCGGATTGCCAAGGTGCGCGCGCGACGAGATGTTGATGATGCGGCCCCACTGGCGTTCCATCATGGAGGGCAGCACTGCCTTCGTGCAGAGATAGGCGCCCTTCAGGATCGTGTCGACCACCGAGTCCCATTCGTTCGTGGACATCTTGGTCAGGTACTTGTCGCGCGTAAAGCCGGCGTTGTTGACCAGGATATCGACGCCGCCGAACTGCTCAGTGGCTCGGGCGACCAGTCGCTCGACCTGCGCGGCGTCGCACACATCGGCGGTCACGCCAATCGCATCGAACCCTGCCGCAGACAGTTCCGCCAGGGTCTGAGCGACCGCCTCTTCGCTGATGTCCGTGACCACGGTTTTCACGCCCTCGCGAGCGAGAGCAAAAAGAGCGGCCTTGCCAATACCTCGCCCCGAACCGGTGACGATCGCCACGCGACCCTGCAATGCCATGTCCATGCTTTGTCTCCTGTGATGAAATTGTTTACGGGTATGCGTCGAATGCTACGGCATGCCGGAAAACATTGCAATGATTCCGGTGTGCCGATATATTCTTCGGTAACCCGTAATCAATAACGCCGAGGAGACAGTGATGAGAATTGCAGGATGGGCCACTTCAGCCGTGTTGGTACTTACCTCAGCCGTCGGAGCGCCGACACTTGGCCAGGCGGCCGAAACCTATCCCAGCCGGCCGGTACGCCTGCTGGTCGGGTTCAGCCCCGGCGGACTGACTGACCAGCTCGCGCGGCTCTACGGGCAGAAGCTTGGCGAGGCACTCGGCAAGCCGTTCGTGGTGGACAACCGCCCGGGCGCCGGCGGCAACATCGCCGTGCAGATGCTGGCCCAGGCGCCGGCTGACGGTTACACGCTGGTCATGGCGGCGAACTACGTGGCTATCAATGCGGCGCTGAACCGCAACAGCTATGACTGGGAGCGGGACCTCAAGCCGATCGCGCTGGTCGCCTCGACGCCAAATATCGTGGTGGTGCCGGTCAACTCGCCGCTGCATTCCGTGCGTGACCTGATTGCCGCCGGCAAGACACCGGGAAAGCTGACATACGGTACTGCCGGCGTCGGCTCGACTACGCACATGGCGGCGGAGCTGTTCAATGCGATGTCGGGGACGGCAATGACTCATGTGCCCTACAAGGGCGTGTCGCCGGCGGAGCTGGACCTCGTATCGGGAACCGTCTCGCTGATGTTTGACAGCATCACCACGGCTGCGCCGCTTGTGAACAGCGGCAGGCTGAAGGCAATCGCCGTCACGGGCAAGCAGCGCGCACCGTCCTTCCCGCAACTGCCGACGGTCGACGAGTCTGGACTGAAGGGTTTCGATGTGGAGGCGACGTACATGATCCTTGCGCCGGCAAAAACACCGCAGCCGGTCATCGACAAGATCACGGCGGCGGTGGCCGCTGTCACGGCGGATCCCACCACGCGCAAGACCATTGAAGGCCTGTACGCCACGCCAATGTCCGGCGGCCCTGCCGAAACCAGGACATATCTGCGCAAGGAAGTCGCCAAGTGGCAGGACGTGGTGAAGAAAGCCGGCATCAAGGCGGAGTGACGCTGTCAGGGCTGCCGCGATGGCGGCAGCCGCTATCGTAAGCATTGTTTGGAGGAAGTGGAATGCTGTCCGGAATCCGGATCGTTGAAATCTGCGGGATCGGGCCCGGCCCGTTCTGCGCCATGCACCTGGCGGACCTTGGCGCCGACGTCATCGCCGTTGAACGACCTGCCACTGGGGCGCAGGCGGGCAGCCGCTATGTACTGAATCGCGGCAAGCGCTCGGTGGTTGCGGACCTGAAGACGGAAGAGGGCCGCGCGCTGGTCCTGCAGCTGGTGGAATCGGCCGATGCGCTGATCGAGGGCATGCGCCCGGGCGTCATGGAGCGTCTCGGCCTTGGGCCGGTTGTATGCCAGGCGAGGAACCCACGCCTGGTCTATGGCCGGATGACGGGTTGGGGGCAGAGCGGCCCGATGGCGCAGGCTGCGGGCCATGACAACAACTACATCTCGTTGTCGGGGGCCCTGTACTACAACGGCACTGCGGCAGAGCCGCCGTCGTCGGCCATCACCGTGGTCGGGGACGTAGGCGGTGGTGCGCTCTATCTGGCCGTGGGCATCCTTGCGGGGATCCTGCGTGCGCGCGCGACGGGCAAGGGGACGGTAGTGGATGCCGCCATCGTCGATGGCTCGGCCCACATGCTGCAGCTGCTGCTTTCGACGCAGCGCAAGGGCTTCATCACTGGCGAACGCGGTGGAAACATTCACGACAGTTCCCACTTCTATTCGACGTATCGCTGTGCCGACGGCAATTTCATTACCGTCGGTGCCATCGAACCGCAATTCTATGCATTGCTGCTCGGCAAGCTTGGTCTGAGCGACGACCCCCGATTTGCCAAGCAGTGGGACAAGGACCATTGGCCGGCGCAGCATGAATGCTTCGCGGACCTGTTCGCCACCAGGACGCGCGACGAATGGTGCGCGCTGCTCGAGAATACCGACGTGTGCTTCGGTCCGGTATTGAGCCCGGAAGATGCATCGCGCAACCCGCACATGATGGCACGCGGTGTGTACTTCGAGCGCGACGGTCACATCGAAGCTGCGCCTGCTCCACGATTCGACGGAAAGGCTGTCCTGCCAGGGACTGCACCTCTGCGCGGCGAGCATACCGAGGCGATCACGACTGCACTGGAGGCAGGTAGTGCTGAGAGCGTCTGGCTTTGCGGGCAGGCCTCGTCGCGTCCCTGAACCCCTGCGGTCTGGAGAACTACCGAGCAGCCGACCGGCGAGTGCGGCGCGGGGCAGGCTGCGCCGCCGCCACTGTTTCAGAGGAAACTGGTTCATTGAGCATGCCCTCCAGGCAGTCGAGCAGGTTGGCATCGCTCGCCGGCTCTTTCCAGAACCGTGCCCAGAGGCTGCCCTTCTCGGCACGCTCGCGCGAGGCAGCGATGCCGAACAGGAAGAACATCATGAGCCGGATGCGCTGGTTCAGCAGTTCGCGTGGAATGTCGGGCAACAGCGCGCGGATATGTTCGACGCAGCGCCGGTAGCCGACATCCCGATCGCCGACAGCTTCCACCAGTGCATCGTAGTGGTCCACCAGCAGCGAGTTGATCAGCCCGAGATAGCCGGGTTGCACAACCGCCTGGATGTCTTCTCCCGCGAACGGATCGGTCAGGATCCTCAAGATGTCACGCAGCTGGGGTTGTGGGTCAGATGCCTCGAGTTCGTCGAGCCGGCGTACGCGTGCCTCGTCGAACAGTTGCGCCCCATCCGCTACCAGTTCATGCACCAGCCCGTCCTTGCCGCCGAAGTGATAGTGCAGCGAACCGCCGCTGCGCTGGTCGGCTGCCGCAAGGATGTCGCGTACGGAAACGCCTTCCACGCCGTGCTTCGCGAAGAGTTGGAGGGCGATCTGCTTGATATGGTTTCTAGTGTCGATGCCGCGCATGAAAGGAGTCTCTGTGGTTCGGGCGTTTGGCGGTCGGAGTTGGCCAACTGCCGCTCTGCTCACGTAATGGTACATTGATCCAATAGGGGCGATGTACCAAAAAAGGAAGCCCTTCCCACTCGACGGAACCGTATGGAGCATTCCGGCCCGCTGGTTGAGACCGAATGGCCTCAACCCGGCTGTCACGGGTGGGCGGCGCGGTGCCGCCCACCGTTCGCGCCTATGCCACGTCCCCGCCGGGCAGCCCGCGTGCTTCGATCCACCGCTGGGCCCGCGCAAAGAGCCCCTGCGCAGCGGCATGCAGCTGCTCTCCAGTCTTCCGGGAAGCCTTGCCCGCGCATGCGCGGGCATAGGTGCCTTCCAGGATGATGCCGAGCTTGTAGCAGGCCAGAACGGCGTACCAGTGCAGATGCGACAGGTCCCGCCGTGAACCTCTGGCGTACTGTTCCACCAGCGCTTCGGCAGTGGGGAACCCTTGCCAGGGCGCCGGCGCGGGCGGCCCGACCGAGGTGCCATCGGCATCGGGCCAAGTCGCCAGCAGCCAGCCCAGGTCAATCAGCGGATCGCCGGCGGTCGACAGTTCCCAGTCCACGATCGCAGCTAGGTCGGGTCTGTCATTGCGGAACATCACGTTCGCAAGGTGGTAGTCGCCGTGCATCAGGCCAGGCTGGAAGCCGCCGGGGCGCGCCTGTTCCAGCCAGCGCGAAACGGCCCGCGCATCCCCGAGCCCTTCCGGGCCGGGCCAGCCGGCGTAGTCGCGATAGCTTTCTAGCTGTACCCACCAGCGCGGTGCCTGCCGCTCCAGGAAGCCGTCGAGCTTGCCGAAGTCCGACAGGCCGACGGCCTCAAGATCGACGCGCCCAAGCGCGGCAGCGCCATCGGCCATGGCCAGACCCATGGCGTGGCGAACGGCCGCCGCGCCGGCATGCAATGCCGGCATGGCCGCCGTGGCATTGAAGCCGTCCACGGGCTCCATCAGGTAGAAGGCGCAACCGAGCACTTCAGGGTCATCGCATCCGGCGATCAGCGCCGGATGCGGCACCTCAGCGTTGGCCAGCGCCGAGAGCACGCGGATCTCGCGGCGCATGATGTCGTTGCCGTTCATGCGTGGATGCAGGGGTGGCCGGCGCAGCACGTAGCCACGGCCGGCGCGCTCGAACTGAAGCAGCAGATTCTGCGTGCCGCCGGTGAGCTGGCGCACCTGCTCCAGGGGGCCATCGCCAAGGCCGCGCTGGTCCATCCAATGCAACAGGCGGGAAGGGTTGACCAGCGTCTGCCAGTCCGGTTCAGCGGTTCGGCTCATCGATGGATTCCGTTGAGAGGTGGCGTGGGCTCACAGCGCCGACTGCAGGTCTTCGAGCGCGTCGCCGTACACGGCGAGTGCATGCTCGCGCTGGCGCGGCAGGTGGTAGGACGGGAAAACGTCGGCCGACGGCTTGTATTCGCGAAGCACCTGGCGCGCCACGGTGACTTTGTGCACTTCGGTGGGACCGTCAGCCAGGCCGAGGTAGAACGAATTGACCACGCCACGCACGAACGGCATTTCGTCCGAGACCCCGATCGAGCCGTGCAGGTGCAGCGCGCGCGAGGCAATGTCGTGCAGCAGCTTCGGCATGCCGGGTTGCCGAAGGTCGAGCGGAAGCCGGCGGTCGAACTCAGCGTAATCAGGGCGCCGCGGCTTTCGCGCAGCATGGGCTGGAATTTGATGGCGCAGGCCATCATGCTGTCGAGGTTCAGCCGGACCACTTTGTCGAAGCCCGCCATCTCGAACTCGGCACGCTTGTAATGCACCGTGCCCTGCGCTAGGACGAGTACGTCCAGTCGCTCGAAACCCGGCCGCACTGCCGCCACCGCGCCCGCATCCGCGACATCCACCTGGGTGTAGTGCAGGCCCGTCATGTCGGAGCCGTCTTCAAGCGCATAGTCGGCCGCGCTGGCGCGGGTTCCCCAGATATGGCCATCGGCGCCAAGCTGGCGAAACGCCTGGGCGGTGCCATTGCCGATACCACTGGAGCCGCCGACCACCAGCACGGTCTTGCCGGCGAAATCGAGTGCATTGGTGAAAGAGGTCGGGAAAATCGGAATGCTCATCGCAGTATCTGCCTCCGTGTGAGTCTGATCTAAAAAATGGTACATTGACCTATTTAATTGGGTCACTGTACCATATTGATTTCAGCCTGCACAACAGGAACGCCTTGCGTCCGGTGCGGCCAAGTGCGGAAAGTGTCTGTTGCCATGCATCGAATTTCTACCCGAGACCGGATCAAGCAGGTTGCCTTTCAGTTGTTCGCCCAGCGCGGCGTGGAGAACGTGTCGGTCCGCGACTTGCTGGCGGCGGTCGGCCGCCGCGGGGGCGGCTTGCTCCATCACCACTTCGGCGGCAAGGATGGGTTGGTGGGCGAACTGGTGGCGGACGGTGCGCGGTTGTTCGATGAGGCAAGGGTGCGCAAGCTCGATAGGCTGGAGGCGTCAGCCAGGCAGCCTGATTTGCGCGATGTCCTGCGGATTCTGGTGGATCCTTTTGCAGGAGAGGAGCGGCAGGACTTGCTCCAGCCGGGCTATATGTAAAGTGGCCCCCTCGGTCAAGACAGCTTTCAACCGAATTTAAGCTGCATCCATTTCTTCACACGCAGCAGAACAGCGCTGCCCTGGTTGTGCGCGGGGAGAATCCCCTGCGCAGCGT
>JACXTT010010565.1_pt1 | contig 12423 bp, 10 predicted proteins | sample 9270951 | NCBI WGS metagenome assembly JACXTT01 (sample SAMN15532306, study PRJNA645909) | rock metagenome | isolation source: weathered quartz diorite | place: Puerto Rico | collected 2017-06-21 | reverse complement strand
GGTAACCTCCACCTGGAGCAATCCCAAATAGGCACGCGTTGAGGCGGCTCGCGGAGCGTGCGGGTAGGGAGCTTGAGCGCCTGAGCAATCAGGCGCCTAGAGGAATGGCTGTCATAGCGCGAGCGTGCAAACGTGAGCGCCGTAACAAAATCCGGCCTATCGGCCTGCTTCACTTTTTAATTTTTCAGACTGCGCCGGACGTTCGGGTGAATCTGCATGAGCGACTACATCCTCGCCCTCGACCAGGGCACCACCAGTTCGCGCGCCATCCTGTTCGACCGCGCCGGCCGCATCGCCGCCTGCGCCCAGCAGGAATTCCCCCAGCTGTTTCCCCAGCCCGGCTGGGTCGAACACGATGCCCTCGCCATCTGGGACAGCCAGCTGGCGTGCGCCCGCCAGGTGCTGCGCGACCACGAGGTCGCACCAAGCCAGGTGGCTGCCATCGGCATCGCCAATCAGCGGGAGACCACCGTCGTGTGGGAGCGGGCCACCGGCTTGCCGATTGCCCCCGCCATCGTCTGGCAAGACCGCCGCACGGCCGATCGCTGCGAGCAGCTGCGCAGTGAGGGCCACGCTGGCCTCATCTGCGAGCGCACAGGGCTGGAACTGGACGCCTATTTTTCCGCCACCAAGCTGGCCTGGCTCTTAACGCAGGTCCCGGGTGCGCGTATCAAGGCGGAGCGGGGCGAACTGGCCTTCGGCACCATCGACAGCTGGCTTGCCTATAAACTGACTGGCCGCCATGTGACGGACGTGTCGAACGCCGCACGCACCATGCTGATGAATATTCATACCCTGGCCTGGGATGCGGAGCTGCTGGCGCTGTTCGACGTCCCTTTTAATATGCTGCCCGAGATCGTGGCCAGCAGCGGGGCAGTCGCCTTTACCGATCCCGCCTGCTTCGGCGCCCCCATCGCCGTCGCCGGCATCGCGGGCGACCAGCAGGCCGCCACCTTCGGCCAGGCCTGCGTGAAGCGCGGCATGGTGAAAAATACCTATGGCACCGGCTGCTTCATGCTGATGCACGCGGGCTCGTCTCCGGCCGTTTCGCACCACCGTCTGTTAAGTACGGTGGGCTGGCAGATCGGCGGCGCAACCGATTATTTATTGGAGGGCGGCGTGTTCATGGGTGGCGCCACCATCCAGTGGTTGAGAGATGGCCTCGGTATCATCGAGCGCTCGGCCGACGTCGAGGCGCTGGCCCTGTCCGTGCCCGACAACGGCGGCGTCGTGCTGGTGCCTGCGTTTGCGGGCCTGGGTGCGCCCCACTGGGATCCGTATGCGCGCGGCGCCCTGCTCGGCATGACGCGGGGCAGCGGGCGCGGCCACATCGCCCGCGCCGCCCTCGAATCGATCGCCTTTCAAAGCGCCGAACTGCTGCGCGCCATGCAGCGCGATGCCGCCTGCGACATCGTGGAAGTGCGCGCCGACGGCGGCGCCGCCCGCAACGATCTATTGATGCAATTTCAGGCCGACTTGCTGGGCGTGGCCGTGGTGCGGCCCCAGGTCACGGAAACGACGGCGCTGGGCGCGGCCTGGCTGGCGGGCCTGGCCGTGGGATTCTGGTCTGATCAGGACGAATTGAATGCCCAGTGGCGGGCTGAGCGGCGGTTCGAACCCGCCATGTCAGGCGAGCGCCGCGATGCCTTGATGGCGCACTGGCTGGAAGCCGTCGCGCGCGCCCGCGGCTGGGAAGAACAGCGCAAATAAAATCACGCAAAAGTAAAACCCGACTTTTGCGTGGATAACGCCTCGGGGGTCAATCGTGCGTGTCTATCGGCGCGTGCGTCCTGTAAAATCTCGCCATCGAAACGGGCTGTCCGGCCCGCTGAACCCATCCACTCTGCGCGAAACAGCGTCTGCTGCTTTTTGTTGCAGATATTGAACTGCGGATATTTATTTTTCGCCATCTTCGATGCCTTATCTCACCATCCACAGATGAGATGGCACATTAAGGCTCTTCCATAAGTGCCTAATTTATCGACCTTTTTTTTCGAGCTACTTTCTCCGGGAAGTGCGCTAAGTCCTTGACTTCATTAGCAAAATTCCCATTTTCGTGAAGAAAATCGCTTGACCCTGCTCGGGCCATCCTCTAAAGTGGGTGAACGTGTGGAAAAGTGTAGTTTTGTGGGAGAAAAAATGCTCCCCGACGCGCAAACTAACGATTACCCAACTTAACGATCAGGCAAAAACACCGTGTTTCAAGGCGCGTCCGCAATCAACCTCGATGCAAAAGGCAGGATGGCTATTCCTGCCAAGCATCGTGACGCGCTTGCGGTCCAGTGCGAAGGCCGCCTCACGCTGACCCGCCATCCCCATGGCTGCCTGCTGTTTTTCCCCCGCCCCGTGTGGGAAACCCACCGCGAACAGATTGCCGCCTGGCCCATGTCAGCCCGCGCCTGGCAACGCATTTTCCTGGGCAATGCCTGCGACGTCGAGATGGACTCGGCCGGCCGCATCCTGATCGCGCCCGAACTGCGCAGCGCCGTGGGCCTCTCCAAGGACGTCATGTTGCTCGGCATGGGTTCACATTTTGAAATCTGGGACGCCGCCAAATTGGCCGCGGACGAAGAGGAAGCCGTGGCCGGTGGGATGCCCGATGTTCTTTCCAATTTTTCTTTCTAAGGCGCCGCAATGACTGAGGTTTCGGTGCCGATGGGGCTGGAGTTCAAGCACCTGACTGTATTGCTGGACGAGGCGGTGGACGGCCTCGACCTGGCAGGCGCGCGCGCCAACGGCAGCTATATCGACGGCACCTTCGGCCGCGGCGGCCACAGCCGCCTGATCTTGTCGCGCCTGGGAGAGCAGGGCCGCCTGATCGGCTTCGACAAGGATTTGCAGGCCATCGCCACCGCGCGCGAAATTGCCGACCCCCGTTTCACCATCGTGCACGACAGCTTCGCCAGCATGCAGACGGCCCTGGCCGGCCTCGGCTTGCAGCAGGTGGACGGCATCCTGCTCGACCTGGGCATTTCCTCGCCCCAGGTGGACGACGCCGCCCGCGGCTTTTCATTCCGCAACGACGGACCCCTCGACATGCGCATGGACACCACGCGCGGCATGTCGGCGGCCGACTGGCTGGCCACCGAAACCGAACAACAACTTGAAAAGGTCATACGGGAATATGGGGAAGAACGGTTTGCTTTTCAGATTGCAAAGGCGATTGTTGCTCGCCGGGCAGTCGAACCAATTTCAAGCACACGACAGCTTGCCAGCCTCGTGGCAGGCGCGGTCAAGACTCGGGAAAAGGGCAAGGATCCGGCCACCCGTACCTTTCAGGCTATCCGGATTTTCATCAATCAAGAGCTTGAAGACCTCGCGGCAGGCCTGAACGCGGCCTTCGCCATGCTGGCGCCGGGCGCTCGCATGTCGGTGATCAGTTTTCATTCGCTGGAAGACCGCATCGTCAAACAGTTCTTCGCCTCCAAGGTCAAGCTGGCGCAGCCGGACCGGCGTCTGCCGATCCGCGCCGTCGACCTGCCGCAGCCCTTGATGAAACTGGTCGCCAAGATCAAGCCCTCGGACGCTGAAGTGTCCGCCAATCCGCGCGCCCGCTCCGCCGTGCTGCGCGTGGCCGAACGGCTGCCTACGCCACTGGGAATCGCGGCATGAGCGGCAAGATCAATCTCGTGCTGGCGGCCCTCCTGGTGGCCTGCGCCCTGTCGGTGGTGAAGGCTCAGTACATCGCGCGGCATCTGTTCATCGACCTGGAAGCCCTGCAGCAGCAGGCGCGCCAGCTCGACATCGATTGGGCCCAGCTGCAGCTGGACCAGTCGACCCTGGGTAAAAACGCCCGCATCGAACAGATCGCCCGCACCGACTTGAACATGACGCCGCTGACACCGGCGCGTACCCAGTATCTGACGGAAGGGGCCAAATGAAGCGGGCCGGCGAAAACAGGAAGGGCGAGCGCGTGGCCGCTTCGAAGGGGGTGAAATTCTCCACCAGCCCCCTGCTGGCCGTGCGCCTGCCGTCGTGGCGCTCGCGGGTCGTGCTGTTCGTGCTGTTCGCCGCCTTCTTCGCCCTGGCCGGCCGCGCCCTGTGGCTGCAGGCCGTCTCGCGCCAGTTCCTGCAAAAGCAGGGCGCCAGCCGCTACGAGCGCACCCTCGAGCTGCCCGCCACGCGCGGCAAGATCATGGACCGCAACGGCCAGGTGCTCGCTTCCTCGATTCCCGTCAAGGCCGTGTGGGCGATCCCCGACGACGTGCTGGCCGAGCCGCCTGAAAAACTCAAAAAACTGGCGGCCCTGCTGGAGATGAGCGAAGCGGAGCTGCGCAAGAAACTGGACTCCGACCGCACCTTCGTCTACCTGAAACGCCAGGTGGAGATGGACGTCATCGACAAGATCAACAAGCTCGATATCGACGGCCTTGACACCCGCAAGGAATACAAGCGCTTCTATCCCCAGGGCGAAGTGATGACCCATATGGTCGGCTTCACCAATGTGGAAGACGTGGGCCAGGAGAGCATGGAACTGGCCCAGCAAAAAACCCTCGTCGGCGCGACCGGCAGCCGCAAGGTGATCAAGGACCGCCTGGGCCACATCGTCGAAGACGTGGGCCTGTCGAAAGAGCCCCACGACGGCAAGGATCTGACGCTGTCCGTCGACAGCAAGCTGCAGTACATCGCGTTTACCAGTATTAAAGAGGCGGTCGAAAAATTCCATGCCAAGGCCGGCGCCGCCGTGGTGCTCGACGTGCACACGGGCGAAGTGCTGGCGCTGGCGAACTGGCCGACCTACAACCCGAACGACCGCACCAAGCTGACGGGCGAGCAACTGCGCAACCGCGTCATCACCGACACCTTCGAGCCCGGCTCGACCCTGAAACCGTTCACGGTGGCGCTGGCGCTCGACACCAACCGCGTCAAACCCACCACCATGTTTGACACCACCCTCTCCGGTAGATACGTGGTGGGCGACCGCACCATCCGCGACACCCACGCGCACGGCATGATCGACGTTTCCACCATCATCCAGAAGTCCTCGAACATCGGCGTCTCCAAGATGGCGCTGGCCATGCCGCCGCAGGAAATGTGGGAAATGTTCACCAAGTCCGGCTTCGGCCAGGCGCCCCGCTTCGGCTTTCCCGGCGCGGTCGCAGGCCGGGTGCGCCCCTATAAATCCTGGCGTCCCGTGGAGCAGGCGAACATGAGCTTCGGCCAGGGCATCTCCGTGTCGCTCTTGCAGCTGGCCCGGTCCTACCTGATCTTCGCCCGCGACGGCGACATCATCCCGCTGTCGTTCCAGAAGGTGACGGAAAAGCCCGTGGGCCAGCAGGTCATCTCGCCCAAGACGGCCGCCGAAGTGCGCGCCATGCTGGAAACCGTGGTGCTGCCGGGCGGCACCGCCACCCAGGCGCAGGTGCCGGGCTACCGCGTGGGCGGCAAGACGGGCACCGCACAAAAAGTCATCAACGGACGCTATTCGCAGAGCCACTATATCGGCTCGTTTGCCGGTATCGCTCCCATGTCCAATCCCCGTTTCGTCATCGCCGTGATGGTCGACGATCCCACCGGCCCGATACACACGGGTGGCGGCGTGGCCGCGCCTACCTTCGCGGCCCTGGCCGCCAACGCCCTGCGCGCAGCGAATGTGTCGCCCGATTCGACGGTGACGGAAATCATTCACGCCGAACCCGCGCAGGAGGAGAATTGATGGCCGGGTTGAAGATCGCCGATGTCGCCAGCTGGATCGCCGCCACTGCGCCGCGCGCCGCGCTGGCTTCCGATTCGCGCCGCGTGCAGCCTGGCGGCGTGTTCTTCGCCTATCCCGGCGACGCTGGCGACGGCCGCAATTTCATCGAGGCCGCCATCGGGCAGGGCGCCGCCGCCGTCGTGTACGATCCCCGCGGTTTCGAGTGGAACGCCGCCTGGAACGTGCCCCATCTGGCCGTCGACAATCTGAAGGCCAATGCGGGCGCCGTTGCGCACGCCGTGCACGGCCAGCCCGACGGCGCCATGTTCAGCGTCGGCGTCACCGGCACCAATGGCAAGACCTCGATCGCCATCTGGCTGGGTCAGGCGCTGGCGCGACTGGGCGAAACAGCCGCCGTGATCGGCACCCTGGGGGTTGGCCTGTTCAAGGGCCGCACCCAGCCGGAGTTCGACGTCACCGGCTACACCACGCCCGACGCCGTGCTGCTGGCCGAGAAGCTCAAGGGCGTGCGCGACGCCGGCGCCACCGCGCTGGCGATCGAAGTCTCGTCCATCGGCCTGGTGCAGGGCCGCACCCTCGGCATGCATTTCGACGTCGCCGTGTTCACCAACCTGACCCGCGACCACCTGGATTTTCATGGCGATATGGCCAGTTACGAGGCAGCGAAAATCAAGCTGTTCGACTGGCCCGGCCTGAAATCGGCATTGATCAACCTGGACGATCCGGCCGGCCTGCGCCTGGTCGATTACCTGCGCGCCAAACGCCCCGGAGTCGCCGTCACCGGCTACACCTTGCAGGAGCGCGCGCCCATCGACGGCATCGCCATGTTGCGCGCCTCGCAGCTGCGCAGCCGCCACGCCGGTACGGAATTTCACCTCGAGTCGCCCGCCGGCGCCGCCACCGTCAAGACGGCCCTGGTCGGCCACTTCAACGTCAGCAATGCCCTGGCCGTGCTGGGCGTGCTGTTGGCGCGCGGCTTTGCCCTGCGCACCAGCGTGGATGCCATCGAAGCCTTGACCCCGGCGCCCGGCCGCATGGAGCAGGTGGGCGGTCAGCTGGGCGGCCAGGACGGCCCGATGGTCGTCATCGATTACGCCCACACCCCCGACGCCCTGGAAAAAACCCTGGAAGCCTTGAAACAGGTGGCGCGGGAGCGGGGCGGAGAACTGTGGTGCGTGTTCGGCTGCGGCGGCGACCGCGATCCCGGCAAGCGTCCCCAGATGGGCGCCATCGCCCAGGTGGCCGAACACGTCTTCGTCACCAGCGACAATCCCCGTAGCGAAGAGCCGGCCGCCATCATCGCCGACATCGTCGCCGGCATGGACTTGACCCGCCCCGGCACCAGCATGCAAGCGATCGAAGACCGCGCGGCCGCCATACTCCTGGCCATCAAGCAGGCCGCCAAGCCGGACGTGATCCTGCTGGCCGGTAAAGGCCACGAGGCTTACCAGGAAATCAAGGGCCGCAAGATGGTGTTCTCGGATGCCGACCATGCCTCCCTGGCGCTGGCTGCGCGCGCAACCATGATGAGACCATGATGGAAACGGTAATGCACGCATCGCTGGCCCAGCTGATCGCCCACATGCCTGGCGCGCGCATGACCCGCAACGCCGAATTTGCGGGCGTGTCCACCGACAGCCGCACTTTGGCGCCGGGCCAGCTGTTCGTCGCCCTGCGCGGAGAGCAGTTCGACGGCCACGATTTTCTGCCCACCGTGGCGGAGCAGGGGGCCGCGGTTCCCATTCCTGTCGTCGCCGAACAGCTGCCGGCCGGCTGGACGGGTCCCGCCATCATCGTGCCCAACACCCTGACCGCGCTGGGCCACATCGGCAATTACTGGCGCAGCAAATTCAGCATCCCCGTCATCGGCGTCACCGGCAGCAATGGCAAGACGACGGTCAAGGAAATGATCGCCGCCATCCTCGCCGCCGCCTACGGGGACGAGGGTCGCCTGGCCACGCGCGGCAATCTGAATAACGAGATCGGCGTGCCGCTGACTCTGATGCGCCTGAACGGCGACCATCAGGCGGCCGTGATCGAGATGGGCATGAACCATCCCGGCGAGATCGCCCGCCTGGCGGCGATTGCCGCACCCACCGTCGCGATGGTCAACAACGCCCAGCGCGAGCACCAGGAATTCATGCACACGGTGGAAGCGGTGGCGCGCGAGAACGGCGCCGTGCTGGCGGCCCTGCCGGCCAGCGGCGCCGCCATCTACCCAGCAGACGATGTCTATACACCGCTGTGGGCCCAGCTGGCGGGCGCGCGCCGCACCGTCACCTTCGGCCTGAACGACGCGGCGGACGTCAGCTGCGTGCATACCGAAAATGCCTTCGGCAGCGAGCTGCAAGTGAGCGCCCGCATTGATGGCGTGGTACGCACCTTTGCCATCAGCCTGGCCGCGGCGGGCCTGCACAACGTCAGAAACGCCTTGGCGGCAATCGCCTGCACTTTGGCGGCCGGCGTGGCCGTGGAGGCCGTGGTGGCGGGCCTGGAAGCCTTCGCGCCCGTCACCGGTCGCCTGCAAAAGAAGCTGGGCGTGAACGGCGTCACCGTCATCGACGACAGCTACAACGCCAACCCGGACTCCGTGCGGGCGGCCATCGACGTGCTGAAAAACGCTGCTGCGCCGCGCATCCTGGTGTTGGGCGACATGGGCGAGGTGGGCACGCAAGGCCGCCAGTTCCACGAAGAGATCGCCCACTATGCCGCTGCCGCCGGCATCGAGCACGTGCTGGTCACGGGCGAACTGGCGGCGCACATGGCCGGCATCGGCCGCACCGAACATTTTGTACAGTTTGACGAATTATTGGCAGCACTGGTTTCAAGGCTGGGCAGCAAATCTGACGCGACTGTGTTGGTAAAGGGCTCGCGTTTCATGAAGATGGAACGTGTGGTCCGGCACCTGACTGGAACACAATCACCTGGCAAGGAAGCCCACTAATATGCTGCTCTGGCTCGCACAATTTTTTCAACAGGACCTGGGTCCCCTGCGGATCTTCAACTTCATCACCTTTCGTGCGGTGTTCGCCACCATCACGGCGGTGGTGATCGGCCTGGGCGCCGGTCCCGCCGTCATCGCCTGGCTGACCCGCATGAAAGTGGGCCAGGCCGTGCGCACCTATGGCCCCGAAACCCATCTGGCCAAACACGGTACCCCCACCATGGGCGGCGTGTTGATCCTGATTGCCATCGGCGTGTCGACCCTGCTGTGGTGCGATTTCTCCAACCGCCTGATCTGGCCCGTGCTGGTCGTCACCCTCGGTTTCGGCGCCGTCGGCTGGGCCGACGATTACCGCAAGGTGGTCTACAAGGACCCCGAGGGCATGCGCTCGGCTGAAAAATACTTCTGGATGTCGCTGATCGGCGTGGCCGCGGCGCTCTATCTCGCCTTCTCGGTGTCGGCGCCGACCCCGATCAAAGTGTGGGAGCTGTTCTATGCGTGGGTGCGCTCGGGCTTCTCGATGTCGCTGCCGCCCAAGGCCGACCTGATCGTCCCCTTTGTGAAAACCATCAGCTATCCGCTGGGCGTGTGGGGCTTTATCGCACTGACCTACTGTGTCATCGTCGGCACCAGCAATGCAGTCAATTTTACCGACGGCCTCGATGGCCTGGCCATCATGCCGACCGTGATGGTGGGCACGGCCCTGGGCCTGTTCGCCTACCTGACCGGCTCCGCCACGTACTCGCGTTACCTGTTCATTCCCCATATTCCCGGTGCGGGTGAATTGTTGATCTTTTGCGGCGCCATGGCCGGCGCGGGTCTGGCCTTCCTCTGGTATAACGCCCATCCGGCCCAGATGTTCATGGGCGACGTCGGCGCCCTGGCCCTGGGCGGCGCGCTGGGCACCATTGCCGTCATCGTGCGCCAGGAGATCGTCCTGTTCATCATGGGCGGCGTGTTCGTCGCCGAGACGCTCTCCGTCATCATCCAGGTGTCCTGGTTCAAGTTCACCAAGAAGCGCTATGGCACGGGACGCCGCGTGTTCCGCATGGCGCCCCTGCACCACCATTTCGAACAACTGGGCATGAAAGAGACCAAGGTCGTCGTGCGCTTCTGGATCGTCACCATGATGCTGGTGCTGGTCGGCCTGTCTTCGCTGAAGTTGCGTTAATCCCATGACGATCCACTCCACCTACGCCGGCAAACACGCCCTGGTCCTCGGACTGGGCGAATCGGGTCTGGCCATGGCCAAGTGGCTGGCTTTCTGCGGCGCCACCGTGCGCGTGGCCGACACCCGCACCGAGCCGCAGCGCCTGCAGGCCCTGCGCGTGGCCATCCCCGGCGTGGAATTCATCTGCGGCGATTTTAATGAGGCCCTGTTGGAAGGCGTCGACTTCGTCACGCTCAGCCCGGGCCTGGCGCCCCAGCGCGAACTGAAGACCATCGTGCCGGCCGCGCGCGCGCGGGGCATCGACGTGTGGGGCGAGATCGAACTGTTCGCCCAGGCCCTGGCCCAGCTGAAAACGCAGCAGGGCTATGCGCCGAAAATGATCGCCATCACGGGCACCAATGGCAAGACCACGGTCACCAGCCTGGTGGGCCTGTTGTGCGAACGCGCGGGCTTGCGGGTCCGCCTGGCCGGCAACATCAGCCCCGCCGCGCTGGACGTGCTGCTGGCCGATCTGCAGGCGGGCAGTCTGCCCCAGTGCTGGGTGCTCGAGCTGTCCAGCTTCCAGCTGCATTCGACTTTTACCTTGTCGGCCGATGCGGCCACGGTGCTGAACCTGACCCAGGACCACCTGGACTGGCATGGCGACATGGCCAGCTACGGCGCCGACAAGGCCCGCATCTTCGGCGCCAACACGGTGCGGGTGCTCAACCGCGACGATCCCGTTGTGCTGGACATGGCCATCACTGCGCCCGGCATCGACACGGTGCTGTTCTCGGCCAATCCGCCCACCGCGGCCGGAAATTTCGGTCTCGTCAACGAGCGCGGCGTGCTGTGGCTGGCCCAGGCCACGGCCGGCGAAGAGATCGAGAAAAAGCGTAAGAAGGACGTGGCCGAGCCGGTCGAGGTGATCGTCACCCGCCTGATGCCTGCCGACGCGCTGCACATCCGCGGCGTCCACAACGCCACCAATGCGCTGGCGGCGCTGGCCCTGTGCCGCGCCATCGGTCTGCCTCTGGCGCCATTGCTGCACGGCCTGCGCGAATACCGTGGCGAGCCGCACCGGGTCGAGCTGGTCGCCAATATCGGCGAGGTCGATTACTACGACGACAGCAAGGGCACCAATGTGGGCGCCACCGTGGCCGCCCTGGTGGGACTCGGTAAAGCCTTCCCCGGCGCCGGACAGAAAATCGTGCTGATCGCCGGCGGCGACGGCAAGGGCCAGGATTTCTCGCCCTTGGCCGCACCTTGCGCCGACTACGTGCGCGCGGTGGTGCTGATCGGGCGCGACGCGCCCCAGCTGCGCCTGGCACTGGAGCCTTCCGGCGTCGAGCTGTCCGACTGCCGCACCTTGCAGGACGCCGTGCAGCGTGCGGCCGGCCTGGCCCGCCCTGGCGATTGCGTGCTGCTCTCGCCCGCCTGCGCCAGCCTCGACATGTTCACCAATTACGCCCACCGCGCCCAGGTCTTCATCGACGCCGTGCGCGAACTGGCGCTGGCGCGGGGGCAGGATCTCTGATGGCTTTCCAGCTCCCCTTCAAATTTTCCGGTTCGTCCAGCGATGCCCTCATCGCGGCGCGCGCACGGCCGTCGAAGATGATGGAGTACGACCAGCCCCTGGTCTGGGTGACCCTGCTGTTGATGCTGTTCGGGATGGTGATGGTGTATTCGGCCTCGATCTCCCTGCCCGACTCGCCCAAGTTCGCCGCCTACAAAAACACCTACTTTTTGCAGCGCCAGGCCATCTTCATCGCCGTCTCCCTGGTCGGCGGCCTGTTCGCCTTCCGCGTCAGGATCGAGACCTGGCAAAAGGCCGCGCCCTATCTGTTCGGCGTGACCCTGATCATGCTGATGCTGGTGTTCGTGCCGGGCCTGGGCGTGACCGTCAACGGCGGCAAGCGCTGGATCAAGCTGGTGGTGTTCAATGCCCAGCCTTCCGAAATCATGAAGGTGGTCGCCGTGCTGTACGCGGCCGATTACACGGTGAGGAAGCAGGAGTACATGCACAAGCTGACCAAGGGTTTCCTGCCCATGGCCGGCGCGATCGGCCTGGTGGGCCTGCTGCTGCTGATGGAGCCGGACCTGGGCGCCTTCGGTGTCATCGTCTGCATCGCCATGGGCATCCTGTTCCTGGGCGGGATCAACGCCATCTGGTTCGGCGGCATCGGCGCGCTGCTGGTGGTGATCTTCTCGACCATCATCGCCCTGTCGCCATTCCGCCGTGCGCGCATGTTCGCTTACCTCGACCCCTGGCAGGAAGACAATGCGCTCAACAAGGCCTATCAGCTGACCCACTCCCTGATCGCCTTCGGGCGCGGCGAGATTTTCGGCGTGGGCCTGGGCGGCAGCGTGGAAAAGCTGCACTACCTGCCGGAAGCGCACACCGACTTTTTGCTGGCCGTGATCGGCGAAGAACTGGGCCTGGCCGGCGTGCTGGTCACCATCGCCCTGTTCTACTGGATGGTCAAGCGGGCCTTCGACATCGGCCGCCAGGCCATCGCCATCGACCAGACTTTTGCGGGCCTCGCTGCCAAGGGCATCGGCATCTGGATCGGCGTGCAGTGCTTCATCAATATGGGTGTGAACCTGGGCCTGCTGCCCACCAAGGGCCTGACCTTGCCCCTCATGAGCTACGGTGGCACGGGCGTCTTCATC
>JACXTT010010564.1_pt1 | contig 12424 bp, 11 predicted proteins | sample 9270951 | NCBI WGS metagenome assembly JACXTT01 (sample SAMN15532306, study PRJNA645909) | rock metagenome | isolation source: weathered quartz diorite | place: Puerto Rico | collected 2017-06-21 | reverse complement strand
AATATGAGAGAAACAAGAGCTTCCAGATAGCAGAACAACTTGTGCGACCAACTGGACTTGTTGACCCAAGTGTGGAGGTAAGAAAAACTGCTAACCAGATGGATGACCTTGTGGGAGAAATAAAAAAACGTGCTGAGAAGAACCAACGCGTTCTTGTTACGACTCTAACAAAGCGCATGGCAGAAGATTTAGCAGAATACTTGTCAAAGCGACAAATCAGGGTAAGATATCTGCACTCTGAGATTGAAAACCTGCAAAGAACTGAGCTTTTACGACAACTAAGGCTGGGCGAGTTTGATGTCCTAGTTGGAATAAACTTGCTCAGGGAAGGACTTGATATACCCGAAGTCTCTCTTGTTGCAATTTTAGATGCAGACAAGGAAGGATTTCTCAGAAATAACACTAGTTTAATTCAGACCTTTGGCAGAGCGGCAAGAAATGTAGACGGTTCAGTAATAATGTATGCTGATAACATTACTCAATCTATGAAGCTTGCAATCCATGAAACAGAAAGGAGAAGGAAAAAACAGATTGAATTCAATGAAAAGATGAATATCACGCCTACTAGCATAGTTAAAGCAATACCGCAACAAACTGTCCAGCTAGAAGAGATAAAACACATGTCACGCCATGACTTGAACACATATGCAATAGAAATTGAAGCTTCTATGAAGCGTTGTGCAGAAGAGCTTGACTTTGAAGGGGCAATTCAGTATCGTGACAAGTTGACAAAGATACAAAAAGAGTTGGCAAAATGACTGAAAAATTAGTTATTCGTGGTGCAAGAGAGCATAATTTAAAAAATATCAATCTGGATATCCCAAAAAATAAGCTTGTGGTGATTACCGGGCTTTCTGGCTCTGGCAAGTCAACACTTGCATTTGATACGATTTACGCCGAAGGCCAAAGGCGGTATGTAGAGTCTCTTTCTGCATATGCAAGACAGTTCTTGGAGATGATGGACAAACCGGATCTTGACTCCATAGAGGGTCTCTCCCCAGCCATATCGATTCAGCAAAAGACTACAAGTAAAAATCCAAGGTCCACTGTTGGCACAATAACTGAGATATACGATTATCTGCGATTGCTCTATGCGAGAATAGGCATTCCACATTGTCCAAGATGCAGTCGCAAAATATCAAACCAATCAGTAGAATCAATTTGCGAATCCATTCTCAAAGAGTCTGAAGACAAAAAAATCCTAATCTTGGCACCACTTATCAGAAGAAAGAAAGGCACGTACGAAAAATTATTCGAGCAAGTAAAAAAATCTGGATATTCCAGAATGCGAATTGATGGCGAGGTAATTGAGCTAAATGGACAAGTGCCTACACTTGACAAACAAAAATGGCATAATATCGAGATAGTAGTTGACAGACTCAAGGCATCTTGGGAGGAAAAAAGCCGTCTCTTTGAATCCATTCAGACTGCTCTGAGAGCAGGAAAAGGCACAGTAATGATACTTGACGGTGAAGAACGGGTCTTTTCGCAAAACAATGCATGTCCATTTTGCGGCATCACAATAGGAGAACTTGAGCCTAGAACGTTTTCATTCAACTCCCCATTTGGGGCATGCAAGACATGTCATGGCCTTGGAGTAAAGATGGAGTTTGACTCTGAGCTTTTAATTCCAGACAAGACAAAATCTATTCTAGATGGAGCAATAGTTCCTTGGTCTGGTAGATTTTCCTCATTTAGAAGACAGACGCTTCGTGACGTTGGAAAAAAGTTTGGCTTTGACTTGATGACACCAATAAACAAAATGTCGCAGAAGCAGCTCCAAGTAATATTATACGGTACAGACGAGCTAGTCAGATTTTCATACGAGGCACAGACAACTGATTCCAAATGGCAATACACCAACACCTTCAATGGTGTGATTCCTAGTTTACAGCGCAATTTTGCTGAAACCGATTCTGAATCAAAGAGAGAAGAACTAAGCAAGTTCATGCGTGAAACGCCATGCAACTTGTGCAAAGGGAGGAGACTCAAAGACGAGGCACTCTCTGTTTTGATTAATTCAAAGTCTATCATGGACGTGTGTGACCTTTCAATAGATTCCTGCTATGGATTTTTCAGAAACCTGGAATTATCCGAGACTGAAAAGTATATTGCAAAATCAGTGCTAAAAGAAATTCTTTCAAGATTAGAGTTTCTAAAAAACGTTGGACTCAACTATCTTACTCTCAATAGGGTAAGCGCAACCTTGTCTGGAGGGGAGGCGCAAAGGATAAGACTTGCTACTCAGATTGGCTCAAACCTAACTGGCGTGTTATATGTTTTAGACGAGCCCACCATCGGACTGCACCAACGTGATAACGCAAAATTGATCAAGACATTAACCAAGCTTCGTGACCTTGGCAACACCATACTAGTAGTGGAACACGATGAAGAAGTTATGCGAAATTCTGACTGGATTGTTGACCTTGGACCAGGTGCAGGGGTTCATGGAGGAACGGTTGTCTTTGAGGGAACGATAAATGATATCATTAAAAATGAAAAATCCATCACAGGCAGATATCTTCGAAATCACAGCGAGATAAAGCTTGAAAAGAATCATGCAAAGAAAGGAAAACTTCTAGTCAAGGGAGCAGCAGAAAACAATCTCAAAAGTATTGATGTCGAGTTCCCACTTGGCATGATGATTGCTGTTACAGGTGTATCAGGCTCTGGAAAATCTACTTTGGTAAACGATATCCTGTACAAAGCTCTTGCCACCCACTTTTATGATTCAGTAGCGCGCGCAGGCAAGCACAAAGACATTACGGGTATAGAGAACATTGACAAGGTAATTGGAATAGACCAATCCCCAATAGGCAGGACTCCGCGTTCTAATCCTGCAACCTATATCGGAGCATTTACCCCTATCCGGGAATTATACGCAAATACTGAACTTGCAAAAGAGCATGGCTACACACCAGGCCAGTTCTCATTTAACGTAGCTGACGGCAGATGTTTTGCATGTGAGGGAGACGGTGTTAAAAAAATTGAGATGCAGTTCTTGTCAGATGTGTATGTAGTGTGCGATGAATGTAAAGGCAAGCGATACAATTCAGAAACGTTATCAGTTCTGTACAAGGCTAAAAACATCTCAGACATACTTTCCATGACCGTAGATGAGGCACTAGAGTTTTTTGCAAATATTCCTGCCATTAAGAGAAAATTGCAGACCATAGCTGATGTTGGTCTTGGCTACATCAAATTAGGTCAGTCAGCTACAACATTGTCAGGTGGAGAGGCGCAAAGAGTGAAACTTGCGTCTGAACTTTCAAAGCGCGACACTGGTAGGACCATATACATCTTGGATGAGCCTACTACTGGATTACACTTTGCAGATGTACAAAAACTGCTTGATGTGCTAAATAGACTAGTGAACTTGGGCAACACAGTGATAATTATAGAGCATAATATGGATGTCATAAAAAACTGTGACTGGATAGTTGATCTCGGTCCAGAAGGAGGCGACAATGGTGGAACGGTAGTTTCAACGGGCACTCCGCAACAAGTAGCACAGGATCAGAAAAGTTACACTGGACAGTACCTAAAACGAATTTTGAAAAATGGCTCTTGATATTTCTGGTATCACAATTCCTTCGCACTCTGGAATCTACATAATGAAAGATTCTCAGGATAGAATACTCTATATCGGAAAAGCAAAAAATCTCAAGAACAGAGTCAGGTCATATTTTATAAAAAATCAGAACTACAAGACCCAAAAACTAGTTGAAAAGATATCAGACATTGAATGCGTCCTAACAGATAACGAAGAAGAGGCATTTCTGCTTGAATCAAACATGATAAAGCGTTACAGGCCGCCTTACAATATCGAGCTCAAAGACCAGCAACGCTACACCTATCTAAGATTGACTGACGAAGAATTTCCTCGTCTTATGGTTGCGAGGCGAACTAGAACAGGCGAGTTTCTTGGCAAAGGAAAAGTGTATGGACCATTTACGCATGGCAGCTCCAAGTTGCTCTCAATTGGACTATTACGCAAGACGTTTAAGATTAGAATATGCAAGAGGCTTCCAAAAGAGGCCTGCCTTGAATATCATTTGGGCAACTGTGAAGCGCCGTGCCAGTTCAAAGAAGCCCAAAACAGATATGGCAAAAATGTAGAGCACTTGGAATCTATCCTGAAAGGAAAACAAAAGCTGGTAGACTTTGTGAAAACACTAGAAAAAGAGATGAGAGAGTCTTCCGCAAATCTGCAATACGAGCGAGCAAAGGAGATTCGCGAAACGCTTCAAAGACTCCAGAATCTTCGGGTACGACAAAAGATGGAAACCACACGAAACACTGATGAGGAATATTTTGGAATCAAGATAAAAGACCAGACTGCTAATATTATGAGCTTTAGGCAAACAAATGGCGTCATAAAGGACAGAAACAAGTTTTCATTTGATCTAGTTGCTGACAACTCGTTTTCAAGCTTCTTGTCGCAGTACTATTTGACAAACCCTATTCCAAAATTCATAGTTGTAAGCGAAATGCCTGAACAAAAAGAGATACTAGAGGAGATATTTTCACGCACTACTGGGTTTAGGGTAAACATCATTGTTCCCTCTGGAGGCAAACGAAAGGAGATGGTAGAATTAATCATGAAAAATATTGCACTTGGAATATCAAAGGGCGCTGAACCGGCGATTCTTGAGCTTCAAGCCAAGCTAGGTCTTGACAAAATTCCAAATACGATAGAGTGCTTTGACATATCAAATCATGGGACAGACTATGCAGTAGGTTCCATGTCGTGCTTTGTTGAAGGCAAGCCGTTCAAGTCTGGCTATAGAAAATTTAAGATCAAGACAGTTCAAGGACAAGATGATTTTGCCATGATAAATGAAATTATAAAAAGACGATATCTTAGAGTACGCGAGGAAAAATCTAGATTTCCTGACTTGATACTAATTGATGGTGGAAGGGGTCAGCTAAATGCGGCCTTGTCTGCACTGCGTACACTTGGTGTATCTGTGCCATGTGTATCACTGGCAAAGGAAAACGAGGAAGTGTATATTCCAAGACAAAAAGATCCTCTAGTGATACCAAAAAACAACCAGGCTCTGAAAATACTGCAGCATGCAAGGGACGAGGCCCACAGGTTTGGAGTCTCTTACAATACCTTGCTGCGCAAGATTCAGAGATAATCATCAAGTGAGCTTTCACGCAAAGGTTGCGCGTCATAGCCCAACTTTACCAAGTCTGATGCAAATTCTTCAACAAAGCCGTGTACCGTGTAGATTTTCTCAGGAGAACACTGTTTGACTAGGTCAAGCAATTCGTTATAATCACAATGATCACTTAGCGCTATAGAATAATCATGGCCCCTTGCAAAGGCAAATCTTGGCGACTGTGCCCAACCACTAAAGCCAATCGTTATTGCACCATACTTTGATTTCATGGATTGGATAAAACTATTTTTTCCGCTAAGGTTTGGTGCAATCATAAGCCAAGGCTTTTTCTCAAGCAGGCCTTGCTTTTCTGCTTCTGTGTGGCCCAATGAATCTTTGATATCGACTCCAAAGCTTCTGTAAACATCGTTTATTCTTTTGACTGAATCATGATAGTATGGTTGCCAGTGCGAAAATAGGTAGGAGAGAATTTGGGCTTTCCCAAGCTCGTAACCCATAAGAATTACGGGTTTTCCTTTTGCGTACATGTCAGAAATTATTGCATTTACTTTATTCACAGTTTCATTTAACGTGGGAAAAGCGTACTCTGGCATGCCAAAGGTGCATTCTGTTATCAGTGTCTTGCATCGTGGTACTTTCGCTCCTTTCATAAAAGCCCGTCCGCGAATGCAAATGTCTCCAGTGTAGAATATGTCATCACCGATGAGAAGGCCTTTTGCACCCAAGATATGTCCCGAATCAATCATGGAATAGTTTTCATACTCTTCAAGATAGTTTTGGATTTGATACCCTCTGAGCTTTGCAATTTCACTTGTTTGCTTTGATGTTAAAAGCAAGCCTCCGTTTTGGTTGTGCAGATGGTCCACATGTGCGTGGGAAACAAACGTAATTCCATCATCTGTTGCTCTTTTTGGGTCAAGATGTACACGTGTTCCATTCTGTATTGCAATTATACCATTTGACGTCATCTTGATAACGGATGCCAAGTTGAGATGAGGACAAATCTATTAGATTTAAGTTACAAGATTAGTTTGACGCAACATTTGGTGTAACGTTATACACCATGGCAGATAGGTGCTGAAAGTGTCAAATTAGTAAAGTGTTTATTTAAAGTAAAAAATAGCTTTTGTGTGCTAAACCTTGCTATTTTGATTTCAGGACGGGGAAGCAACATGGAGGCTATCTTAAAGGCAATAAAAAAACAAAAAATTCCTGCAAAGCCAGCAGTGGTGATTTCAAACAAACCAGACGCGCAAGGACTTAGAATAGCTCAAAAACTTGGAGCTGCGACAGAAATAGTAGATAGCCATGGTTACAAGGGAGCAAACTGGGAGTATGATAAAAAACTCGTGTCAGTTTTGGAAAAATATAATGTCAATCCAAAAAATGGTCTTGTCTGCCTAGCTGGGTTTATGAGAATTATGAGCTCAGAGTTTATCCGACATTACAAAGGCAGAGTACTAAACATTCATCCAGCTATTCTGCCTTCATTTCCCGGATTACATTCACAAAGACAGGCAGTAGAATACGGCGTAAAGTATTCTGGTTGTACAGTTCACTTTGCAGACGAAGGTGTCGATACAGGACCAATCATAATACAGTCCATAGTCAAGGTAAAAGACAATGACACAGAAGAGACCCTGTCAAAACGAATCATAAAAGAGGAGCACAAGATCTATCCTTTAGCAGTCAAGTTATTTGCTGAAGGAAAAATCAAGATATCAGGAAGAAAAACGATTATTTCTTAGGAATCAGGTCCGCCAAAAAAGTACAAGACCACAAGTTCTTTTGTGTTACCATGAAAATTATGCTCAACATTTTTTGCAACAAAATATGACATTCCTTCCGATATCGCGTAGTCCTTTCCACCAACATCCAAAAAACCGTCACCTTTGATAACATAATAGATTTCATCTGACTCGTGCGGTGCCTGAGTATCTTCTTCACCTGGTTCTAGTCTTAGAATGCCTGCAGCTAGATTGTCGCGGTTGATGAATGTGTGAAAGTACGAGTTGCCCTCTGAGATCTCTTTTAGGTATTCTTTCGTGTCGAACTGGATTTTCAATGATATTTGTTTTCTGCTCAGATTTATCAATGTAATCTAGACATTGCAACCGATTGCGGTTTTTGCTATTAGTATATAGTTTTGGCATTCTGCGGTGAGGTTTAAATTGAGAATGCACGCATTTGATATCGTTATGCAACGAGATGCCTCACTTACTGTCCGAATGGTAATTAGTTTCCTAGCGTTGACGCTCATCTATCTTGCATTTTTGAGTTTTATTTCCTTGTACTTTGGTTTGGGCATACTTCCAATTTCCATTATTGCAGGATTGATGATAGGAGCACAATGGTACTTTTCAGATAGAATAGTGCTGTGGAGTACTGGTACAAAGCTGGTTTCAAGAGAAGATCAACCCATGTTACATGAAATAATCGAGTCCTTGGCGCAAAAGGCAAACGTACCAAAGCCACGGGTTGGCATTATGCAAAGTGAGACCCCAAATTCATTTGCTACCGGAAAAAATCCAAAGAGTTCAGTTGTCGTAGTATCAAGTGGAATAATGAAAATACTAAACAGAGATGAACTAGAGGGAGTTTTAGCTCATGAAATCACCCATGTCAGAAACCGAGATGTTACTGTAATTACGCTTGCCAGCCTATTTTCTACAATAGCATGGTATCTGATGCAGTCTTCAATGTTTAGCTCAATGTGGGGAGGATACGGATACGGAAGACAGCAACAAGGCGGAGGTGTCTTTTTGGTACTAATTGTAGCGGGTCTTGTATGGCTACTTAGTTTTCTAATAATTAGAGCCATATCACGATACAGAGAGTTTGCTGCAGATAGAGGCGGAGCTTATCTCACAGGCCAACCCCTTAATTTGTCTCGAGCATTGATGAAAATTTCTGGTCGTGTAAAGGTTGCACCAAAACAAGAGCTCAAAAAGCTAGAGGGAATGAATGCGTTTTTTATCATTCCTGCGTTTTCAGGTGAGAGTATGGCTAGATTTTTTGCAACTCATCCACCAATTGAGGAGCGTGTAAAGCGTTTAATGCAAATAGAAGCTGAACTTCGAAAATCCGACAGCGTCGGAGTTTAGATTCATGGTACAGGTAAGCAAGAAATCAATCAACAAGTTTGCCATACTAGTTATCTTGATGATACTAATACCGGAAGCAGCAGGACATCTTCTCTTTGATAGACCTCATCCCAAGGACTCGTCAGTCAATGCGGCAGTTTCATTTGCAAATAATCTTCATGACAGCAGTGGCAAAAATGGGATTTGCCATTTGACAATACAAAAAGATCCTTCAGGTGCAGAAATTGCAAGAGCTGCAGGTCTTGAAGGAAAATACGGCGATTTTAGATGCGCTTAGATTTTGACTGGCTTGATTCTGTAAAATACTACTAGCGAAGAAATAGCAACTAGCAAAACAAGCAAAGCAACTGGAAATTCTGGAACATTGCCACCTTGACTAGAGTTCTGACTAGGTGGCGGGGTAGACGGTGGAGGAGTTGTAGTTGGAGGAGGTGTCGTAGTCATTGACAATGTTGCTACACCGGAACTGCCAGAATGAGAAGAGTCTCCAATATAGCTTGCAGCAATTGATATGGTACCAGATGGATTAGCTGGTGGGGTATACGTAGTAGAGCAGTGATTAGTCGAAAGCGAACACTGGCCTTGGTTGAAGGTGCCGCCAGCATTGTAATCACTCCATGCTATAATACCAATCAAGGTAGCTGAAGAATTCAAATTATCAGAAACTCCTGCAGTAAACACAACAGAATTTCCGTTAGTAAGTGTTGCAGAACTTGGCGTAATTGCAGTGGTTGTAGCATGAAATACACTTGTTGTTGAAATTTGCGATGTACTTGAGCTCTTCATATGAGTCGAATCACCTGAATATGTTGCATTAATTGTGATGACATGAGGCGCGTTTCCAGATGCAGTATATTTTGATACACATGCTCCAGACGATAGTGTGCATGAGGTAGCATTGAAAGAGCCGCCAGCATTACCGTCTTTCCACGAAACAGTTCCGGTCGGAGTTGTAGGAGAGCTTGCCGAGTCATTGACCTTGACTACAAATGTGATCATTCCATTATTAGGTAGGGTAGCAGGATTTGGTTTGATGTTAGTGGTTGTGGCATGTAGTACATTTACTGAAAGGGAAGATATTCCAGCACTTCCAGAGTGCTTTGAATCACCAGCATAACTTGCAGTTATTGTAACAGCAGATGAGGTTGTAGAAGCGGTGTATGTTATTGTACAGCTCCCAGGTGCCAATGCACATGAAGTACCACTAAATGTTCCGCCTGCACTTCCACTGCTCCATGTAACATTGCCTGTTGGAACAATTGGCGATACGTGGTTGTCAGAAACTGATACAGTATATGTGATTTGAGAACCTGAATTTATTGAGGAAGGGCTTGGCGTGACTGTAGTTGTCGTGCCATGGGTCTGGTTTACAGTCAGTAATGATGTTCCGAGGCTTGGAGAATGTGAACCGTCACCCGTGTAGTTTGCAGTTATCGTAACTGAATTGGGCGAGTTTGAATAAGCAGTGTATGATGTTTGGCAGCTTGCCGCTGCCAAGGTACAAGTAGATGGAGTAAACGATCCTCCTGCACCACCATCGTTCCAGGATACTGTCTTAGTTGGATTAGTTGGAGAACCAGACGTATCATTTACTTTGGCGATAAATGTGATTGACCCAGTAGACAACGTTGCCGGATTTGGAGTAACTTGGGTAGAAGTTGGATGGATTACTGTCAATGTTGATGCTCCCGTGCCGGCAGCATATGCACCATTTCCTGTATAGTTTGCAGTTATCGTAACTGTAGTAGGAGAATTTGAGGCAGGAGTGTATGATGTTGTGCAGATTCCTGAAGATGACAATGTACATGGCGGCAAGGGATTGAATCCACCCCCTGAACCTCCATCAGTCCATTTTACAGTACCATTTGGAGTATTTCCGGGATTAGAATTATCGATGACTGTTACGGTAAATGTAATATGATTTCCTGGGCCTAAAGTTACTGAAGATGGGTTTGGTGTGACGGAAACAGTGGTATCATCTGGTACACCAAAGGCACTATTGAAAAATCCGATTAGAGAAATTATTGTCACTGCAGCTGCTAAAATTCCAACCCTTTGCATCAAGGGAGTTCCATTTTTTCGAACATATAAGATTGATCTTATTTGATTTGACTTGCTCTCCAAGGATTAAATATCCTGAGAATTACCCAAGCTTGCTTGGCTGGACAGAAGATAGATGGCATACTTGTTGCAAACACAGTAAAAGATAGAGTGAAAGAAGCTGTTGCAGAATTGCATAAGGAAAACATTAGGCCATGCCTTGCAACAGTACTTGTAGGGGACGACCCAGCTTCTGCAACATATGTGAGAAACAAGCAGAAAGCATGCGCTGATGTAGGAATCGAGACCAAAGACCACAAGCTACCATCATCATTTTCGCAGCAAGAGCTAAGTGGCCTTGTAGATTTGCTAAACAGTGATAAAACTGTTCATGGAATTTTGGTACAATTACCGCTACCAGATAATCTAAACGAGTTTACGATAACGTCCAGAATTTCACCGATAAAGGACGTAGACGGTCTTACTCCTTTTAGCATCGGACTTTTGGCATCTGGTCGTGCCATACTAAAACCATGCACACCATCTGGAATAATTGAGCTGTTTGATTATTACAAAATTGACCTAGCTGGCAAAAATGCTGTTATAATAAACCGAAGTAATCTGGTAGGAAAACCACTATACAATTTATTGTTAGAAAAAAATGTCACGGTTACTACATGTCACTCTAAAACACGCAACCTAAAAGATCACTGTCAGAGAGCTGATATCGTGATAACGGCCGTAGGGGACAGATCAAAGTTTGTCCTAACTGGCGATATGATAAAAGATGGAGCCGTAGTAATCGATGTCGGCACGGCTCGACTTGATGGCAAGCTAGTTGGCGATGTAGACTATGAGAATGTTATCAAAAAAGCATCATATGTCACGCCTGTTCCAGGTGGAGTTGGCCCCATGACTATAGCGATGCTTTTAAAAAACACTGTCACGGCTGCATCAATTAGTAAAGGATTTGTCCCAGACAGTTGAAAAAGCAAGGCTTCGCAAGCAGCTACTTGATTCTCGCGATGCCTTGTCTCTTGACTTTATCAAGATAGCAAGTGGCAAGATGCAAGACAACTTACGAAAGGTTGAAGCTTATAGGAATGCTGCAAGTCTTGGTGCGTACTACTCCATAGGTAGTGAGGTTCAAACACCTGGCATTCTACAAGAGATACTAAACGCAGGAAAGGATCTTGCACTACCCAAAGTTGTAAAAAATGATCTGGTCTTTAAGAAAATTCCGCGCTTGACAGAAATTGAATTGGGAAACTTTTCCATAATGGAACCAAAAGACAGGTGTGAGAATATGAAAAAACTTGATGTTGTTTTAGTTCCTGCCATTGCATTGACTCGGGAAGGATACAGACTAGGATACGGGTTTGGATTCTATGACAGGTTCTTACATGGCAAGAGAACGAAAAAGATTGCACTGTCTTACGCAAAACAAATAGTCAAATCTATTCCGCATGATTCCCATGATATTAAGATGGATTGTATCGTAACAGAAGACGAAGTCATTTATCCAAAGTAAAGGTGCAACCTACTCTGGAAAGCTGTCGTGAATGGCTAGTATGATGATTTATTTCAGATAAGTTAAAATCAGTACGAAAGTGAGGACTGTATGCAACGCAGTACGATACTTATGATAGCAGGACTTTCAGTCCAAGTCATAAACTGGATATTCTCTGCAATTTCATCTAATTTGCATGGTGCCAATTCCGAGAATATTGCTTCGATTAAAGGTATTATGGGGTATGCATCTATTGCGGGGTGGCTAGTCTTTTTCGCTGGTTTTGGAATCCGACAGCTAGACAAGAAGAAAGCATCACTCAATGAGCCCAGAAGAAAGAAAAGATAATCAAATGTAGAATTCTTGTTAGGCTAGGCCTTTCTTTCCTATATCAGTTCTGAAATATTTCGAAGGCCAAGATATCGTATCGGCTCGTGCATATGCATTTTTGATTGCCTGCGCTAGTGTATCTCCAAGTGCAGTGACTCCCAAGACTCGACCTCCGCTTGTTAAAATTGTATCACCTTGCCTTTTTGTTCCTGCATGAAACACCTACCAGTTTTTATCTTGATCATTGACTCCAAAATTCACTTAATTGTTTGGTTAAGTTATAGGATACCGTTTAGATGCCTCAATGATCC
>JACXTT010010563.1_pt1 | contig 12425 bp, 12 predicted proteins | sample 9270951 | NCBI WGS metagenome assembly JACXTT01 (sample SAMN15532306, study PRJNA645909) | rock metagenome | isolation source: weathered quartz diorite | place: Puerto Rico | collected 2017-06-21 | reverse complement strand
AATACAGGATGGCCAGCCCGAGGCTGACGAGCATCACGAGCACGATGCCCAGACGGAGGCGGCCCAGGTCTCCGAGCAGATCGGACTCCGGCACCATGACCTCGATCCTGAGCCGGCGGGCGGGCCCCAGGGGGAAGGGGCGAAGCTCCACCCACCACGGCTCGCCTCCGCTCAGCAGGCGGATCGGCCCGCGCTGCTCCTGTGGTCGGCTCGCGAGGGCGCGGCTGGCCTCCGCCACCATGGCCGTGTCGAGCTCTTCCGGCCGCTTCAGAAGGGCCGCGAGCTGCGCGGCGACCGTTTGATATCGGGCGTCGTGCGGCAGCCCGAGGACGCGGCCCTCGTCGCTCAGGACCATGACCCGGCCGTTGGCGCCCGCCCGCAGGCCGGTGGTGAACGCGGAGATGTCGGTGAGCATCACGTCCACACCGACGACGCGCATCCGGTCGTCTCGTCCCTTGAAGGCCACCGATGCGGTCATGCCCGGCGCCCGGGCGGTGTAGAACATGTACGGCTCTGTCCAGTAGACGGCGGGCACGATGCCGCGCGCCTCCATCGCCCCGCGATACCAAGGCCGCTGACGCGGGTCGTAGTCGCTGTTCCGCGAGGACGGAACCGGCGTGGGCTGATCGTCGCTCCACGCGAGCCAGGCCGCGCGCGTCCCCCACGTGTCGCGGCGCGTCTGTCGGCTGAGCCACGAATCGCCGAAGTGAAACACGATGTGCTCCCGACCGCGCTCGTCCGCCAGCATCACCGCCGAGAGCTGGCGGTTCGCACGCAGGAGCGGGACGAGCAGGCGGTTCATGGCGGCCGCGTCCTCGATATCGACCAGTCCCGCGCGCTCCCAGCCGCGGAGTAGCTCGAGATTCCGGGTGGCCGGCTCGAAGAACTGCCGCAGGTTGAGCTCGACCAGGTTCACCGTCTTCTCCAGGATCACCCCGGCGAGCGCCTCGGCGGTCCGCTTCGAGCCCACGAAGGTCAGCGCGATGGTCGCTCCGCCCAGCAGCACGATCACGAGGGCGAGGCTGCCCAGCAGGCTCTGATAGATCGACAGTGAGCGGGGCCGCGAGATCACCTTGCGGAGGGACATCGACTCCCCTCACCCTGCCTCTCCCGGAGGGGAGAGGGAGAAATCAGGAGCCTTCGCCCTGCCCTCTCTCCAGGCGGGAGAGCGCGAGCCGACCGCTGACGCGATCGGTCTTGGCGGGCTCGTAACGGCCACGCCGGGCCAGCGCCCACAGCACGCGCCAAGCGCCGCGGGTGGCGAGCAGCCAGTAGGTCTGGCAGCGAAAGGTCCCGAGGAACTTCTCCTTGAGGCTCTTGCGGCGCAGGTCCACGCGCCGAGGCAGATAGGGGTGCAGGTCCTCGATCAGGGCCTGGGTCATGATGCCGCCCACCCACACCGTGAGCAGCAGCGAGATCGTGGGGGCGCCCGTCGCCATGTAGAACCAGAAGCGGTGGCCCTCGTGGTGATAGGCCAGGTACCAGCCGAGCCAGCCGGTGACCGGGTAGACCAGCGCCGCGATCGGCCACTCCACCACCTTGTTGCCGATGTGACGGACGAGCTGGGCCAGGTTGAAGGCCGTCGGCTGCTCGCGCCAGGCGCCCCGTAGATACGGGATGTCGTCGAGCACGCCCAGATACCAGCGCGCGTTCTGGCGGATCACGCCCTCGGAGGTCTCGGGCAGGTCCGTCACCTCCACCATCGGGATCGCCTGGATCAGCACGCCCCGGCGGCCGAGCGCGTAGCCGAGCGTGGAGTCCTCGGTGGCGCCCGAGGTCGGGAAGCCGCCGAGGGACTGCATCACGTCGAGGCGGACGAACTGGTTGTGGCCCAGGCAGATCTGGGAGCGGCGGAAGAGCAGCTCGAACGCTGGGCGGATCAGCCAGGCCAGGCGCGGGAGCTGCGCGGTCAGCCGGGCCAGCAGCCGCACCCGCCTCACCTCGTTCAGGAGCCGGGCGATCGAGACGCGGATGAAGATGGACGACTGCTGGATCGCGCAGATCTTCCCGCGGATCGAGAGCCGATCGTAGTTGGCGAGCGACAGCGGGATGCCCTGGTAGGCGACGCTGCCCGCCCCGCTGAGCTCGCGATGGGCGATCCAGCGATACGTATCGGGATCCGGGATCGAGTCGGCGTCGCTGACCCCCACGAAGACGCGGCATGGGTCGGTCTCCTCGGCGAGGATCTCGCGCAGCACCTCCGGGCGCAGGGCCCAGTTGAGCTGATGCGCCTTGCGACCGGAGCCCGGCATCGCCACGTGGGAGAGGCGCTTCTGCTGATAGGGCGGCAGGGTCTCCCGCAGCCGTCGCACCAGCTCGCCCGTGCTCACCCCCATCGCCGGGTGCGGCACGCGCTCCTCTTCCTCCTTGGTGATCACCACCACGTGCAGCCGGCCGTGCGGGTAGCGCGAGGCCACCAGTGCGCTCGCGGTGACCGCGATGTCGGGCTCCTGGTAGGCGGGCACCAGGTGCAGGAACACCGGCGCGGTGGGCTCGCGCTCGATCTGCTCCTCGGTGGGCAGCCCGTCGCGCCGCGCGTAGGCCTCGCGGACGAAGCGCGTGGTCACGAGCATGCCGCGCCAGTCGAGGGCCAGCTTGAAGGACGCCCGGATGTTGAAGAACAGAGCGATGAAGAACAGGAACGGAATGAGGTCCACGGGAGGCTAGCGCCCTCTCGGCCCCGGTGAAGGCGGCAGCTTGAGCACGCGCTCACCCGGCTTGACCAGGCCCAGGTCCTCGCGCGCCACCTGCTCGATGAAGTCGGGATCGGTGCGGAGCCGGGTCACCAGCGTGGTGAGCCGGCCGGTCTCGGCGCGGAGCATGACGATCTCGCGCTCCAGGCTCTCGACCTCGTGCTTCATCTGCCACACGCGGGCGAGACTCTGGCCGCCGTAGGTCAGCGTGATCACCGCGGCCGCGCCGAAGGCGGTGAGGGCGAGCGCGCGGCCGGTCACTGAGCGAGGCTCCTGAATACCGCGCGGCCGGCCCAGACCGCGGCCGTGCCCAGCTCCTCCTCGATGCGCAACAGCTGGTTGTACTTCGCGGTGCGCTCGCCGCGGGCGAGCGAGCCGGTCTTGATCTGGCCCGCGTTGACGCCGACGGCCAGGTCCGCCACGAAGGCATCCTCGGTCTCGCCGGATCGGTGGGAGATGACGGTGCCGTAGCCGGCCCGCTTGGCCAGCTCGACGGCCTCGAGCGTCTCGGTCAGCGTGCCGATCTGGTTGACCTTGATGAGGATCGCGTTGGCGACCCCCTTGCGGATGCCCTCCTGCAGGATGGCCGGATTGGTCACGAACACGTCGTCACCCACCAGCTGGCAGCGCGCGCCCATGCGCCGCGTGAGCGCCTGCCAGCCCTCCCAGTCGTCCTCGGCCAGGCCGTCCTCGATGGAGCAGATCGGGTAGCGCCCCATCAACCCCTCGTAGAACGCGATCATCTCCTGGCTCGACTTCTCGGTCCGGTCGGCGCGCAGGCAGTAGCGGCCGTGCTCGCCGAACTCGCTGGCCGCGGTGTCGAGCGCGAGCCACACGTCCTCGCCGGGCCGATAGCCGCTGCGCTCGACCGCGCGCAGCAGGAAGTCGAGCGCCGGCTCGTTGCCGCCCAGGGCGGGGGCGAAGCCGCCCTCGTCTCCCACTCCGGTGGAGAGGCCCTTGTCCTTCAGCAGCTTCTTGAGGGTGTGGAAGATCTCGACGCCCATGCGCAGCGCCTCGCCGAAGGAGCCGGCTCCCGCCGGCACCAGCATGAACTCCTGGACGTCGAGGCCGTTGTCGGCGTGCGCGCCGCCGTTCAGCACGTTCATGAGCGGCACCGGCAGGATGCGCGCGCCCGGCCCGCCGAGGTACTGGTAGAGGGGCAGGCCCGCGTCGTCGGCCGAGGCCCGCGCCGCCGCGAGCGAGATGCCGAGCAGGGCGTTCGCGCCGAGGCCCGACTTGTTCGGCGTGCCGTCCAGCTCGAGCAGCGCGCGGTCGAGCGCGGCCTGCTCGCCGGCCTCGAGGCCCTCGATCTCGGGCGCGATCACCTCGTTGACGTTCTGCACCGCGCGGCGCACGCCCTTGCCGCCGTAGCGGTTGTCGTCGTCGTCGCGCAGCTCGACCGCCTCGCGCTTGCCGGTGGAAGCGCCCGACGGGACGATGGCGCGCCCGAAGGCGCCGGATTCCAGCCAGATCTCGACCTCCACGGTCGGGTTCCCGCGGGAGTCGAGCACTTCGCGGGCATGGGTGGAGCGGATCTCTGACATCGATCAGGCCTTCCGCTCGAGGATGAAGCGCCCGAGGGCGCGGATGGGCTCAGCGCGCGGCCCGAGCGCGGCCAGCGCCTCCTCGGCGTCGCGGATGAGGAACGCGGCGCGGGACCGGGACGCCTCGAGCCCGTGGATGGCGGGATAGGTTGCCTTCTGCTGGATCTGATCCTTGCCCGCGGTCTTGCCGAGCTGCTCGGAGCTGGCCACCACGTCGAGGATGTCGTCCACGATCTGGAAGGCCAGGCCCAGGTCCGCGCCGGCCACGCTGAGGGCGCGCACCTGCTCGCGGGAGGCGCCGCACAGCTGGGCCCCGACCCGCAGCGAGGTCCGGATGAGCGCGCCGGTCTTGTGGGCGTGGATGTAGTCCACCGTGTCGGCGTCCACCTGGCGGCCCTCGGCCTCGAGGTCGGCCACCTGGCCCGCCACCATGCCGGCGTGGCCCGCGGCGTCCGCGATGTCCACCACCACCTCGTGGAGCGCGGCGGCATTGCTCGCGCGCGCGTTCTCGGCGACCAGGCGGAAGGCCAGCGTCAGCAGTGCGTCGCCGGCCAGGATCGCGGTGGCCTCGCCGAAGACCTTGTGGTTGGTGGGCACGCCGCGGCGGAAGTCATCGTTGTCCATCGCGGGCAGGTCGTCGTGGACCAGCGAATAGGTGTGGATCAGCTCGAGGGCGCACGCGCTCGGCATCACCTGCTCGGCCGAGCCGCCCACCGCCTCCGCGCCCGCGATGACCAGCACCGGGCGCAGCCGCTTGCCGCCCGCGAAGACGCTGTAGCGCATCGCCTTGTGCAAGCTCTCCGGGCGATCCGTCTCGGGGGGCAGGAAGCGGTCCAGCGCCGCGTCCACCGCGCCGGCGCGCTGCTTCATGTAGGCCGCGAGGTCGAAGCTCATGCCCGGTCGTCCTCGGAGAGATCGTACGGCGCGGTCCGGAGGGCCCCGCTCTCGTCCCGGGTCAGGAGCTCGATGCGCTTCTCGGCCTCGTCGAGGTACTTGCCGCAGCGGCGTGCCAGCCCCACGCCTTCCTCGAAAACCTGGAGCGACTCCTCCAGCGACAGATTCCCCGCCTCGAGCTGGTCCACGATCTGTTCGAGGCGCTGGAGCGCCACTTCAAACTTGATGTCGGTCATCCCGCTCCTTGAGCCGCTCCACCCGGGCGTCCAGCACGCCCTGGTGCAGCAGGATCTCGACGACGTCACCCGGACGCGTCTGCGCGGCGTTGCGCACGATCGCGCCCGACGGCAGCAGCCGGGTCAGGCTGTAGCCGCGCCCCAGCACGGCCAACGGCGAGAGACTGTCGAGCTGCCCGACCGCGGCGTCGAATCGATGACGCGAGGCCTTCACGCTGTGAACGGCCGCGGACGCGAGGCGACCGCGCAGCTGTGACAGGAGCGCCGTGCCGTTGGCAATCCTAGCCACCGGACTGAGAGAGCGCAAGGCGTTTCTGGCCAGAGACAGGCGGTGCGTGGCCTGGCGCTCGCGGCCGCGTACTCCGAGCGCGAGGCGCGCGGCGAGATCGTCGAGCCGGCGATGCAGATCGCGCAGCGCGCGGGAGGCATCGGTGAGCACGCGGCGCTTGGCGAGGGATTCCACGCGCCCCCGCTCGCGCTCGAGCCGGCTCGCCATCGCCTGCTTGAGGCTCTCGTAGAGGTCGAGCAGCGCGCGGGCCACCTGCAGCTTCTCGCGCACCACCAGCTCGGCCGCGCCCGACGGCGTGGGCGCGCGCAGGTCGGCCACGAAGTCCGCGATCGTGAAGTCGGTCTCGTGGCCGACCGCCGAGATCACCGGCACCCGGCAGGCGGCGATGGCCCGTGCCACCCGCTCGTCGTTGAAGGCCCAGAGGTCCTCGATGGAGCCGCCGCCCCGGCCGACGATCACCACGTCCAGCTCCGGGATCTCCTGGAGGTCCCGGAGGGCGCGCACGATCTCGCCCGGCGCCTCCTCCCCCTGCACGCGCACCGGGGTGATGAGGATGCGCAGGTCGGCGAAGCGGCGGCCGATGATGTGGAGCATGTCGCGGATGGCGGCCCCGGTGGGGGAGGTCACGATGCCGATGGTGCGGGGAAACGGCGGCAGCGGGCGCTTGCGGGCGGCGTCGAAGAGGCCCTCCGCCTCGAGCCGGCGCTTGAGCTGCTCGAAGGCGAGCTGGAGCGCGCCGAGCCCCTTGGGCTCGAGCAGCTCCACGACCAACTGGTATTCACCACGCGCGATATAGACGTCGAGGCCACCGAAGGCCAGCACCTGCATGCCGTCCTCCGGCTGGAAGGCCACGCGGCGGCCGCGGCCGCGGAATAGGACGCAGCGGAGCTGCGCGCCGTCGTCTTTCAGCGTGAAGTAGACGTGGCCCGACGACGGCGCGCGCAGGTTGGAGATCTCCCCCTCCACCCACACCGCCGGGAACTTGTCCTCCAGCTGCGCCTTGATGCGCATCGCCAGCTCGCTCACCGTGCACACCACTCGCTCGCTCATCGCCCGGTCACCCTGCCCTCTCCCCGTTCCCCTTCTCCCTCTCCCCTCTGGGGAGAGGGCCGGGGTGAGGGGCCCGCAAGAGCCTGAGCGATGCGATGGAGCACGCCATCGGTATTCGCGAGAACATCGTTGTCCCAGAAGCGAAGGACGCGATAGCCCCGTTCAGAGAGAAAGACAGTGCGGTCGGCGTCGTACACAAGCTGGATTGCGTGCTGCCCACCGTCGAGCTCGACAACGAGCTTCCGTTCGCGGCAGCAGAAGTCCACGACGTACCGATCGATCGGAACCTGGCGCGCGAACTTGTGACCGAGGAGACGTCGGTCTCGCAATCTCGACCACAGCCTGCGTTCGGCGTCAGTCTGCCGCCCCCGCAGACCGCGCGCGTAGTCGCGTGGCGATTCGGAGACTTGACCCCTCACCCTACCCTCTCCCCAGGGGGGAGAGGGGGAATACGTGCCGGTTACCGTCTGCATCGTGCCCCTCACCCTGCCCTGTCCCCAGGGGGGAGAGGGTTTGGGAGGAGCTGGCGGTGGGCGGCGAGGTAGGTGTTGCGCATGAGCATGGCGACGGTCATGGGGCCGACGCCGCCGGGCACGGGGGTGATGGCGCGGGCCTTGGCCGCGACCGAGTCGAAGTCCACGTCGCCGGCAAGCTTGCCGCTGGGCAGCCGGTTCACGCCCACGTCGATGACGACCGCGCCGTCCTTCACCATGTCGCCGGTGATCATCCCGGCCTTCCCGGCCGCGACGCAGAGGATGTCCGCGCGCCGGCAGTGCGCCGCGAGATCTCGCGTGCGCGAGTGGCACATGGTCACGGTGGCGTGGCGCGCGAGCAGGAGCTGTGCGAGGGGCTTGCCGACCAGACGCGAGCGTCCCACCACCACGGCCTCCGCGCCCTCGATGGCGACGCCGTAGTGGTCCAGGATCTCCACGCATCCGGCGGGGGTGCACGGGACCGCGCCGGGCTTGCCCCCGAGGAGGTTGCCGAGGTTGACCGGATGCAAGCCATCGGCGTCCTTCTCGGGCGTGATGGCCGCCACCGCCTGGTCCTCGTCCATGCCCTTCGGTAGCGGCAGCTGGAGCAGGACGCCGTGAATGGACCGGTCGCGGTTGATACCCGCGATCGTCTCGAGCAATTCGGCCTGGGAGCCGCCCTGGGGGAACAGGAAGTCGCGCGTGGTGATGCCGACCTCGTCGGCCGCGCGCTTCTTGTTGCGGACGTAGATCTGCGAGGCGGGGTCTTCGCCGACGAGGATCACCGCGAGCGCGGGCTGGACGCCGGTCCGGTCCCGGAGAGCGGCCACGTTGGCCTTGACGGCGGCCAGGACCTTCGCCGCGACCTCCTTGCCGCTCAGGATCAGCGACGGCACGGTCAGTCGGCGAGGGGAACGCGCAGACGCTCGATGGACAGCCCGCGACCGGTGTCGGGATCGACGCGGATCACCGCGCCCTGGAGCATCGCCCGGCCCTTGGCCGGCTCGAAGCGATTCGGCATCTGGCTCAGGAAGCGGCCGATGGCGATCTCCGGCTCGACCCCGATGACGGAGTCGACGGGGCCGGTGAGCCCGAGGTCGGTGATGTAGGCCGTGCCCTTCGGCAGGAGCCGCTCGTCGGCGGTCTGCACGTGCCGGTGGGTTCCCACGACCGCGCTCGCCCCCCCGTCGAGGTACCAGCCAATCCCCTGCGACTCCGAGGTGGCCTCCGGCGTCATTGCCACGATGACTATGGGCGTCTCGGCGCGCAGCCGCTGGATCTCCTCGTCCGCCTTGCGGAAGGGGCAGTCGATCATCGGGAGGAACACGCGCCCCATCAGGTTGAGCACCGCGACCTTGTGCGGACCGGCCTTGACCACGATCGATCCCGCCCCGGGGGTGCCGGGCGGGAAGTTCGCGGGGCGAAGGAGCAGGTTCTCCTTGACGATGTACTCGATGATCTCCTTCTTGTCCCAGATGTGATTGCCGGAGGTCATCACGTCCACGCCCTGCTCGAGGAAGGTTCGCGCGATCAGCGGTGTGACCCCGAAGCCGGACGCCGAGTTCTCGACGTTCACCACCGCCAGATCGGCCTCGTGCTGCTTCTTGAGCTTCGGCAGCAGTTGCTGGACCGCGCGGCGGCCCGGCTCGCCGAACACGTCGCCCACGCACAGGATCGTCAGCGGCTTGGTCACTTGGCCACCTCGACCGCGCGGGTCTCGCGGATCACCACGACCTTGATGTGGCCGGGGTACTGCATCTCGGCCTCGATGCGCTTGGAGATGTCCTTGGCGAGCTGATGGGCGTCGAGGTCCGAGATCTGCTCGGCCTTGGTCATCACCCGGAGCTCGCGCCCGGCCTGGATCGCGTAGCAGAGCTCCACGCCCTTGTAGGACATGGCGATCTCTTCCAGCTTCGCCAGCCGCTTGATGTAGCTCTCCAGGACGTCGCGCCGCGCGCCGGGACGGGCGGCCGAGATGCCGTCGGCGGCCTCGGTCAGCACCGCCTCGATCGTCTCCGGCTCCACGTTCTCGTGGCCGCACAGGGCCGCGTTGATGACCTGCGCCGACTCGTTGTACTTGGTGAGCACCTGCAGCGACAGCTCGGGGTGGCTCCCCTCCTGCTCGTGGGTGAGGGCCTTGCCGATGTCGTGCAGGAGGCCCATGCGCTTGGCCAGCTGCACGTCGGCGCCGATCTCCGCGGCCATCATCCCGGCCAGCCAGGCCACCTCCTTGGAGTGCTGCAGGCAGTTCTGGCCGTAGGAGGTCCGGTACTTCATGCGGCCCACCAGCTTGATCAGCTCCGGATGGAGCCCGTGCACACCCACCTCGAAGCAGGCCTTGTCGCCCTCCTCGCGGATATGCTGCTCCATGTCCTTCTTGACCTTCTCCACCACCTCTTCGATGCGGGCGGGGTGGATGCGGCCGTCGGCGATCAGCCGCTGCAGGGCCAGGCGCGCGATCTCGCGGCGGTAGGGATCGTAGGCGGAGATCAGCACCGCCTCCGGAGTGTCGTCGACGATCAGGTCCACGCCGGTGAAGCCCTCGAGGGCGCGGATGTTGCGGCCCTCGCGTCCGATGATGCGCCCCTTCATGTCGTCGGAGGGCAGGTCCACGATCGACACGGCGGTCTCCACCGTGTAGTCGGGGGCCAGGCGCTGGATGGTGGTGGCCAGCACCTCCTTGGCCTTCACGTGCGCGGTCTCGCGCGCTTCCTCCTCGAGGCGCATGGCCAGGAGCTGCGCCTCGCGCCGGGCGTCGATCTCCACCTGGGCCAGCAGCTGGCGCTTGGCCTCCTCGGCGGTGAGGCCGGCGATCGACTCCAGCTTGCGCCGCTGCTCTTCGAGGGCCGAGCCGAGGCGCGCTTCCTTCTCGCCCAGGCTCCGCTCGCGGTCGCTCAGCCCTCGGTCGCGGCTCTGGACTTCGCTCTCCCGCCGGTCGAGCTGATCCAGCCGGCGCGAGAGCTGCTCCTCCTGCTGGACCACGCGTCGCTCCACTTCCTGCATCTCCCGCTGCCGGACGCGGGCCTCCTGGTCCAGCTCGGCCCGCACCTTGAGCGCGAGCTCCTTGGCTTCGAGCTCGGTGGCGCGGATCTTGGTCTCGGCCTCGCGCATCTTGGTCTCGGCGTCTCCCCGCGCCTGCTCCACTAGGCGCTTGGCGTCGTCGAGGAGGCGGGCGGCGCGAGTCTCCGCATCACCGAGCGTGCGCGCGGTGACCGCTCGGGAGCCGAAATAGCCGATGAAGACGGCGAGGACGGCGACGACCGGCAGCAGCACTACCAGCCAGGTCATGGCGTTCATCGATCACTCCATCCCGGGTAAGAACCCGGTCCGGATCATGTGCACTCGGGTCAGCGAGCGGCAAGTAGCCGCTAAAGTTGACGAATTATAGGCCCGCGGAGAGAGGAATGTCAACGAACCGAGCGGGGGACGAAGGAGAAGAGAGCGCCCCACCTCTGCCGTGTGCCGACGGTGTTTCGAACCTGGTATCACCAGGTGGGCGCCAAAATGGAGGGCTTTAGGCTTCCCCTCTCAGAGGGGCATGCGCACCACCCTCGTGAACGGCTCCCAATCTTTAAACGAGGTTGAAACTCCCCCCCGGCATCACGAACAGCGCAGGGCCCTTACTGTGTACCCTCGCCCCGGCCGGCCGGTCAAGAGAATCGTTCACCGCTCGGGCACGACCGCGTCGAGCAATTGCCGCAGTGCGCCGAGGCGGGCGGTCACGTCCTTGTGGTCCACGTCCTGCTCCTTGCGCTCGTCGCGCAGGCGGAAGAGCTCGTCGGTGATGTCCAGCGCGGTGAGGGCCAGCACCCGCACCGGGTCCTGGCCGGCGGCATCACCCCGGATCTCGCGGGCACGCTGGTCCACGAAGGCGGCGAGCCGGCGGACGTACTCGGGCGCGGCCTCGCTCCGGATCGGGTACTTCTGCCCCAGGATCTCGATGTCGACCCGCTGCTTTTCGGCCATGGCGCTCCTTCACCCTTAGAGATCGAGCCGGTCCAGCTCTTTGAGAATGCCGTCCACCTGCGCCAGGACTTCCTTGCGTTCCTGACGCAGGCTCTGCAGCTCGGCGCGCTCGCCTTCGACGGTGGCGATCTTGGCCTCCAGGCCGGCGACTTTCGCCTGCCACGTGTCGCGCTCCTTCCGCAGCCGGGTGATGGTCTCGGCCGCCCGTCGCACCGACTTCTCGAGCTGCTCGAGACGCTCCACGAGCCCTTCGCCCATCCCCTCCTCCGTCACGCGCCGCGGACCTCGGCCCGGAAGCGCTTCGCAATCTCGGCCACGATGCGCTCGTGGAGCCGGTTCACCTCCGCATCGGTGAGCGTGCGATCGGCGGCCTGGAACGTGAGGCTCCACGCCAGACTGCGTCGCCCCGCGCCCACCTGGCCGCCAGTGTACACGTCGAACAGGCTGACGCGGGTCAGCAGGGGCAGGTTCATCGACCGGATGGCCGCCTCGACCTCGCCCGCGGTCACCTCGCCGCCCACCACGATCGCCAGGTCGCGCTGCACGGCCGGGAAGCGCGGCAGCGGGTCGTACTTCGCGGTGGCCGGCGGCCGGGCGGCCAGGTCCGTCACCGACAGCTCGGCCACGAAGACCGGCGCGGTGAGATCGAGCACCTCGCGCGCGCCCGACGAGATCTCCCCGAACCAGCCCAGCTCGCGGCCGCCCTGGATCAGGCGGGCGGCCCGCCCCGGCTCGAGATACGCCGGCACCAGATCGGCGGGCCAGACCGCCGTCTCCGCATCGGTGACGCCGGCGGCGCCGAGCGCCAGCTCCACCATCCCCTTGGCGTCGTAGACGTCGGTTCGGTCGCGCCCGCCGGTGAACCAGGCCCGGGGCGCCCGTAGCCCGGTCAGCGCGATTCCGAGCCGCAGATCCTCGTGGGCCGGACGATCGCCGTCCTCCGGACGATGCGGCGCGAACACGTTGCCGACCTCGAAGAGCCGCGCGTCGGAGGTCTGGCGGCTCGCGTTGACGGCCAGGACCTCGAGCAGGCCCGGCAGGAGCGACGGGCGCAGCACCGATCGCTCCACCGAGAGCGGGTTCTGGAGCGCGATGATGGAGGCCGCGTCGGTCCAGCCCATGCGCTTGAGCCGGTCCGGATCCACGAAGCTCCAGGTCACGCATTCGTAGAGACCCGCCGCGTTCAGGGCCCGGCTCATCGCCCGCGCCACCCGGAGCGCGGGCGGCCGCTTGACCGGAATGATCTCGCCGGCGCCCGCGAGAGTCAGCGGGATCTTGTC
>JACXTT010010562.1_pt1 | contig 12425 bp, 11 predicted proteins | sample 9270951 | NCBI WGS metagenome assembly JACXTT01 (sample SAMN15532306, study PRJNA645909) | rock metagenome | isolation source: weathered quartz diorite | place: Puerto Rico | collected 2017-06-21 | reverse complement strand
TGGGGCGTGTGGGGCGTGCCGCAGCGATGCCGAATTCCGGCACGAATAGGCGGGTGGGGCTACGGCGGTCTGTTGTGGTTTTTGGCCGGCTTCGCCGGGTGTGTGGCCATGCGCAATGTGTGGCTCGAGAAAAACCCACCCAAGGTCTTCGACTGCGGCGCAGACCTCGGCTACATGGTGGAGTCCCTGCCGCTGGCCGATGTGCTGCCCATGATCTTCCGCGGCACCGGCGACTGCACCAAGGTGCTGTGGCGGTTCCTCAGCCTTTCCATTGCGGAGTGGGCGTTGATCTGGTTCGCGATATTCCTGGCCGGCGCGATCGTTGCCGCGGCGATGAAACCGAAACGCCTGAGGATGTTCGGTCCCGAGGCAAGGAACTAGAGAAGCTGTCCCCACTCGCGCGGTAGGAGCCGCGCCACCAGCGCGTAGCCGCCTTTGCCGTCGGGCTTATAGATCGCGGCCTCGCCCTGGGTGCCCAGGTGAAAACCTTCCGCGTCCCACAGATTGAAGCCGTGGGAGACCAGCACGGTATTCGTGCCGGGCGCCGGCGTTGCGGCGAGCATCTTCTTCAAGGCAGCGGTCGCCTGTTCCCGGCGGGGCGCGGCCTCGGAGGAGCGGCTGACGCCCGTGAGCATCGCCTCGAGCTTGTGGCGTCCGAACGCGAGGTCCGCAGTTTCCCGGCAGCGGCAAAACTCGCTCGCCAGCACTTCGCCAACCGGGATGTTCAACTTCCTGAACTGCGCGCCGATCAACCTCGCCTCTTCGCGGCCGTTGTCGTTGAGATTGCGTTGGGTATCGCAGCGTTTCAGATCCAGGTCTTGCTCCAGGTAGGCCGGTCCGGTATCGGCATGGCGGAAATAGATCACGTAGCCGCCCCGCTTTAGCGCGGCCGCGAGCGAGTCGCCGCTCAGTGCGTTCTCCTGTTCCGGCACACCGGAGGGCGCCGAAAGAACTACCGACGAATACGCTACCAGCAGTACCAGGGCCGGCAGGACGCCCACGAATCGCATCGCGATGCGTGACGGGCGGGCCACCGTCAACCCTCACTCGTCACGCTCGATAACTCGCGCCAGAACTCGAGCGCGGTCTGGGTGCGCCACTCGACGTGTCGGCGCAGCGCCTTCGCGATCACCGCACTGTACTTCGAGCCGTGCTTGGTAGCCAAAGCTTGCGGAATGCCGCCGAGAATTTCCTCCCGGGTGAAGTAGGGGATCTCCTTCAACAACAGCGCCAGCAGCAACAATCCGGTCTGATAGATGTCCACGTGCCGCCCGACCGCGCCGAACTCTTCGGGATTGAACGCTTCGGGCGGGCGCATCCAGTCGGCCAGAAGCGTCTGGAATACCCGGATGTCGGATTCCAGCCGGCTCAGGCCGAGATCGCCGACCTTGAACGACCACACCGGCTCTCTCAGCAGCCTGCGCTTGCGCCGCGTCTCGGTGACGAAAACGTTGCCCGGATGCAGGTCCTTGTGGACATAACCGGCGGCATGGATATAGTCGAGCGCCTGGAGAATGTCGCTCGCGACATACGGAATCCAGCGATCCGCGTCCAGGCCGCGGCGGGCGATCAGGTTGGTGAGAGGGAAGCTGCAACGTTCGATGATGAGATAGAAAGTGTCCTTGTACTCGAACGCGTCGTAAACGAACGTGATGTTCGGATGGCGCATGACCAGCAGCTTGCGCAGCTCGTCCTGCCAGATCTTGCGCACCTCGCGGTAGGATTTGTCGTGCGGAAGCAGGATCTTGGCGACCAGCGCATTCCCCCAATCGTCGCTGCACTCGTACACCATGCCGAATCCGCCCTTGCCTATCATCTCGCCGATGAAGTAGCGGCGCTCCTCGTTGAGGATCACCTCGCCCGCGGCCGGCAGCCGGAACTGCCGCGGCTGGCGGAACGCCAGTCTCTTGATGGCGTCGAGGCGGGGCGATTTCATGGGGTGTGTACTGCTCTGGTCACTTCAATATCGGTCGCGGCACGACCGGCGCCTTCCCGCGCCTGTAAACCATCACGGTGCGTTTGAAAGTGATGACGACCTTACCGTCCTGATTGAAGCCGGTCGTTTTCACGGTCACGATGCCGACGCTTGGACGCGACCGGGATTCGCGTTTCTCGAGCACTTCGGACTGCGAGTAGATAGTGTCGCCTTCGAAAACCGGATTGGGCAGGCGGATTTCGTCCCAGCCCAGGTTGGCAAAGACATTCTGCGAGACGTCGGTCACGCTCTGTCCGGTGACCAAGGCAACAGTGAACGTCGAATCCACCAGCGGCTTCCCGAACTCCGTTTGTAAGGCGTAATGTGCATCGAAATGAATCGGCGCCGTATTCTGGGTGAGCAGCGTGAACCAGATGTTGTCGGTCTGCGTCACGGTGCGGCCAAGCGGGTGGCGATACAAGTCGCCGACCTCGAAGTCTTCATAGAACCTGCCCTTCCAGCCTGCTTTCTCACCCATGACTAATCCTAAATCAATTAACCGAAGAGGACACAGAGATCACTGAGCGCGAATAAACGAGCAAGATCGAACCGCATATTTCTTTCTATGCAGAATGTCTTGCAGTTCTCTGTGCCCTTTGTGGCTAAATAGCTTTTTCGCATTTCAGCTTCGCAATGAAGGCGTCGTCGAAACCCAGTTCCTGCAGGATCGCGAGCGTGTGCTGGCCGACGGAGGGAATCGGGTCCATGCGCGGCTCAAGGCCTTGCATGGTTACCGGTGGGAGCAGCGCCTTGATCGTGCCCCGCGGCGAATCCACTTCGCGCCAGCGGTTGCGGGCCCGCAACTGTGGATGGTCCCAGAATTCCTGCATGGTGTTCAGGCGCGCATTGGCGATTTGCGCCACGTCCAGACGCTCCACCACTTGCTCCGCGGTCAATTTCGAGAATGCCGAGACAATGATATTGGTGAGCGCCTGCCGGTTGGCAACGCGATGGCTGTTGCTGTCGAAGCGCGGGTCGTCTGCCAACCGCGGCTGCTCCAGTACGCTCGCGCAGAAATTCGTCCATTCCCGTTCATTCTGGATGCCCAAGAACACGGTCTTGCCGTCGCCCGCCGGAAACGGCCCGTAAGGATGAATGGTGGCGTGCGCGGCCCCGGTGCGTACCGGCGCGGTGCCGCCGTAGCCGGTGAAATATGCAGGGTAGCCCATCCATTCGCCCAGCGCCTCGAACATGGAGACGTCGAACGCCGTGCCCTGGCCGGTTCTCTCGCGCTGGTAGAGCCCGGTGAGGATGCCGGTGTAACCGTACATTCCTGCTGCGATGTCGGCGATCGAGATGCCGGACTTCGCCACCGTCTCGGGCGTGCCCGTTACGGAGACGACTCCCGACTCGCACTGGATCAGCAGATCGTAGGCCTTCTTTAGGCTGTACGGGCCGTCGGGACCATAGCCGGAAATATTGCAGGCGACGATGCGCGGGTTCTTATCCAGCAGATCTTCCGACGATAGCCCCAATCGCGCCGCCGCGCCGGGCACCAGATTCTGCACGAACACATCGGCTTTCTTCACTAGCCGGTCGAGGATTCCCGCGGCGTCCGGATGCTTCACGTCCAGCGTGAGACTTTCCTTGGAGCGGTTGAGCCAGACGAAATGCGAGGACTGGCCCAGCACCGTCTTGTCGTAGCCGCGGGCGAAATCGCCGACCTGCGGACGTTCGATCTTGATCACCCTTGCGCCCAGATCGGCGAGCTGCCGCGTGGTAAACGGCGCGGCCACGGCTTGCTCGAGCGATACGACGGTTATGCCTTTGAGTGGCAGCATTCAGGTCTAGAACGTGAAGCGCAAAGGACGCAAAGGTACGCGAAGGAAAGTCAAATGCAAAGTGCAAATCGCAACCGGTCCAGCTGCGGGATCGACGAATGAGATGATCGGAGTGAAACTGACCGTTAAGCAGGCACGCGTGCAATCGCAAAAAGGCCCGGGCGGCAGTTCAATTTTCGTCGTTGCCTTCCTTCGCGTACCTTTGCGTAGAAAGCCCTCAGGGATTCTGCGCGAAGGCGACGCCGATCATCGAGTCGCGGGTCACCAGCGCGGCAAGTTTCTGCTCGGACCAGCCCTCGGTGCCGGCGGGGCGCTTCGGCAGAACGAGATAGCGCATGTCCGCGGTGGAGTCATGGACCCGGACCACCATGTCATCGGCGACGTTCGTGCCGAATTCCCTCAGCACCTCTCGCGGTTTGCTGATTGCCCGCGATCGATAGTTGCGGCTCTTGTACCAGTCCGGCGGCAGCCCGAGCAGCCAGCGCGGATAGCAGGAGCAGAGCGTGCATACGATCAGGTTGTGAACGGTGTCGGTGTTCTCCACCACCACCAGCTTGTACGGCCCGCCTTCCATGCCGAGCCCCTCGCAGGCCGCGTTGCCGTCGCTAAGCAGAAGCTTCCGAAATTCCGGGTCGGTCCAGGCCCTGGCCACCACCCTGGCGCCTTGCAGCGGCGTGCGCTTGTCCATTTCCTCGACCTGGCCGCGCACTTCGTCTGCGCTAAGCACGCCCTTTTCGATCAGCAGCTCGCGCACCGCGATCTCCATCGCTCGCCAATAGGTAAGGGTGTCGTCCTGGTCCGGCCGCGGCGGATGCCGGTGCGGCGCGGCTGGGTCGTGCCGATGGTCGTGGTCGTGTGACATGTCAGGCCGGCTCCAGCCAGTGTTGATAGATTTCGATGTCGACGGTGTCGTCGGCGTTGCCGCGATAGTCGGGCCAGACTTCGTGCTGCCTGAAGCGCACCCGGTACAACGGCTGCTTCGGCAGACCCGATCTTGCGTAGGCGAGTTCCTCGGGATTGCCGTAGGCGCCGCACAGGCGCTCGATCACGCCGCGCTTTCCCCGGATGTAATAGGGCGTGCGCACGTGGCCGATAGGAAAAGCGGCCCGCACCGCGACGTGGTCGCCGCTGCGGAACTTCGGACTCAGGGCTTCAGCGGCCGCCACGCGCCTGTGCCTCGGCGATCCTGCGGCCGAGTTCGTCGATGCTGATGAGGCCGCGCTGGATCAGGGTCTGGCTGATCGAGTAGATCCAGCGCTCGTAGTAGCTCATATTGGCGTAGGCGTCCGCCCCCAGGCTCTCGATGTTGCGGCGGAGCTCGTCGACCGTCATGTGGCCCTTCTTGGTGAGCAGCACCAGGAGCGCGTCGACGCGTTTCTCCCAGAGCGCGTAGTCGTGCTCGATGGGCTCGACCGCTCCCGCAGGGAGCCCGCCCATGTCATGGATGCCACGATAGTTCGTCATCGGTCCAACTAAGACCCGGTTACCGCCTGCGAGCGCAAGAGACTGGGGCGCGCAGATTATAGAGCGTGCCTACTTTGGTTGCTGCGGATTTGCGGCTGCAGCAGGCTTGCCCGAGGTGGGTGCCACTGGCGCGGGCTGGGGCGCTGGAGCACCCGGCGAGGCCACCGGATTGACTTTGGCGCCGTCGGGCACGGTGTTTGGCAGGCTCAGCGCTAACCGCACTCCCTCGCCGATGCCGCTGGCAATTCTCACGGACGCCCCGTCCGTGCCAGCAATCTCCACCGGCGTGAGCTTGATGTGATTGTCGGTCTCGATGACGGCGACGTAGCTCTTGCGATCGCGCACCACCAGCGCCGGGGCCGGCACCTCTACGTAACTGGTCTGCGGCACGACGAGCGACACGTTGACGAAGGAACCGGGAATGAAGCTGCCGTCGCGATTGTCGAAGTCCACTTCGGTCATCAGCGTGCGGGTTCTCTGGTCCAGCTCTCCGGTCACGCGGCTTACCTTCGCCTTGATGCGTTGCGCCGGATTGGCCGCGTCGGCGATTTCCGCGTCGGTGCCAGGCTTGATGAGGCGAGCATCCACCTGTTCGACATAAACGCTGACGCGCAACTTCAGCGGATCGGCAATAGTGACCACCGGTTGCGAGGAGGTCTGATTATTCGCAGCGTTGGTGATCAGCGCGCCCGAGTCGACATACCGTGCGGTCACAACGCCGCTGAACGGAGCGTACAACCTGCGGTAATCCAGCAGCGTGCGCAGCGTCTCCACCCGGCCCCGCGCGGTGTGAACGTCCGTTTCCGCGTTGTCGAGCGCCTGCTGGGACAGGAAAGCCTTGGTCACCAAGTCGCTAGTACGCTGGGCGATTCGCTGCCGGTTCTCAAGTTCCGCCACCGCGCTGCGGTATTCGGCTTCGACTTCCGGCGCCTGTACTTCGGCTATCAGTTGTCCGGTACGCACCCGGTCGCCGACGTCCACCATGATCCGCGTCAGATAGCCTCCGACCTTGGAGTAAAGCGTTGTCGTCCTGTAGGGACGCAGCTCGCCGGTAAGACTGATCCTGCGCGCCGCCGAACCGCGCGCGGACTGGCCGATTACCACTGTCGGACCGGCGTCAAGCTGGGCCGCACGCGCCTTCGCCTCCACCATCAGGTGCTGCTGCTTGTCCTGCCAGAACCACCAGACAGTGGTGCTTGCCACTGCCACCAGTACGAAGGCGACAATGTAGAAAACCAGAAAAGACTCGCGCCGCTGCGTCGCAGCCATTCTCATCGCTCCTCAGAATTGGCGTCCCTGCGATTCGGCCTCGAACCGGGCATCGAGCTGGTGCAGAATCGGCATATTCTTTCTCACGAAGGTATAGACCACCGGGACCACGAACAGCGTGGCGACCGTGGCCATAGCCAGCCCGCCGATCACCGCGCGTCCTAGCGGCGCATTCTGCTCGCCGGCCTCGCCCAAGCCGAGCGCCATCGGCACCATGCCGATGATCATCGCCAGCGCAGTCATCAGCACCGGGCGCAGGCGCGTCTTTCCGGCCTCGATCGCCGCCTCGATCACGCCTAAGTTTTTCTCCGCACGCAGGTCGTTGGCGAAGCTGACGACCAGGATCGAGTTCGACACGCCGATGCCCACCGCCATGATCGCGCCCATCAGCGACATCACGTTGATGGTGGTCCCGGTCACCGCCAGAACCCACAGGATGCCGATCAGAGCGCCCGGCACCGCCATCATGATGATGAACGGGTCGATCCACGACTGGAACAGCACGACCAGCAACGCATAGACCAGGACGATCGCCAGCAGCAGACCGCCCACCAGGCTGTCGAAAGAGGCGTTCATCACCTGGTACTGGCCGCGGATGACGATCTTGGCGGTCGGTGGGAAGTCTTTCTCCGCGGTGATTGCGTCGATTTTCCTCTTGATGTCGGAAACCACGCCCCCTAAGTCGCGGCCGTCGATATTGGCGGCGATGTCGAGCACCCGCTGCACCGTGTAGTGCGAAACCGACTGATAGCCGGTCTCCGGCTTGACCGACGCGATGTTCGCGAGGCGCGTCACCGGCGCCCCCGGCATCGCGTCGGGGCGCGGGGCGCGGTCGGCGTCGAGCACCTGCGTGTTGCCGGTCGTGATCGGCGTAGCCATCAGATCATCCACGGACGTCATGCGTTCGATGGGGGTTTGTACCGCTACCGTGTAGTTCACCCCGTTAGGATTCAGAAAATACGAAGGATTGACGATGGCGCTGGACGACAACGAGGTGAGCACGTTGTTGGCTACGTCCCGCTGCGTGAGCCCGAGACGGGCAGCGCGCACCCGGTCCACTTCCACGCGTAGCCCCGGGTAGTTCAGCACCTGCATCTGGCGCACGTCCACCGCTCCGGGTGTTTCCTCGATGACCATGCGTACGCGCGCGGCATAGCTCTGCGCGCGTTCGAAGTTCTGGTCCTGGATCTGCACGTCGATCGGTGCCGGCAGACCGAAGTTCAGGACCTGGGTCACGATATCGGCGTTCTGGAAGTACATCGTCGCGCCCGGAAACTTGGGCGGCAGTTGCGCCCTGAGCTCGCGCATCCAGTAGGCGGACGGGCGGTGCGGACGCTTCAGCGAGATCAGGATATCGGCATCCATCCCGCTGATATTGTCGGTTGGTACGAAGGCCAGGTTGAAGAACAGCGGTACGCCCAGCATGTCGTTGACGGTGGAGATTTCTTCTGGCGGGACGATCCTGCGGATCTCGTCTTCCACCGCGAGAACCAGCTTCTCGGTTTCCTCAATGCGCGTGCCGACCGGGGCGCGGAAATGCAGTTTCATGATGCCAACGTCTGCCGCCGGAAAAAAATCGGTGCCCACCACCCTGCCGAGAAACACGCTGACCGAGCCCAGCAGCAGCAGGCAGACCAGCACGAAGGGGCGATGGCGCATGATCACTGCCAGCAGCGCGCCGTAGGTGTCGCGCATCCACTCGAGAAACGATTCGCGGCCACGGTCGAAACGCGCGCCCCAGCCGCTGCCGTGGCCGTCTTCATGGTGCTCACCCGCGAGCAACTGGCGCGACAGCATCGGTACCAGTGTGAACGACAGGATGTAGGACGCCAGCAGTGCGAACACCACCGACAGCGCCAGCGGGATGAACAGGTATTTGGATACCCCGTACAGGAAAGCCACGGGGATGAATACGATGCAGATCGCCAGGGTGGCCATGGTGCGCGGGAGCGCGACCTCGCGCGACCCCTGGAGGATGGCCACCGTGAGCGGCTGCCCCATCGAGCGGTGACGATGGATGTTTTCCACGGCCACCGTCGCATCGTCAACCAGGATACCCGTGGCCAGAGAGAGTCCGGCCAGCGTCATCAGGTTGATGGTGTTGCCGGTGAAGTACAGTCCCAGTAAGCCGGCGGCCATTGCGCAAGGAATCGAGGTAATGACTACGATGGTGTTGCGCCACGAGCCGAGGAAGACCAGGATCATCAGGGACACCAGCAGCGAAGCGATCACCGCCTCGGTCGCGACGTTGCGGATCGCAGCGCGCACGTAGACCGATTGGTCGAAGTCGAGATTGATATCGATGCCCTCGGGAGCAGCCTTGCGGATCTCCGGCAGCATGTCGCGGGTGGCCTCGACCACGGCGAGGGAGGACGCCTCGGAATGCTTGAGGATGGTCAGATACGTGGCGCGGCGGCCCTCGACATGGACTATGTTGTTCTGGACCGCGAAGCCATCCGCCACCTTGGCGACATCGCCCAGCAGCACCGGCACGCCGTTGGCAACTCTCAGCGGCATCTGGTTGAACTGGTCCACGCTCGGCGGGCTGGAGTTCATCGTCACGTTGTAGTCCGTACTGCCGATGCGGGCATTGCCCGCCGGCACCAGAACGTTCGAACTCTGCAGCGCATTGACCACGTCGTTCGGCGAGACCCCCTTGGCGGTCATCAGCTCCGGGTTGAGGTCCACCATGATCTGGCGCAGCCGCCCGCCGAACGGCGCGGGGACGGTCAGGCCAGGGATGGTAAACAGCTTGACTCGCCCGAAGTTGAACGCGTGGTCGAAGATCCGGCCTTCCGGCAAGGTCTTCGACGCGAACACCATCTGCACGATCGGCACCGTTGCCGGGTCGTATTGGATGATCACCGGCGGCGTGATGCCGGGAGGCAGGATGCGCAGGATCGTGCCGTTGATGGCGTTGATCTGGGCGATCGCCGCGCCGATGTCGGTGCCCTGATGGAAATACACCTTGACCAGGCCGATGCCTGGGATGCAGTTGGACTCGATGCGTTCGATGCCGTTGACGGTAGTCGAGTAGGCGCGCTCGCTGATGATGACAACGCGGCGCTCCATCTCCTCGGCCGAAAGACCGGGATAGTTCCAGCCCACGAAAACGACGGGGATGTCGATCTTCGGAAAGAAGTCCACTACCATCCTGGTCACCGCCAGGCCGCCAAGCAGCAGCACCAGCAGTGACAGCACAGCAACCGTGTACGGGCGGCGCAACGCCACCCGCACCAATTCCATCATGTCGATTCTCCAGCGATGGGGATCGTCTACCGGGTTTTGAAGCCGGCCCGTTTTCTTGTTCTCGTCATTTACACCGGCGATGATAGCGCGCAACGCCTGATTCTGCTGTCATCCAGACAAACCGCGCAAGCAATCGGAATTTGCGCGGTTGCAGAATTGGTTTCTCGGAATAACACTCATGCGAAAAAGCACGCCAATGGCTGTTTAGCCGCTTCAGTAAGAGCGCGGAAGCCCGAGGACGTGTTCCGCTATGTAGGCGAGAATCAGGTTGGTGGAGATCGGGGCTACCTGGTACAGCCGTGTCTCCCTGAACTTGCGCTCGACGTCGTATTCGGCGGCAAAGCCGAAGCCCCCGTGGGTCTGCAGACAGACATTGGCCGCTTCCCAGGAGGCGTCCGCCGCCAGCATCTTGGCCATGTTCGCTTCCGCCCCGCAGGGCTTGCCTGCCTCGAACAGCGCGGCCGCCTTGTAGCGCATCAGATCGGCGGCCTCGACGTTGACGTGGGCGCGCGCAATCGGAAACTGGATGCCCTGGTTCTGGCCGATCGGACGCCCGAACACTACGCGCTCGCCGGCATAGCGCGAAGCCCTCTCGATGAACCAGTGCCCGTCGCCGATACACTCGGCTGCGATCAGGATGCGCTCGGCGTTCATGCCATCGAGGACGTAGCGAAAACCCTTGCCCTCCTCTCCGATCAGGTTCCCGGCCGGCACTTCGAGATTGTCGAGGAACACTTCGTTGGTCTCGTGGTTCGGCATGTTGCGGATCGGTCGCACCGTGATTCCCTTGCCGCCTGAAGTGCGCAGATCCACCAGGAATACCGACAGGCCCTCGGACTTGTTCTGCACCTGGTCCAGCGGCGTGGTGCGCGCCAGCAGTAACATCAGGTCGGAGTGCTGCACGCGGGAGGTCCAGACCTTTTGCCCATTGACGATGTAGCGATCGCCATTGCGAACCGCCATGGTCTTGAGCCTGGTGGTATCGGAGCCAGTGGTCGGCTCGGTCACCGCGAACGACTGCAGCCGCAGTTTTCCTGTGGCAATGTCCGGCAGATACCTGCGCTTTTGCGCGTCGGAACCATGCCGCAGCAGCGTGCCCATGATGTACATCTGCGCATGGCAGGCACCCGAGTTGGCGCCGGAGCGATTCACTTCTTCGAGAATGACCGAGGCCCCGGTGATGTCGAGCCCGGCCCCGCCATACTCCTCGGGAATCAGTGCCGACAACCATCCGGCGTCGGTCAGTGCACGCACGAACTCTTCGGGATAGGCGCGTGCTTCGTCGAGTTTGCGCCAGTACCCGCCAGGGAAACTCGAGCACAGGTCGCGCACCGCCGCGCGGATCTGCTGATGGGATTCTGCCCGGTTCATTATCGTAGGGACTGTCCTGCCACTGAAACAAAAAGGGCTGGCTCCACGGCCAGCCCTTTTCGGTGAGCCCGCTTATTTTCCGAGGAGTTTCTGCAGCTCGCCGGACTGATACATCTCGCGCATGATGTCCGTGCCGCCGACGAACTCGCCGTTGACGTACAACTGTGGAATCGTCGGCCACTTGGAGTAATCCTTGATGCCCTGGCGGATGTCCTGATCGGCCAGAACATCGACGGTGGCAACGTTCTCGACGCCACAGGCCTCGAGAATCTGCACTGCTGCGGCGCTGAAACCGCACATCGGCGCCTCCGGCGTGCCCTTCATGTACAGCACGATCGGATTGCCGCTGACCTGCTGCTTGATCTTTTCCTGTGCATCCATTGGCGATACCCCTAGAAGATTAAAGGGAGTGCCCGTTCCGGAACATGCCCGGCGGAGACACTCCCGTTAGACGGCAACGATGTTAACGACTCGGCGAATCGGGCGTCAATAGGCGACCGCCGGCAATTCGCGGCAATCCCGCAATATCGGCACGGATTACCAGCTCACCAAAGCCCGCGTCATGCAAAAGGTCTCTGCAAGCCCCGGCCTGATCGTAGCCGTGCTCGAGCAGCAGCCAGCCGCCCGGGCGCAGATGCTTCGGCGCAATGCCGGCGATACGGCGAAGGTCCACGAGTCCGTCGGCACCCGCGGCGAGCGCAGGGCGCGGCTCGAAGCGCAGATCGCCCTGTCGCAGGTGCGGGTCGTCTGCAGAAACGTAAGGTGGGTTCGCCACGATCAGATCGAAGCTGCGGCGGCCCAACGCGGAGAACCAATTGCTTTGCAGAAACTCCGCCTCGACGTCGAGTGCGGCGGCATTCTCGCGCGCCAATAGCAACGCGGCACTCGAACTGTCCACCGCGGCAACCTTTGCCGCGGGGCGATGGCGCGCGATCGCGATGGCGATGCATCCGCTGCCGGTGCCGAGATCCAGCACCTTGCGCGCTTCGCCCTGCGGTAGCCTCTCCAGCGCCGCCTCCACCAGCTCCTCGGTTTCAGGGCGGGGGATCATCACGTCGGGCGTGACCCGCAACGGCAGCCCATAGAACTCCTTCACACCGGTCAGGTAAGCCACCGGGTGACCACTTGCCCGGAGTGCGACAAGAGTACGGAATTTTGCAGCAGTTTCGGAATCCGCCGCTTGCTCCGGATGCGTGGTCAGCCAGGCGCGCGATACGCCTAGAGCGAAACCCAACAGCCCCTGCGATTCGCGCCCCCCGTCGACCGCGCCCCGGTCTGCAACCAAGTTGCGCACCCCGTTCTCAAAAAGAGCGCCC
>JACXTT010010561.1_pt1 | contig 12425 bp, 10 predicted proteins | sample 9270951 | NCBI WGS metagenome assembly JACXTT01 (sample SAMN15532306, study PRJNA645909) | rock metagenome | isolation source: weathered quartz diorite | place: Puerto Rico | collected 2017-06-21 | reverse complement strand
ATGAACACGCCGCTATTGCAGTTATTTGGATCAAAGATTTTGAACTGCAGCCGGAGGTGGAAGTTATCGAATGTCTGCGGGGCGTAGTACAACATGGCGAAATCGGAGGAGCCATAGCTCACCAACTCACCGCGGATGAACGCGAAGCCCTGTCCACCGCTCGGACCGCTGGCAAGCTGCCACTTCTTGAACGTAGCCACGGTGCCGTCAAACAGGGGGGTCGTGAACCCTGCCGCGGACGCACTTCGAGGCACAGGTCGCGGCAGAACACTCGCTTCGAGCAGGTCCGCCGTGCGCCTCGACAGCGCCACCCCCGTCAACATGGGGTTAGGGGAGCCGAGGCTGGGGAAGAGCGCTGGAGCTGCGACGTAGCAGTTCGTCGTATCGTGTATACGGCCGAATTCGTTGGTGACCGAGGTCGCGGGATCGGTTCCCATCCACAGCGTGCCGGCATCGTGATGTGTGCTTCCTTCGGGATCGCGGCGGTTCGCATACGGGTGGGCCGCGCGCAAATCCGCCCCGGTGGCTCCAGCTGGCATCGGCACGGTTTTGCCCTCTTTGGTCATGAGGATCTCGAAGGGCTTGCCGTTAGCGAAAATCAGGGCCACCTCATCGGCCAAGGCGTCCATGGCATCCCAGGTCTGCTTGTCAATGTTGGATTGCGTGGTGTTGCTGGTTCCGGTCTTAACATCGGCTAGGCTTACTTCGGCGATCGCGCGGGAATCTTCGGTTTTGGTGGGCGACAGCCGGATAAAGCTGTCTGCGTTATGCGGTGTCATCTCGCCGATCCCACGGAGAGTGATCACCACGTGACTGTCACCGGCAAGCAGCATGCTATCGAGCTGCTCCGTATCGGGGATTTTCTTGAACAGCTCAGCCTCGGAATCCTGCCCTAGCTTGTTGAGCCCGGAGGCGGTGATCTGCAGATGGAAGAAGCGGTCCTCACCGGAAATATTGGCTTTGCCTTTGACGAATAGCGCGGAGGCCTGAAGCGATGTCATAGCCGACGATGGTAGCGAGGTCAACGAAGTCACTGGAATGCGAATCGTCAAATTGGATCGCAAATGTGCAATGAGATTTCTGCCCATGCTCTGCGCGGCCCGCCCCGAAAGCGAGTCCTTGAACGTGTTTATCGCCAGGCGCGTGCTCTCGATAGTGCCCAATGCCACTACCACGGCGCTCTGGTTGCCGTTCGGAGGTGCCGCGAGCTGGATGACTTTCTCGAGGCCGTCGATGTCTTTGACACGCACTCCGGTAACCCGCACCCAATTATCGGACTGCGTCTCGGTGATAATGTCCAGCACGCGGACGCGAGGGACGATCATCAGGCGCTTGCGCGCATCGGCATCAGTTCCAACACCGCCCGTTTCACTTGTTGCCACACGCGCTACCTTGATCAGTTCAGGCACCGCGCTGAACTTGTTAATTGGGAATAGGCCAGGCTCCGTCCGCGCCTGAACGGCCAAGGGTGCCTCCAGCTTCAGCAGATTAAGCATATCGGTGCGCGTCGTAGTATCTGTCGCTTTCAGACCAAGAAAGTCGCGAAGTTCGTCGTCGCTCACCGCCGCGCTGCCCGTAGTGGTCGTAGATCCGCCGGTGGCCGCGGCGCCCATCGCGAGAGCCAGATCGCCCAGCGCCTCCAGACCCGCATAGCGTACGGCAGGATGATCGGGCAGGGCCGCCAGCTGGATGGCGTGCGGCGCGGAAGCCGGCAATTTGAGCGCATCGAACAGCTGGCGCCGCAGAGCCATATGCAACCGGCCGTAAATGAAATCATTCGTGTCGGTCGCACCGATTTGATCGCTTGCCTGGCGGAAATAAGGTTCGGTGAGCGCGGCCACGACCGAAGCCGGCCAGTTCTTGAATTCCGCATCTAGCAATTGTGGGGACCAGCCTCCCCACGCCAGCGACCGGCCACCGATACTGAAGAGTAGGCCGGGGTAGCCGAGTGCCGGGTGGCTGTCCCAGGGCGCGCGGAAATCCGGTATACCGCCCATATACGGCATGTTTTGGAAATGCTCGGGAAGTGTAAACGGGCCGGATTCGAGCACGAGAATCCGGCGGCTGTGCGTCAGGTCGTTCAGAAACAACCTCGAGGCCGTCACAGCGGCGAAGGTGCCGCCGCCAATCACGATTACGTCGAATCCGCGCGGCCGTCCGGCGACGGTTATGGCTGCGCTGTCGGTTGCTTCCTGCAGCGTATTGCACAGGAAGCGGCCCATATTGTCCAGCGTAAAAGTGGTAATTTCAGATGTTAATCCCATATGTAATCCTCCCGAACCCGGATAGTATGCGCCAGAAATGTTTGAAATTCCAGGAAACATTGGCTTCTGTACGCTTTCATACAGCGTGGAACATCTTTGGATTTGCGAAAATCCCAGACGTCGTGACATGCCGCAAGCGCGCGCCGATAGCATGCATGGACTCGATGATCAATTTCTCAATCCGGAGGGAATATCGAGCGGACGTTGCGTCGAGCGCCGTATCAGTCGGCAGCCTCAAGATGAAATCGCCGTTCATTGTAGATCGTTCCTATGCGGGGCTAGCGAGGCGCGATATTGCATGTCTGGCGCATTTTCAGAAGGAAGATCGTAATGAGAGCTGCAATGCGAACGGAGGACAAGCAGACAACCGGTGAACGAAAAGCGATATGCGAAAAATCGTAAGTCGTGAGTTATGTCTTATCGGAGGAACGAGTAAGTCAGTTTGATCGTAAGGCGGGACTCGCGTGCCAGAATCGGATTCCCGGCGGCAATGCTGTTGAACTGGCTGCCGAGATTGTACACGACGAAGAGATCGCTGTCCGGTCTGTAGGTGTACCGCAGCCGGAAATTCACGCTGACCGGATCTTTTTCGACCGAGTTGACCTGCACGAGAAATGAACTTGTCAGGAACCGATTGAACGAGAAGCTCGCATTCCAGGAATCGACATGGACGTTGTACAGTCCGGACGGGAATCGGAAGCGATCCCAGGTCTCGAACCCCTCAAACGATAGTCTTGGCTTCGGATGGTACTTCGCCCTGATCTGAAACTCATTTAACGTGCCGTTGTAGTAGGTTCCGAACCGCTCGAAGAAATTGTAAACGAGACGTTTGCTTTGATCGGAACCGTACGTTAGCTGGTGCCGGTCGAAATGGTACAGCCCAGCTGGAATGAATACGTTGCCGAAAATGTTGAATCGAGTGGTTAGTCGCTGGATAAAGTTATCGACGATGTCATCGTCCGTGTAAGCGCCGTTGTGAAAGTTCGCGCGGAACGTTGTCTGCCATTCCTGAGTCTGTAGCACTCCGTGTGTGTCGGGCTGGCGCATCACAAAAGCCTCGAAGTTGAGCTCGCGAATCGGTCCACTCTTTGGGGCGGGGCGAAACATTGACGTCTGCGAAATTCGTCACGAGATCGACCCTATCAATGAATCCAACCTCTGGGTTGTAGTTCGGCTGCACGTCGGAATGGCGGTACTGAGCCTGGATGAGGTTACTCTTGTAGTTCACAGAGACTTCGTCGGCCCAGTCTTTCCCCCGCTGTATTGGCGAATACGAGAATGTCTTAGTCAAATAGCTGTAGATCGACAGCTTTTCGAAGAAAACGAGGTTGGAATCAACACCGGCCGCCCGGTTGTACCGGTCGAGTGGATTGCTGGATTCCTTGTCGATCGCCATCGCCCCTATGAAGGATTCGGAGAAAATCCGCCGCTTCACGCGCGCGACGCCATAGTTTGCGGAAGGATTCACGCCACTCTCGCGAGTGTGGACATCAAGAAGACCCACCTCGTAGTTCCCCAGCGACCCCGTGACCTTCGCGCCTGCGTCGATGGGAACCTGTTGTCCGCTCACCGGATCAATTCCAATTTGCCGGCTGAAGAAGAGCTGGTTGGTCTGCTGGTCTCCGAACTGAAAGAAGCCGCTGTTTTCCAGAAAGAACGGCCGCTTCTCAGGCAGGAAGATCTTGAACGGCGTGATGTTGAAACGCAGCGGGTCTACATCGACATCGGCGAAATCTGTATTAACCGTGAGATTCGCAACCAGGTTGCTTCTCAGCCCATACTTGAGATCGAAGCCGCCGCTATGCAGAGCTTGTGTGCCTTGTTCGCTGTTCGACCTGAAACCAGTTAGCACGTACGGCTTGATGAGAAACAGGCGACCGCTGCCGATTTGCCGGAGGTCCGTGAGCTGTCCAGCCTGAGAGACACGCTCCAGGCCGTAGATCCGAAGGTAGGAGCGCCAAAGATCCTCCTCGTTTTTTCGTCGAATGAATCGAAGGAAATTGATGCCCAGCCTAACGTCATCGGAACTCTTGAAGTTGAGTGTTGAGAACGGAATGGCGATCGTTGCTGTCCAACCCGTGTTCGTAATACGGGCGTTCGAGATCCACACTCCATCCCAATTTGGGTCCTTCACGCGACCCTCATCTGACAGAGTCGAATCGAACTGCGTACCCAATGGATTGATGGTGAAGACATACGCATTGCGCCCATCGTTGTTCGGCGAGATCAGAATGGAGAAGTAATCGTCGACGGTGAAGTCGGTGTCGCGGCGGAGTTCCGTGGCAAAGATTCCTTCCAGCGCGGAGTCAAAACATTCGATGCCGAAGTACAATCGAGTTGTGTCATAGAGGATCTTTACTCGCGTCTTTTCCGTTGGCTCCTTGCTTTCGAAGGGTTCCCGTTGGTGAAAGTCGGCCAGAACTGCTGCCGATTCCCAACCCTTATCCAGTGTTCCATCGAGCGATGGAGGGCTCTCCGTTCGGACCGCGCGTATGTTCTTCTCTTCTGCGAAAGCCGTGGCGAATGCGTAGGATAGCAGTCCGAAGCGAGCCAAAGTCCCAAAATGCATCGACGGGTGCGCGTGAGATTCCTGTGCTGAAGAGCACGGATTCTCTATGGTTATAGCCGAAGAAGCCGAGAGTGATCCTGAAGACTTCCTGACAATTTTCTTAATTTTTTGTAAGGAAATCTTCAGTAAGAATTAAGGATCGGCGGAAGCCAAGAGGTTCTATAAAGGGAGTTGCGGACGTGCGAATCCTGGTAGTCGAGGACGAACCCAAAGTGGCCAAAGCCCTGCAAGAGGGGTTGGAAGCGGAAAATTATGAGGTCACGCTCGCACAAACGGGTGAGGACGGCTTCTTTCTCGCGAGTTCGCAAGCTTTCGATCTCATTGTGCTCGATTGGATGCTGCCTGGGAGGGACGGGCTGGAAGTGCTGAGCACGCTCCGGAAGCGGGGGATGCAGACCCGCGTTCTCGTTCTAACCGCAAAAGATGCCATCGAGGAGCGTGTTTCGGGTCTCGACGCTGGAGCGGACGATTACCTGGTAAAACCGTTCGCTTTTCCCGAACTGACGGCGCGCGTCAGGGCGCTCTTACGGCGCGGCAAAGCTGAAGCGGTAACGTCGCAAAGAATCGATGGCCTCGAAATGGATCTGGTCGCGCGGACGGTCACACGGGACGGCCGCCGCATCGACCTCACCACTCGCGAATTTGAATTACTGGAGTTCCTTCTTCGGAACAAGGGCCGCGTTGTATCGCGCGAGATGCTTGCTCGCGACGTTTGGAAGGAAAGCGAACGCGCAACGCCAATCGACAACGTTATCGACGTGCATGTCGCTCGCCTGCGTCGAAAGATTGATGATCAGTTTGAGCGCAAGCTGGTTCATACTGTGCGCGGCGTCGGATTCACGGTTCGCGAGGCAGAAGAGTGAGCGGTTTGTTTCGAAAAAGTATCCGTACACGGCTAACCTTACTTTACGTGTCGCGGCTTACGGCGGTGCTGGTGCTTTATGGAGCGGGTACTTCGGCGTTTTTTCTTCGAAACTTGAGGGAGCAGGTCGATGAGACTCTCGCACAGGATGTGGAAACCGTTGAGACTTTGCTGTCGGTCGGACCGGATGGTCGCGTACGCGTGCAGGCTCAGGATACAGACGAGGATGAACGGGGCCGACTGCTCGAGGTATGGTCCCAAGACGGACCGCTGCTGTACCGAAGCCCGGAGCTAAGGGAGCGAGTTCTCGGCGCGGCGCCAGACGGCCACGAAGGCATTCAGGGCGCTCGGCTTGCCGATGGAACGCGCGTTCGCATTGTTAACCGCATGCACCGGATTGGAACCCGTCCCGTTGTCGTGAGGCTCGCGGTCAGCGAAGAACGACTGTGGCAAGAGTTTTGGGAAATGGTGTCGGTTCTTAGTATCGGCTTGCCAGTGGCTGTGGCTCTAGTTGGGCTCACAGGCTATGCCGTCGCACGACGCGCACTTCGGCCGTTGGACTCGATGGCTCGCCGCGCCGAACAGATCACCGCGGAACGGCTGAGCGAGCGTTTGAATATCGAGAACCCTGGCGATGAGCTCGGCCACCTCGGAAGAGTGATTAATGAAACGCTGGCCAGACTTGAGCGTTCCTTTGAGCAGCTACGGCGCTTTACCGCGGACGCATCACATGAACTCCGCACCCCCCTCACCGCGATACGCAGTGTTGGCGAAGTAGCACTCCAACGCTCCGGCGATGTGAACTATTACCGCGACATTGTTGGCAGCATGCTGGAAGAGGTAAACCGCCTTACACGCTTGGTCGACAGCCTTCTCACGATGTCACGCGCAGATGCGGGGCGGATTCCGCTGCAACGCGCTGAAGTCCCCGTTTTGGACTTGGCCAAGGAGTCAGCCGGTTTACTCGAAGTGTTGGCGGAGGAGAAGAATCAGAAGCTGACGGTGGAAGGAGATCCCATGGTCGCCGTCCGGGGCGACCGCGTGATTCTCCGCCAGGCCCTCGTGAACCTTATCGATAACGCTGTAAAGTATTCGCCATCGCGAGGAAACATCTTCGTCCGAGTCGGGTCGAATGATGGCGATGCTGTTGTCGAGGTTCAAGACAGCGGTCCGGGAATCCCTCTGGAACACAGATCGAAAGTATTCGAGCGCTTCTACCGCGTGGACAAGGCGAGATCTCGGGAAGATGGCGGCACCGGGTTGGGGTTGTCCATCGCGGAGTGGGTGGTAGGCGCACATGGAGGGAGGATCGAACTGGATTGTGGGACGGAACCTGGGTGCATATTTTGCATACGGTTGCCAAGGTTCACCTCGGAGGAGAATACTATTCCGCCGGAACAGTCCAGGAAGACATGAATCGGAAGGAAACGGGAGATGCTATGAATCCGAAGCAATTTCTGCTGCTTCTAGCGTTTGTGGCAAGCATTCGTATCGGCGCTGCACAGGCAACATCGTTCAATTTTGATACCGACACCGCTGAGAAACCGCCGTCGGCATTCACTTCATACGCTACCGGAGGCGGCCCGGCCGGCAATTGGATGGTCAAAGAAATGGCTGACGCCCAAAGCGGAAAGCATGTGGTTGTGTAGACCGATGCGGACCGCACCGACTACCGTTTTCCCGTGCTGATCGCAAACCAGGGGGAGTACAGCGACCTTGACCTGAGCGTCAAAGCGAAGTCGATTTCAGGTCAGATCGATCAGGGGATGGGATAAGTGTTCCGTTTTCGGGATCCGAAGAGCTACTACATTGTGCGAGCAAACGCTCTTGAGAACAACTTTCGCCTGTATCGGATGGTGAATGGCCGTCGCTTGCAGTTCGCTGGAGCCAATGTCAAGGTTGCCTCGGGGGGGTGGCACACGCTCCGCGTTGTCGCCAAAGGCGACCACATCGTCTGCTACTTCGATGGCAAACCACTAATTGACGCGCACGAAAAGACTTACACCACCGGAAAAATTGGCCTTTGGACAAAAGCCGACAGCGTCATTGCGTTCGACGATCTGACAGTGAGCGCCCAATGCACTGGAGACTGCAATCAGTAGCTGCCGTCGCGTTATTGGTAGTCGTGTCTTCGGCCGCCCAGAACCGTTCGGCGGCCCCGGAAGCCCGTAAACCCGTTCTGCAGACAGTTATGGACGTGCCGATGCCGGGGCCGCCCGTTCGCTTCGATTACCAGAGTCTTGATCCGACAACTGGTCGCCTTTACATCGCTCACATGAACGCGGACCAACTTGTCGTCTTTGACACAGTGGGCCGGAAGGTCGTCGCCAATCTTGATGGATTCACCCGAGTCCACGGCGTTTGGGCCGTGCCGGAGCTTGGACGGGTCTATGCCTCGGTAACCGGTGGTCACCGTGTGGATGTTGTCGATGACACGACGCTGCAGGTGATCGCGCAGATCGGACCGATTTTTTATCCTGATGGTTTGGCGTATGTACCCGGACCCAAGCGGGTCTTCGTTTCGGACGAACACGGTAAAGCGGATGCCGTTATCGATGCCCAAACCAACCGTCTGCTGACCAGTATTCCTCTCGGAGGCGAAGCTGGTAATACGATCTACGATTCAGGAGCCAAACAAATCCTCGTCGCGGTTCATCAGACCGACGAACTCGTAGCCATCGACCCAGAGGCCATGCGTATCGTCGGACGCCATCGGCTAACGGGAGTGAAAACACCACACGGCGTCTCGGTCGACGCAGCTAAACGCCTGGGATTTGTAGCCGGCCAAGGAAATAACGTGGTCGCCCTCGTTGACCTTAACTCGATGAAGGTCCTGGCGACACAACCTGTCGGTCCAAGGCCCGATGTCTTGGCCTTTGACTCTGAACTGGGGCAACTTTACGTCTCGTCGGAGTCGGGCAACGTGTCGGTCTTTTATCTCCAGGGCCGGGAGTTGGTCCTGCGCGGTGAACTCTCCATGTCTCATGCGCACACAGTCACCGTCGATCCGAAAACGCATCTCGTTTACTTCCCACTAGAGAGGATCGATGGGCGCCCGCTGCTTCGGATCATGGAGAGTCTCAGTCCGTAAGAGCGGGCCGGCCTTGGGTGTCCCGCTGTATGAACAAGCACGTGGAGTCGCCTAATGTTTTTGTAACGTAACAGTAGTTACAATACAATTATTGTTACACTGGATAACGTGAGGTCCCATACCGGTCAGAACTGGCTCTTGCTCGTTCATCAGCTGCCACAGCAACCAACCAGCCTGCGTGTCCGGGTATGGAGGAAACTGCAACAACTCGGTGCCGTGGTAGTCAAGAACTCGATCTACGTTCTGCCGTTTAGCGAGAAGACGAATGAAGACTTTCAGTGGCTGAAGCAGGAGATCGCCTCTTCTGGCGGTGAGGCGACGGTATTCCGGGCGAATACCGTCGAAGGGGCGACCGACAAAGAAATCTCCGCTCTTTTTCAGCAGTCGCGCGATGAAGACTATACCCGTGTGACGACCGAGTTTGAAGGTATCGCTGCAGCGCTGCGGGAGCAGAAGCGTGGAGGCCACCTTTCGCGTGGGCAGCTCGCGAATTTCGAGGCCGAGGTGCAAAAGTTACACGGCGAGCTGGATGGGATCGTGGCGATCGATTTCTTTGCCGCGCGAGGACGCGCTGCTGCTTTTTCAGCTTATGAGAGCTGCCGCAAAGTGATGCACGATGCCCAGGGACCTGGGGGGAAACGATCCGGAAACTCTCAAACCGCCGCCGGTGCCATGGACCTCTCGCAATATCAAGGGCGGCGTTGGGTGACGCGCCAGCATTTGCATATCGATCGTTTGGCTTGCATCTGGCTCATCAAACGGTTTGTGGACCGGCGTGGCCGCTTCTTTTTTGTAGCTGAAGGCGGAGACACCAAAGGCGGCGTGGGCTTCGACATGTTCGGTGTCGACCTGACGCATCGCGGCGAGGACTGCACCTTCGAGACCATGCTCAAGCGCTTTGGCTTAGGTGACGATCCCGGACTTTGCAGTATCGCGGAGATTGTCCATGACATCGATCTTAAGGACCGCAAATTCACTCGGAAAGAGGCTGCTGGCCTCGACGCCGTCGTGACCGGCCTTGCTTTGTTTTTGAAGAACGACCAGAGACTCGCTCAGCAGGCGTCTGGCCTGTTCGACGGCTTGTACGCCCTTCTAGGGCGGCGAGCGGAGAAGGAAAAGCAGAAGGGTCTCGCTCCCGCAGCGCGACGTCCTTCTGGTCGCCGTGGAGCGAGGAATCAGAGGAAGACCGGAACGTAGAACAAAGGAGAGTGAGATGAAGACTTGGATCGCTATTACGTGCTTTTCGATGGCCCTCTTGACAGCGTACGGGCAGGAGATACCGGCCGATTACCAGGGAGTGCTTAAAACGCTCGACAAGAAAGGCGACTACAAATCGAGCGTTCTGAAAATCAACATCCCTCGCAATGACCTGAAAGTCACGATTGAGGGAGCCGAAACGCCGACGCCGTTTGGTTTCGGCGGCTGGCTCGCGATGACCAAAGGTGATGGCGGCAGCGACGTCATGATGGGGGATCTCGTGCTCTTGGAGGACGAAGTCAATCCGGTCATGTCTGCTTTACTCGACAACGGCCTGGAGGTCACGGCGCTCCATAATCACTTTTTCTTTGAGAGCCCACGCATCTTTTACATGCATGTACATGGACACGGCAAGCCAGACGATCTAGCCAGGATGGCGAAACCCGCCATTGACCTCATAGGTCACGTGCCGGCAGGGCACGAAGCGTCTCCGGTTGCCGGAAAGTCGGGTGTTTCCGCCGGACAGATCGATACCGCGAAGATCGCCGGAATCGTCGGACACGAGGGAGAGCAAACCGGTCCCGTGTACAAGATCACAATCGGCCGGGATGACCTGAAATTGACTGAAATGGGCGCAAAGATTAATTCGCGCATGGGCCTGAACACGTGGGCGGCATTTTTCGGCAGTGATGCGAATGCGGAGATCGCAGGCGATGTAGCGATGCTGGCAAGGGAGGTCACTCCGGTTCTCAAAGCGCTGCGTGCGAATGGACTAGATGTCGTCGCAATCCATCACCACATGACAACAACGCAGCCAACCATTTATTTCCTGCATTACTGGGGAACCGGCCCGGCGGAGAAGCTTGCGGGTGGGTTTAAGGCCGCGCTAAACGAGTTGGACGAAGGTCACGCGAAGGCAGGTAAGACTGGCGGGGCTCACTGAGAATGCGGCAGCAGTGATGAGTCCTGCTACATCCACGACAATGGGGGTGCCTCCATATTCCCTACGGGGTTTCTTGCTGTACTTTGTCCGGTTAGGCACGCTCGGATTCGGCGGCCCGATAGCGCTTGCTGCGCGAATGGAGAAAGACCTTGTCGAAGAGCGAAGCTGGATTTCGCGACAGGATTATGTTGAGGGGTTGGCCTTTTCCCAACTTTCCCCGGCACCCTTGGCAGCTCAGTTGGCAATGTACTTGGGATGGGTGCGCGCAGGGCGTTTCGGCGCGGCCGTAGTGAGCGCAGCCTTCATACTTCCCTCGTTCTTGATGGCACTAGGCCTGGCCGCCGCGTATGTCCATTTCGGGCAGCTTTCTTGGATTCAGGGGATGTTCTATGGCATCGGCGCCGCCGTGATTGCGATCATCGCTCAAAGCGCTTTTCGGCTCGCGCGAAGAACACTAGCGAAAGATTTGTTCCTGTGGCTCCTTTTTGCGACCGTCGCGATCACGACCGTATGGACTGGCTCGGAAATTGTGTGGCTGTTTGTTTTGTGCGGGGTGATTTCTGTCGTCGTCCATTCAGCGCCCGCGTTCCTGTCGAAGCCGGCTGTTCCATCGATCGTAGGCGGTTTCGGTTGGCTGCTCACCGGCGTGCAAGGGACCGCTTCGACGGGTCTCTTATGGAGTCTGTCTTTCTTCTTCTTGAAGGCGGGAGCGTTTGTGTTCGGCAGCGGATTGGCGACTGTGCCATTTCTCTATGGCGGGGTTGTGAGCCGGTTCCACTGGCTAACAGAACAGCAATTTCTGGACGCAATTGCCGTGGCCATGATCACCCCCGGACCAGTGGTCATCACGGCGGCATTCATCGGATACCTGGTGGCCGGGCTTCTTGGTGGCGCCGCTGCGGCGATTGCGGTGTTTGCTCCTCCGTTTCTGATTGTCCTGCTTGCGGCTCCTTACTATCGGCGATTTGCGGGGAATCCACAGGTCAAGGCTTTTGTTCAGGGAGTGACCGCTGCGGCAGTCGGCGCGATTGCTGGGGCAGCGGTGATCCTCGGTAAGCGCGCTCTCGTGGATATTCCCACGTTAATGACTGGCCTGATTACCTTCGTGGTTCTCGTGAAGCTCAGGAAAGTTCCTGAACCAGTGCTGATCTTGATCGCCGGAGTGATTGGACTGCTGCTGCATCACGGCAACCCTTAGAGTTCGGAGCGATTGCGATGTACGCCCATGATCAAGGAGAAGAACCAACGTGACGAAGCTTCTGGGAGTGGCGATTGGCACAATACTGATGACGGATGTGGTCGCGGCGCAACTCGAACCGCTGACGTTAGGGCAAGCTGTGCAGCAGTCTGTAGAGAAGTACCCCGCGGTTCGAGGTTCGCTGGAACAGGTCTCAGCCGCCGCATCCGGAGTCAATCTTGCGCGGACGGCCTATCTCCCACGAGCTGCCTTCCCTGGCAAACGGAACCGGGCCTCCCCCAACACGGTGTTTGGAGTGCCC
>JACXTT010010560.1_pt1 | contig 12426 bp, 11 predicted proteins | sample 9270951 | NCBI WGS metagenome assembly JACXTT01 (sample SAMN15532306, study PRJNA645909) | rock metagenome | isolation source: weathered quartz diorite | place: Puerto Rico | collected 2017-06-21 | reverse complement strand
ATCTTCCGCTTCGAGCGCGGCGATACGTCCGCCTCCATGGAGCGCATGAAGACGCTCCTCGCGCGGCGCGTCGCCTCGCAGCCCTTGAACGAGCCCAACGCAGGCAGCGTCTTCCGCAATCCGCCGAACGACCATGCCGCGCGCCTCATCGAGGCCTCGGGCCTCAAGGGCTACACCGTGGGCGGAGCGCAAGTCTCCACGAAGCACGCCAACTTCATCGTGAATCGCGGCGGATCGACGGCGGCGGACATCGAATCGGTGATCGATCACGTGCACGCCACCGTCCTCGCGAAGCACGGCGTCGACCTGGTGCGCGAAGTGCGCGTGCTGGGAGAGACATGAGTGAGCGATGAGGGCCAAGCAAAGCGATTCGGAAAGACCGCGGTGCTCATGGGCGGCCCGTCGGCGGAGCGCGAGATCTCGCTGCTCTCCGGCAACGCCGTGCTCGCGGCGCTGCGCTCCAAGCGCGTCGACGCTTCTGCCTTCGATCCCGCCGAGCGCGAGCTCTTCGACCTCAGGCGCGAGGGATTCGAGCGTGTCTTCATCGCGCTCCACGGCCGCTTCGGCGAGGACGGCACGGTGCAGGGCGCGCTCGAGACGCTGCGCATTCCCTACACCGGCAGCGGCGTCATGGGCTCCGCGCTCTCGATGGACAAGTGGCGCACGAAGCTCGTGTGGCAGTCGTCCGGCATTCCGACGCCGCGCTTCGCGATCGTGCACCGCAAGACCGACTGGGACGGCGTCGTGAAGGCGCTCGGCATGCCGGTGGTGATGAAGCCCGCGCACGAGGGCTCGACCATCGGCCTCACGATCGTGCGCGCGCCGAGGGATTTCGACGCGGCCTTGGCGCTCGCCTCCAAGTACGACGACCTCGTCATCGCCGAGGAATTCATCGCCGGACAGGAGCTGACGGCTTCCATCGTGTGGGACGCGGAGCGCGGCGACGTCGCCCTTCCGCTCGTGCGCATCGAGGCGCCGCAGGGCAACTACGACTACCAGAACAAGTATTTCACCGATGCCACCAAGTACTACTGTCCCTCGGGCGTGCGCGCCGACGTGGAGGACGCGATCCGCGACACCGCGCTCAGGAGCTTCCGCGTGCTCGGCTGCCGCGGCTGGGGGCGCGCCGACGTGATGCTGCGGCCCGACGGCGCGTACTCGTTCCTCGAGATGAACACCTCGCCCGGCATGACCGGGCACAGCCTCGTGCCGATGGCGGCGAAGGCGGCAGGCATGGGCTACGCCGACCTGTGCGTGCGGATCCTCGGGCACGCGCGGCTCGACGACCGGAGGCCCGCGTGAACGCGCCGCTCGGCACGCGGGCACTGCGCGCGGCCGCGGCGGTCTCGGTGGCCGCCGTGATCGGCTACGGCCTCTGGTACGCGTTCGAAACGATGTCGAGGGAGCCCGTGCGGCGCGTGATCTACACCGGCGACACCGCCAGGCTCGTGCGCGCCGACCTCGACACGTTCGCCGACAGCATCCGCGGGCTTCCGGCGAGCGGCGATTCGCTCGCGGCGATCCGCGATGCGGCGCGGCGCATACCGTGGGTGCGCGAAGCCACCGTACGGCGCCGCTTTCCCGATGCGGTCGAGATCGCCTTCGAGGCCCACCAGCCGCTCGCGCGCTGGTCCGACGATGCGCTCGTGAGCGTGCGCGGCGAGGTCTTCAACGCGGAGCTCGCCGCGAAGCTGCCGCTCTTCCGCGGCGCCGCCACCGCGGCGCCCGCGATGGCGCGCGAGTATCCCGCGATCGCGCAGGCGCTCGCGCCCATCGGCAGGGTCGACGAGCTGCGTCTCTCGCCGCGCGGCGCGTGGGAAGTCGTGCTCGACTCGGGACTCGTGCTCGCCCTCGGGCGCGGCGACATCCATGCGCGGCTCGCGCGCTTCGCCGCGGCGTGGCCGCGCCTTCCCGAGAACGCCCGCAATTCGGTGCGCGCCGACCTTCGCTACGGCACCGGCTTCGCGCTGCGGGGCAAGTCATGATCGCCACTCGCGCGCGCGACAACCGCACCATCCTGGTGGCGCTCGACATCGGCACCTCCAAGATCGTCACGCTCGTGGCCGAGGTCACGGCCGAGGACACGCTCAATCTCATCGGCATGGGCGCGAGCCCGTCGCGGGGACTCAAGAAGGGCGTGGTGGTCAACATCGAGTCGACCGTGAACGCGATCCAGCGCTCGCTCGAGGAAGCCGAGCTCATGGCCGACACCAAGATCAAGGAAGTGATCTGCGGCATCGCCGGCAGCCACATCAAGAGCTTCAACTCGCACGGCATGGTCGCGATCAAGGACAAGGAAGTGCAGCAGTACGACATCGACCGCGTGATCGAGACGGCGCGCGCGGTGAACATCCCGATGGAGCAGCAGGTGCTGCACATCCTCGAGCAGGAATTCATCATCGACGGGCAGGGCGGGGTCCGCCAGCCGCTCGGCATGAGCGGCATGCGGCTGGAAGTGAAGGTGCACATCGTCACCGGCGCCGTCTCCGCCGCGCAGAACATCATGAAGTGCGTGCGCCGCTGCGGGCTGGAAGTCCGCGACCTCATGCTCCAGCCGCTCGCATCGGCCGATGCCGTGCTCCTCGACGACGAGCGCGACCTGGGCGTGTGCCTCGTCGACGTCGGCGGCGGCACGACGGATCTCGCGGTCTTCACCGACGGCGCGATCAAGCACACCAGTGTCATTCCGATCGCCGGCGACCAGATCACCAACGACATCGCCATGGCGCTGCGCACGCCGACCAAGGACGCGGAGGAATTGAAGATCGCCCACGGCGTGGCGCTGCGGCAGCTCGCGAGCGCCAACGACATGATCGAGGTGTCCGGCGTCGGCGACCGCCCGCCGCGCACGCTCACGCACCAGACGCTCGCCGAGGTGATCGAGCCGCGCGTGGAGGAGCTCTATTCGCTCATCCAGCGGGAGCTGCGCTCCGCGGGCCTCGAAGAGCTCCTCTCCTCCGGAATCGTCGTCACCGGCGGCTCCGCGCAGATGAAGGGAATGGTGGAGCTCGGCGAAGAGGTCTTCCACATGCCGGTTCGCGTCGGCGTGCCGCACTACTCGGGCGCGCTGGCGGAAGTCGTTCGCAATCCGCGCTACTCCACCGGCATCGGGCTGCTGCTCGCCGGCATGGACCAGTTGAAGCGCGATCGACAGGCGCGTCTCCAGGGCGCCGGGTTCAAGGAAATGCTGGAGAAGATGAAGGGGTGGTTCAAGGGCAACTTTTAAACGGCAGCAATAGAAAAAAGGAGACGCAACACATGATCGAGCTATTGGAAAGCCAGGCACCGGAAGCGGTCATCAAGGTCGTCGGCGTGGGAGGCTGCGGAGGCAATGCGGTCGATCACATGATCAACAACGGCGTGCAGGGCGTGGAGTTCATCTCGATGAACACCGACGCCCAGGCGCTGAAGAGGAACCTCGCGAAGATCACGCTGCAGCTGGGCGCGGGCGTGACGAAGGGCCTCGGCGCGGGCGCGGATCCCGAGATCGGGCGCCAGGCGGCGGAAGAAGACCGCGAGCGCATCACCGACCTCATCACCGGCGCCGACATGCTCTTCATCACCGCGGGCATGGGCGGCGGCACCGGCACGGGCGCGGCACCGATCGTCGCCGAGATCGCGCGCAATCTCGGGATCCTCACTGTCGCGGTGGTCACGAAGCCCTTCGCATTCGAGGGCAAGCGGCAGAAGGTCGCCGCGGTCGGCATCGACCAGCTCAAGCAGCAGGTCGACTCCCTCATCATCATCCCCAACGATCGCCTCATGCAGGTGCTCGGCGAGGACGTGACCTACGAGGACGCGTTCCGCGCGTCGAACGATGTGCTGAACGGGGCGGTGTCGGGAATCGCGGAGGTGATCACGTGCCCCGGCCTCGTGAACGTCGACTTCGCGGACGTGCGTACCGTGATGAGCGAGAACGGCGTGGCGATGATGGGATCCGCGACCGCCTCGGGACCGGAGCGCGCGCAGATGGCGGCCGAGCAAGCGGTCCATTCGCCGCTGCTCGAGGACATCCATCTCTCGGGCGCGCGCGGCGTGCTCGTGAACATCACCGCGAGCCATACGATGAAGCTGAAGGAAGTGCACGAGGTGATGAACACGATCCGCTCGTTCACCGCCGAGGATGCGACCGTCATCTACGGCAGCGTCATCGACGAGACGATGGGAGACGCGCTGCGCGTGACGATCGTGGCGACCGGGCTCGGCGGCGCGGCGGCGCAGCGCCAGCCGGTCATGCAGGTGGTGCCGCGCACCGGCACCGACGATGCACGCGGGCAGCCGGTGAACTACGACGAGCTCGACCAGCCCACGGCGATCCGCCGCCGGCGCGACGTGACCATCGATGCGATGCGGCAGTCGGGAGTGGACATGCTCGATATTCCCGCCTTCCTGAGGAAGCAGGCGGACTAGCGCTTCCTCACGCTCCAGGCGCGCCGGCGCGTCTCCCGCCGGTGCGCGGGCAGTGCTTGACGGGCCCCTCGTGGGCCCGTTTTCTTTGCGCTTTACGTAAGCGCATGATAGAATTGGCAAAATTTCTCGAAGCCGCATGCGTTGTGAGCGGCAACTCCATGATTCGCCAGCGAACGCTGAAGACGATCGTCCGCGCCACCGGCGTGGGGCTGCATACCGGGCATAAGGTCACCATGGCCTTGCGTCCCGCGCCGGCCGATACCGGCATCGTCTTTTGCCGCACCGATCTTCCCGGCAATCCCGCGGTTCCCGCGCGCGCCTCGCTCGTGTCCAACACGGTGATGGCGACGGTGATCGAGAAGGACGGCGCGCGCGTGTCCACCGTCGAGCACCTGATGGCCGCGTTCGCCGGGCTCGGCATCGACAACGCGTTCGTCGACGTCTCCGCCGAGGAAGTGCCGATCATGGACGGCAGCGCCGGCACCTTCGTCTTCCTCATCCAGTCGGCGGGCATTGAGGAGCAGGCGGCGCCGAAGCGCTACCTGCGCGTGCTGAAGCCGCTCGAGATCGAGCAGGGCGACAAGAGCGTGCGCCTCGAGCCCTTCGACGGCTTCAAGGTCGGCTTCTCCATCGAGTTCAACCACCCGGTCTTCCAGGCCTCGCGCTCCGAGGTCGAGGTCGATTTCGGCGAGGTGTCCTTCGTGCGCGGCGTGTCGCGTGCGCGCACCTTCGGCTTCACGCAGGAAGTCGAGAAGCTGCGCTCGCTCGGGCTCGCCCGCGGCGGCTCGCTCGACAACGCCGTCGTGATCGACGATTTCCGCGTGCTCAACGCGGACGGCCTGCGCATGGACGACGAGTTCGTCATGCACAAGGCGCTGGATGCGATCGGCGACCTCTACATGCTGGGACGCCCGCTCATCGGCGCGTTCTACGGCCGCAAGTCGGGCCACGCGATGAACAATCTCCTCGTGCGCAAGCTCCTCGACGATGCGAGCGCGTGGGAGGAGGTCACCTTCGACGCGGTGGAAGCGCTGCCGCGCGCGTTCGCGAAGCTGCACCTCCAGGCGCAGTAGCTACCGCTTCGAAATCCTCTTCAGAGTCTCCTTCAACGGAGAGTCGCTAAGATTGTCCGCGACCGCGCCCAGCTTCTCGCGCGGCATCGGTCCGCGCACCACGCGGCGCGCCTGCGGCTTCGGGTTCTCGACTTGAACTTCGATGCGTATCGCGGTAATCTCATGCGCCCTCGGATGCTTTCGGGACCGCGAGGCGTCGCGGAATCCCTCGAGGATGCGGGGGGCGAGATGGCGCAACGCCGAGGCGACGGCCGCGCTTCCCGTGCAAATCACAACAGTCGTCCCGTCAATGGCGCATACCCGACTCGCTTCGGCGAGCCTCTCGGGTGCGAGTGTTCGATAGCGCCGCTGCAGGCGCTTGATGGTGGCAAGCCGCGTGGCGAGCGGCCTGAGGTCGGGGTTTTCGTCGAGGAGCCGCGCGACGGATTCCGGTGCCATGGGGAGTGGGTGAGGGGGATCGAGTGAACATTATTCTCGTTTCGGACAGCCTCGCGAAGAGCCGGTCGGTCACGCTCTCGCAGACGCAGGTCCTGCTCATCGCGCTCGGCATCCTCTTCTCCGGCGTGATCCTCGCGATCGGCACCTACATCGTCACGATGAAGTTCGCCGTCGACCTGCGCAATCCCTACCTGCGCACGCTCGTGGGCGAGCTCTACCAGGACGACCAGAAGCGCAACGAGGCCGAGATGCGCGACAACATGAACGCGCTCGCCGTGAAAGTCGGCGAGCTGCAGGCGCGGATCCTGCGCCTGGACGCGTTCGGCGAGCGGCTCGCCAAGGCCGCTGGCATCAAGCGCGAGGAGTTCCGCTTCGACGAGAAGCCCGGCCAGGGCGGTCCCGCGGCCGCCGCCGGGCGCGATCTCTCGGTGACGGAATTCAACCAGATGCTCGCGGAGATCTCGCGCGTGCTCGACGACCGCAGCGACAAGCTCGGCGTCCTCGATTCGCTGCTCATGGACGGGCGCCTCGCCGCGAAGACGATCCCCACGACGATGCCGGTGGAAGCAGGCTATTACTCGTCGAACTACGGCTATCGCATCGATCCGATCAGCGGCCGCTCGAGCTTCCACACGGGCGTGGACATCATCGCCTCGCCGGGCACGCCGGTCATGGCCGCCGCCGGCGGCGTCGTCGCCACCGTCGCCTACGTTTCCGAATACGGGAACATCGTCGAGGTCGACCACGACAACGGCCTCACGTCGCGCTATGCGCACCTCTCGAAGAGCCTCGTGCGCGTCGGCGACGTGGTGATGAAGGGCCAGGTCATCGCGCGCGTCGGCGCCACCGGCCGCACGACCGGGCCCCACCTGCACTTCGAGGTGCGCGAGAAGGGCATCCCGCTGAATCCGAACAAGTTCCTCGCCCTCGGCAAGAAAGACGTCCTGCTCGGCTCGAACCTCAGGCCCGCGTCGAACCCGCGTTAGGCCTTGCGGTGGGGCGGTCCAGCCCCACATTGCCCGTATAATTCATGGTTGCCGGCCCGCGACGGGCCGGTTTTCGCATGTCCGACTCGCGCTAGCTCCCCGTGCTCAACACCGCTCTCAAGGCCATCTTCGGCAGCCGCAACGACCGCCTCCTCAAGCAATATCGCCGCTCCGTCGAGGCCGTGAACGCGCTCGAGCCGGCGATGGAGAAGCTCTCCGACGCCGAGCTCGCCGCGAAGACACCCGAGCTCAGGCGGAAGGTCGCGAACGGCGCGCGCCTCGAGGACGTGCTGCCCGAGGCGTTCGCGGTCGTGCGCGAGGCCTCGAAGCGCGTTCTCGGCATGCGCCATTTCGACGTGCAGCTCATCGGCGGCATCGCGCTGCACCAGGGAAAGATCTCCGAGATGAAGACGGGCGAGGGCAAGACGCTCGTCGCGACCCTTCCCTCGTACCTCAACGCGCTCGAGGGCAAGGGCGTGCATGTCGTCACGGTGAACGACTACCTCGCGCGCCGCGACGCCGAGTGGATGGGACGCATCTACAAGTTCCTCGGCATGACGGTCGGCGTGGTCGTGCCGCAGATGGATTCGCTGGAGAAGCAGGAGTCCTACCGCGCCGACATCACCTACGGCACCAACAACGAATTCGGCTTCGACTACCTGCGCGACAACATGGCGACGCAAGTGCCCGAGCGCTTCCAGCGCGGGCTGCATTACGCGATCGTCGACGAGGTGGACTCGATCCTGATCGACGAGGCGCGGACGCCGCTCATCATTTCCGGCCAGGCGGAGGATTCGACCGAGCTCTACCGGCGCATCAACGTCCTGGTCCCGAAGCTCGTCGCGCAGAAGGATGAGAAGGGCGAGGGCGATTACTGGGTCGACCTCAAGATGCACAACGTGACGCTCTCGGAGCAGGGCCACGAGCACGGCGAGCAGCTGATGGCACAAGCGGGGCTGCTCGCGCCGGGCGCGAGCCTCTACGACCCGTCGAACATCGTGCTCATGCACCACCTCTATGCGGGACTGCGCGCGCACTCGCTCTACCACCGCGACCAGCACTACGTGGTGCAGAACGACGAGGTCATCATCGTCGACGAATTCACCGGCCGCATGATGCAGGGGCGCCGCTGGTCGGACGGGCTGCACCAGGCGGTGGAGGCGAAGGAAGGCGTCACCATCAAGAACGAGAGCCAGACGCTCGCCTCGATCACGTTCCAGAACTACTTCCGCATCTACAAGAAGCTCGCCGGCATGACGGGCACGGCGGACACGGAGGCGTTCGAGTTCTCGACCATCTACAACCTCGAGACGGTGATCATCCCGACGCATCGCCCGATGGTCCGCAAGGACCTGAACGACCAGGTGTTCGTCACGGCGAAGGAAAAGTACCAGGCGATCATCAACGACGTGAAGGAGCGCACCGCCAAGGGCCAGCCGATCCTGGTGGGCACGACCTCGGTCGAGAACTCCGAGCTGCTCTCCGGCATGCTCCAGCGCGAGAAGATCGAGCACAACGTGCTCAACGCGAAGCAGCACGCGCGCGAGGCCGAGATCGTGGCGCAGGCGGGACGCCCGCGCCAGGTGACGATCGCGACCAACATGGCGGGCCGCGGCACCGACATCGTGCTCGGCGGCAATCCCGATCCGGAGATCCAGAAGGTGAAGGCCGACGAGGCGCTCACCGATTCGGAGAAGGAGCGGCGCATCGCGGACATCAAGGAGGCGTGGCAGAGGCTGCACAACGACGTCGTCGCCTCGGGGGGGCTGCACATCATCGGCTCCGAGCGCCACGAGTCGCGCCGCATCGACAACCAGCTGCGCGGCCGCTCCGGCCGCCAGGGCGACCCGGGGAGCTCGCGCTTCTTCCTCTCCTTCGAGGATCCGCTCCTCAAGATCTTCGCCGGCGAGCGGCTGCAGGCGATCATGCGCTCGCTCAAGATCCCCGAAGGCGAGGCGATCGAGGCGCGCATGGTGACGCGCTCGATCGAGAACGCGCAGCGGAAAGTGGAAGCGCGCAACTTCGACATCCGCAAGCAGCTGCTCGAATACGACGACGTCGCCAACGACCAGCGCAAGGTCATCTACCAGCAGAGGAACGAGCTGCTCGAATCCGAGGACATCCAGGACACGATCCGCTCGATGCGCGGCGACGTGCTGCTCGCGGCCGTGCAGGAATTCGTCCCGCCGGGATCGGTCGAGGAGCAATGGGACCTGGCCTCGCTCGAGAAGAAGCTCGAGAGCGAGCTCTTCGTCAAGGCGCCGGTGGCGGACTGGGCGAAGAGCGACGAGGCGCTGGACGACGGGAAGATCGCGCGCCGCCTGATCGACCAGGCCGAGAACGAATACCAGGCGAAGTTCTCCCCGATCGAGGACCCGTCGGCGGTGCGCAATTACGAGCGCGCCGTGATGCTGCAGTCGATCGACGTGCACTGGCGCGAGCACCTCGCCGCGCTCGACTACCTGCGCCAGGGCATCCACCTGCGCGGCTACGCGCAGAAGCAGCCGAAGCAGGAATACAAGCGCGAGGCGTTCGAGCTGTTCGCGGCGATGCTCGACTCGATCAAGCGCGAGGTGACGCGCCACCTCATGGCGGTGCAGGTGCGCTCGCGCGAGCAGGTCGAGGAAGCCGAGCGCAAGGCGGAGGAGGCGCTGCACGCGTTGAAGAACGTGCAGTACCAGCACGCCGATTACGGCTCGTCCACCGGGCCCGAGGCGGCGGAAGCCGAGCCCGAAGGCGCGGTCGCCGTGGCGACGAGCCCGCCGCCGCAACCTGCGCAGCAGCCGTTCATCCGCTCCACGCAGAAGGTCGGCCGCAACGATCCCTGCCCCTGCGGCTCCGGGAAGAAATTCAAGCAGTGCCACGGCCGCCTCGCCTGAAGCGTTCCGCGGCCGCGGCGGGCGTGGTCATTCGCCGCGCCGAGCCGGAGGATCACGCCGGCATCGCGCACACCATGGCCGACGAGAGCGCATACACGGGTACGCTGCAGACGCCGTTTCCCTCGCGCGACACCTGGCGCAAGCGCGTCGCCGACATGCCGGAGGGCGATTACCTGCTCGTCGCCTGCGCGGGCGATCGCATCGTCGGCCACGCCGGCCTGCATCGCAGCGGCAGGTCGCCGCGGCGTTCGCACGCCATGATGGTCGGCATGGCGCTCGAGTCCGCATGGCAGGGCAAGGGCGTGGGAACCGCGCTCCTGGCCGCGCTCGTCGACCTCGCCGACAACTGGCTCAACGTGACGCGGCTCGAGCTCACCGTCTTCGTCGACAACGAGCCCGCGATCGCGCTGTATCGCAAGTTCGGCTTCGAAGTGGAAGGGACGCACAAGGCATATGCCTTGCGCAATGGACGCTACACCGACGTGTACGCCATGGCGCGCATCGTGCCCAAGCCACTGAAGTAGAATTGCGGCCGGACAAGTAGATGGCCGTCAACCTCGAGCCGCCGCGCCCGGAGAACCTCCTCACCATCGCGGGTGTGCGCCTCGGCATTGCGCGCGCCGGCATCCGCAAGCCCAACCGCAAGGACCTGCTGCTCGTCGCGATCGACGAGGCGAGCCGCGTGGCGGGCGTCTTCACGCGCAACCGCTTCGCCGCGGCGCCGGTGGCCGTCTGCCGCGAGCGCCTCGACGACGACCAGTCGATCCGCGCGATCGTCGTCAATACGGGTGTGGCGAACGCGGGCACCGGCGCCGAGGGGCTCGCCAATGCGCGCGCCACGTGCGCGGAGGCGGCGAAAGCGCTCGGCGTCGACGCCGAGCAGGTGCTGCCGCTGTCGACCGGCGTCATCATGGAGCACCTTCCCGTCGACCGGATCGTGGCGGCGCTGCCGCAATGCGTGGACGATCTCGCCGCGACCAACTGGGCCTCCGCGGCGGAGGCGATCATGACGACGGACACGATCCCGAAGGCCGTCTCGCGCCAGGTCGTGATCGACGGGCGCACGATCACGGTGACCGGCATCTCCAAGGGCGCCGGCATGATCCAGCCGAACATGGCGACGATGCTGGGAATCGTCGCGACCGACGCGGCCATCGGGCAGGATGCGCTCGAATACCTCGTCAAGATCGCGGCGGGACGCTCGTTCAACGCGATCACGATCGACGGCGACACGTCCACCAACGACGCTTTCCTGCTCGTCGCCACCGGGCGCGCCGGCAATCCCGAGATCGTCGGCGAGGGCACGTCCGAATTCAGCCGGCTGTGCGAATGCGTGTGCGAGGTCGCGGAAGTGCTCGCGCAGGCGATCGTGCGCGACGGCGAGGGCGCGACGAAATTCATCACCATCACGGTGGACCAGGGCGGATCGCGCGACGAATGCGTGCGCGTCGGCAAGGCGATCGCCCACTCGCCGCTCGTGAAGACGGCGTTCTTCGCCTCCGACCCGAACCTCGGGCGCATCCTCGCCGCCATCGGCAACGCCGGCGTCGCCGACCTCGAGCCCACGCATATCGGGCTCGACATCGGCGAGGTGCGCGTGGTGGAGAACGGCGCGCGCGCCGCCTCGTACACCGAGGAGCAGGGAAAGAATGCGATGAAGCCGAAGGAGATCACGCTGCGCGTGACGCTCGACCGCGGCGTCGAGACCGCGACCATCTGGACGTGCGACTTCTCCTACGACTACGTGAAGATCAACGCCGACTACCGGAGCTGACGATGAGAAAACCGGGGACGGACCCCAAACCAGGCAACGGCGAAAACCGGGGTCCGTCCCCCGGCACCACCCCGCACCTCGAGCAGTACTACTCGAGACGCGCTTCCGAATACGAGCAGGTCTACGAGAAGCCCGAGCGCCAGCACGAGCTCGAATGGCTGCGCCAGCGCGCGCCGATGCTCTTCCGCGGCAAGACCGTGCTCGAGGTCGCCTGCGGCACGGGCTACTGGACGCAGTACATCGCGCGCACTGCGAAGCGCGTCTACGCCTGCGACATCAACGAGTCCGTCCTCGAGATCGCGCGCGAGAAGCGCATCGCGCCGGGTCGCGCGGAGTTCTTCAGGGCGGACGCGGTCGCGCTCGATGCGGTGCCCTCGGGCTGCAATGCCGCGTTCGCCGGCTTCTGGTGGTCGCACGTGAAGAAGAGCGACCTCGAGCGCTTCGTCGCCAACCTCGCCAGGCGCATCGAGCCCGGATCGGTCGTCGGCATCCTCGACAACAAGTACGTCGAGGGGAGCTCCACCGCAGTCTCGCGCCGCGACGCCGAGGGCAACACCTACCAGATGCGCCGGCTCGCGAACGGCGACCAGTACGAGGTGCTCAAGAATTTCCCCACCGCGCCGGAGCTCACCGAGGCCGTGCGCCCGGTCGCGCGCGACGCGCGCCTCGAGGAGCTGCAGTACTACTGGCTGCTCGTGTTCACGTTGTGATGCGTGGTCGAGGGACGAGCCGGTGAGAGACATCGACTGGAAGAGCCTGCTCGATCGCCTCGACGGCATCGTCGGGCGGATCGAGCGCCTCGTGCCCGCGGGCGCGGCCGCGCCGGACTGGAAGGCGACCGCCTTCCGCTGGCGGCGCGCGGCGCG
>JACXTT010010559.1_pt1 | contig 12426 bp, 10 predicted proteins | sample 9270951 | NCBI WGS metagenome assembly JACXTT01 (sample SAMN15532306, study PRJNA645909) | rock metagenome | isolation source: weathered quartz diorite | place: Puerto Rico | collected 2017-06-21 | reverse complement strand
GGCCAAGGAGCTGGGCATCAGCGAGACGGACGTGATCCAGAAGGTCATGCTGAAAGAAACCGTGGACGGTGAGTTCACCACCTTGCGGGACGTCGCTGACGTTGCGCTCATGTTCGCCAGCTTCAATTCCAACGCGCTCACAGGCCAGTCGCTCGTTGTCAGCCACGGTTGGTTCATGCAATAAGCGAATGGGGGGCAAGCAATGCCCTGTCTACTCGATGACAGGGTAATGCTAGAATGTTTCACCCAACAAAACCTGAGCTTCCATGCCCGACCAACCTGTGGACACACCGAATGACAAGCGCCAATTAGCCGCCATTGTTGCCGCAGACGTTGTCGGCTACAGCAAGATGATGGAAGCCGATGAGCGTGAGGCGCTCAAACGCGTGCGTGATTTCCGCAGTGGCCTGATGCAGCCGAAAGTCGCCGAACACCACGGCCGCATTTTTAAGACCATGGGCGACGGCTTTCTGGTCGAATTTTCAAGTGTGGTCGATGCCGTGCACTGTGCGGTCGATATCCAGCGTGCGTTGGCTGCACGTAATCTCGACCTACCTGATTCGCAACGGCTAATTCTCCGTGTTGGCATTAATCTTGGCGACGTCTTCCACGAAGGCGATGACGTTTTCGGCGATGGCGTGAATCTCGCTGCCCGTTTGGAAGCGCTGGCTCCGCCTGGCGGGATCTGCGTCAGCCGCAGTGTGCGGGAACAGATTCGTGAAAAGCTCAATTTCGAATTCGTCGACCTTGGTGAGCATCAGGTCAAGAACATTAGCCGGCCAATCCAGGTTTTTTCAATCAACATTGATGGGCAACCAACCAAGGCTGCCGTAGCACCGCGCAAACAAGCTGCCGGGCGTCGGCCAAGGAAGATGATGATTGCCGCGGGCCTTGCCATACTCCTGTCGCTTGCTGGGTTTGCGACTTTTTACAGTATGTCCGCGATCCAACGTCCGGTGGCTTGGTCGACAGAAGACCGGCGAATGAGCTTCGCTGTGCTCCCTTTCACGACAGCCGACATCTCCCCGAAACTGAAAGAAATTAACGACAACTTGCTCGAGGATCTGCCGCAAATCCTGGCCGAAAACGCGTCCGTTGGCTGGGTTCTGCCAAAGGCACAAATCCTGGGCACAGACCTATCTGGCTCGCCGCAACAAATTGGCAAGCGCCTGAACGTAGCCTTTGTGATTCAAGGTAAGACCACGCAAGAGGGCGATAATTGCATCACGCAAGTCAGCCTCATTGAAGTTTCCTCTGGAAAGATCCTTGGCACGGAAAAGCTCCAGCGCCCTCTGCAAATTTCCCGCACTACAGCCGAGGATTACGCAGCCAATGTTACGCGGTCGCTCGTCGCCACCGCACTCAAAGCCGAAGCGCAGCACCTGGTTGTCGTTCCCGAAGGCCAATGGGATGCCCGCGATTGGCTCATTTCTAAATGGGCAAGGGGAGAAAACTCGAGCAAGGAATTCTACAAAGACAGTCTGCGCAGGGCGAACAAAGCACTTGCTTTGGCTCCCAGCGTTCCGCTCGTGCTGGCGGAAGCCGGGGCGGCCCATGCATTCATGCTCGCAATGGGATTTAGCGATGATCCGACGGTGGAGCGGCGCGAAGCTCAAGAACTGCTGCGCAAGGCACTCAATGCCGACTCCACAAATGCCAAAGCTTGGATGGGAATGTCCTTTCTCTACGATACGGAAAACGACTGGGAGAACGCGGCGATGGCGGATGAGAAAGTACTGGCTCAGTGGCCGCACAATGCATCTCTCTGGCAGAACCTGGCGGGCGACTATGCCAACTTGGGACGGGAAAAGGAAGCGATCGCCCTCACCAATCGCAAACGTTCCGAGACGTTCAACTTCTACGATTACAACAACTTGGGCTTTGCCTACTTCGTCCTTGGCGATCTCCCTGCGGCGGAAAGCAACTTCCGCAAAGCGCGTGGCTTCTATCTTCAAGACGACCTGAAGAACAATCAGAACGCGGCCCAGGTCGAAATTTACCTGGCGAGTACGCTCGCGCGCATGGGGCGCATCGACGATGCAAAAGCCACCTTGCAACGGGTGGCGACGCTTCCAGACTATGTATCAGTCCAGACTGTCAAGAAAAGCCTGGGTAAGCGGCTCCCACCTGGAACAGACGCCTTGCTCGACGGACTGCGCAAAGCCGGTTTGCCCAATTGATCCCAGCGCAACCAACTCAGCCCTAAATGGTCGCCGGCCGTGAAGTCTTCCCGATGTCTCGGCAATAAGGCTTATGCATTCGCGCTTTTATACGGCATTTATGGCAAACGGGCATCTTTTTAGAAAGTCTTTACGCCGCGCTTGATACTCTTTTCTCCATACAAATGACTCAATTTGGAGACTCGATGATCATCGCGATGACGGATTTGGCAGGCAGAAGCGAAGCACTGCTGAATCAACTGACCCAACTGAGGGTTAGTGCCGGACGCAAGGTTTTGGTGCTCGACGCCGATGAAAAGAGCCCAACGCCCGGAAGTGCTGCGGCGCTGCCGAACGTCATGTCAAGTGCATTCGCCAAGCAGTCGCTGAACATAAAACTGGAACAGCAACTGGCGCGCTACAACGATATTGTTATCAATGCAGGGCTTCATGACAGCCTGAACGACCGTACCGCCCTTATCGCAGCGCAGTGTGTGCTGGTTCTCGTGCGCCCGGAGCAAGCCAATGTGTCAACCCACTATGGATTGATTGCACGCCTGAATGCGGCGCGCATGTTCAATCCAGGCCTGCGAGTGCTGTTTGCCGCCGTTTGCGACAAAGGCGACCCGTCGCCAGCGCGGATAGACGCGATCCGCCGCTACACCAGCCAGGTCATGGCCGCTGCGCTGGCATCGACTTTGATCCATCTTCCTACCGAGGTCGCGGAAGCAGCAGCTTTGTACAACGAAGTGTTTGCCCATTGACGTTGCGCTTGACACCAAAAAAATCCATTAAACCACCAAAAGAAAGACTGCATCATGAAGAAACTGATCCTTGCCATCGCAGTGATGGCGACACTTGTCAGCGGCCACGCCCTAGCCGAAGACAAGCCGTCCTACAATGCAAGCAGCTTCAATGTCGCGCTGGCATCGGACTACCGTTATCGCGGCATTTCGCAAACGCGCCTGCAACCGGCTCTGCAAGGCGGCTACGATTTCAGCAATACCGCGACCGGCCTGTATGTTGGCACCTGGCTGTCGACCATCACCTGGGCCAAGGACGCTGGCGGCGGTGGTCATGTCGAGTGGGATATTTACGGTGGCATTAAGGGCGAACTGGCCAAGGATGTCAGCTACGACGTCGGTCTGCTGACCTACGTCTATCAATCCAATAACCTGGAGCATGTCGCAGGTTTCGTCAATGCCAACACGAGCGAGGTATATGGCCAGGTCGGCTATGGCCCGGCCTATGTTAAGTATTCGCATGCGTTTTCCAATCTGTTCGGCTTCGTCGACAGCAAGGGCAGCGGCTACTTCGATATCGGCGCCAATATCGAGGCCGGCAACGGCCTGGTGGTGAATCTGCATGCTGGCCACCAGGACGTGAAGCACAATTCCGCCGCTAGCTACACCGACTGGAAAGTCGGCTTGACCAAAGACTTCGGCATCGTCAGCGCTGCACTGGCAGTGATCGGAACCAATGCGAACGAAAGCGCCTACACGTCACCGGCCAATGGAAAGTACCTGGGTAAGACTGCGCTAGTGGCAATGGTCAGCAAGACCTTCTGAGTCAATAGCGCGTCAAGCAAGGCGGGGTTGGCAGGCATGCCGGCCCCGTTTTTTTTGTTCCACGACCCGGTCTAGGGAGGTTCCGCATCGTAGTGCTGGAGAACTATTTGCAGCATTTTTATACCGTGTTTACACCATGGCCCCAAGTCTTTATAAATTCTTTAGCTGTTCGCCGATATGCTTTTACCCATCACAAGCAACCACTTTGAGGGTGAAAAATGGACATCGTATTCATCGGAGCGATCGCGCTCTTCTTCGCAATGACCTGCGCCTTTGCGTCTGGCTGCGACAAGCTGGGGAGCCAGCCATGACACTCTTTTACACGATCGGCGCTATCGTCGCCGGCGGACTCATGATTTATCTGGTCGTCGCTTTGTTGAAGGCGGAGGAACTGTAATGACTATGCAATCGTTTGTCTTGCTAGCAGTCTATCTCGTCATCCTGCTGGCGCTCGCTTATCCAATGGGCAAAATCCTGGTCAAGGTTGGCGATGGCAGCCCCGTGCCGGGGTTGGGCTGGCTGCGCAAGCTTGAAATCGGTCTATACCGTCTGGCCGGTACCTCGGCTGACGAAGGGATGAGCTGGAAGTCCTATGCGATCGCCCTCTTGAGCTTCAATGCGCTGGGCGTGTTGTTCGTGTACGGCATGCAGCGCTTGCAAGCCTCGCTGCCGCTCAATCCGCAAGCCATGGCCAATGTCAGCGCCGATTCGTCCTTCAACACCGCGATCAGCTTTGTCAGCAACACCAACTGGCAGGGCTATAGCGGCGAGCAGAGCATGAGCTACCTGACCCAGATGGTGGCGCTGACCGGCCAGAACTTCCTGTCTGCCGCCACCGGCATGGCGGTGGCATTCGCGCTCATCCGTGGCTTTTCCTCGCGTTCGGCCAAGTCGATTGGTAATTTCTGGGTCGACATCACGCGTTCCACCGTGTATGTGCTGCTGCCGATCTCCTTCCTCTATGCTGTGTTCCTGATGGGCCAGGGTGTGATCCAGAACTTCTCGGCCTACAAGGAAGTACAGTTGATTGACCAGGTCAGTTACTCAGTGCCGAAAAATGGTCCGGACGGCCTGCCGCTCAAGGACAACAAGGGCCAGCCCGTCACCGAGACTCTGCTTGCCAAGACCCAGACACTGGCGATGGGTCCGGTTGCCTCACAAGAGGCAATCAAGATGTTGGGCACCAATGGTGGCGGCTTCTTCAACGCCAATTCGGCCCATCCCTATGAAAACCCGACTGCGCTCTCCAATTTCGTCCAGATGCTGTCGATCTTCCTGATCCCGGCCGGCCTGTGCTTTGCCTTTGGCGGCATGGTCGGCGACATGCGCCAGGGTTGGGCAGTGCTGGGTGCGATGAGCTTGATTTTTGTCGTTTGCACGGTCGCCATCATGGGCGCCGAGCAGCAAGCCCATCCAGGCCTGCAAGCGATGGGGGTCGACCAGTCGATGAGTGCCTTGCAACCGGGCGGATATATGGAGGGCAAGGAAGCGCGCTTCGGCATCAGTGCCTCGACCCTGTTCGCGGCCGTCACCACCGCTGCCTCATGCGGTGCCGTCAATGGCATGCATGATTCGTTCACGCCGCTCGGGGGTATGGTGCCGATGTTGCTGATCCAATTGGGCGAAGTGGTATTCGGCGGTGTCGGTTCCGGCCTCTACGGCATGCTGATCTTCGCCATCATGGCGGTCTTTATCGCCGGCCTGATGATCGGCCGCACACCTGAGTATCTGGGCAAAAAGATCCAGGCCTATGAAATGAAAATGACTTCGCTGGCCATCCTCGTGACCCCGACCCTGGTGCTGGCAGGTACGGCGGTCGCCGTGATGATGGATGCGGGTACGGTCGGCATGGCCAACCCGGGCGCCCACGGCTTTTCCGAAGTGCTGTACGCCTTCAGCTCTGCCGCCAACAACAATGGTAGTGCCTTCGCCGGGCTGTCCGCCAACACGCCGTTCTACAACACGCTGCTAGCGATCGCGATGTGGTTTGGCCGCTTCGCCGTGATCGTACCGATCCTGGCCGTGGCCGGTTCGTTGGCCGCCAAGAAGCGCCTCGAAGTCAATGCCGGCACGATGCCGACCCACGGACCGATCTTCATCGGCCTTCTGATCGGCGTCGTCGTGCTGGTCGGTGTGCTCAACTACGTTCCGGCACTGGCGCTGGGTCCCGTCATCGAGCATCTGCAACTGTACAAATAAAGAGAGACCATCATGTCGCAAGCATCATTCGTTCCGCAGACGACGAGCTCACGCAAGGGCTTGACGCTGTTCGATTCCTCGCTCATCGGACCGGCCATTTTTGACGCGTTCAGAAAGCTCAGTCCACGCGTCCAGTTACGCAGCCCGGTCATGTTCGTCGTCTACAGCGGCAGTATTATCACGACCCTGCTGTTTTTCCAGGCCCTGTTCGGCAAAGGAGAGGCACCCGCCGGGTTCATCCTGGCCACCAGCATCTGGCTGTGGTTCACCGTCCTGTTTGCCAACTTCGCCGAGGCGCTGGCCGAAGGGCGAAGCAAGGCGCAGGCGGCTTCGCTGCGCGGACTCAAGCAAGCCGTGATCGGCAAGCAGCTGCGCACGCCCAAGCACGGCACGCCCTGGCTGCCGGTGTCGGGCCCTGACCTGCGCAAGGGAAATTTCATCCTGGTCGAAGCTGGCGACGTGATTCCGATCGACGGCGAGGTGATCGAAGGCGTGGCCTCGGTCGACGAAAGCGCCATCACGGGCGAATCGGCGCCGGTGATCCGCGAGTCGGGTGGCGACTTTTCCGCCGTCACCGGTGGCACCCGCGTGCTGTCGGACTGGCTAATCGTCAAGGTCACCGTCAACCCGGGCGAGACCTTCCTCGACCGTATGATCTCCATGGTGGAAAACGCCAAGCGCCAAAAGACGCCGAACGAGATCGCGCTGACCATCTTGCTGGTGGCCTTGACCATCGTGTTCCTGGTCGTGACCGTGACCTTGCTGCCATTCTCGCTGTACTCGGTCGACGCGGCCAAGGCAGCCGGTAGTGCCAGTTCGCCGATCTCGATCACCGTGTTGATTGCCTTGCTGGTATGCCTGATCCCGACCACCATTGGCGGCTTGTTGTCAGCCATCGGCGTTGCCGGTATGAGCCGCATGATGCAGGCCAATGTCATCGCCACCTCTGGCCGTGCAGTCGAAGCAGCCGGCGACGTCGATGTACTCCTGCTCGACAAGACCGGCACCATCACTCTGGGCAACCGCCAGGCGTCCGCCTTCCTGCCGGCGCCAGGCGTGACAGAACAGCAACTGGCCGATGTGGCCCAGTTGGCCTCGATGGCTGACGAAACACCAGAAGGGCGTTCCATCATGGTACTGGCCAAGCAGCGTTTCAATCTGCGTGGCCGCGACATGGAAAACCTGCACGCGGTGTTCCTGCCGTTCTCCGCCAATACGCGCATGAGCGGCGTCGACATCGGCGAACGTCAAGTGCGCAAAGGTGCGGCTGAAACGGTGCGCAAGCATGTGGAAGCGCTGGGCCAGCCATTCCCGGCCGAGGTGGCGCGTGCGGTTGATGACGTGTCGCGCCGCGGCAGCACGCCGCTGGTGGTTGCCGACGGCAACCGCGTGATGGGTGTCGTCGAACTGAAGGACATCGTCAAGGGCGGTATCAAGGAGCGCTTTGCCGAGCTGCGCCGAATGGGCATTAAGACTGTCATGATCACCGGCGACAACAAGCTGACGGCAGCGGCCATCGCCGCTGAAGCGGGCGTTGACGACTTCCTGGCCGAAGCGACGCCAGAAGACAAGCTCAAGCTGATCCGCAGCTACCAGGGCGACGGGCGGCTGGTTGCCATGACCGGCGACGGCACCAATGACGCACCGGCGCTGGCGCAGGCCGACGTAGCGGTTGCCATGAATTCCGGCACCCAGGCCGCCAAAGAAGCGGGCAATATGGTCGATCTCGACTCGAACCCGACCAAGCTGCTGGAAATCGTCGAAATCGGCAAGCAAATGTTGATGACGCGCGGTTCCCTGACCACGTTCTCAATCGCCAATGACGTCGCCAAATATTTCGCCATCATTCCGGCTGCTTTCGTCGCGACCTACCCGCAGCTGAAGGCGCTCGACATCATGCACCTGGCCAGCCCGGCCTCGGCCATCATGTCGGCCGTGATCTTCAACGCGCTCATCATCGTGTTCCTGATTCCGCTGGCCTTAAAGGGCGTGCCTTACCGCGCCATCGGCGCAGCAGCCCTGTTGCGCCGCAATATCTGGATCTATGGTGTCGGCGGCTTGATCCTGCCTTTCATCGGCATCAAGCTGATCGACCTCGTGCTGGCCGCCTTTGGCCTCGTGTAAAGGAAATACTATGTCATCCATTCTTCGTCCCGCGCTGGTTTTGTTCGGCGCCTTGACTATCCTCACCGGTGCCGTGTACCCACTGGCCGTCACCGGCGTCGGCCAAGCCCTGTTCCCAGTCCAGACGACAGGCAGCATCGTCGAACGCGAGGGCGTCGCTGTCGGTTCCAGCCTGATCGGCCAGTCCTTCACGTCGCCACGGTACTTCTGGGGGCGTCCTTCGGCCACCGCGCCAATGGCCAATAATGGCGTCGGTTCGAGCGGAGCCAACCTGGGCCCGCTCAATCCGGCCCTGCTAGAAGCCGTCAAGGGCCGTATCGAAGCCTTGAAGGCCGCCGATCCGGCCAACACGGCGCCTATTCCGGTGGACCTGGTGACGGCGTCGGGCAGTGGACTCGATCCGCATTTGTCCGTCGCCGGCATCCAGTACCAGGCGGGCCGTGTAGCCGCCCAGCGCAAGCTGCCAGTTGAACGCGTTAAGGCGCTGATCGACGCCCACACCGAGCAGCAGCTATTTGGATTTTTCGGTGAGCCGCGGGTCAATGTGCTGGCGCTCAATCTGGCGCTCGACGCTGAAAAAGTGCAAACTCCTTAATATGTTGATATCACTCTCTTCCCATGTACGCTTCCGATAGCCAACGGCCCGACCCCGACGCCCTGCTGGCGCATGTGCAGGAACAGGAGCGCAGGGCAACACGGGGCAAACTGCGCATCTATTTCGGTGCGTCGGCCGGGGTTGGCAAAACCTATGCGATGTTGGCCGCCGCCCGCACCTTAACGGCGGCTGGGCAGCAGGTACTGGTGGGGGTGATCGAGACCCATGGCCGCCGCGAAACTGCGGCCATGCTCGAGGGACTCAACGTGCTGCCCCTCAAGAACATCGACTACCGTGGCAAGACCATCAACGAATTCAATATCGACGCCGCACTGGAGCGGCGCCCCCAAATCATTTTGATGGACGAGCTGGCCCACTCAAACGCGCCTGGCTCGCGCCACCCCAAGCGCTGGCAAGACGTCGAGGAATTGCTTGACGCAGGCATCGATGTGCTGACCACCGTCAATGTGCAGCATTTGGAGAGCCTGAACGATGTGGTTGGTGGCATCACCGGCATCCGTGTGGCCGAAACGGTGCCAGACACGGTGTTCGACGAGGCGGACGAGGTAGTGCTGGTCGACCTGCCGGCCGATGAATTGCTGGCACGGCTGAAGGCGGGCAAGGTTTACCAGGAACAGCAGGCCGAGCGGGCATCCAAGAATTTCTTCCGCAAGGGCAACCTGATCGCCCTGCGCGAGTTGGCCCTGCGCCGCACCGCCGACCGGGTCGAGGATGACGTGAGGGCCTACCGCGTTGAAAAGTCCATTGGCGCCATCTGGAAGACCGGTGCTGCCGTGCTGGCCTGCATCGGACCGCGTGCCGGCGCCGAACAGATCGTGCGTAGCGCCGCACGGTTGGCCGGGCAGCTGGGAGCGGAATGGCATGCGGTCTATGTCGAAACGCCGGCGCTACGCCATCTGCCGACAACTCAGCGCGAGCAGATCCTCAAAACCCTGAAACTGGCCGAAGACTTGGATGCCACCACGGCCGTCCTGACTGGCAGCGATATCGCGCAGACAGTGGTCGACTATGCGCGCGGCCACAATCTGTCGAAAATCGTCGTGGGGCGTCCCCATTCACGCTTCCCTTGGCGCCCCGGTCACCTGGGCCGCTTGGCGGCAATGTCGCAGGATATCGACCTGATCGAAGTGGCCGCGGCTGCGAGCGACGGCGCCATCAAACCAGTCCGCGAGCAACATGGCGAAACCAGCGGTGGCAGCAGCAAGCGCCGCATTTTCTCCTATGGCGCGGCGGCTGCCGCCAGCCTGATCACGGCCCTGGTAACTACGCCTCTGCTGGCCTACCTCGACCTGGCCAATATCGCGATGCTGTTCCTGCTTGTGGTGGTGCTGGTTGCGGTGCGTTTCGGCCGCGGCCCGTCGGTGCTTGCCACTTGCGTCAGCGTGGCCTGCTTTGACTTCTTCTTCGTGCCGCCGCGCTTCACGTTTGCCGTCTCCGACTTCCAGTACGTGGTCACCTTTGGCGTCATGCTGGCTGTCGGCCTGATTACCGGCCACCTGACGTCCGACCTGCGCTTCCAGGCGCGGGTAGCCTCGCACCGCGAACGGCGCTGGCGCGCGCTGTACGAGTTCGCGCGCGAACTGTCGGGGGCCCTGATGACTGAGCAGATTTTCGAGACGACGCGCCAGTTCATCCAGCAGGCATTTGGTGCACATGCGACGCTACTAGTGCCGGACGAGCATGGCCGCCTGCAGCCGCCGCCGACGACGCTGGACAGTGAGGCGCAGCAGTTCGAACTTGGCATTGCACAGTGGGCGTTCGACCATGCCGAGAGCGCCGGTCTCGGCACCGACACGCTACCGGCCAGTGCGCTGTTCTACCTACCGTTGTTGGCGCCGATGCGCACGCGCGGCGTTCTGGCGATCGCACCGAACCAAAGGCGTTGGATGCTGATTCCGGAACAGCGGCAGCAACTCGACACCTTTGCGGCCCTGGCTGCCATCGCCCTTGAACGCGTTCACTACATCGAGGTCGCGCAGAATGCCCTGGTCAGCATGGAGTCCGAGCGGCTGCGCAACTCCTTGTTGGCGGCACTGTCGCACGACTTGCGTACGCCACTCACTTCATTGGTCGGAATTTCCGAATCGCTGGCCCGGTCCAAGCCCGCGCTGGCGCCGACGCAATTGGAGATGGCCACCTCCTTGCATGACGAATCGCTGCGCATGAGCGCATTGGTCGCCAATCTGCTGGACATGGCCCGCATCCAGAGTGGCGAGATCAAACTGGATCTGCAGTGGCATGCCCTGGAAGAGGTGGTCGGTTCGGCTTTGCGGGCCAGCCATTTGCAGCTGAAGGACCATGTGATCCATACTGAACTGCCTGCCGGGTTGCCGCTGGTGCGTTTCGATGCTGTACTGATCGAGCGCGTCCTGTCCAACTTGGTGGAGAACGCCGCCAAATATACGCCGGCAGGATCGCGTATCGGCATCACAGCGTTCCCGCGTGGCGCGTTGATGGATGTGCTGGTGTACGATAATGGTCCAGGCTTGCCGCATGGACGTGAACAAGCTGTGTTCGAAAAATTCACACGAGGCGAGCGAGAATCGGCCAAACCTGGAGTCGGACTCGGGCTGGCGATCTGCCGCGCCATCGTCGAAGCGCACGGCGGAAGCATCGAATCCGGCAATTCACCGGAAGGCGGCGCCGGGATCGTGTTTTCCCTACCCCTGGGGACACCGCCATCGGTAGCCGAAGCGGATGTGGAATTGGGAGAGTTGGATGAGTGAAGTGGCACCGTTTGCCTTGCTGGTTGAGGACGAACCTCAGATCCGCCGCTTCGTGCGCAATGCGCTGGAGGAGGCCGGCTGGCAGATACACGAGTCGGCAACCATTCAACGAGGTCTGATCGATGCCGCCACCCGCACGCCTGACCTGATTATCCTCGACCTTGGATTGCCTGATGGCGACGGTGTAGACTACATCGTCGACATTCGGAAGTGGTCGAATGTGCCGATTATTGTCTTGTCGGCGCGCGTGAGTGAAGCGGAAAAGGTGAAGGCACTTGACGCCGGCGCCGACGACTATCTGACCAAACCGTTTGGCGTGGAGGAGCTGTTAGCCCGTGTGCGCGCCACCTTGCGCCGCCATCAGCAACCATTGGGTGAACGATCTAGCACGATCCAATTTGGTGATGTCACGGTCGACCTGAAGGATCGGCGTGTCAGCAAGGCCGGACAGAATGTGCATTTGACGCCAACCGAATTCAAGCTACTGTCGGTTATGGTGATCAATGCGGGTCGGGTAGTGACCAATCCACAACTGCTGCGCGCGGTATGGGGCCCCGATCACGTCGATGATGCCCACTATTTACGTATTTATATGGGCCACCTGCGCCACAAATTGGAAGACATTCCGGCTCAGCCGCGTTTCTTGGTGACAGAAACATCAATCGGCTACCGACTTTTGCTGCCTACCGAGCGTTGAACTGCCAATAGATGACTTCATTACAAATCACTTCAATAGGCAGCTAGGTTTTTGATAAGGATCTAACTCTTCCGTAAAAGACCCCCCAAAAACTTGGATGCAGCTGGACAGTAGTGGACGCTGTCGGAAACCAAAAAAACAAAAAAGCCGCAGTAGCAGGGGCTAGAGCGGCTTTTTTGGGACAGTCCTGGACTTCCTTGGACGACCGTTTTTACTGAATTTGAATCCTTGGCGGAGAGAGGGGGATTCGAACCCCCGATAGGCTATGAACCTATACACGCTTTCCAGGCGTGCGACTTCAACCACTCATCCATCTCTCCTGCATCCTTCGCTTTCA
>JACXTT010010558.1_pt1 | contig 12427 bp, 12 predicted proteins | sample 9270951 | NCBI WGS metagenome assembly JACXTT01 (sample SAMN15532306, study PRJNA645909) | rock metagenome | isolation source: weathered quartz diorite | place: Puerto Rico | collected 2017-06-21 | reverse complement strand
ATGGACGGATGCCCGTCGCCAAGGCGGTACGCATCGCGCTCCACCTCCTGTCCGCGCTCGGCGCCGCGCACGACGCGCGGATCCTCCACCGCGACGTCAAGCCCGCCAACGTCTTCCTGATGGAGAGCGTCGACCCGGCCGAGCCCGTGGTGAAGGTCGTCGACTTCGGCATCGCGAAATTCCTCGACGACGAGGCGCGCCGCACCACGACCGGGAAGGTGATCGGCACGACGGCGTACCTCGCGCCGGAGCTCCTGCGCGGCGCGGCGCCGTCGGCGTCGGTCGATCTCTACGCTGCGGGCATCTGCCTCTTCGAGATGCTCACCGGCAAGAGGCCGTTCGATCCGAAGCGCAGGGACTTGCTGGAGGCGATCGTTCGCGAGGACGCTCCCGACGTGCGCTCGCTCGAGCCGAGCGTCCCCGAGGCGGTCGCTCGCGTCGTCGCCCGCGCGCTGAAGAAGAAGCCCGAGGAGCGTTGGCGGACGGCCCAGGAGATGGCCGATGCGCTCCGCGCGGCGACGACGACGAGCGCTCCGTCGGCGTTGCCGCCCACCGCGCCGACCGTGACCTCCGCGGTTGCGCCCGCCGTAGCCCCGGAGACGGCGACTGCGACCGAGAGCAACCGCACACGCACGACGTTCGCGATCGCCGTGCTCGCGTCGATCGCGATCGGGGCCGTGGCGGCAACCGCATTCTTGTTCGTGACGCTCGTACAGCGCACGAACGGCGGGACCCCCGACGCCGGCGCGACGCCGATCGCGATCGTGCCGACCGCGACGACGTCGTTGGCTCCCGAAGCGGGCGACAGCGGGCCGGCGCCCTCCGCGTCGGAGGCAACGCCGCCCGCGTCCGCGTCCGTGCCTGCGAAGCCCGCAGCGGTGCCGTGCGTCTGCTTCGATCAGAAGACGTATTTCTGTCAGGCGCTCGAGTCTTCGTGCAACTGCATCGACAGCATCGGCGTGATGCTCATGAAGGAGCGCTGCGTGAAGGAGCCGTGCGAGTTCATCCACTATCGCGGCATGAGCCCGCCGGAAGAGCGCTCCCACTGCAAAGGAAACTACAAGAACATCCTACCCGACGGGACGATGCAGAGTCCCCCTGGCGAGGGCTCCTATCGCTGCAGCAAGCAATGCAACAAGCCCCTCGCGCGCGCGCAGGCGGTTCGCGCGATCCCCGGCACACCGTGCAGCGGCGTCGCATTCGAGGCCATGGGCCAAGGCCACGGCGTGTGGCGCGCCGTGTCGGAGCTCAAGTGAGGAGTCGTCATCGAGGGACGCTGCGGAGCGCCACGACGTGCACGGTGACCGCCGTTGCGATGAGCGCCGCGGTGATCGCATGCGACCGACGCGTCTTCGCACGTGTCTTGAGCTTCTCGTCGCGGAGCTGCAGACCAAGCCCGGCATGTGCGACGAGGAGGAAGAACGCGAGACCGGCCGGCGCGATCGCCACCATTCCCGCGCCGGTCGCAGCGGGCGAGCCCAGCGCCGGAATCACGACGAGCGTGTGACCGAACGCGCACGCCGACGTCACGAGCCCTAGCACCACGTGCGCGCGGATCGGCGGCGAAGACGGCGCGCCGCGCTTCCCGAAGCGCAGACGCGTGCCGAGCGGAATGGCTCCTGCGATCACGATCGCGAGGAGCGCCGCCCAGCCCGTCCAGATCTCCATCGGGCCCTCGCTTCAGAGGCTGATGCCGAGAACGTAGCCCACGAAGAACGGGCCCATTTTCTCGATGAACTCGCTCGTCTGACGCGTCTTCCGCATCGCTTGCACGAGGTGCGAGAGCGGGTGGAGGTCTTTTCCGACGAGGCCGATGACGAACTCGTTGTCGTTGGCATCGAGGCCGTGACACGCGAGGCGCACGTCGGTGGCGAGCTGCTGCTGGCCGTACGCGATGCCGAGCGCGGCGTGCTCGCGGAGGATGTGGCTCTGATCGATCGGCTCGAGCTTCGCGAACGCCCCTTTGCGGCGGAGCGGGTACCACACGTGCCAGCGAGTCTCCTCGTTGGTGACGTTCTCGATCGGGCGCTTCAAGAGGAACCACTCGAGGTCGGGCTCGTGACCGGTGCCGTAGGAGCGGCCGATCATGGCGAAGTCGTCGCGCAGCGTGACGTGCGAGAGGCCGCCCTCGGTGAAGAGCGGACGCACGTTCTTCACGAAGTGCGCGGGATCGTCGCTCCACGTGAGCAGGCCGAGGCTACGTGGATCCTGCGCGTCGGCGTAGACGACGCCGGGGATCTTGCGCGCGCGCAGCGCGGCGACGAGCTCGTGGCCGATCGCATCGGGCGCCTGCTTCGGTCCTCCGCTCATGGGCTCGGTGCCGAGAGGCGCGCGGAACACGAGGAGCTGCATGAAGAGTCGGCGATTCATCGCCTGCTTCACGCCTTCCTTCTTGCCGCCGTATTCGTTGACGTCGATCGTCGGGAGGCCCTTCGCCTCGGGCGCGTTCGGCTGATCGCTCATGACGTCACAGAGGTAGCACTAATCGGTATCCGTCGCCGCGAGGACGGCCACCGTCGCGCCGCCGTCGCGCACCGCGAGCGCGCCGATGTCCCAGGCGATGTCGTTGAACCATCCGCCTTCGGCGCGAAAGAGGAGGAACGAGGCGCGGCGCGCATGCTCGTCGACGGCCTTCGGCGTCGCGTCGACCGGGGCATCGACGAGCGCCGCGAGGGAGGTCCAGGCGGCGCGCCGACCATAGGCGGCCCCGAGCCCGGACGAGTACGCGCCTCCGTTCGTCGCGGCCGCGAAGAGCGCGCCCCACACCGCTTCGGGACCCGTGCGCTCTGCATGCAATCCGCTCGACGTGCCCGATGCTGGCGAGCGTCCCGACTCGCCGGAGAGGCACTCGAGCGGGAGCGCGCGGAGGAGCCAGCGCCCCGGCGGCGTGGTGACCGGGGTCGCGAGTCGGAAGATCTTCGCCTCCGCGACGCCGTTCGAGCTCTTCGTCCACGGGACGACCGCTTCGCGCAGGCGATCCTCGACGGCGGCGTCTTCGATGCGCGTCGCGCGCGGCGGCTCGTCGTCGGCGGGCGGCGGCATCGTGCGGTTGGACGTGGGGCCTTGCTCGAGGCGCTGCACGGCCTTCGAAATCGAGTCGGCGCCGTACATCGGCATGTAGGTCGGCGCCTCGGTCTCGCTCGCGAGCAAGCAGAGAGGCATCGCGCCGAGCACGTGCCCGTTCTTCGCGAGGCGGCCATGCAGAGCGATCGCGGCCTCCTCGCGATCGAGCGAGGTGCCGCGCATCACGGTCTCGTGCATCCAGCACGCGAGGAGCTCCTCGTGCTCCTTCTTGTCGCCGAGGCGACGAATGGCGGCGAGGAGCGCGTCTTTCGTCTGGCCGTATCCGAGGCGAGACGCCGCCGCGCGGACGCGGACCTCGCGAGACCGCGGGCGTTGCACGCTGCGCACGCGCTCCCTCGAGAGCAGCTCGAAGATCGCGTCGATGTGATCCGCGCCCGCCGTGAGCGCGATCACCTCCTCGACGTGATCGGCGACGGCCTCGTACGAGAAGCGATCGGCCCCCTGCCCGTCCGAGCCTTTCTCGATCGCGGCGGAGAGGTCGAGCAGGTTGCGCGTCTTGCCCTCGCGGTTCCAGCGGTCCACTGTCGCGTATGCCTGCGTGACGTCTTTGGCGCCGCGCAGGCTGCTCACGATCCCGTCGATCTCGGTCCCCATGCGTAGGGCGCAGTAGAGTCGCTCACACGAGCGTCGTCAACGCGCCACGGAGGAAGTCGCGTGCGACGACGACGTCGTGGACCTCGTCGGGACCGTCGGCGATGCGGGCGGACCGGGCAAAGCGGTACCAGACGGAGAAGGGCTTGTCCTCGCTGTAGCCCAGCGCACCGTGCATCTGGATCGCGTCGTCGAGGATCTGGCAGAGCACGCGCGCGACGTGGTTCTTTGCCATCGACGAATAGGGCCGCGCCTCCTTGTCGAGCCCTTTCTCGAGCATCGATGCACAGTGGAGCGTCATCAGGTTGCCCGCGTGGATCCCGGCGACGCCGTCGGCGATCTTCTTCTGGATCAGCTGATGATGCGCGAGCGTCTTGCCGAAGCTCTCGCGCGTGAGGACGTATTCGCGGCACATCGAGAGCGCGCGATCTGCCCAGCCGAGCCAACGCATGCAGTGCGTGAGGCGCGCCGGAACGAGACGTGCCTGCGCGAGGCGGAATCCATCGCCGATCTTGCCGAGCACGGCCTCTTCTCCGACGCGCACGCCGTGGAAGCGAAGCTCGGCCTCGCGATGCTGCAGGATGGGGGGGCTCATGACCGACACGTCGCGAACGTGCTCCACCCCCTTCGCGTGCCGATCGACCACGAACATCGACGCGGCTGCGGGATCCTCGCGAGAGCCCGGCTCTCCCGACGTACGCGCCATCACGATCAGGAACGACGCGTCACCACCGCCCGTCGTGTACCACTTGTGTCCGTCGATGACCCACGAGTCGCCGTCCTTCGTGGCGCGCGTGCGGAGGTTGGTCGGGTCGGCTCCGGCGCCGGGCGCGGGCTCGGTCATCGAGAAACCGCTCGTGATCTCGCCGCGCGCGAGCGGTCCGAGCCACGTCTCGCGCACGTGCGGCGTCGCGGAGCGGAGCAGCAGATCCATGTTGCCCTGGTCGGGCGCGTCGCAGTTGAACACCGCCGCGCCGACGGGCGAGCGCCCCATCTCGCGAAACAGCGCGCACATCCCCATGATGCCGAGGCCGAGCCCGCCGTGCTCTTTGGGCAGGTGCGGAACGAAGAGGCCCTCGCCGCGCGCTTTCGCGCGGAGCGCGTTCAGCGTGTCGCGCTTCTTGTCGCGATCCTCCTCGAGGATCTTCGGCTCCGCGGGGATCACGTGCTCGTCGACGAAGGCGCGTACACGGGCGCGGAGGTCGACGAGCTCGGGGGAGTGTTCGAAGCTGATCATGCCGGCGCAGGATAGCGGCGCGGATGGACTTGCGTTGGCGAAGGTCCATCCTGGCCCGTGCCACCCCTGGCCCGGCCGGGCCACCCCTTCGGTCGAGGGAGGTGCGCGAAATTGCTCGAGCGCGGTCGTGGCATCGCGCTTGCCCCGTCCGGGGGGCGGCCGGTTTCTGTCGAGTAACGTCGTGCGGGTGCGCCGATTGGCGCTTGGTTCTCAGCGTTGGGAAGCGTCGAGCGGCGCATCCGCACGCGGTGGTCATGGAAAGCGAGTCGAAGCGAACGAAATAGAACAAAGGAAAAACGGAGAGTCGACGTCGCATCCCGCCCCAAACTTTTTCAAAGCGGGATGCAACGTCGACGTATGTCTTGCTCGATGGTGAGTCCGCGGGCGATCGGCTATCCAGAAGCCGATGATCGAACCGCCCGAGAACACCCGCCCGCCCCGGAAGGCCCACGAGATCGATGCGGCAGGGCTGGGGCGCTGGATCGGGGCCCACGTGCCGGGCTGCGCGGGCGCCGAGGTCGTCGTGCGGCAGTTCAAGGGCGGGCAATCGAACCCGACGTACTGGATCGGCGCCGGCGATACGGCGCTCGTCGTGCGGAAGAAGCCGCCGGGCGACCTCCTTCCGTCGGCGCACGCCGTCGAACGCGAGCACCGCATCATGAAGGCGCTCGCCGGAACCGGCGTTCCCGTGCCGGAGACGCTCGGGCTCTGCGAGGACGCGTCGGTGATCGGCACGCCGTTCTTCGTGATGCGCTACGTCGGCGGCAAGATCTTCTGGGACCCCACGCTTCCCGAGCTCCCGTCGAACGACGCACGCGCGCAGCTCTACCGCGAGTACATCGACGCGCTCGCGGCGCTCCATTCCGTCGACTACGGGCGCGTCGGGCTCGGCGACTACGGCAAGATCGGCGGGTACATCGCGCGGCAGGTCGATCGTTGGTCGAAGCAATACGAGGCTTCGCGCACGAGCGACATTGCCGCGATGGAAGCCCTCATGGCGTGGCTCCGCGCGCGACAGCCCGCGAGCGACGAGACCACGCTCATCCACGGCGACTACCGCATCGACAACCTCGTGTTCTCCGCCGACGCGAACGCTCCGCGCGCGCTCGCGATCATCGACTGGGAGCTCTCGACGCTCGGCCACCCGGTGAGCGACCTCGCCTACGCTTGCATGGGTTACCACCTCAACTTGCCCGGACGCGGCGGGCTCGCAGGCGTCGAGGTCTCGAAGCTCGGGATCCCGAACGAGCAGGAGCTCGTCGAGGCCTACTGCGCGAAGCGTGGCACCTCCTCGAAGATCGACGATTGGCCGTATTTCATGGCCTTCGGCATCTTCCGCCTCGCCGCCATCGCGCAGGGCGTCTACAAGCGCAGCCTCCAGGGCAACGCCAGCTCCGACGACGCGAGCGGCTACGGCGCCGCCGTGACGATGCTCGCCGAGCTCGGCTGCGGCATCGCGAAGATCCCTGCTAGCGTGCGAGCGTGAGCGACCACTTCCACGCGTTCCGTCCGGTCCCGAAGACCGGCGTCATCTACGTCACGAGCGAAGCGACGAAGCTCGGCTTCTCCACGAGCGATCCCGACTGGTGCAACCTCGGGCAGGGACAGCCGGAGACCGGCGCGCTCGCTGGCGCGCCCGATCGCGTCCACGCGCTCGGCATCGCTCCCGACGATCAGGAGTATGCGCCTGTCGCGGGGCTCTGGGAGCTCCGCGAAGCGGTCGCTGCACTCTACAACCGTTTGTATCGCAAGGGCCTCGCCTCGCAGTACACCGCCGAGAACGTGTGCATCTCCGGCGGCGGCCGCGCGGCGCTCACCCGCGCGGCCGCGAGCCTCGGCAGCATCAACCTCGGACACTTCCTCCCGGACTACACGGCCTACGAGGAGCTGCTCGACATCTTCAAGGCGTTCACGAGCATCCCGATCCTGCTGGAGGGAGATCGCGGCTACAGCTTCACGTCGCACGATCTCGAGCGCGAGATCCTCGGGCGTGGGCTCTCCGCGCTCCTCCTCTCGAATCCGTGCAATCCCACCGGCAAGCTCGTGGCAGGCGAGGAGCTCGAACGCTGGGTCTCGGTCGCGCGCTCCCTCGACTGCACGCTCCTCCTCGACGAGTTCTACTCGCACTACGTCTATCGCGGACGGCCCGGCGCGCTCCCGGTGGAGAGCGCGGCGCGCTACGTGAAGGACGTCGACGCAGATCCGGTCGTGGTCTTCGACGGCTTCACGAAGAACTGGCGCTACCCGGGCTGGCGCATCACGTGGGCGCTGGGGCCGAAGAGCGTGATCGAGCTCTTCGCGAGCGCGGGCTCCTTCCTCGACGGAGGCGGGAGCAAGCCGCTGCAGCGCGCCGCGATCCCGCTCTTCGACGAGGACTACGTCATCAAGGAGACGATGGCGATCCAGAACGCGTTCCGCGAGAAGCGCGATCGCATGCTCTCGCGCCTCGAGCGCATGGGCGTGCGCTTCGATCGCGTGCCCGACGGCACATTCTACTGCTGGGGCAACGTCGCAGGCCTCCCTGCGCCGCTCTCCGACGGTATGGGGTTCTTCCGTGCCGGGCTCACCAAGAAGGTGATCACCGTCCCCGGCGAGTTCTTCGACGTGAACCCCGGCAAGCGTCGCCATGGTCGCGCGTCGCGCTTCCGCGACCACGTGCGCTTTTCGTTCGGACCTTCGATGGATGTCGTCGAGCGCGCGATGGGACGACTGGAGGAGCTCCTCGAGAACCCCCCGTCGTCGGCGGATCTTCCGCCGCCTTCCGCTCGCTAGGAGCACCGCCTCAGGGCAAGCACACGCCGACGCGGAAGCTCGCGCCGGCCGGATCGACGTCGCGGCTCACGACCTGGTAGCAGCGTTGCCCGATCGGACACTCGTTCGCACCGTCGTTTCGACAGAACACGTACGCGCCCGCGCCCGTGCACCCCTGCTTGCAGTTCGATCCGAGACAGTGCGTTCGCGTGATCGCGATCGGGCACGCCACTTCTCGCGCGAGGTCGACGTTGATTCCGGCGCAGCACTGCTCACCGTCGATCACGCTGCATCCCGAGTTCGATCCGTCGCAGTCGTGCACGGTGTCGGTCGTGAGCGGGTTGCCGAGGCAACGAACGGCGGCACCGCCATTGCTCGTGCTCCCGTCGCTGCCCGGCCCGCGTCGGCCTTCGGAAGGCACACGCGGCCTTGCATGCATTCGAGCCCTTCGAGGCACTTGTTCCCCGCCGCGCATGGACCGCCGTCCTGACGCTCCAAAGACCGCGGCCGTTCTGCTGCCATGATCCACGTCCGACCGACGGCGCGACCGTTCCCCACGGCTCGAGCGTATCGGCTCCGGCGCCGACGGCTCTCGGCACGCCGTTCGCACCAAATCCCCGTCGGAAGGACGAGTCATGGACCATCGTTGGGACGAAATGCTGCGCGCCGAACATCAGAGACGCGTGGAACAGTCGCGCTACGGCGAGGAGCGCGTCGACGCGGAGGCCGAGGCCGAAGCGCGCAGGCGTGATCGGATCGCCCACGCCGAGCGTCCTTCGCGCGACAAGAGCCCATGGGCGATCGGCGCCGCGCATTGGGATCAGCGCGACCTCTACACGCGAGGCCCCGAGCTCGACGAGCGCGGCTACGTTCGCGGCCCATCCGTGCATCCCGAGGTCGGCAGCTATGCGTATCCGCGCTGGGGGCTCGCACCGGCCGAAGAGGAGCCCGCGTCGGTCCGTCCTTCGCTGTACGAGCGTGAGGCGTGGCCTTGGCTCAACTATGATCGCTTCGCCGGCAAGGGACCGAAGGGTTGGCGGCGTTCCGACGCGATGATCCGCGAGGACGTGTGCGAAGCGCTCGCGTACGACGCGTACGTCGACGCGCACGACATCACGGTGACGGTCGAGGAAGGCGAGGTCACCCTCGACGGAACGATCCCCGACCGCTCCCACAAGCGCATCGCCGAGCAGCTCACCGAGCGCGTCCGCGGTGTCGTCGACGTCCACAACCGATTGACGGTCCGGCGCGACGACAAGCCCGACGGCGACCCGGGCGACGATCTCGGGTTCGCCGCGCCGATCGCGACGCCCACGTGATCGGGTCCACTATTTCAGCTTCGACGCGCACAGGGCGACGCACATGCGATCGCCCTGTTTCTCGCACACGGTCTTGAGGAGGCGGATCTCTTCGCGCGACGCTTTTCCGTCGAGCACCTTCGGCTCGAGGATCTTCCGCGCGTCGTCGAGCTTCGACTTGAGGACGAGATCGCGCGCGCGCGCAACGTCGGTATCGGGCTCCTTGTGCTCGCCGTTCGCGATCGCGCTCGACGAGGAACCGGCCGGCGCGCCGCCATCGAGCTTCAGCTTCCGACCGAGCTTCTTCGCGCACTTCTCTGCGCACACCATGTCGGGCTGGGCGAGACAGATGTCGAGCAGCAGCTCCGTGTCTTCCTTCGACGCGTTCGGACCGAGGGCCAGCTGCTCGATGTGGAGACGGGCCATCCAGAGCTGGCCGTTCGCCTGATACGCCTTCGCGGTGTCGTACGGCGTCTGACCGTCGACCGCGGCCGCATCGGCGAACTGCGTGGAGGGCGTGGCGTTGAACGACGCCGCCGGAGGAACGGTCTCTCGCGCGCTCGAGATCGTCGCAGGCGGGGGCGGGTCGTCCGTGGTCTTCTTCGGCTTGCAAGCGCCGATCGTCAGCGCGCCAGAGACGACGAAGAGAAGAGGGATTCCGATTCGGCGCGCCGTCATCAGGGTCGTCTCGGGCAAGCTTCCTCAGGGCTTCTTGATCCAGAGCTCCACGTTGCGATCCTCGGGTGTACCGCGCCCGTCGCCAGGGAGCCAGCCGGAGAGCTGATCGACGACACCGCGGCGACGGCCCTCGGCCGCGACGGGATCCCCTTCGACGGCGAGATCGACGGCGTGGGTGCGCATCATGAGCCAGCCGTTGTCTTGGTCGTAGATCTCGACGACGCGGAACTGGTGCGGATAGTCCGCGATCGCCGACGTCATGACCTCCCAGTACGCGTGACCCGCGGTCGTGGGCTTCACGGCGCGCACGCGGTGCTCGTGCGAGTGCCCGACCATGCTGAAGACGACGTTCGAATACTGTCCGAGGAAGTCCTTCCACCCGTCGGGAAGGATCGCATCGGGCTCCTTCGTGCCGAGCGCGCCGCCCTCGGGGGTGAGGCTCGTGTGCGCGTGATGCGATGCGAGGATCACCCACTTGCCGTCTTGCTTCGCCTTGTCGAGCGCAGGTTTGATGACCTCGTCGACGTGACGCTGGGTGATGACGCCATCGGCGCCGCCGCTCGCGTGCGCGGTGTCGATCACGAGGAAGCGGAAATTCGTGCCGTCGATGTCCTTCGTGTACGTCGCCTTGCCGGAGCTCTTCGCGCGCGCATCCAGGCCGTGCCCGTCTTTGTCGCCGCCGACCTTCGCGAGGAGATCCACGGGAGAGAGCAGCGCTCGCTTGGCATCGATCGGCACGACGTCGGTCGTGATCGCGCCAGGCAGGAGGCCGTCGCTGCGGTTCGCCGAGTAGAGACGCGTGCCGTTGTTCGCGTTGTCGCCGACCGCCGTGAGGCGGTTCGATTCGTTCGGCGCCACGTTGCCTTGCACGAGGACGTCGTGGTTGCCCGTGACCCAGAGCCAAGGCATCGCGAGGCCCTCCGCGACGAACGGATCCTTGCCGTCGTTGTCGGGCCCCTTGATCGGATCGTCGTCGATGCCCGAGTCGCACTCGACCGACGGCGAGCCGCTCAAGATCTGGAGCACCCAGTCGACCTCGTTCGTCTGCGCGCTGTCGGCGTTGTCGCCGCCCATCAGCGTGAAGGCGATCGGATCCTTCTTGCTCAGCGCGTTGATCGTGCGCACGGCCGCGTTCGTCATCCGGCAGATGTACGCATCTTGCGGACGCAGCGCTGACGACGTGAACCCCGCCGCGTCGAGCGTGCCCACGCGCGTGGGCGACTCGTCGTCGGAGAGCTGAAGGTCGGCCATGTGCACGAAGCGGAGGATGCGCTTCGCGTTGGTCCCTGCGGCCGGAGGCGTGGAGTCGTCGATGACGCGACGGATGTACTGCTCTCCGGGGCCGGCCGTCTGCTCGCCGAAGCCCTTCTCCAGATATGTCGCGAGCGCGTCGGGCGCGGCCGGGTTCGGACCGTCCGTGTACTTCTGCGCCGCGTGCGTCGGCGAATATCTCGTCTCGAGGGTCGTCGGCGCCGACGTGAGCGGCGCGAGCACGGTCGGCTTGTACTTCTCGGGCGGCGTGACGGTGCCGCTGCTGCTCCCGCCTCCGCCGCCGTCGTCCTTGGTGGACGAGCACGCGATGGCGAGGAGCATGGGAAGCAAGGCAAATGCAGAACGACGCAGCATGGGGGAAGTGTACCATCCGCGAGCGCCCGTGCTGCCTCGCCCGTCACGTCGCCATTGCCTCGTCGGGATCGGCATGGCCGCTTGCACACGGGCCTCGTCGACGCCCGCGTGGCCGCGCAGGAGCCGTCATGCGGGCGTCGACTTCGTCGAGCTGTTCCCGAGCGGCGCCGACGAGAGCTCGCCGATCGTCGTCGTGATCCACGGCTCGGGCGATCGGCCCGATCGCGTGATGGAGGCGTGGCGCACGTTCCCGACGCGCGCTTGGATCGCGCTACCGAAGGCGTTCGCTCCGCAGGGCGCAGGCCTCGTGACTCACGAGGGACGCGCTCCCGGAGGTCGCGCAGGCTTCTCGTGGTTCGACTATCGGGACGGCATGACCGACGAAGAGTTCGGCGCCGAGGTCGGCGCGAGCGAGGCGAAGCTCTGGCGTGGCATCGCCGATCTCGCTGGGGCGAAGCGCGTGATCGTGTGCGGCTTCTCGCAAGGCGCGCTGCTCGCGTTCGCGATCGCGTCGCGACACGCCGATGCCGTGACCAAGGCGTTCGCGGTGAGCGGCTCGTGCCCCGGACCGCTCCTCCCGAAGAACGGCGCGAAGGCAGCGCCGCTCGTCGCGTTCCACGGCACGAACGATCCCGTGATCCAATTCAAGTACGCGAAGGCGGCCGTCGACGCCTTCGCGCGAGAGGGCAACGATGCGCGGCTCCGTGAGTACGCCGGCGTCGGGCACGAGGTCACGCCTGCGATGCGCGCCGATCTGATCGGCGGGCTCCAGGGGGCGCTCGGTCAGGGCGCGCGACCGTAGCCGTTCGTTCGGTACACGACACGGCCGAGCGCCTCACGCAGCATCGCAGAGGTATCGGCGAGGGAACCGGCGCGCGGAAGCCACGGGCTCAGGCCATGGATCGACGAGGTCGCGCGGTAGTCGACCGGCATGAGGTCGACGTCCAGCCCGACGGCGCGGAAGCAGTCCGCCGCGCGGGCCATGTGGAACGCGCTCGTCACCACGAGCACGTTGCCGAAGCCGCGTTCGCGAACGATGCGGCTCGCGAAGAGGGCGTTCTCGCGCGTGTTCTTCGCCTTGTCCTCGATGATGATGCGTTCTCTGGCGATGCCCTACGCCTCGAGCTGTCGCCCGAGCTGCACCGCTTCGGCGAAGTGCAAG
>JACXTT010010557.1_pt1 | contig 12428 bp, 12 predicted proteins | sample 9270951 | NCBI WGS metagenome assembly JACXTT01 (sample SAMN15532306, study PRJNA645909) | rock metagenome | isolation source: weathered quartz diorite | place: Puerto Rico | collected 2017-06-21 | reverse complement strand
GGCGGCGGTGTTTTCCTTCATCGCCTCTTCCTGGATGATGCGCAGCACCTGCAGGGCGGACGATTCGGTATCGCGGATGTGGCCCGTGCCGTTGCAGCGCGGGCAGGTGATGTGCGAGCCCTCCGACAGCGACGGACGCAGGCGCTGGCGCGACAGCTCCATCAGGCCGAAGCGGCTGATCTTGCCCATCTGCACGCGGGCGCGGTCGTGGCGCAACGCATCCTTCAGGCGCGTTTCCACGTCCTTCTGCGCCTTGCTCGACTCCATGTCGATGAAGTCGATCACGATCAGGCCGCCCAGGTCGCGCAGGCGCAACTGGCGGGCGATTTCGTCGGCGGCTTCGACGTTGGTGCGCAGCGCCGTTTCCTCGATGTCGGCGCCCTTGGTGGCGCGGGCCGAGTTGACGTCAACGGAAACCAGGGCTTCGGTGTGGTCGATCACGATGGCGCCGCCGGACGGCAGCATCACCATGCGCGAATAGGCGGACTCGATCTGGTGCTCGATCTGGAAGCGCGAGAAGAGGGGCACGTCGTCCCGGTACTTCTTCACGCGATTCATGTTGTCGGGCATCACCACGCTCATGAAGGCGCGGGCCTGCTCGTAGATCTCGTCGGTGTCGATCAGGATCTCGCCAATATCGGGCTGGAAATAGTCGCGGATGGCGCGGATGACCAGGCTCGATTCCAGGTAGATCAGCAGCGGGGCCTTGTTGTCGCCGGCGGCGCCGTCGATGGCCTTCCACAGTTGCATCAGGTAGTTCAGGTCCCACTGCAGCTCTTCGGCCGAGCGGCCGATGCCGGCGGTGCGGGCGATGATGCTCATGCCGTCCGGGATGTCCAGCTGCGCCATGGTCTCGCGCAGTTCCTGGCGGTCCTCGCCCTCGATGCGGCGCGACACGCCGCCGCCGCGCGGGTTGTTGGGCATCAGCACCAGGTAGCGGCCGGCCAGCGAGATGAACGTGGTCAGGGCCGCGCCCTTGTTGCCGCGCTCTTCCTTTTCGACCTGAACGATGATTTCCTGGCCTTCGTGCAGGGCATCCTGAATGCGTGCGTTGCGCACGTCGACGCCTTCCTTGAAGTAGGCGCGGCCCACTTCCTTGAACGGCAGGAAGCCGTGGCGCTCTTCGCCGTAGTTGACGAAGCAGGCTTCCAGCGAGGGCTCGATGCGGGTGATGACGCCCTTGTAGATGTTGCCCTTGCGCTGTTCGCGCCCGGCGGTTTCGATGTCGATATCGATCAGCTTCTGACCGTCGACAATGGCGACGCGCAGTTCTTCCTGTTGCGTCGCGTTAAACAGCATGCGTTTCATCGCAATACCTCACTCCTATGCCGCGGATGTCACCGGCGAAGCGGTGTCCGTGGCGATCTGTGGAGCACGCAAAAGGAGCGAGAGGTGGCGTGAGAATTGCCGGAATGCAACGGCGCGCAACAGGCGCGGCCGGCAGGGCGCGGGTGAAAGAGAGGCAACGACGTCGGAGTGACGACCGCGGGATCGGAGAGGACGCCGGCTACTGCTCCTGCGCAGCAATCCGGCATGTTCCGGCTGCCGGAGGCGGTGCGGATCCTCCCAGGCGCAACCGGCGCCTGACCGCACCGCGGCCGGCCCGCGGAGGGCCCAGACGCGTCAAAGAGCAAATTTTTCGGGCGCGACAAGGCTTAACACCCATGCCAACCTGATATCTCCTGGCGGGCGCACCTACTACTTCTTGGAGTTCTGCGACCGGGCGCCGGTAATTCTCATCAGGTGGCAGGCAAGCCTGCCGGCCGGCACCGTTTCGGGGTGCGGGCGGACTTCTCTCACCGAAGCGGATGCCGCCAAGGCATCCGCCATCAAATTCTGTTCTACCTGAACACTCTGTTCCTACGTTACCGTTGTGATGCCGAAGTCACCTATGGGTGACTTCCTGCACGTTGGCGGTATCGTGCGTGCTGCTTGTTGCCATCATTTGCCAGCCTGGCGCTTGCGGGGTACGCAAAACTGCATAAGGCGGGCCGGGCTGATGGCAACCCGAAGTGTAAAATGCGAAAGATCGTCGGCAAATCGGCCGACTCATCGCCTTCACAGGACTTGCGCTGCCGGTCTTTGGCCGGAACAGCGAGGAAATTATATTGAAAATGAATGAGTTACGCCATCAAATTGAAAAGGAGGCGCGGCCCGCCGCCGCGGCTCCCCAGGTGGCATACGTAACAATCGACGAAGGGTCCGAAGGGCAGCGCATCGACAACTTCCTATTGAAGGTGTCCAAAGGTGTCCCGAAGAGTCACATCTACCGGGTGCTGCGTTCGGGCGAAGTCCGGGTCAACAAGGGTCGGATCGATGCCACCTACCGGCTGCAATGCGGCGACGTGGTCCGGATCCCCCCGATGCGAGTGGCGGCTGCCGCACCTGCAGGCAGCCAGGGCTATGTGCCGGCGGCCAGTTTCCCGGTGCTGTTCGAGGACGCGCACCTGCTGGTGATCGACAAGCCCGCGGGCGTTGCCGTGCACGGCGGCTCCGGCGTGGCGTTCGGCGTCATCGAGCAACTGCGGCAGGCCCGGCCGGAGGCGAAGTTCCTGGAGCTGGTGCACCGGCTGGACCGGGAAACGTCCGGCATCCTGTTGCTGGCCAAGAAGCGCTCGGCGCTGGTGCACCTGCACGAGCAGATCCGGGGCAACGCGATGGACAAGCGCTACTACGCCTGCGTGGCGGGCGAGTTCGCCAACAGCCGACAGCATGTGAAGTTTGCGTTGCATAAATACACCACGCCGGATGGCGAGCGCCGCGTGCGCGTGCAGGCGGACGGCCAGGCTTCCCACACCGTCTTCAACCGCGTGGAGGCTCTCCCCGGCTTCACGTTGCTGGAGGCCGAGCTGAAGACCGGCCGCACGCACCAGATCCGGGTACACCTGGCGCATTCCGGTTTCCCGATCGTCGGCGATGACAAGTACGGCGATTTTGCGCTCAACAAGGCGCTTTCGCGCAGCGGTGCGCGGCCGGGCATCAAGCGGATGTTCCTGCATGCGCACCAGTTGACCTTCATCCATCCCGCCACTGGCGAGCCGCTCCAAATGACGGCACCACTGCCAGCGGAATGCGAGGATTTCCTGCAACAGTTACGTAACCAGCGCGCCGGGCAATAGCCAGGCAGTAACCGGGGCGAGGGTAAAGGCCTTCCGGCTGACCCGCCCACGAGCCTCTTAAGCGTCTTAAGGATCTTCATGGCCAGGCAACGCTACGACCTGATCGTGTTCGACTGGGATGGAACCCTCATGGATTCCACCCCGACCATCACCAAGTGCATCCAGTTGGCCAGCCGCGATCTCGGCCTGCCGGTACCCGACGACAGCGCTGCCGGCCACGTCATCGGCCTCGGGCTCAAGGACGCGCTGTCCTACGCCGTGCCGACGCTCGATCCGGCCGACTACCCGCGGCTGGCGGAACGCTATCGCTTCCACTTCCTGACCCGCGACGCCGATCTGGTGCTGTTCGACGGCGTGCGCGAGATGCTCGAAGCGCTGCACGCCGAGCATTATTTCCTCGGCGTGGCGACCGGCAAGACCCGCGTCGGACTGCAACGCGCGCTGGCGACGACCGGGCTGACCCGCAGGTTCGACGCTACCCGCTGCGCGGACGAGACGTTCTCCAAGCCACATCCGGCCATGCTGCAGGAACTCACGCGCGAACTCGGCCAGGACATGGCGCGCACGCTGATGATCGGCGACACCACGCACGACCTGCAGATGGCCGCCAATGCGGGCGCCGCGGGCCTGGGTGTGAGTTATGGGGCGCATCCGGCCGATTCTCTGCGCGCGATGGCACCGGTGCATTGCGCCGCATCGATCGCCGAATTGCAGGACTGGCTGCTGACCCATGCCTGACGCCGGGCTGGATGACGGCGCGCAGCGGCTGTGCGCGGCCGGGGAGTTGGCCGAGGGCGGGGCCGGTGTGCGCTTTGCGGTGGAAATCGACAATCGCCAGGTCGGCGCTTTCGTGGTGCGTTTCGAGGGCGGGGTGCATGGCTACCTGAACCGCTGCGCCCACGTGCCGATGGAGCTGGACTGGCAGGAGGGGCAGTTCTTCGAGTCCTCGGGCCTATACTTGATGTGCGCGACACATGGCGCCGTGTATGCGCCGGATAGCGGACTTTGTGTCGGCGGCCCTTGCCGCGGCGCATCGCTGGCCAAGCTGCGCATCGAGGAGCGGGGCGGCGAAGTCTATTGGGTGCCGGAGCCGCCATACCAGCGCTGCGTAGCCGATGGTGACTGATCCGGCATAATGTCGGCTCTTCCCTGATCTTTCGGCAAGATTTCCCTGACACGAGCCTATTGCATGACTGAAGAGCAAAAACCGCCCGCTGACGAATCCGGCCAGTCCACGCCATCCGGCCAGCCGGGCGATCAGGCCCGCGAGTCGGTGCGTCTGGAAACCGCGCAACGCGCCGACTACCCGCTCGAGAGCGAACTGCGCGCGGGCGATGAGGCCGCCCGGCGCGAGGCCGAGGCGCGCAAGACGCGCTTGGAAGGCGGCAAGCCGGCTGGCGACGCAAAGGTCAGCACGGTCGGCGGCGTGGGTTGGGAGCGCGATGTGCTGGAAAAGGTGTTGATGGCGTCGTTGCGCGAGCAACGTGCCGCGCGGCGCTGGCGGATCTTCTTCCGCCTGGCGGGCCTGGCCCTCGTGATCGGGCTGTTCCTGGCGATTTTCGACCTGAAGGGCGACGGCACGCTCAGCACGTCCGGCCGGCATACGGCCATGGTCACGCTGGAAGGCGAAATCGCCGCCGGCACACCGGCCAGTGCCGACTCGATCAATGCGTCGCTGCAGGCGGCGTTCGCGGACACCAGCGCCGCCGGCGTCATCCTCAAGATCAACTCGCCGGGCGGCTCCCCGGTCCAGGCCGGGATCATCAACGATGAGATCTACCGGCTGCGCACGCTGTACCCATCCATGCCGTTCTACGTCGTGGTCGAGGAAATCTGCGCGTCGGGTGGTTACTACGTGGCGGCGGCGGCCGACAAGATCTATGTCGACAAGGCGAGCATCGTCGGCTCCATCGGCGTGCTGATGGATGGCTTCGGCTTCACCGGGTTGATGGGTAAGCTCGGCGTCGAGCGGCGCCTCTACACGTCGGGTTCCAACAAGGGCATGCTCGATCCGTTCTCGCCGCAGGTGCCGAAGCAGAAGGAATATGCCGAGAGCATGCTCAAGCAGATCCATCAGCAGTTCATCGACGTGGTCAAGAAAGGCCGCGGCGATCGACTGAAGAATGATCCCGAGTTGTTCTCCGGGCTGTTCTGGTCGGGCGAGCGCAGCGTGGAACTGGGGCTCGCGGACGGGCTCGGCAGCGCCGATTTCGTGGCCCGGGACGTGCTCAAGGCGCCCGACATCATCGACTACACCGTCAAGGAGAACATCGCCGAGCGTGTGGCCAAGCGCTTTGGTGCGGCGGTGGGCAACGCCGCCATGAAGACGATGCTGTGGAGCGCGCGCTTCCAGGGCGTGAACTGAACCACGCTTGCGGGCGGAAAAAGGGCGGAAAAAAGGGCGGGGCCGCGAGGCGCCCGCCCTTTTTGCTTGCGCGGCCTACTGGGTTGTTCAGGCCGCGAGCAGGCTGAAGATGGCGGGCCGCTTGTGCAAATCCAGCCGGTCAGCGCGCCATGCCGACAGCGGCAGCGTGACGATGGTCTCCGTCGGCAGCGTCAGGTCCACCGCGATGGACAGCAGTGTGGTGCCCGCGCAGTGTTGCTTCAAGGCATCGAGCAGGGCGGCGTTGCGGTAAGGCGTCTCGATCCAGACCTGGGTTTGGTTGGCTTTGCGCGAGCGCTGCTCCAAATCGCGCAGGCGCTGGGCGCGCTCGCCGGCATCGACGGGCAGGTAGCCGTTGAAGGCAAAGCTCTGGCCGTTCAGCCCCGAGCCCATGACCGCGAGCAGGATCGAACTTGGCCCGACCAGCGGCCGCACCTTGACCCCTTTGGCGTGAGCGAGGCGCACCAGCTCCGCGCCGGGATCGGCCACCGCGGGCACGCCGGCCTCGGACAGAAGGCCGCCGTCGCGACCTTGCGCGATGGGAGCCAGCAGCGCGGCGAGCGCGTCGGCGCGCGTGTTGACATTCAGTTCGCGGATCTCGATCTGCTGGATCGGCTGCGCGAGCGGGCATGTCTCGGCCAGCTTCTTCAGGAACGCACGCGCGGTCTTGGCATTCTCGGCGACCAGGTAATCGAGTCGGGCGGCGATCTGCTGAACGCCCGCGGGGATGACGTCGGGTAATGGATCGACCTCGTCGCGCTTGCCGAGGGTGTTGGGAATCAGGAATAGCGTGCCGGTCATACAGGAATCAGGGCTGGAAGAAGGGATAGCCGACGTTGCGCAGCATCGTCGTCAGTGCGATCAGCGGCAGGCCGATCAGCGCGGTCGGGTCGTCGGATTCCACGCGGGACAGCAAGGCGATGCCCAGCCCCTCCGACTTGGCGCTGCCGGCGACGTCATATGGATGTTCGAGATGCAGGTACGACTCCAGTTCGGCGTCGGACAGGTCGCGGAAGGTGGCGAGCGTCTGCACGTCCGCCAGTTGCGGCTGGCCATTGCGGGCATCCAGCAGGCATAGCGCCGAATGGAACGTCACCGTGCGGCCGCGCATGAGCTTCAGTTGGGCCAGTGCTTTGTCGTGCGAGCCGGGTTTGCCGATCTGCTGGCCATCGAGCGTGACGACCTGGTCGGAGCCAATGACAAGCGCATCCGGATGGCGCGCGGCAATCGCCTCGGCCTTGCGGCGCGAAAGCCGCAGGGCGGTTGCGTCGGGGCTTTCGCCGGGCAGCGGCGTTTCGTCGATATCGGGTACGGCGACCTCGAAGGGGATGCGCAGGCGCTCCAGCAGTTCACGCCGGTAGCGGGAGCTGGAGCCCAGGATCAGTGCGGGGCGCGGGTTGGCGGGCATAAGTGATTGAGGCAAAAGAGGAAAAAGTTTGCGATGACGATCTTGGGCCTTTGACCCCACGGCATCTTTCGTCGTATAATCGCGCGTTTTGCTGCACACGCACCTTGAGGGGTGCTCCCGCCTTCGCGACGCGCAGGTGGCTGTGTGAAGACTGCGTCGCGTGGGCTACACCGTTTGTGCGTGAGTTCGCGGGAAATGTGGCAGATCAGGCATTTGTTACACGGCGCCAGGCGCAACATCAAGCGACATGACCCAGTCCAACCAGCCCATTGACCTGCGAGAGACCGATCTCTTCGCGTTGTGCCGGAAGGGCATTGTCGCGTCCGGCGAGGTGGCGGTGCGGGATTTGCCGCGCATCTTAGCCGAGACGGCCGCGGATGCGCCAGCCTCGGCGGCCGATGAGGCATTTGCCTATACGCTCGCGGGCTTTGTCCGGGAGGAGGCCGTGGAGCCCGGCGTGCCGGTGTCGCAGCGCCTGTTCCTTGACCTGGAAGTGAAGGGCCGCGTGTGGCTCGACTGCCAGCGCTGCCTGCAGGTCTATGCCGAGCCGATCGCCACATCGATGCGGTTCGAGGTGGTGGCCAGCGAAGAAGCGGCTGACGCCGTGCCGATGGACGACGATGAGATTGACGTGATCGTTGGCGCGAAGCAGTTCTCGCTGCTGGAATTGATGGAAGATGAAGTGCTGCTGGCGTTGCCGGTGGCCCCCAAACATGCCGTCTGCCCGACGGTTCACGAGAGTCTCGTGACCGGCGCGGACGGTCAGGTGGAGCCCGAGGCGCCACCTGAGGAAGAAAAGCGGCCGTCGCCCTTTGCGGCGCTGGCCGGCCTGAAGTCGAAGCACTGACGCCCATTCCGGGCGCGCGGTCTGCGTCTTTCAGGTAGCAAGTCAAGCATCCGGCCGGGCCCCGGCTACGCCTTGCGCAGGATGCGTGTGTTAATATTGAAAAATTCTCGAAGGAGTCATCATGGCTGTTCAACAGAACAAGAAGTCGCCGTCCAAGCGCGGCATGCACCGCTCGCACGATCACCTGTCGGCCGCGCCGCTGGCCGTCGAGCCGACCACGGGCGAAGCCCACCTGCGTCACCACGTGAGCCCGAACGGCTACTATCGTGGTCGCAAGGTCATCAAGACCAAGAACGACTGATAGATTCGTCCGGCGTGACCTTGCGTCCCGCGTGTGCGTTAATCAGTCAGGAGCAGGAAAGCGGCAAGATCGTTGCCGCTTTTTTGTTGGGCGCTCGGCCCCCACGCCGGGCTTGCCCCCGGATGTGCCGGACTCTTAGCCGGATGCTCCGCCAGCGCGGCGATGCCGCCGCCAGCCACGCGGCCTGCGGGCGCAGCATTTGCCGGAGCGTTTTCCGTACCAGGAAACAATGACGATCAAACTTGCTATCGACTGCATGGGCGGCGATCACGGCGTGTCCGTGACGGTGCCGGCAGCGATCAGTTTTCTTTCCCGTCACGACGATGCCGAGATGGTGCTGGTCGGCCTGCCCGACGCCATCGAGGCGCAGCTGAAGAAGCTGCAGGCGCTGGATCATCCGCGCGTGCGCGTCGTGGCGGCGACCGAGGTCATCACGATGGATGACCCGGTGGAGGTGGCGCTGCGCAAGAAGAAGGACTCTTCGATGCGCGTGGCCGTCACCCAGGTCAAGGAAGGCCTGGCGGATGCCTGCATTTCCGCCGGCAACACCGGTGCGTTGATGGCGGTGTCGCGCTATGTGCTCAAGACCCTCGAAGGCATCGAGCGCCCGGCGATCGCCACCACCATTCCCAACGAACAGGGCTGGGGCACCACGGTGCTGGATCTTGGCGCCAATGCCGACTGCGAGCCGGAGCACTTGCTGCAGTTCGCGCGCATGGCCGAGGCCATGGTCGCCGTGGTCGACCACAAGGACCGCCCGACGGTTGGTCTGCTCAACATCGGCGAGGAAGTCATCAAGGGCAACGAGGTCGTCAAGCGCGCCGGCGAACTGCTGCGCGCTTCCGAGCTCAATTTCTACGGCAACGTGGAAGGCAACGACATTTTCAAGGGCACGACCGACATCGTGGTCTGCGACGGCTTCGTCGGCAACGTGGCGCTCAAGAGCACCGAGGGCCTCGCCAAGATGATCGGCAGCATGATCAAGGAAGAGTTCACGCGCTCCTGGTTCACCAAGCTGCTGGCGGGGCTCGCCATGCCGGTGCTGTCGCGTCTGGCCAAGCGGCTCGATCCCGCGCGCTACAACGGCGCATCGCTGCTCGGCCTGCGCGGGCTGGTCATCAAGAGCCATGGTTCGGCCGATGCCCACGCTTTTGAGTGGGCGGTCAAACGCGGGTATGATGCGGCCAGGAATGGCGTCATCGCCCGCATTGCCACGGCCTTTGCCGGCAAGTCCGGCGTCGCGGGTGCCCACGAGGGTACCCAGGCCAGCAGCCCGGAGCCCGGCGCGCCGGGCCCGCAGCCCAGCACTCCCCAGGCAGCGGCCTGAGGCCTCGCGCGAAGCGCTTGCGGGCCGCCACGGAAACACGATCCGACACTACATGACAAAGTACGCAAAAATCATCGGTACGGGGAGCTATCTGCCTCCGCGGCGCGTCACCAACCATGACCTGGCGGTACAACTGGCAGAGAAGGGCATCGAGACCAGCGACGAGTGGATCGTCTCGCGCAGCGGCATCTCGGCGCGGCACTGGGCCGAGCCCGATGTGACGAGCAGCGATCTCGCAGTCAAGGCCGCCGAGAAGGCCATCGAAGCGGCCGGCATCGACCGCCAGAGCATCGACCTGATCATTGTCGCGACCTCCACGCCTGACTTCGTCTTCCCCAGCTCGGCCTGCATCGTGCAGAACAAGCTTGGCATCACCAACAATTGCGCAGCGTTCGACCTGCAGGCGGTCTGTTCCGGCTTTGTCTACGCGCTTGCCACGGCCGACAAATTCATTCGCAGCGGCTCGCATCGCAACGTGCTGGTGATCGGTACCGAGGTGTTCTCGCGCATTCTCGATTTCAACGACCGCACCACGTGTGTGCTGTTCGGCGACGGCGCCGGCGCGGTGGTGGTGACCGCCTCCGACGAGCCGGGCATCCTGTCCACGGCCATGCACTCGGACGGCAGTCATGTCGACATCCTGTGCGTGCCTGGCAATGTGTCGGGCGGCGCCATCACCGGCAATCCCTTCCTGCGCATGGATGGCCAGGCCGTGTTCAAGCTGGCCGTCAACGTGCTCGACAAGGTCGCGCGCGAAGCGATGGCGGCCGCGGAAGTGCCCGCCGAGAACATCGACTGGCTGATTCCGCATCAGGCCAACATCCGCATCATGCAGGGCACCGCGAAGAAGCTCGGGCTGCCCGCCGAGCGCATGGTGGCGACCGTGCATGAGCACGGCAACACCTCGGCGGCCTCGATCCCGCTGGCGCTGGACGTCGCGGTGCGCGACGGCCGCATCCGCCCCGGCCACACCGTGCTGATGGAAGGCGTGGGTGGCGGTTTCACCTGGGGCGCGGTGCTGTTGCGCATGTAAGGTCCGGCCGGCGGCGCGTGCCGGTGCGCAGCGGCGCATCGCGCGATGCCGGCTCATCGTATTGATCACTGGGATTCCATTCCGATGAAATTTGCCTTTGTATTCCCCGGCCAGGGTTCGCAGTCGGTGGGCATGCTGAATGCGTTTGCCGACAACCCCGTCGTGCGCGCCACGCTGGAGGAAGCCTCTGCCGCGCTGGGCCAGGATCTCGGCCGTCTGATCGCGGAAGGTCCGGCCGAGGAACTGAGCCTGACCACCAACACCCAGCCGGTAATGCTGACCGCTGCGGTGGCAATCTACCGCGCCTGGCTCGACGCCGGCGGTCCCGCGCCGGCGCTGGTGGCTGGCCACAGCCTCGGCGAATACTCGGCGCTGGTGGCGGCTGGCGTGATCCCGTTCGCGGATGCCGTGCCGCTGGTGCGCTTCCGCGCCCAGGCCATGCAGGAAGCCGTCCCGGTGGGCGGGGGCGGCATGGCTGCCATCCTGGGGCTTTCCGATGACGACGTGCGTGCCGCGTGTGCGGAGGCCTCCGTGGCCGGCGTGGTCGAGGCCGTCAATTTCAACGCACTGTTGCAGGTCGTGATCGCGGGCCACAAGGCAGCGGTCGAGAAGGCCTGCGAGGTGGCCAAGGCGAAGGGCGCCAAGCGCGCGCTGCCACTGCCGGTGTCGGCGCCGTTCCACTCGTCGCTGCTCAAGCCCGCATCGGATCGTCTCAAGGAACGCATGGCCGGGCTGAATTTCTCCGCGCCGTCGATTCCGCTGGTGAACAACGTCGACGTGGCGATCGAAAACGATCCGGCCAGGATCAAGGACGCCCTGGTGCGTCAGGCCGCCGCGCCGGTGCGCTGGGTGGAGTGCGTGCAGAAGATGGCCGCCGAAGGTGTGACGCATGTCATCGAATGCGGCCCCGGCAAGGTGCTGGCCGGCATGACCAAGCGCATCGACGGCAGCCTGACGGGCGGCGCGATCTTCGATCCGGCGTCGCTGCAGGAAACGCTGGCGCTGCTGAAGTAATCAAGGACACTTGCAATGACTAAGTCTCTGGAAAACCAGATCGCGCTCGTCACCGGCGCCTCGCGCGGCATTGGCCGCGCCATCGCGCTGGAGTTGGCGCGTCAGGGCGCCACCGTGATCGGTACGGCCACCAGCGAGGCGGGTGCCGCCGCGATCGGCGAGTATCTGGCCGCGGAAGGCTTGAAGGGCAGCGGCGCGGTGCTCAACGTCAATGACCCGGCCCGCTGCGAGGCGCTGATCGACGAGATCGTGAAGACCCACGGCAGCCTGGGTGTGCTGGTCAACAACGCCGGCATCACGCAGGACCAACTGGCCATGCGGATGAAGGACGATGACTGGACCGCCGTCATCGATACCAACCTGACCGCCGTGTTCCGCCTGTCGCGCGCCGTGCTGCGCCCGATGATGAAGGCGCGCGGCGGCCGCATCATCAACATCACCTCGGTGGTCGGTTCGGCCGGCAACCCGGGCCAGATGAACTATGCCGCCGCCAAGGCGGGCGTGGCCGGCATGACTCGCGCGCTGGCGCGCGAAATCGGCAGCCGCAACGTCACCGTCAACTGCGTGGCGCCGGGCTTCATCGACACCGACATGACCAAAGTGCTGTCCGAAGAGCAGCATGCGGCGCTCAAGTCGCAGATTCCACTGGGCCGGCTCGGCCAGCCGGAAGACATCGCCAATGCAGTGGCGTTCCTGGCAGGCCCGCAAGCGGGCTATATTACCGGCACCACGCTGCACGTCAACGGCGGCATGTACATGAGCGGACAGGCCGCCCGAGGGCGATTTCCGGGTAGATACCGGGAGAAGCCGTCTGAAGCAACCGTTTTTTAAACCAAACGGGCGTGATTCTTGCAAAGGGTGACAAGGGCATTTTTGCCGCCCCAAACCTGCTAAAATGCGCCCACTTTTTGTCGAACTTCCCTGGAGGGTTACATGGACAATATCGAACAACGCGTCAAGAAAATCGTGGCAGAACAGCTTGGCGTGGCCGAGGCA
>JACXTT010010556.1_pt1 | contig 12428 bp, 7 predicted proteins | sample 9270951 | NCBI WGS metagenome assembly JACXTT01 (sample SAMN15532306, study PRJNA645909) | rock metagenome | isolation source: weathered quartz diorite | place: Puerto Rico | collected 2017-06-21 | reverse complement strand
GAAGTCGGCGTGTTCTACTACCGGTTTCCCGGACAACAGCGTGGCGAACTCTTTGCTGTTACGGAGAAGGCATTTCCAGCAGTCGTCGGCGACGGCGCTCGCACTTTCGAAGAACTCGTCCAAACCGATGGTCGAGCTTCTCTGATTGCTAAAACATACATCGATCGGTTTCCAGAGCTGGTCGGGCGCGTGCTACCTACGGGGGAGCGTGTGCGGCTCGTGGAAGCGGGAAACCACTGTCAAGGATGCATCTTCCGCGATGGTGCGCATTTAATTTCAGGGGCTCTCCGTGACCGGATCGATCAGATTTCGCGCGCTATGCCCGGGTTCTTCATTGGCCGCTACGACATCCGCTACTCGAGCGACGAAGACCTGCGGAGTGGCGAGAAGTTCAAGATCATCGAACTGAACGGGGCAGCGTCGGAAGCAACCAACATCTACGACGAGCGCAATTCACTGCTTTCCGCGTACCGGACGCTCTACCAGCAGTGGAAACTGGTCTACGCAATTGGCCGAGCGAATCGCGATCTGGGACACCGGCCACCCTCGGTTCTGGATTTCCTGAAAGACTGGAAGTTATACCGGACGATCTCGGCGGCCTATCCAGCTGCGGACTAGAGTAGCGGGGTGCATCTTGTCCTCCGGGGTGGGGGCGAGACGCCCCCCACGACAGCCGCCGGGACGGCGGCGCTGCGAAACCTTTGTCTATGTGTACATTGAGCGTTATAACCCGCGACGACGGCTATTACCTGGCAATGAATCGTGACGAGCGCCTCACACGCGGTGCCGCCATGCCGCCTTCGCAGGTCAATCTGAAGAGAACGGTTGCCGTCTATCCGCGTGACAAGGCCGGCGGAACCTGGGTCGCGTCGAACAACCACGGGATCGCGCTTGCGCTGCTGAACTGGAATGACGTGCAACGGCCTGGTCCGGAGAAAATTCGCAGCCGGGGTGACGTCATACCCACTTTGATTGGTCTCGCTTCCCGGGATGAAGTCCAGGAGGCGCTGCCGACGCTCGATTGGCAGGGTATCTGGCCCTTTTGCTTGGTGGGTGTTTTCGCGAGAGAGAAGACAATTAGTGAGTGGCGCTGGGACCAGCGGAGGATGGAGTCTCAAGTACACGCGTGGAAGCCGCGGCATTGGTTTTCGTCCAGTTTGTCGGACGAGCAGGCCTCCGTACAGCGGGGCACGGTCTGTGCCGCCGCCTGGGATCTGGACGACGCCGGTTCCTTGCCGTGGCTGCGGCGCCTGCATACTTCTCATGTCAACGGGCCGGGGCCTTTCAGCGTGTGCGTGCATCGTGAGAAGGTTGAGACCTTGAGTTACTCTGAAATCACCTGTTTGCCGAAGAGGGTAGAGTTCAACTACTTCGCGGGCAGTCCCTGCTCCAAGCAGGAGTTCGACAATTCGGTTGAGATGCAGCGCACCTCCTGTCCCGCGGCTTGACCCTCACTCGAGGTGGGGTGGGCTATTTTGCGACTGCTTGTGCGCCGGCCAACATGCCATCAAGCTTGTCGCGGCTGAGGTAGCGCCCGTTCACGATGACGGCTCGAATCTTCTGCGTATTGGAAATATCGTCGAGGGGATTAGCATCCAGCAAGACGAGATCTGCGAACTTTCCTACCTCGATGGTCCCTAGATCGATCTCCCTGCCCAGATAGCGCGCTGGGTTGAGGGTGGCGGCCTGGATCGCCTCCAGCGGAGTAAATCCAGCGCTGACAAGTAGCTCCAATTCTTCATGCAAAGCAAAGCCCGGAAGGATCGACGGATTGGGGCTGTCGGTGCCGGCCATGAACAAGACGCCGGCCTGGTGCATCTGTTGTGTAAGGGAGATCTCGCTGGCGAATAGCTGCTGTCCTTGCTCGGCGACAGTGGCAGTTCGGTTCTTACTCCACCAGTCGCGTGTCGAAGCCGGCAGGTACGTCCAGCGCGGGTCGACTTTTTCCGTGCTATGGCCCGCCTGAACGCTGACGTCCCCCAGCGCGTTCCGGCGCAGTTCCACGAGGGTTGGCACTTGCCACGTGCCGTTGGCTACGAACTTGCGAAAGAGAGCACTGGCAACGGTGGCGTCGAATATCTCTGCCGCGCGTTGCTCGACCCGGCCGTAGCGCGCCCGGTCGCGGGCTGCGAACGCCTGCGTTTTCTCATCTATGAGCCGGCGTTCGAGTGCCGAGCTGCCGAGCACAATCCCGGTAAGGTGCTCGATGCCCTTTTGTCCGGCATCGGAGGCCTCGGCGACCCGTATTGCGTCGGGCACGTGGCCGGCGAGAATCATGTGCTGCCGCCGCGCCTCTTCGGCAATCGCAAAATAGCTGTCCTTTGAGAGGAACGACTTCACTTTGACAAAATCGACTCCTGCCTTCTTGAGGACATCAACGGCCTGGCGGCCTTCTTCGGCATTGGTGGCGGCGATGTTGCCCGGCCATTTGAAGGCGTCGATGAGAAATCCAGCCAAGACGAAGCGAGGGCCGAGAAGCGAACCGTGTTCGATCGCCTCGCGCCAGAGGCTCAGTTGAATGTAGCGAGCGGACAAGCTGGACAATTCTCCGCCCGAGTCTTCGAGGTCACCACCCATGTCGCGCACGCCGGTAACACCGTTGGCAATGTAAAGCGGAAGAAAAATGTCGGCACGTCCGGTGTGGACGTGCATGTCCCAAAGGCCGGGGATGAGGAACTTGCCGGTTGCGTCGACAACCTCCGCGCTCCTCATGGGTATGGTGTTCGTCCGGCCCAGGGCTGTGATTCTGTGATTACGAATCACCACGGTCATGTCGGGTTTGGGTGGGGATCCGGTTGCATCGATCACCGTGACGTGAGTGAGAATCAGCGATGAATCCCCGGGGACTGACGAAGACTGCGCCGCCACGAAAGAAGAGAGGAGCAGGGGCCAGAGAAGAATGTTTTTCACAAGAATGTCTCAAAGTGAACGAGCGGTCCCCGGTGCTGCCGAGCGGTGCTCACGGACGGGTTCCAGTCCTGGTGCGCGTGGTGCCCGGTAATAGTGAGGACACGTCACTGCTCGGCTTGCTTTTCGGAACAGCCGGAATTTGTGGTTGCAGCAGCGGCCTGAGTCCCTTGACGTCTTCCACGTAAGCCCGCAGTGCCTCGCCGACGCTCCAGGCCTGCGCGATGCAGCCGCAGGGGCGCTGCGGAGGGTCGCCGTCGAAAATCTCCGAGATGTGGCGGAGTCCGCCATCGGACAGGTGATCTTGCAGCGGTTTGAGCCACTCGGCGGCTTGCGACCGCGCTGCCGTGCTTCCGCCATTGACTTTCACGTAGGCGGTGATGAAGGGTCCGATCAGCCACGGCCAAACCGTTCCTTGGTGATAGGCGCCGTCGCGCTCGGTGGGACCGCCGGTGTAACGTCCGCGATATTGCGGGTCGGTGGGAGCGAGACTGCGCAGGCCGTAGGGGGTCAGGAGGTGCTGCTGAACTTTTTCGACTACGCTCTTCGCACGCTCCGGCGACAACATGCTGTGGGTCAGGCTGACGGCGAAAATCTGGTTGGGGCGGATTGACGGATCGGGAGGCCCGCCGTTGACCACGTCGTAGAGGCAGGCATCTTTCTCATTCCAGAAAAGGCGATTGAAGCTCCAGCCGGCCACAGTCGCCATGCTCCGATAACGCTTTTGGTTTGCTTCGTCCCCAAACCTGCGGGCAAGGTCTTCCATGATGCATAGCGCGTTGTACCAGAGTGCCTGGATCTCGACCGGCTTGCCCCGGCGAGGCGTGACCACCCAGTCGCCAACTTTGGCGTCCATCCAGGTCAGCTGAACACCGGGATCGCCCGAGGTTAACAGGCCGCTGGGATCGATTTTGATTCCGTAACGCGTGCCCCGCACGTGCCAGGAGATGATGTCTGCAACCACCGGATAAAGTTCCGTGCGCACGAACTCTGCATCGCCGGTGTACTCGAGGAACGCCCGCGCCGCCTCGAAGAACCAGAGAGTGGCGTCAACAGTGTTGTATTCCGGTGTTTCGCCGGCGTCGGGGAAGCGATTCGGCAACATGCCCTGATTTACGTTCTTGGCGAAAGTCCGCAGGATGCTGCGTGCGACGTCGTGCTTGCCCGTCGGGAGAGTCAGGCCTGGCAGGGCGATCATAGTGTCGCGGCCCCAGTCGCTGAACCAGTGGTAGCCGGCGATAACCGTCTTCTGGTCACCTCGGGAAACGATGTACTGGTCGGCCGCGGCGGCCAAAGTCTGCGCGAAACTATCTTCAATCAGCGAAGAGACGACCGCATTGCGATGGCGCGTAATCGCGGTTTGGCGGTATTCGGCGACGTTTGCTACATCCCGCTTTTCGGTGGAGGCAATCACCGAAGCCTGGCAGCGCAGGTCGAAGCTAAGAATGAAGGGATTGAAGAGGTCTTCGGAGAAATCGAGACCTCGTTCCCGCTCGGCGTCGTACTCAAAATTGCGATACCAGTCCCCAATTTTGCGGAGTGCGACGGCGTTGTGCGCCAGATGGAGAGAAGGCAGGCCCTGATAAGGAGTGACAGTTGCCAACCCCGGGTTCTCTTCGACTGCTGGGTTGATTGCTCCATTTTCGTGAGTCGTGCTGTGATAGTCACGGAAGGCGATCAGAGGACGAACTTCCAGAGAAAGATTCTTCGGCGATTCGGGATGGTTGTTCTTTTTCAGCTCATAGTGGACTACCGTACTGTTTTCACCGTAGACCATGAAGACCGACTTTTCGATCTCAATTCCCTCGACTTCGTAGGTGAAGACAGGGAACGGATCGAGTCGAAACCGCTTCAGGTAGCGAAAGCCTTGGGGATGGACAACACCGGGATAGCGATTCGCCGACAGCTCAAAAGCCTGACCATCAATGAACAAGGTCTCTTCCAGCTTGGAGAGCAGCACCAGCCTGCCGACCGGCGGCTTGGTCGCGGCCACCAACAACCCGTGATAGCGGCGGGTGTTCAGTCCGATGATGGTCGACGAGGCAAAACCACCGAGGCCGTTGGTTTCCAGCCACTCGCGGCGGAGGGCTGCGTCGAGATCGCCGCAGGTTTCCTGCTTGAACTGAATCATAGCTGTCTCCACACCCCTGTCGACCACAATGTCGTCCTGAGCGGAGACAGTTCGTTCGCGTTGCGAACGAACTGGCGGAGTCGCTGCGCTGTAGGGGTCCTTCGACGCCATCTGATCTTCGCGTTCCGCGAAGATCAGATTCCGCTCAGGATGACTGTTTCTAAATAGCAGTTTCTAAATATCGCCAGTTTTGGCGCTTGCCCTACAACTCGGCAACCTGGCAGAAGACTTTGATTGCGCCATTGGGGGACGTCAGTTTCTTGAACAGCTCGTTATAGTTCTCCAGGCCTTTGACGGGGTCGGTCAAGAGCTTGCTCAACCATCCCGGATATTCCAATTCGGCCTGCGACAGGTCTCCGACACCCTGTTCGAAGTACTCGCGGTTGGCGTTGACGGTTCCAACCATCACCTTGTTGCCCAGGACAAACTCCAGGTTGATGCGGTCAGCAGGCACTTGAATCATTTTGTCGCCGCCAGTCACGCTCGCGAGCACGAGTACGCCGTTTTTGCCCAGAGCCTGCATGCTGTCGAACACGACCGAGGAGTTGCCGGTCCCTTCAAAGATCAGGTCGAACGGGCCATACTGCTTGGCGGCTTCGAGCAACGGCGTTTCCTTTGTCGAGATGTAGCGGGCGCCGAGCTCTTCGATCAGATCGGCGTTCAGATAGGGTTTGGTGGTGCGCGCGAGTGTGGTTACGTCCAGGCCGCGCAGACGCAATACCATCGTGGCGAGTAAGCCAATGGTGCCCGCGCCCATCACGGCGGCCTTTCGCGGTTTCCAGACTTTCAGGCGCCGCTGGATCTCGTAGGCGTGGTGGATGCCTTTCTCCACCACCGTCGTCGGCTCAAGCAGCACGCCGACATGTTTCAAGCCCTGCGGGACTTTGACGATGAATTCGACATCATCCACGTAGTACTCGGTCAGATAGCCGTGGCGCAGATTGATACCGCGTTCGTAATAGGTATCGTCGGTGGTCATATCGTTGGTGCCGATCAGGTCGTAAATGCTCTTACCGGGGCGGCGCACCGTGGCGACCACGTAGTCGCCCGGTTTGAGTTCGGTGACATTCGGCCCGACTGCTTCCACGCGGCCGAAGCCCTCATGGCCGATGACGAGGAAGTCGTACCCTGGAGGCGCGGCACCGTATTCGGCGGCGTTGATTTCTTTGTCGGTGCCGTCCACACCCACGCGGAGAACTTTTACTAACACGCCGCGGCCATCGGGAACCTGATTCAGGTCGGGCTTGGGCAAATCGGCGATGTGGACGCTATCGGGTTTCCCTGGGAACACACTAATGGCTTTCATTTTCTTGGTACTCCTTTATCAGTTCAGTCTGCGGCGACCGTGGTTGCCGCGGGTTCATGTTTTTTGCGTTTGCGGGACTCACCGCTCTGTTGCATCAGCTTGGTGACGATGCCAGTCCACCCCGTTTGATGGCTGGCCCCGACCCCGGCGCCAGAGTCACCGTGAAAGTATTCATGGAAGAGCACAAAATCACGCCAGTGCGGGTCGGTCTGGAACTTTTCCAGGTTGCCGAAGACCGGGCGTCGGCCCTTCTCGTCCTGAAGGAAAATACTGGTCATGCGACGGGACAATTCGCCGGCCACGTCCCACAGGGTGAGCATCTTGCCCGACCCGGTTGGGAACTCTACTTTGAAGGCGTCCCCCAGGTAGTGATGAAACTTCTGTAGGGATTCGACCAGCAGGAAATTTACGGGAAACCAGATCGGTCCGCGCCAGTTGGAATTGCCGCCAAACAGACCGGTGGAGGATTCGCCCGGCTCATAGTCCACGCGGTAGTTCATGTCGTGAACGTTCAGCATATACGGATGCTCATGATGGAAGCGTGAGAGCGCCCGTACTCCGTAGGGCGAAAGAAACTCTTTTTCGTCGAGCATATAGCGGAGAATGGCGCGAAGCTGGTTTTCCGTCGCGATGGAGAGCAACCTCCGCTCCCCCAGGCCGTGCGTTTTCATGCAGGCGATGTTTTCGGTCAGATCCGGACGGTTGTCGATGAACCATTCCAGACGGCGCTTGAAGCCCGGCAGACGGTCCAGCACTTCCTGCTCCAGAGTCTCCACCGCGAACAGCGGAATCAATCCCACCATGGAACGGATCTTCATCGGGAACTGAGTACCGTCCGGCAGCTTGAGCACGTCGTAGAAGAAACCGTCTTCCTCGTTCCACAGTCCCATGCTGTCGTGGCCGCGATGGCTCATGGCGTGGGCGATATAGATGAAGTGCTCCCAGAACTTGCTGGCCACGTCTTCGTAAACCGGGTCATCCTTAGCCAGTTCCAGCGCGATCGCCAGGAGGTTGAGCGTGTACATCGCCATCCAGCTCGTGCCGTCAGACTGCTCGATGTACCCGCCGGTGGGCAGGGGAGCGCTACGGTCGAACACACCGATATTATCGAGACCGAGGAATCCACCCTGGAAAATGTTCATGCCCTCGGCATCTTTGCGGTTCACCCACCAGGTGAAATTCAGCATCAGCTTGTGGAAGACGCGCTTGAGGAAGTCGACGTCGCCCTTGCCGCAGCGTTTCTTGTCAATTTTGTAAACGCGCCACGCGGCCCAGGCATGCACGGGAGGATTCACGTCGCCAAATGCCCATTCGTATGCGGGGATTTGTCCGTTGGGGTGCATGTACCACTCGCGCAGCATTAACGTGAGCTGGTCTTTGGCGAATTCGGAATCCACGAGAGCGAGCGGGACACAGTGAAACGCCAGGTCCCAGGCCGCATACCACGGGTATTCCCACTTGTCGGGCATCGAAATGACATCCGCGTTATAGAGGTGGGTCCACTCGTGGTTGCGGCCGTTCAGGCGTTCCGGTGGAGGGGGAGGGCACGCCGGATCGCCCTGCAACCAATCCTTGATGACATAGTGATAGAACTGCTTGGACCACAACATCCCGGCCAGGCCCTGGCGCATGACACTTTGCGCATCCGGCGACAGATCCTGCGGAATAACCGTAGCATAAAAATCATCGGCTTCGCGCTGGCGGAGTGCGAACGTCTTGTCGAAGGCATCGAAGGCGCTCTTGCCAGCGAAATCAGAATTGGCGAGACGCATCCGGACGACGACCGTTTCGCCGGGTCCGACGGTCAGTTTGTAATGTGCGGCCGCTTTGGTCCCGGCGCGCTCAGGGTTTACGGCCTCCGTCGCATCACGGACTACATAGTTGTTGATACCGTCTTTGACGTACGGCGTATGGTTCTCGCTGCCGAATATCCTGTGAAAATTCGTGTCGTTCTCAGTAAACAGCAGCTCTGGAGAACCTTCGCAGTGGAGCCAGCGGTTGCCCAACTGCGTGTGGTTCAGCTCCACAACGGGATTCGGGGCGGGCCGGGACTGGTGCAATTCCGGACGCGGGTCGTTGCCTCCCCAGGACCAGATGTTGCGGAACCACACCGTCGGAAGCAGCCGAAGGTTGGCGGGTTCCGGGCCGCGATTCGCAACCGTGATCTTGATCAAGATGTCCTCGACATCGGCCTTGGCGTATTCCACAAACACATCGAAGTAGCGATTGTCGTTGAATGCTCCGGTATCGAGGAGTTCGAACTCCGGCTGGTTCTTTCCGCGGCGCCTGTTTTCTTCGACCAGTTGTCCATAAGGAAATTCCGCGTGGGGATACTTGTAGAGGTACTTCATGTAGGAGTGCGTGGGCGTGCTGTCGAGGTAGAAATAGTATTCTTTGACGTCCTCGCCATGATTGCCCTCGTTGCCGGTGAGGCCAAAGATCCGTTCTTTCAGAATAGGATCACGCTCGTTCCACAGAGACAGGGCAAAGCAGATGAATTGTCGCCGGTCGCAGATCCCGGCCAGCCCGTCTTCGTTCCAGCGGTAGGCGCGGGAGCGGGCGTGGTCGTGGGGGAAGTACTCCCACGCGGTGCCATGGGCGCTGTAGTCCTCGCGCACGGTGCCCCAGGCGCGCTCGCTGAGATAGGGCCCCCAACGCTTCCAGTGCTTCTTCTTCGCTCCGGATTCCGCCAGTCTGATTTCTTCCTGTGTCATGGAGAATGCTTCCTCTCAGATTAAGCTCAACAGGCGCTCAAACTCGTCGCTCAGTGTTTGTTTCGCTGGCTGAGACGGCACAGCCGAGTACATGAATGGTTCTGAAATTGTACTGCTTTGGTAGTGAGCCGGCAGCGGTCGATATTCGAGTTCCAGAGGCAGTCCGGTCAGAGCAGTTTGTATGATGCCGTTGTTCATCGCTGTCTCCCTTCTACTTCTCCTCGATTTCTATTGCGTGGCCATCGGGGTCACGAACGACAAAAGCTTTTGTGAACCGGATCTGCCTATTCTGATTCGCAACCACCCCGGAAGAAACAAAACTAACTTTGGCTTCACGCGTTTGGCGAGCGGCGGCCTGGGCGTCATGGGCCAGCAGGACCGTCTGCCGGTGGACGATGTCGTTGGAGCGCTCATCGAGGGGAAAAGGACGACCGTCGCGAGGGGCCAGATATTCCAGGAGCTCGATACCTGGTCCGGTTGCGCCGCGCAGGGCCGTAATCCGCAGATGCGCGCCAAACACGTTGTTCAGGTGTTCCTGCTCCGTGCCGTAGTTTTCGCTCTCTCCGGCAACATGCATTCCGAGCAGATCGCGATAAAACTTGAGGTTGGCGTCGGTGTCCCAAACCACGATGGCGGTATGGTCGATGCCCATAAAGAGCTTATCGGTCGGCCGATGCCATTTCTCCAGACCCTTATCGGGCGGGAACTGAAGAACTTCGAGGGGATGCCCATCGGCATCCTTGAAGTAGAAGGCCGAAATGCCGGCCGCGTTCTTGTTCCAATCGGGAAGCCGTTGGGGGCCGGAAGACGCGTGTTCCACCTTGTTCTGGCGAAGCAGACGGTAGGCCTTGTCCATGTCGCTGACGATGATGGCTATATGCTGGAACCAGCGGTCGTTGCTGCGTGAGTCGACAGGGATCGGCCGGCCCTTGGGGGCGAGGTATTCGGTGAGTTCAATGGATTCGTCGCCGAGCTTCATTCTCACGACCCGCATCCGCACGCCAAAGACGCCCGCAAGGTGTTCGTAGTCGTCGCCCGCTACCTCCGTGTCCGATACCTTCTCGAAGGTGAGGACGCTGGAGTAAAAGTCGATGGCGCGATCCATGTCGGAAACGGTGATGCCTATGGCGTCGACACCATCGACCAAAGGCTGGCGCTGTTGAGCCAGTACCGCAGGAACAGACAGGATCAGCGACAGCGCCAGGATGGCCAAGGCTCGACGATGCAGACGAAATTGAAGAAGTGGTCTCATAGTTTTCTTATTGCGTCGGAGTCTGTCGCTGTCCGGAGGGCCACCTGGTCCTCGCAGGTGAGGGCGAGGACACCCCACGACAGCCGCCGCGGACGGCGGCGCTACGGTCTTAGGCTTCTGCAAGTAGAGGCTGCGAGTTCCGAACTGTCACTGAGACGCCCATGCGTTCCAGCAGGTGATCCCCGACCCTCATCGCATTCGCCATGATGGTCAATGCCGGATTCACGGCCGCGCTTGACGGGAAGAAGCTGCCATCGACTACGTACAGGTTGTCGACATCATGGGACTTGCAGTTGACATCAAGCGCTGAAGTTTTTGGATCGTGTCCAAAGCGAATCGTGCCGTTCTGGTGCGCGACTCCGGCCAGCGGAATCTGCTGCCCGATGAAGAGGTTGCGCGAGAACAGTCCCTGATGACACTCGTGGCCGTGCATCTCGCAGTTCGTCTGCTTCATGGCCTGTTTGAGCTTCGCCTGGAGCCGCTCGTGCGCTTGCAGGTTGTTGGGCGTGTAGCTCAGGACGATCTTGCCGCTGCGATCCACGGTGACGCGGTTGTTTGGATCGGGCAGGTCTTCGGATGTGAGCCAGAAGTCGAGGGAGTGAGTGGCCATCAACTCGAGCGTGAAATTCGGGGCGATCGCAGGGGCTCCGGCGCGCAACGTGACGGCGTCCAACTTGCCGACGAATGAAATGTGTCCCATTGGGTGCGGAAAGTCTTCTGAGCCAAAATAGAAGTCGTTTACGCCCAGGGTCTTCTGGAAAATAGTGGGGTTCGGACACTTGGAAATCGCCATCATCACCGAGTTGGTATGTCCCATGTAGTGGCGTCCGACAGTGTCGGAACTATTGGCCAGCCCGCGCGGGTGCCGGTCATTGGCGGAGCGCAACAGCAGCGCGGCGGAGTTGATTGCCCCACACGAAACGACGACCATATCCGCGGAGTAAGTCTCCAGGCTGCCGTTGCGCTCCACGAGCACTGCCTTCACTTCGTGTCCGGAGCCGTCCGTTTCCAGGCGCTTCACCTCCGACCGAGTGAGCAGGGTAACGTTGGGATACTTCACCGCTTCGTCGATGCAAACCACCTGAGCATCGGATTTGGCGGAAACCAGGCAAGGGAAGCCGTCGCAGGTATTGCAACGGATGCAGCGGCTTTTCTGTGGATTCTTCTCGTCGAGCATCACGCCGACGGGCACATGAAAAGGTCGAAGTCCGGAGCGGGCGAAATCGTCGGCCAAATGCTGGATGCGCGGCTCGTGGCTCACGGCCGGGAAGCGATAGGGCGCACTTGCTGGCGGCTCGGTGGGATCTTCTCCGCGATTGCCGTGGACCTGATAAAGATGCTCGGCCTGTGTGTAGTAAGGTTCCAGTTCGTCGTAGCTGATCGGCCAGGCCGGCGAGATGCCGCCATGGTGCCGGAGTTCGCCGAAGTCTTCCTTACGCAAGCGGAACAGCGCCGCGCCGTAGAACTTAGTGTTGCCGCCGACGTAGTAGTTGGTATGCGGATGCAGGGCTTTGCCCTCTTTGTCGAGCCAGGACTCTTTTGTGTTGTAGTGACCGTCGACGTTTACCACTTGAGGATCCCAGTTGGCTTTTTCACAGGGCACATAGTCGCCGCGCTCAAGAATGAGAATCCGCTTGCCGGAGGGAGCCAGGTGGTAGGCAAGCGTGCCGCCGCCGGCGCCGGTTCCGATGATGATCACGTCATAGTGACTCAGATTGCTCATGATGCGAATCCTCCATTGGCTCCGCAGAAAATGCAGCGCTTGGTGTTGTGGTGGTGGAGCTTGCAGCACTTGACCGCGATCCTTCCCGCCCGCCACAGGTACAGTTGAGCGGCGACTAGCATGCCCAATGGCGGAGCAATGAGATAAATCCAAAAGCTGTCCCAAACCCCCGCGGGGAGGGCAGACCCAAACGTTCGCGCAGGATTCATGCTCATGCCCGAGAACGGACCTTCAAACGTGATGTAAATCGCGACCAGGATGCTGGCGAACAAGCCAGTGTAGTTGCTGAGCCGGTGATGGTTGGAGAAGTAGAGAACCGCTGACATCATTCCGGTGGCGATCAGGAATTCAGCCAGAAACGCCACCCAGGGCCCCTGGCGACCGGGAACCGTCAC
>JACXTT010010555.1_pt1 | contig 12429 bp, 10 predicted proteins | sample 9270951 | NCBI WGS metagenome assembly JACXTT01 (sample SAMN15532306, study PRJNA645909) | rock metagenome | isolation source: weathered quartz diorite | place: Puerto Rico | collected 2017-06-21 | reverse complement strand
AACCGGCGTGCCTGACGAAAGAAAAGGGGAACGCCTGGTGGTTTTATACACCGTGGCTGAAGAGAAACTGAAAGACATCCAGTCACGCCTGGCCACATCAGGACTTCCTAACCTTTGGATTCCTCGGACCAGCGCCTACTTTCACGTGGACAAGATTCCAGTGTTGGTTACCGGAAAAATGGACCTTCGCTCTATACGCGAACTGGCTCTGAGCCGATCCGAAGCCAGTCTGCGACCCGAAACAATCAGGGAGTAACACCGAAACCCGAATTTGTTCACAGCTTGCATGTTTCCCTCGCATACTGTTGACCTTGCTGGCGCCCCTTTTCCACTAAGGTGGTCGGCACGATAAGACGATATTTCCTTCGTCAGACAAACGGCTTATGCTAAAGGAGTTTTTTCTTTACACCCATGACATTTTCTCTTAAATTTCAGTATGGACTCAGACGGACTGAATCCTTGTTAAAAAAGGTGGTTGCAATGGGAGGCCGGACGTTTGTTCTGGCGCTGCTGTCGATATCTGTCTTTTCGCCTGCCGCTGGGGTATCGGCTCGACCGCCGTATCTGGATGCGTCAATTCCTGCTCCAGCTGTAGAACGCATGGAGAGCGGTGCTCTCAGCAGTTCTCTGCAGCAACTGCATCGTCGGCGCTACAGCGCGCTAAACCAGGGGATTCTGGTCGAGACTTTAGACGGCAGCAAGATTCTGGCGGAGCTGAACGCAAATGTTCCTTTTAATCCTGCCTCGGTGATGAAGCTGGCCACATCTTTCCTGGCCTTGTGCGAACTCGGACCCGATTATCGATTCCGGACCTCAGTTTACGCGCAAACAAAAGTCAATTCCTCCACAAAGACTTTGACCGGAGATCTTTTCCTGGTAAGCGATGGCGACCCGGTTCTTCGGCAAGCCGATGCGCGGAGTTTGGCGAGGGCTCTGGGACGTGGTGGCCTAAAGATCGTCGAGGGAAACCTGGTGGTGGTCGGCCCGTTGACTCTGGAGGAAAACGGGACGACACAGCGGGCCGCAGAGCAGGTACGGCGATTTCTCCTGCGCTACGGCGTTCGCGTCCGGGGCAAAATCGAGTGGACACCACTAGGATCTGTGGATACTGAATCCAAGGTTTTGTTGCTCAGTCATGTATCGCCGAAGCTGCAGGATATTCTGTGGATTCAGAACGCGCACAGCGTCAACGAAATCGCAGATCGTTTGGGAAATGTGTTGGGCGGGCCAGAGGCACTGTCGCGATTTCTAGTCGGTGTCACCCAAAGTGGTCCGGATGAAATCTACGTAAGCCGGCCTTCGGGTCTGGAGCACAATCGCGTTACCGCGAGGGCCACTGTCAACCTCTTGCGTCAGCTATATCTCTGGCTAGGCGATCATCATATGAAGATGCAAGATATCATGCCCGTGGCTGGAATTGACGAAGGGACTCTTGCCTGGCGCTTCCGCGATACCGACTGCCGCGGTGCCATCCTGGGAAAGACCGGCACCAATCCGTCCAAAGACGGGGGCATCAGTTCGCTGGCCGGAATTGCGTACACCCGCGACCATGGACCGGTGATTTACGCGATTCTTAACAGCCATGGCAGAATCACCGCTTATCGCCGCTGGCAGGACGCGTTCCTGAGGGGCGTGATCGCAGAGAACGGTGGAGTTGGAGAATATCTAAGCGGTCATGAAGAATTCGTCAACGTCTACTCAGCATCGGCTTGGGTGCCCTCGGACGATTGGACACTGGCCCCCGAGACAGTCGTTGCCCAGCGCACGCCATTCAAGAAGTCCAGAAGTCATTCCCGAAAATACGCCAGTCGACGCAAATACGCTTCACGACCAGCCGGAAACTGAAGCGTCCCGTCTCTGGTCCCGCCTAATTTCTGACTACGTGCAACCCGACCAACTTCAACCGGGAACAAATATGTTTTCATGAAAGAGGATGTCATGACGCTAGCGATAAGTTTCGTAGCGGTCGCAGTCTGTTTGTTTTCAGCGTGTCCTGGAAAAAGCGGAGGCACAGCGCGATCATTTTGTGACGTCGGAGCTTGGGGCGATTGAAGGCAGGGTTGTGGACTAGTCCCGAAGGGACGACGGATCCTTAGCCCAGGGTGGAGCGAGTAACAGCGGTCACTCGCGGAACCCTGGGGGAACAGAAGAAGTGATCGAGCCCCAGGGGGCCGGCGGAGACCGCGTTTAATCAGAGCCTCCGAGCAGGCCTTCCGTCGCCCTTTCCAGGGCTCGGCAACCACGGTTTTCTGGCACCCAGGGTTGCGCTTCGCTCCACCCTGGGCTAGGATTGTGTCGCCCTTCCAGGGGATGAAGGACTCTTTTGCAGGCTTTTCCGAGTTTCACGACAGAGGCTAGTCAAAGGAATATCGTTCACATCTCCGTCCTACTGGGAAAATTCTTTCAAATCCAATGACCACCCGTTAGACTTACGCCGCATGTCGGCGAGGAATAGCGGAATCATCTTGCTGGAAAACCTCCTGACTGTGGCCGGGTGTTTCCTGATCGTTTGGGCTATCAGTCTGAAGCGTCTTTCTTCAGCTCAGCGTCCTCGGTTCTCACGCAGCCTGGGTTTTCTCTGGGGGGTTCCGATACTAGGCGGATTGCTAGCTGTGCTTGGGTTCAGTCTGGCCATGCAGCGCAGTGTGTTTTGGACTGGGCTGACTGCAGCTTTGAGCCTGGTCCTCAGTTGGCTGGTCTTGCAACAGGATCAATACTCAGCCATGATGAGGATTTTGTACGATGACTATGTGTCTCTGAAGAAGCAGAATCCGGGCGCCAGCGAGTTCGATCTGCTATTTTCCATCGTGAAATCGCGCTATCCGCGCTGGAGTGAGGATCGCAAAATGGAGATCTGCGCAGGAAAGGACATCAAGCAGCTGGTGCTGCTTCTGGTGATCATTGAATACGAAATCCATCCACTCAACGATATGCCACTGTACGAGCGGCTAAAGATCAAGGCGGAAGCAATGTCTCCAGAGATGTAGGGCCTCGGCCCTAAGGTGCCGCGCGGACTGGAACTGCACCGCCTTAAGATGGTCAGGTAGCCACGATTAACGCGTTTTTGCGGTAATCGTGGACAGTCTGTCCGTTCCTGGAAATGACCACTGTTAATTACAAAGCGAATTAACCGTGGCTACCAAAAAAGAAAACAAATTCTCGTTGGTCCTGACATAGCCGCCAAAACTGATGACCGAAGCCAAGGTCAACAAGCCCACCTGGACCTGGCGGCAGTGAAACCCATTCTCACTGACGTTTCAGAGTCGCTTAGCCGACTCCTCGTCAAACCATTGCCGCGTCAATTCCAACCACATCACCAGTCCCTGCCACGGGCCGTACCGTTTGTATCTTCTGGCAATGGTTCGGTCGCTGACCTTCCTCCCGGCCCGGTACAATTGCGAAAACCTCTGCCGGCACCAGCTGTCCAAAGCCAGGAATTCATAGTGGCCCATCAGCCTTAGCAGATTACCTGCGGCATAAGGGCCAATTCCCTTGATCTCGAGCAGGCGCTTGTAAAGGTCGTCCCGCTTTGGATCTAAGTAGCTCGAGAGATCCAATCTGCCATTAGCGACCGAATTTGCGAACTCGATCAGATAAGCACTCCGATATCCCGTTCTGACTTCCCTGATGAAAAAGTCCTCCGATGTCCCGGCCAGCTGTTCTGGACTGGGGAAGCAAGCTTGTTCATTGTCGAACGGCGTTCCCAGTTTGATCACCAGATTGCGCACCATGCGTTCGGTAGCACTCCAGGCACAATTAGTTGTACAGATCATTTTGACGATGTCCTCAAACAGCGAGGGACTGCGCAATAACCGGCCCACCTTGGCTCTGGCTATCCAGTCCAGATCTGCGCCGTCACTATGGGCGCGCAAGGCCTCATAGAAATTCCGCATGGACTCGTCCAAGCGGAGCATGGTAACGATTTGGGATTGGACCTCTTCCACATCAAAACGCAAGAGTGGCTCATGCGCCACCACGCGAACTTCCAGGTCCGAGCGGCGTGCTTCCATTTCGAGTGAGACTGGCTGTCGGCGGGTCCTCACAATGCGCTTGAGGACGCGGCGTTCCCGATCGACAGAGAACGGCGCCAGCTGGCACCAGCCGTGGCTGAGTACGGTTCTCCAAAAATTGAAGTCGTCTGGCACAGGTAGGCTGAGCTTTCTTTCGATTAGGTTCGATGACACAGATTTTAATTTTATATGGACCACTTTAGCAGTGCCGATATAACCGTTAATCCCTCACAAGTGGGGACTCAGTCACTCATCAAACAGGATCCGGGAAGCATGCCGCTGCCCTCCATGGCCTCAGAGCTCAAGGCGATCATCCTCGCAGAAATCTCCCACATTCAGGGCTTCATGCAACTGCTCATGAAGCCAAGAAACGGCATGCCTTGGTCAGCGGAGGACCGCGCTGCAATCCTCGTCCATCTCAAGCATCTGGCCAAAACACTTCCCGTGCTCGTGGTCTTCACACTTCCTGGAGGAAGTCTGCTGCTGCCGGTTCTTGCCTGGTTTCTAGACCGGCGGAAAAATCCGAAGAAGCCAAGTGCGAACGCCGCACCCAGTGTGGGCTCGGCGCAGGAACCAGTTCCTTCCGTCACCCCTGCAGCAAGCTCTGTTGATGCTGCTCAACAAGCTACTGCCCCTCTACATACGGAGAAGTGCGACAGTCCCGATGCGAAGAGCACAGAGTCCGAGTTGCCAGAGCCGTCGCGCGTGGGCTGACGCCTTTCTCAGTCAGAGATAAACTCACGAGGACAGGAATGACGGTCGACATAGAGGTTCCCGGGCACCGTGCTCAGGATAGAGGCGGGAAGAGCCTCGGTTGGGACAGTCGCGGCTAAAACTCTCGTCAGGATGGGGCGTTTAAGGGCCAGCGGCACCATTGTGTAAACATGAGCCGCTGAGAGCATGGCCGGGAGAGTCATCGTAATGCCCTTGTCTGGAATAAATCCGAGATCTCTGAAATTGGGGTCTTCGGAGAGTTGACGTTTCGACTGTTCGGCGATGGCGACCACTTTCACCCAGGAAGGATCCCGGAAGTCCGTGTCGAATGGCTCGTTTAGCGCCAGATGTCCAGACGTCCCAATCCCCTGGCATAGGATATGCACGGGTCCTGCCGCACGGAGCATCGACTCGAAACGCAGTGCTTCCCGATGAGGGTCTGTGGCATTGAATTGGACCAGCTGAAAGCTCTTCGGGTGGACCTTATTGTAAAGTTGAGTGCGCGTCTGGTAGCCACAGGTGAACTGCTCAGGGATCCGAGTATCCCAAAAATCGTCCATGTTAAAGCACACCACGCGACTCCATTCGATAGCAGGCTGAGTGGCCAGCGAGTCGAGAAAGGTCATCTGGCTCTCTCCCGCAGCGAAAATCATGCGGATCTCTTGGTTTTCTTTCAACAGCTCTTTCATCTTACTGGCGACATCCGCTGCCGCTCTGGTGCCGAGGTCCCACTCGTCCTTACAGACAATCACCCGTGTTTTTCCATAAGCAAAGCTTTCGGTTCTCACGGTTCTCTCCAGCAACGAAGAATCAGATTGTAGATGGTAGGATGCGTTGTCGCTTTTAGCGTAACGCATTTGTTGAGCGCGTGATGTGTTACCCAAAAAAAGCTAACGCATCCTTCTGGGCAAAGCTTGAAAGCGCCAGCTGAATTTCTTGCTGCACAGAAGAGTCCATTTCAATTTGGCTTGCTGTTTTCAGGCCGCCCCAGGCTGCCTCCCCGCCGATCTCGCCCAGTGCCCAGGCAGCGTGAGCACGCACCAGCGGCTCAGAGTGGCGGAGCAAAGCGCTGGACAGAACCGGGACGGCGCGGGGGTCCCGGGTGTTCCCCAAAGCCACCGCCACGTTGCGCAGGAAACCACGGTACTTGGCCCTTCGGACGGCGCTGTTTCGGAAACGCTCTCCAAACTCAGCTTCCGTCATGCGCATCAGATCGATCAATACGGGAGCCACGTTTTTTGGGTCAGGGTAGAACGCCTTCTCCTGGCTTGGTTGGGCGAAGCGATTCCATGGACAGACGTCCTGGCAATCATCACAGCCGAAGATACGCGTCCCAATGAGGCGACGAAGGTCTGGTGGAATGGCTCCCCGCAGTTCAATCGTGAGGTAAGAGATACAGAGGCGAGCGTCGACGACGTAAGGCGCCACAATCGCCTTAGTAGGGCAGGCATCAAGACAACGATGGCAGGTTCCACAGTAATTCCTGCTTTCGACATCGTAGTCCAGCTCCAGGTTGAGAAGGATCTCGCCCAGAAACACCCAGGACCCAAGTTTCCGCGTGATCAAGTTCGAGTGCTTACCAATCCATCCCAATCCGCTCCTGTGAGCCCAGGCCTTATCCATGACGGGGCCAGTATCACAATAGTAGGGCCCTCGAGCCAAGGGTTCGTGGTCGACAATCCATTCGGTTAGCTGTCCGAGTCGATCCTTGAGAACGGCGTGATAATCCCGCCCCCAGGCGTAGCGAGAGATTTTTCCGTGCTCGAATCGGTCTGAATGTTGGACAGGAGTATAGTAGTTTAAGGCCAAGGCGATGACAGACCTACTTTCCGCCAGGATTCGTAGAGGATTGGTTCGCCTTTCCGGATCCACCCCCATCCAGCGCATTTCACCGTGATGTTCTCTGGCCAGCCACTCTCGCAGCCCGTTACGCTCATCAAGTCTCTCGGCCCGACTGATTCCGATTTCGTCAAAACCGCATCGTTTGGCTTGGGCACGAATTTCCTGAGTTAGACTCATCACTGAATGGTCTGGGGCGCTTCAACCGGTTCGTTAACACTAGCCGGCGAGGCATGATGATGAACCAGGAGCCAGGCGCCCTCGATTTTGTGGTAGATGTTGGTCGCCTGTGCCGTGGCGGTCTGATAGTTCGCTTCATGAGCGCTCGCGATGTTCTCGGTGCAGACAACCCAGGCCACCTCGCCATGGATCTGAATTGCCACATTACTGATAGTGATGCGCAGATATTCTGCGTTTCGAAAGATGTTCTCCCAGCTTTCCCGGACTTGCTGCCACCCAACCAGAAGTTCCCACCCAGGATGAACGCATTTTATCCAGGAGGCATGTGACCAGACCGCTTCTATCTCCGTGAGACTCTGAGAGGAGACGGCCTCGTAGAAACGGGCATTGGCCTCTTTAACTTTGGCATGATCATCCATGGGACCGTCACGCTTTAGGATGTGCTTTGTCGTACTGCTCCATCAGATGACCGATGGAGAGATGCGTGTACCTTTGTGTAGTCGACAGGCTCTCGTGCCCCAGAAGCTCCTGGATCGAACGGAGGTCCGCTCCAGAATTCAGCATGTGGGTCGCAAAAGAGTGGCGAATGCCATGCGGGCTGATCTTCTGAGTCAGTGCGGTAAGCTTTGCGTATTTTTCGACAATTCTGGCAATTGAGCGGGTGGTGAGACGTGTTCCCAGGTGATTTAAAAACAGCGGAACCTTGGGTTCGTCCCGATGCCAACTAGGGTGTATGCAACGGTCACTGACGTACATCTTGAGAGCCTGATGGCAATACTTGCCAAACGGCACCAAGCGTTCCTTTTTTCCTTTTCCCCTGACCAGCAGCATGGAGTCTTTGAAGTTCACATCGTCCAAATTCAAACCTGAAAGTTCACTCACACGGATACCGCACGCATAGAGCAACTCCAGAATAGCTCGGTCCCTTCTTCCGAGCGAGGCCGAGACGTCGGGAGACTCAATGAGTTTGGCGCAATCTTCCACTGTCAAATGGTTCGGAATTTTTTTTGGAACCTTGGGTAGCCTGACCAGCTTGGCTGGGTTTTGTGAAAGAATCGAATGCTGGCACAGGAACTTGCAAAATGAGCGGAGGGCGGAGACCTTTCGGGCCATTGTTGATTTCTCCTGCTCGCGGTCGTACAGGTGGCCCAGATATTCACGGATGATCAAATTGTCGAGATGAGTTACGGGGTACGCTGGCCGTTGCCCGTCCGGTTTAGAGGGGGCAACGTAATCATAAAACTGCTCGAGGTCGCTGATGTAGTTCCGGAGCGTGTGGGGGGAAGCATTCTTCGCTTTCAAATAATCAGCAAATTGTCGGATTTCTTCTTTCATCGTTCAGTCGCTCTTCGCCATCAACTCTTTGACCTTCTGTCGATAACCCTCATGCAGTCGCCTCGTCACCGGACCGGGCAGGCCCGTTCCGATCACATGCTGGTTACAACGCACGACGGGAATAACTTCACGCGACGTAACAGTGAGAAATGCTTCATCCGCCGAGAACAGATCCCCCTTGAAGAAGGAGCCTTCTCTTACGATCATCCCCTCGCTCCTAGCAACCTCTAGGACCCACCTTCGCGTCAAGCCAGGAAGGATACCGCATTCAACGCTGGGTGTGTTAACAACCCGGTCTTTTACGAAGAAGATGTTGCTCATTGTGCATTCGGCTAGCTCCTCCTTGTAATTCAGCATCAATGCCTCGTAAGCGCCCACGTCTTGCGCCTCCATCCAGGCCATTGCCTGGTTGAGGAGGTTCCCGCTCTTGACCGCTGGATTGATGGCTGCGGGCAGGTTGCGGCGCACGGATGCCAGGGAGAGTGTCACCCCTTTGTCATAGATCTCAGCTGGAGCCGGCGGCAGCGGGCTGACAAAGATCACGAAGTTGGGGCTGCCGCAGAGCCTCGGGTCGTAGCCCAAGTCGCCTTCCCCGCGCGTGATCATGATGCGGACGTACGACTCGGGATACTTTGCTGCGTCGAGAGTGCGAGTGATTTCCTCTCCTAACTGAACCAAGGGCAAGGGGGCCTTCAGCCGAACGGCCCGGCCTGATTCCTCGAGCCTCGCCAGATGCAGGTACAGCAGAAACGGCTTGCCGGCGTAAGTCCGAAGCGTTTCGTAAATGCTATCACCGTACAAAAACCCATGATCGAAAATCGAAATCTTGGCCTCGGACTTGGCGAGCAAGGTGCCGTTGAGATTAATAAGCACTCAGAATTCCTGGCTGCTGTATTGAAATCACTTCAGTTTGAAACTCGAATATTTCGTCCAAAGCACGCCGGACTTGCAACTGATGTTTCTCCTGCTTGCTCAGTTTCTTCACCCGGCTCGGGACGGGCGAGGGCATGATACCAAAATTGATGTTCTCCGGCTGAAAACCGTCAGGATCGGCGCTTACCAGGTAGTGAATCAAGGACCCGATAGCTGTACCGCGTGGCGGTACGCGTAGTGGCTGCCCTGATGTCAGGCGCGAGGCGTTGATGCCGGCAATCAACCCAGTCGCAATGCACTCCACATAACCCTCCACACCGGAGATCTGGCCAGCAAAAAAAATCCTGGGATCTTTCTTAGCCTGGAGGCTCTCGCTCAGGATTTTGGGAGAGTTGATAAAGGTATTGCGATGGATCTGACCGAGTCGCGTGAATTGAGCCCGCTCTAATCCCGGGATCATTCGGAAAACTCGCTCTTGCTCGCCAAATCGCAGGTGGTTCTGAAATCCAACTAGATTGTAGCTGTCGGCTTTTAGGGTCTCCTGCCGCAACTGGACTGCGGCGTAGGGAAGCTTACCGGACAGCGGGTCAGGCAATCCCACCGGCTTCATGGGGCCAAATCGCAAGGTGTCGACTCCACGCCGTGCCATTTCTTCAATGGGGAGACAGGCCTCGAAGTACATCGCCCTTTCGCATTCGTGCAGCGGCACCGACTCGGCACTAGCGAGCGCCTCATAAAATTTCTGGTACTGCTCACGTGTCAGCGGGCAATTGAGATAGTCCGCCCCTCCTTTGTCATAACGTGACGCTCTGTAAACTTTGCTCAAATCGATTGTCTCGGCATCGACAATCGGACTGATTGCGTCGTAAAAGTAGAGGTGCTCCTGGCCGGTGAACTCGCGAATAGAATCAGAGAGGCTCTCGCTGGTGAGGGGTCCAGTGGCCAAGACGGTGATTCCTTCGCGCGGAATCTGCTCTACTTCCTCTCGAATGATTTCGAGGTTGGAGCACGACGTCAAAGCCGCGGTAACGGCAGAAGCAAACTGCTCACGGTCAACAGACAGAGACGCTCCGCTGGGCACTCGGCACTCGTAGGCCAGCCTCAGCAGCAGAGAATCAAGCCGCGTCAACTCCTCTTTCAGCCGCCACGGTCCCGTGCCGGGCTGATCTGACTTGAATGAGTTGCTGCAAACAATTTCCCCTAGCCGGTCAGTTCGATGAGCCAGAGTAGGCCGGATTGGCCGCATCTCGTAGAGATGGACCGGAAGGCCTCGACGAGCGATCTGCCAAGCTGCTTCGCATCCTGCTAGTCCGCCGCCTACAACAATGATGGGGGTTGTAGTCATGCCAGTATGAATTTTAGCACTGATTAGTTAAATTGGGACGCATGGCGAAGGCGTTTGGAGGGAAGGGCGTTTTTCAACGCATCGTTGAGCTCATACCTGAATCTTGCACTAGCGAAGCCCCTTCACCCCGGCCCCTGGAGCTGTGAAAAAATTCGCCCGGCGGGGGCGCTGGGCCTCCAACGATCAGCGAGAGCTTCAAAATCGGAAAGGATTTTGTCTACACCTTTGGCAAAGGTGGGACCAAAGAACATCCTGCTCATTTATCAGATGACTATGTCTCGTTTGAGTTTATCGCCTAACACTTTTCACGGATCGCAGGACATCCCCCCTTCTAAGGGGGAATTCCGCCATTTTTATGCTTCATCGGCGCCACGGAAGGCGGCATGGATCACTCCTCAGAAGATCAGCTTCAAGCCAAACTGGATTTGCCTTTGCGGGGTGACGGTATAACTGATCTGGCCAAAATCTGGGTTGCCGAGAACGCCGGCAGGATTGCCAAAATTGGCGTTGTTGAAAGCGTTGAAGAATTCTGAGCGGAATTGGAGCCGGACGTTTTCGCGGATGGGAATGTTCTTGAAGATTCCAAAATCCCAGCTCTGAAATCCAGGACCCAACATGGCGTTGCGGCCGAGATTGCCAAAAGTGTAGGGCGGCGGCACTGCAAAAGCGGCCGTATTAAACCACTCCTGCGGAGTTCTTCTAAAGCCATCCGGGTAAGCCTTACCGACCACGTTGGGCCTAAGAGACAGCACCCTTTGCCCGATGTTGGCGTTGTCAAAGTTCAGGATGATGCTAAAAGGACGGCCGCTCCGGAGAGCCGTAATCCCGGAAATCTGCCACCCACTTAGCAATACGCCGGAAATTCCGCGCAAACTACTCGCATAGCGCTTCCCAAGACCGAACGGCAGTTCGGCTACGTAGCCCGCACTAAATATATGGTAGGAATGAAAATCGGAATATCCCATCTCGGCCCTGAAATTCAGCCTGTCTTGGGGCTGGGCCCCTCCACTGAACGCTGAGCCCTGATCCAGCGACTTGGAAAAGGCGTAATTGGCGACGAGACTCAGGTTGCTGGAAAAGCGCTTTTCGAGCTTCATGGTCAAGCCATGATAGTGCGAGTTGCCGTTGGACTGGTTTTCTGAGAAAGCGCCCAACTTGGGAAAAGGTCGCCTCGGCTGGACTGGCCCGGGACCTGGCAATGCGTCATTCGAATTCAAGTAAGCCGACAATTTCGTGCCCTTCGTTCCCACGTAACCCGCCTCCAAAAGTAAACCTCGACTCAGTTCCCGTTGGAGATGTAAATTCCATTGCTGCATGTATCCCACTCTTTGCCTGCGGCTCATGGTGTGTTGGACGTCTGGAGGCACTTTGGAAGGATCAATGACATCGGCGAATAGTGTCTCCACTTGCCTCAAAGGCTCCAGTGGATATTGAGCATTGAGCCCGTAACGGCCTTCGGGAAAGGCATACGGCCACCCACCCCGACTGGAGCTCGTCTCCCAGGCGAAATTCGAGTTATAGAAAATTCCATAACCCGCCCGCAGCGTTGTTTTAGGGGTCAACAGGTATGCGATTCCAAAGCGTGGAGCAAAATTGGTCTTAATTGAGTCAATCAGCGTTGGAGGAGCGTTGGCAGGCTCGCCAGTAATCGGGTTCCTGCTGGCCCAAATGAACCGCCCACCCGGAACCGTTGTGTCAAACCCAGATAAGCGGCCTTCAATCGGTGTAAACCAGGGGGAGTATTCGTAACGCAAGCCCAGATTGACTGTCAAATTTCTCGTGAGTTTGACGTCGTCCTGGGCGTAAAAATGCCAGAGAGTATGCCTGGCATGCAGGGAACCGTCGCCAACGCCACGGGCAGCACCGGAAGGCAATCCAAGTAAGAAACTGGCCAGGGCTTGACCCGTCTCAGCGACATTCTGGGGATCCGCGGTCGGAACGTTATCGAAACTCCAGCTCGCAAAGTTACCATCATGAAAGATCACTTCCCGCTTGATGTCGGCCCCAAAGGCCAGCGTATGTTTTCCCCGGATCAATGACAAATTGGGAAGAAACTGCAAGTTATCTTGCGGCCCCGTAATTAATGCACCGCTCCCAGCGTCAGTGAATCCCGAAACTGAGAGGTCAACAGGA
>JACXTT010010554.1_pt1 | contig 12429 bp, 20 predicted proteins | sample 9270951 | NCBI WGS metagenome assembly JACXTT01 (sample SAMN15532306, study PRJNA645909) | rock metagenome | isolation source: weathered quartz diorite | place: Puerto Rico | collected 2017-06-21 | reverse complement strand
CGCTTCGACGGCAACGCGGCGGTGCTGCTCACCAACAAGCTCGAGCCGATCGGCACGCGCATCTTCGGCCCGGTGACGCGCGAGCTGCGCAACCAGCAGTTCATGAAGATCATCTCGCTGGCGCCAGAGGTGCTGTGATGCAGAAGATCCGCAAGGGCGACCAGGTCGTGGTGCTGTCGGGCCGCAACAAGGGCCGGCGCGGCGCGGTGCTGCAGGTGTTAGCCGACGGCCGCGTGGTCGTCGAGAGCGTCAACATGGTGAAAAAGCACCAGCGGCCCAACCCGCAGGTGAACAAGCAGGGCGGCATCATCGAGAAGGAGATGCCGCTGCCGGTGTCGAAGGTCGCCATCTGGAACCCCGGCGCCAAGCGCGGCGATCGCATCGGCATCAAGACGCTCGCCGACGGCAAGCGCGTGCGCTTCTTCAAGTCCAGCGGGGAGATGCTCGATGTCTGAAGTGGTTGCAGGCAAAGGGGCCGACAAGCACAAGCCGGGCGGGAAGGCCGACAGGAAGGCCGACAAGAGCGCCGCGAAGCAGCCCGAAGCGCCGGCCGAGCGCGCCGCCGCCCAGCGGCCCTCCGGGCCGCCCCGGCTGCACCAGTACTACCGCGAGCGGGTCGTGCCGAAGCTGCGCACGGAGCTGCAGATCGACAATGTCATGCGGGTGCCGCGCATCAGCAAGATCACGCTCAACATGGGCGTCGGGGAAGCGGTCGCGGACAAGAAGGTGATGGATGCGGCGGTCGCCGACCTCACCAAAATCACCGGGCAGAAGCCGCTCGTCACCAAGTCGCGCAAGGCGATCGCGTCCTTCAAGATCCGCGCCGGCCTTCCGATCGGCGCGAAGGTGACGCTGCGCGGGCGGCGCATGTACGAGTTCCTCGACCGCCTGATCAACATCGCCATGCCGCGCATCCGCGATTTCCGCGGCGTCTCGCCGCGCTCCTTCGACGGCCGCGGCAACTACTCGCTCGGCGTCAAGGAGCAGATCATCTTTCCCGAGGTCCAGTACGACCAGATCGATCAGGTGCGGGGCATGGACATCACCATTACTACGACGGCCGGCGACGATCGCATGGGGCGAGCGTTGCTCGAGGCCTTCAACTTCCCGTTCCGCAAGTAGCAGGAAACCACCGTCTATGGCGAAGACCAACATGGTCGAGCGCGAGAAGCGTCGCGCCGGGATCGTGAAGAAGTACGCGGCCAGGCGCGCCAAGCTCAAGGAGGCGATCCGCAGCCCGAAGAGCTCGCCCGAGGAGCGCGCGGCGGCGATGGCTGCGCTGCAGGCGCAGCCGCGCGATGCCAGCCCCGCAAGGCTGCGCAACCGCTGCGCCATCACCGGGCGCTCGCGCGGCGTGTACCGCAAGTTCGGCCTGTCGCGGGTGAAGATCCGCGAGGTTGCGAGCCGCGGCGAGATTCCGGGCCTTGCCAAGGCGAGCTGGTGAGGGACGTCGCATGAGCATGACCGACCCGATTGCCGATCTGTTGACACGCATCCGCAACGGCCAGAGTGCCGGCAAGGCCGAAGTGCAGCTCGCTTCCTCGCGCCTCAAGACTGCGATCGTCAAGGTGCTGAAGGAGGAGGGCTACATCGCCGACTTCCGCGTCGATGCCGACAGCGGCAAGACGCGACTCACGATCGGGCTCAAGTACTTCGAGGGCCGGCCGGTGATCGACCGCCTCGAGCGCGTGAGCCGCCCGGGACTGCGCATCTATCGCGGCAAGGACGAGCTGCCGAAGATCCTCGGCGGCATGGGAACAGTGATCGTCTCGACCCCCAAGGGCGTGATGACCGACCGCGAGGCGCGCTCGATCGGCCAGGGCGGCGAAGTCCTGTGCATCGTTGCCTGAGTTGAGAGCGAGTCATGTCGAGAATCGCCAATGCACCGGTCGAGCTGCCCGCGGGCGTGACCGCCACCGTCGCCGCCGACGCCGTGACCATCAAGGGCGCGAAGGGCTCGCTCAGCCTGCCGCTCACCTCCGGCGTGTCGGTGGTGCAGACGGACAAGAAGCTGCAGATCAAGTTCGATGCCGAGGGACTCGCGCGCACGCGCGCCGGCGCAACGCGCGCGCACCTCGCCAACATGGTGCGCGGTGTCACCCGCGGCTACGAGAAGAAGCTCGAGCTGGTGGGGGTCGGCTTCCGCGCCCAGGTGCAGGGCAAGAATCTCAACCTGACGCTCGGTTTCTCGCACCCGGTGAACATGCCGATCCCGGAAGGCATCAGCATCGAGACCCCGAGCCAGACCGAGATCGTCGTGAAGGGCATCGATCGGCAGAAAGTCGGCCAGGTGGCCGCCGAGATCCGCGGTATTCGCCCGCCGGAGCCCTACAAGGGCAAGGGCGTGCGCTACGTCGGCGAGCAGATCACCCTCAAAGAGGGGAAGAAGAAGTGATCATCACCAAGAAGGAGCGCCGGCTGCGGCGCGCCGTCAGGAGCCGCGCGCACATTCGCGATCGGGCGATGGCGCGCCTCACCGTACACCGCACCCCGCGGCACATCTACGCCCAGGTTCTGGACGCCTCGGGCGCGAAGGTCATCGCCGCCGCCTCCACCGTGCAGGAAGCGGTGCGCGCGGGCCTCAAGGGCACCGGCAACGTCGAGGCGGCGAAGGCGGTCGGACGGGTGATCGCCGAGCGCGCCAAGGCGGCGGGGGTGAACCGCGTCGCCTTCGACCGTTCCGGCTTCCAGTTTCACGGGCGCGTCAAGGCGCTCGCCGATGCGGCCCGCGAGGCGGGTCTGGAGTTCTAGGCAGGTAACACACGATGGCGAGACCAGAGAAAAGTCAGCCGGCGGATGAGTTCGTCGAGAAGCTCGTCGCCGTCAATCGCACCGCCAAGGTCGTCAAGGGCGGCCGCCAGTTCGGCTTCACCGCGCTCACCGTGGTGGGCGACGGCACCGGCCGCGTGGGCTATGGCTTCGGCAAGGCCCGCGAGGTGCCGGTGGCCATCTCCAAGGCCATGACCCAGGCGCGCAAGAACCTCATCAACGTCGCGCTGCGAAACGATTCGCTGCACTACGCGGTCATAGGTACTCATGGAGCCACGCGCGTCTATATGCAGCCGGCCTCCGAAGGCACCGGGGTCATCGCCGGCGGCGGCATGCGCGCGGTGCTCGAGTGCGCCGGCGTGCGGAACGTCCTCGCCAAGAGCTACGGCTCGCGCAACCCGATCAACGTCGTGCGCGCCACCATGAACGCGCTGGCGAAGATCCGCTCGCCCGAGGAAATCGCGGCGAAGCGGGGCAAGAGCCTCGAAGAGATCACGGGCTGAAGGTCATGGCGCAGAACCAGCTCAAAGTCACTCTGGTGAAGAGCCTGCACGGGCAGCTCCGGAACATCGCAGCCTCAGCGCGCGGCCTCGGGCTGCGCCGCCTGCACCAGAGCGTGACGGTGGCGGACACACCGGCGAACCGCGGCATGATCGCCACCGCCGTGCACCTGCTGCGCGTCGAGAAAGGCGCTTAAGCGTATGCGACTCAACACACTCAAACCCGCTCCCGGCGCTCGCCGACCGCGCCTGCGCGTCGGCCGTGGCGCCTCCGCGGGCCAGGGCAAGACCTGCGGCCGCGGCACCAAGGGGCAGCGCGCGCGCAAGGGCGGCTACCACAAGGTCGGCTTCGAGGGCGGCCAGATGCCGCTGCAGCGCCGTATGCCGAAGGTCGGTTTCCGCTCGCGCTTGAAGAGCAGCCGCGCCGAGGTGCGCCTCGGTGCGCTCGAGCATGTGGAGGCGGCGGTGGTCGATCTCGAGGCGCTGCTCAAGGCAGGGGTCGTGCCGCCCGGCACCGAGCGCGCCAAGGTGGTGCTGTCGGGTTCTTTCACCCGTGCGGTGACCCTCAAAGGCCTCGCCGTGACCAAGGGCGCGCGCGCCGCGATCGAGGCCGCGGGCGGGAAGGTCGAGGCGTAAATGGCGACCACCAGCCTCACCAATCCGGCCGCCGCCTTCAGCGAGGCCGCCCGCTTCGGCGAGATCCGCAGCCGCGTCCTGTTCCTGATCGGCGCGCTCGTCGTCTACCGCATCGGCACCTTCATTCCGGTGCCCGGCATCAATCCCTCGGAGGTGGCGCGCTTCTTCAGCGACCGCTCCAACACGATTCTCGGGATCGTCAACCTGTTCTCGGGCGGCGCGCTGTCGCGCCTCTCGATCTTCGCCATGGGCGTCATGCCCTACATCTCCGCCTCGATCATCATCCAGATGATGTCGATGGTGGTGCCGACGCTCATGGAGCTGCGCAAGGAGGGTGAGTCAGGACGTCGCAAGATCACCCAGTACACGCGCATCGGCACCGTGGTGCTGGCACTGGTGCAGTCGTTCGCCGCCGCCGGCGCGCTCGACAAGGGCGGCCTGACGCTGATTCACGGGTGGGCGTTCCTGCTGCCGGGGACCCTCACCATGACCACCGGCACCATATTCCTCATGTGGCTGGGCGAGCAGATCACCGAGCGCGGTGTCGGCAACGGCATCTCGATGATCATCCTCTCGGGAATCGTCGCCGGGCTTCCCGGCGCGGTCGGCAACACCGCCGAGGCGGTGAGCTCGGGTGAGATGCAGGGACCGGTGGCGCTCGCGCTGCTCATCGTGGTGCTCGCCACCACGGCCTTCGTGGTGTTCGTCGAGCGCGCCCAGCGCCGCATCCCGGTCGACTACGCCAAGCGCCAGGTGGGGCGGCGCATGTACGCCGGCCAGTCGAGCCACCTGCCGTTCAAGATCAACATGTCGGGCGTGATCCCGCCGATCTTCGCCTCGAGCCTCCTGCTCTTCCCGGCGACGCTGGCGAGCTTCGCCGGCACCAACTCGGAGGGCTGGTTCGGGAGCATCATGCAGAACGTCGCCGCGGCGCTCGGCTACGGGCAGCCGCTGCACCTCGTCATCTACGCGGTGCTGATCGTGTTCTTCTGCTTCTTCTACACCGCGCTGGTCTTCAACGCGCGCGACACCGCCGACAACCTCAAGAAGTCGGGAGCCTTCGTGCGCGGCATCCGCCCGGGACAGCAGACCGCCGAGTACATCGACCAGGTGCTCACCCGCCTCACGCTCTGGGGCGCGCTCTACGTGACGCTCGTGTGCCTGCTGCCGGAGATCCTGGTTTCCTGGCAGGGCGTGCCGTTTCATTTCGGCGGCACCTCGCTCCTCATCGTAGTGGTGGTGGTGATGGATTTCATGTCGCAGCTGCACGCGCACACGATGTCGCATCACTACCCGAATCTGGTCAAGAAGGCGAACCTGCTCGGCTACGGTCGCACCGGTTCCGGTGGTCGGTCATGAAAGTACGTCCGTCGGTCAAGAAGATCTGCAAGAACTGCAAGATCGTGCGGCGCCGCCGCGTGGTCTACGTCATCTGCTCCGATCCGCGGCACAAGCAGCGCCAGGGTTGAGGTGAGGCACACATGGCACGCATAGCCGGTATCAACATCCCGATGAACAAGCACGTGTGGGTCGGGCTTACCCACATCTACGGCGTGGGCCGCTCGCGCGCCCGCAGCGCCTGCCTGGCCGCGGGCGTCGACCCGGCCACGAAGGTGAAGGATCTCACCGAGGTCGAGGTCAACGCGATCCGCTCGCAGATCGCGAAATACCCGGTCGAGGGCGACATGAGGCGCGAGGTGTCGATGAACATCAAGCGGCTGATGGACCTCGGCACCTGGCGCGGCATGCGCCACCGCCGGGGGCTCCCGGTGCGCGGCCAGCGCACGCGCACCAACGCGCGCACCCGCAAGGGCCCGCGCAAGCAGGCGGTCAAGCTGAACGTGCCCGCCGGAAAGGTATGACGAATGGCTGAGCAGAAACCCCAGCAGAGCGGCGCAGCGCCGGCGGCAGCCCCGGCCGCAGCCACGCCGGCCGCCGCGCCCAAGAAGCCGAAGAAGGCCCGCAAGAACGTGCTCGATGCGATCGCGCACGTGCACGCTTCCTTCAACAACACGATCATCACCATCACCGACCGCCAGGGCAACACGCTCTCGTGGGCGACCGCAGGCGGCTGCGGCTTCCGCGGCTCACGCAAGAGCACGCCGTTCGCTGCCCAGGTGGCGGCCGAGAAGGCCGGGGTCGCCGCCCAGGAGCACGGCGTGAAGAACGTCGAAGTGCGCGTCGGCGGACCGGGGCCGGGGCGTGAGTCCGCGGTGCGCGCGCTCAACGCCTGCGGGTTGAAGATCACCAGCATCGCCGATGTGACGCCGATCCCGCACAACGGCTGCCGTCCCCCGAAGCGACGCAGGGTCTGAACGAGGACACCCAGAATGGCGCGATACGTAGGTCCCAAGTGCAAGCTCGCCCGCCGCGAGGGCACCGACCTGTTCCTCAAGAGCGGCGTGAAGCCGCTCGAGAACAAGTGCAAGTTCACCGTGCCGCCGGGCGGCATCAAGGGTGAGCGCCGCACGCGCCTGTCGGACTACGGCCTGCAGCTGCGCGAGAAGCAGAAGCTGCGCCGCATGTACGGGGTGCTCGAGCGGCAGTTCGGCAACTACTACCAGGAGGCGGCCCGCAAGAGCGGCGCCACCGGCGAGAACCTGCTGCGCCTGCTCGAGTGCCGCCTGGACAACGTGGTGTACCGCATGGGCTTCGCCGCGACGCGCGCCGAAGCGCGCCAGCTGGTGAGCCACAAAGCGATCAACGTCAACGACAAGCCGGTGAACATCCCCTCATTCCAGCTGAAGGCCGGGGACATCGTTCAGGTGCGCGAGAAGTCGCGCAAGCAGCTGCGCATCCAGAGCGCGCTCAACGTGGCGCAGCAGGTGGGGCTGCCCGAGTGGGTCGAGGTGAACGACAAGGAATTGCGCGGCGTGTTCAAGTCGGCGCCGGGCCGGGACGACATCCTGCCCGATATCAACGAGAACCTGGTGGTCGAGCTGTACTCGAAGTAATCGCCCCCGCTTGCAAAGGGCGCCTTGCGCACCCATGTAGGCGGGTCCTAAGTCCCGTTTGTGCCGGCCGCGAATGAGCCGGCAAGGTGAGAGAGGCAATGCAGGGTTCTGTAAGCGAGTTTCTGAGACCCCGTGTGGTGAAGGTGCAGCCGGTGGCCCCGCGCCAGGCGCGCGTGGTGATCGAGCCGTTCGAGCGTGGCTTCGGCCACACCCTCGGGAATGCGCTGCGCCGCGTGCTGCTGTCGTCGATGCCCGGCAGCGCCATCACCGAGGTCGAGATCGACGGCGTGCTGCACGAGTACACCAGCATCGAGGGTGTGCAGGAAGACGTGGTCGACATTCTGCTCAATCTGAAATCGGTGGCGCTGCGCATGCACTCGCGCGACTCCGCCGAGCTGCGCCTGCACAAGAAGGGCCCGGGCCCGGTGACCGCCGGTGACATCCAGACCGACCACGACATCGAGGTCGTGAATCCGGAGCTGGTGATCGCCAATCTCACCAAGGCCGGGGAGCTGTCCATGACGCTGCGCGTCGAGCGCGGGCGCGGCTACCGCCCGGCGGCAGCGCGAGTCGCCTTCGAGGAGCAGACGCGCCCGATCGGCCGCCTGCAGCTCGATGCCTCCTTCTCGCCGGTGCGGCGCGTGACCTACTCGGTCGACGCGGCGCGCGTCGAGCAGCGCACCGACCTCGACAAACTCATCATCGACATCGAGACCAACGGAACGATCGACGCCGAGGAGGCGATCCGCCGCGCCGGCAGCATCCTCAAGGACCAGCTGTCGGTGTTCGTCGACCTGCAGGGCGAGGAAGAGGCGGCCACCAAGGTCTCGGAGATGCAGTTCGACCCGATCTTGCTGCGTCCCGTGGACGAGCTCGAGCTCACCGTGCGCAGTGCCAACTGCCTCAAGGCCGAGAACATCCACTACATCGGCGATCTGGTGCAGCGCACCGAGGTGGAGCTGCTGCGCACACCGAACCTCGGCAAGAAGTCCCTCACCGAGATCAAGGAAGTGCTGCAGAGCCACGGGCTGATGCTCGGCATGCGCCTCGACGGCTGGCCGCCGCCGGGCCTGAAGCACGATGAAGAGAGAGACGTTATTTAGTGGAACGGGCGTGCTGTTCGCGGGCAAAAGCCGCGCCTTTTACCCGCGTGATCATGAAGTTCGCTCGGTGGGCTGCTGAAAGGGCCGTCTGGGCCCTTTCAGCCAATAGAAGATTAAGGCTCCTGTCATGCGTCACCATCTTTCCGGCCGTCAGCTTTCGCGCAACGCCTCGCATCGGCACGCGCTGATGCGCAACATGTCGGTGTCGCTGCTGCGGCACGAGCGGATCCGCACGACGCTCCCCAAGGCGAAGGAGCTGCGCCGGGTGGTGGAGCCCCTCATCACGCTCGCCAAGAGCGATGGCGACGCCAACCGCCGCCTCGCGCTCGCGCGGCTGCGCGACGCGCAGGTCGTCGAGAAGCTGTTCGCCGAGCTCGGCCCGCGCTTTCGCACACGCCCGGGCGGCTACACCCGCATCCTGCGCATGCTACCGCGTCCCGGGGACTCCGCTCCCATGGCCCTGATGCAGCTGGTCGAGGCGCCGGCCGCGGCGGCGGCCGAGGAACCGGCCGGGGAGGCGAAGAAGGGCGCCCGCCGCGCGAAGTCGACGCCCAAAGCGAAGGCGAAGGCGCCCGCGAAGGCCGAGGCCACTCGCAAGGCCGCGTCCAAAGCGCCGCCCAAGGGCGAGCCGAAAGAGAAAGAAGCGGACAAGGCGCCGAAGAAGCGAGCGCGCAAGAAGAAGGCCGCCGACGAGTGAGCTCGTCGCGCGCTTGATCAGGCGCGCTCAATCAGACTCGCGAAGGGGGACCATGAGCTTTACATCAGAATTTAAAGAATTTGCGATGAAGGGCAGCGTCATCGACCTGGCGGTCGGTGTCGTGATCGGCGGCGCGTTCGGCAAGATCGTCGCCTCGCTCGTGGGGGACGTCATCATGCCGGCGCTGTCTCCGATGCTCGGGAGCGTCAACTTCACCGACCTCGCGGTGCAGATCGCGACCAACGCGGCCGGCAAGCCCGTGCTGCTCAAGTACGGCGCCTTTCTGCAGACGATCTTCGAGTTCCTGGTGATCGCGCTCTCGCTCTTCATCGTCATCAAGGGCATCAACAAGCTGAAGAGGCCGGCCCTCAATGCGCCGCCCCCCGCACCGTCCAAGACGGAAGTATTGTTGCAGGATATAAAGGATCTCCTCGCCAAAAAGTAGATTCTGTAGCACCGGCGATGCAGTGCCGGCCTGCGCGGCTGCCCAACGCCGGCCATCGGGGGCTCGATACGGCCAGGGAGGATGCGGGAGCGGCTACTGGAGCGCGCGGAAGGCGTCCCGCGTGAGGTTCTCGCAGCCGTCGCGCCTGACCGTCAGGTCATCCTCGATGCGAATCCCGCCGAACTTCGAGAGCGCCTCGACCCGCGGCCAGTTGATCGAGCCGGCGCGGGCGTCGGCGCGCGCGGCATCGAGCAGCCGGGGGATGAAGTAGATCCCGGGCTCCATTGTCACGACGAACCCCTCCTCGAGGACGCGGGTGAGCCTCAGGTAGGGGTGGCCCTCGGGGCGCGGGATGTCCCCGCCCTCGGCCGAGCGCATGAAGCCGCCGACATCGTGCACCTCGAGACCGAGCAGATGTCCGATCCCGTGCGGCAGGAAGACGCTCGTCACGGCGCGGCCCACGGCCTCCTCCGCGCTGCAGCGGGTGATATCCGCCTCGTGCAGAAGCTCGCCGGTGAGCTCGTGGGCTTTGAGTTGCACATCGCGCCAGTCGACGCCGGCGCGTACCCCGGCGCAGAGCGCTTGCTGCATCTTGTCCAGGCGGCGAATGAGCGCGTCGAAATCCCGGTCCCCGCCCGAGTAGGTGCGGGTGATGTCGCTCGCGTAGCCTGCGAACTCCGCTCCGGCGTCGATGAGGAGCGAGTGCCGCTCGCGCGGCGCTCGCTTCTCCAGCACCTGGTAGTGCAGCACCGCGCCGCCGGTATTCAGCGCGATGATGGGGTTGTAGGGCAGCTCCTGCTCGCGCTGCCCGCAGCCTGCGAGGAAGGCCAGCTCGATCTCGAACTCCGAGGCTCCCGCCGCGAAGGCTCGCTCGGCCGCCCGGTGCCCGCGGGCACCGAGCCGGCTGGCCTCGCGCAGGCAGGCGAGCTCGTAGGGCGTCTTGACGGCGCGCGGAAAATCCAGCCGCCGCATGAGATGTCCGGGGTTGATGGCTCCGATCCCCCAACGGGTCAGCTCCGCAAAGGCATCCCCGATGTAGGCGGCGCGGGAGAGGTCGGGGGGCAGCTCCCGGCGCGCGCCTTCACGGTCGGCCGCAGCGCGCACGTCGAAGTGCCGGACCCAGTGCGCCTGGGGCAGCTGGGCGGGCTTGTGCCAGTAGTCCACGGCCTGATGGAGGATGAGACGCGGAGGCAGGCCGGGCTCGAACCAGACGAAGCAGTCGGGAGCGTCCGTCAGGGGTACCCATACCTTGAAGGGGGCGTGCGCCCTGAAGGGATAGGTTCGGTCGTCCTCGAAGACCGGCAGGAGCGGGCCGGAGTGCACGAGGAGCGCCCCGTAGCCGCAGGCGGCGAGCGCCTGTGCCGAGCGTTGGCACACCGCCTCGAGATGCGGACCGAAGGTCGCTTCGAGCTGCCGCTCGCCATCGCGCGCAGCGTGAACGCCGGACATCATTCCAACCCTCGGCAAGGCCTGTTGCCTGCTGCGCGCACCGCTCCTCGAGGCTGTCGCCCCGACCCGACAGCCACACCGTAACGCCATCGTCATCGGTTTCCAATCGTAGCGGGATTTCTATAGAATTTGCGTCCCGTTGCCCGGGAAGGGGCAACGGAACGACCGGTAAGCGGTCGTAGCCTCATCAACACAACTCTTGCTTCCCTCGGGGTACCGATCGATGAACACGAAACTTGCTCTTAGCGCACTCGTTGCGGCGCTGATGCTGACGGCCTGCGCGAAGCAGGAATCCGCCAGCACAGACCAAGCTGCAACACCTCCTGCTCCGGCGGCCTCGTCCGACACTTCCGCGCCGGCCTCGGGCACCGCTGCCGCTCCCGCGGCTGATGCTTCGGGCCAGGCTGCGGGCGCTGCTCCTGAAGCTGCCAAGCCGGCTGAAGGCGCCGCCACGCCACCGCCGAAGCAGTAAGTCGCCCAGGCTTACGGCCCAAAGCACGGCTCGGACGGTTCGCGCGCGCGAGCTGTCCGGGCCGTTTCATTTTGGGGACGCAGCTTTTAAGGCCCTTCGGCCATGACTGTCGAGACCGTCAGTGTGCGCGATGCGCGGGCGGCGCCCGCCGACCGGCTGTGGATCCAGAGCGTCTACCGCGATTACCTCGATGACCTGAATCTCGGCACGGGGCTGTTCCCCAAGCTCGGTGAGGTGGGGCATCGGGAGCCCGACCTGATCGCCCACTGGTTCGGCGATCCCAACACCTTTCCGCTCGTGATCCTGAAAGGCAACGAGCCGGTGGGCTTCGCGCGCGTGGTGCGCGTCGCGCCCGCACCAGGGCAGGCGCGCATCGACTACCGCATGGCGGAGTTCTTCGTGGCGCGAGCGCGGCGGCGGCTCGGCATCGGCCAGAAGGCGGTGCAGCTGATCCTGAGCCGCTTCGCCGGGCGCTGGGAGATCACCGAGTACCTGCGCAACGGCGACGCCGTGAGCTTCTGGCGCCGTGTGGTCTCAAGCTATACGCGCGGCAGCTACCAGGAGCGCATCGTCAACGGCGAAGTGCACCAGGTGTTCGATTCGGCGAGACCGCACCCGGTTTAGCCGCGCCGTGGCCGGCGGGCCCGCAGCCGGCGCAACCCGATCCGAGCTGCGCGAGCGTGCGCTCTCTCAGCGAGACGAGAAAGCGGGCGCGACCGGCGCCCGGCAGGGCGCTCAGCGCATCGAGGCAGCGCAGCCGCAACCGCAGCGACAGCAGCCGCCAGGCGCTGAAGAGCGCGGAGGCCACGCCCACCACCGCCAGCAGCACGTCCTGCACCATCAGGCTCATGCTCATCGCCGCTCGCCTCAGCTCACACCGCCGCCGCCGAGCAGCAGCGCGGTGCGGTAGGTGACGAACGCGCCGAGGTAAGCAAGCGCGAACAGGTAGGCCGCCATGTACAGCGGGTAGCGCCAGGAGTTGGTCTCGCGCTTCACCACCACGAGCGTCGACAGGCACTGCGGCGCGAATACGTACCAGGCGATGAGCGACAGCCCGGTGGCGACGCTCCAGCCCTGCGCGATGACCGGAGCGAGCGCTCCGGCGACATCCTTGGCTCCCGACATGGCATAGACCGTGCCGAGGGCGCTCACCGCCACCTCGCGTGCCGCCAGCCCCGGCACCAGCGCAATCGAGATCTGCCAGTTGAAGCCGATGGGCGCGAACAGGAACTCGAGGCCGCGGCCGAGGAATCCTGCGACGCTGTACTGGATCGCGGGCCCGGTCGCTCCGGGGGGCGGGGCAGGGAAGCTCGCGAGGAACCACAGCACCACCATCAGCGTGAGGATGATGGTGCCGACGCGCGTCAGGAAGATGCGCGTGCGCTCCCACAGGCCGAGCGCCAG
>JACXTT010010553.1_pt1 | contig 12430 bp, 10 predicted proteins | sample 9270951 | NCBI WGS metagenome assembly JACXTT01 (sample SAMN15532306, study PRJNA645909) | rock metagenome | isolation source: weathered quartz diorite | place: Puerto Rico | collected 2017-06-21 | reverse complement strand
TGACTCCCGAGAACATCTTCGTCGCGAACGGCTCGGGCGCCGCGCTGGCGCTGGCGTTCAGCGCCTTCGTCGACCCGGGCGACCCGATGATCATCGAGGCCCCCACGTTCTCCGGCTCGCTCAACAACATCCGCCGCCACGGCCCCGAGATCTTCGGCGTGCCGGTCGACGAGCACGGCATGGTCATCAGCGCGGTCCGCGAGGCCCTCGAGAAGATCAAGCGGTCCGGCCGCCGCTGCAAGCTGATCTACACGATCGTCAACTTCCAGAACCCGGCCGGCCCCGATCTCTCGATCGGCCGCCGCCACGAGCTGGTCGAGCTGGCCCAGGAGTACGACACGCTCATCCTCGAGGACGACGCCTACAATGAGCTCCGATTCGAGGGCGACTCGAAGCCGCCGGTCTACGCGCTCGACCGCAACGGCCGGACGATCCGCGCGGGCACGCTCTCCAAGATCCTCGGCGCGGGCGTGCGCCTGGGCTGGCTCTGCGCGCCGCCCGCCATGCTGCCGGCGTTCCAGGGCTTCAACTTCGGCGGCGGCGTCAATCCGTTCATGTCCCGCGTGGCCACCTACTTCCTGCGCGATCACATGGAAGCGCACGTGAAGGTGCTGGTCGGCGTCTACCGCGCCAAGCGCGACGCGATGCTCCGCGGGCTCTGGGAAGTGCTCGAGGGCACCGACGTCGAGATCAGCCGGCCGCAGGGCGGCTTCTTCATCTGGATCAAGCTGCCGTCGGCGACCAACGTGGCCAAGCTCGATGAGCTCGCGACCGAGGCCCGCGTGCAGTACACGCCGGGCCGCGCCTTCTTCGCCGGCAGCGGCGGTGAGCGCCACATCCGGCTGGCGTTTAGCTACGAGCAGCCGGACAAGTGCTACGAGGGAAGCCGCATCCTGGCCAGGGCGATCCTCGCCGCGGGGCGCGCTCCCCAAGTCTGATCCGGTCGCGTCGGGCGAGTACCGCCGCCACGACGCCAAGAAGCTCGATGACGGAATTTGTCTGCTCGGCTGCCGCTATGCGGCATTCCCGGTAAAGAGGCATTGTCGAAGTCTCGGAAATTGCGGGGCATGCGGTTGGCAAGCGACATGCTCGCCAAATTCTCCGTCATGGGTTTGTTGTTCCGTAACAACCGGGGGCTCCACGCAGTTCTCCTGGTCGGGCTGGTGCTGCTCGCGACTGCCGAGCGGCGTTTGGCCTACCTGGATTTCAATGCGCCCCGAGACGTCCGGATCGAGAACAACGACAAGCCCGACGGCGACGAGATCCTCAATCGGCTCGTCTTCTTCGACGACTCGACAGAGCCTATCGCCCCGAACGCCGGCGATGTCTGTCACGCCGCGATCCTCCCTGTCGAATCGTCCGCTCGATCGCTGGTCGTGGTCCGACTCTCGGAATCTCGCGCCCCTCCGCTCGCGCTCGCGTCCCACGTGTAGTGTCGCTCCGCCCTGAGGCGGAGCTCCAGCAGCGATCTCAACGCAGCAACTCGAACCATCGAGGAGGAACGTATGCTCAGGTTCTGGAACGCACGCCGTCTGAATGGTCGCAACCAGCGCGGTTTCACCCTGATCGAGCTGATGATCGTCGTCGCCATCATCGGCATCCTGGCGGCCATCGCCATCCCGCTCTACGCCAACGTGCAGGCACGCGCGCGGATCGCCAAGGCCCAGGCTGACGCCCGTGCCCTCGCGTCGGCCATCTCCATCTACAGCGCCCACATGGGCAACGTGGCCCCGGCCCTCACCTCCCTGACCGCGGTCGCCACCAACGGTCAGAACCAGACGGCCGGTCCCTTCATGGCCTCCGTCCCCAATCCGCCGTCGGGCTGGCAGGCGTACTCGTACGCGCCCAACAGCACGGCCGGCACGTTCAACATCTCAGCGACGGGTGACGGGGCGACCGTCTCTCTGCCGTAACGGCTGAACGCCATTAGCCCACGGGGAGCGAGGCATGGGCTCCCCGTGGGCTGGTCGCCCGGCGACCGCGGTGCCCTTCGAGTGCAGCCTGGCATTTCTGCTCTGCCAATCTTGGCTCTCACGGCCTTCCTCCAGGCGCGAGACTCGGGCAACTACGTGGAATGAAATGATCCGGCATCTGGCAGGCAATGTGCACGCTCGCTCGAATCTCGTGGACGACGCCAGACTTTGCCGCCGACATGTGTGCTCCGTCCTGCTGCTCTGTGGGCTCGTGCTCCTTGCCTCCGCCGAGCGCCGCCTGGCCTACCTGGACTTTGAGACAACCGGTGACGTCCGGATCGAGAACAACGACAAACCCGACGGAGATGAGATCATCAATCGGCTCGTCTTCGTCGATGACTCGTCGGAGCCCATTGCGCCGACGGCTCACGATGTCTGCCACTCCAGGCTCGATCCGCGTGAATCGTGCGGGGCATCCCTCATCGCGCTCCGGCGCTCGGAGTCCCGCGCCCCTCCGCTCGCGCACCCATCTCACGTATAGCGTCGATACGCCGACGCGGCGGACCCTTCAGGGCGTCGTCGCAACCGCCCAGGCCGCCTGGCGGCGTGCGCCACGGCCGAGGCCTGACCGATCGGACACAGGAGGCGATTGCTGTCCCTTGCGGATGCGGAGAAGCGCGAGATGGTGGACTTCTTCGATGGTGGGCCGAGCACTTCGTCCCTCGGTCCCACTGAGACACCCGGCGGACGATGAAGCCATCGCCGTCGGGTGTCTCCCCTTTCAACCCTCGCCGCCACGGCGGTCCTAGCGGCACCTGGGCGCCACGATGACGGCTGTCTCGGAGGCGATCAAGTCGCGGCTGGCTCACCTGGTACGTCAGGCGGCCGTGCTCACCGGTGCTCCCATGGTTGCGCTGTGGCGAGCGGACAACGACGCCGCCTCGTTGCGCGTCGAGGCTCTCGATCACGAATCCGCGGACAACCATCTGCCACTGGTCACGCTGGCCTTCGGTCAGGGTGGCGTCGGCTGGGTGGCCGTCGAGCGAACCCCGCTCGCCGTCGACGACGTATCCACCGATTCCCGCTTTGTCGGCCGAGACTGGTGGCGCAGCCACGAGCTCTCGAGCTTCCTCGGCCTGCCCGTCCTCCTGGAAGGCCGACTCCTCGGTGTCCTCGCCCTGAACAGCCCCCGAGCCCTGGGACTGAGCGGCGAAACGCGGGAACGACTGGATGCGCTGGTCGACCAGGCCGCGCACGCGCTGCATGGAGCGTGGCTGGAAGCCGAAACCGCCCAGCAGCGCGAGAAGCTCGCCGCCAATCGCGCGGCTCTGACCGCGCGCCTCCGGGAGACGTCGGGGCTCTTGGCCGTCGCGCGGGTCATCGGCTCGACTCCCGATCTCACCCGAGCGCTCCGCCTCATCTGCCGCCAGCTCGGTGCGCTCACGGGCGCCGACACCGTGGCGGCCTACCTCCTCGACCGCTCACGCCACCAGGTGCAGCCGGTCGCCGGCTATCACGTGCCCGAGCGCCTCCTGGCCGCGCTCACCGAATCGTCGGTGACCGTTCAGGAGCTCCGCTTCAGCGACGCGCTCTTCAACGACCGACGCGCCGTGTGGACCGATGACGCGCCCGCCGACGCGCGGTTCGCCAACAGCCTCTTCGTCCGCTTTCCTCATCGCTCGGCGCTGGTGATTCCCCTGGTCGTGGACGAGGAAACCTCGGGTGGCTTCTATCTCGTGTGGTGGGAGCAGCGCCGGCGGTTCGAGCGTGACGAGGTCGAGACGCTCGAGGTGATCGGGGGGCAGGTGGGGGTGCTCCTTCGGAATGCGCGGCTGCGCGAAGCCCTCGAGCACCGGACCGCGCGCCTTCGCGAGCTCGTCCGCATCAACCAGGTCCTCTCGTCTTCGCTCGACCGGCGCGCGGTGCTGGCCGAGATCGCCCGCGCGGCCGCGCGATTGACGGGCGCACCCAGCGCGGCGTTCTGGGTGGTCGATCCGGTGAATAGCCGACTCGAGGTCGGCGCGCTCTCCGACGAAGAGGTCGCCCGCGACTTTCCGATCCAGACTCTCCCGTTTGGTCGAGGTGGCGTCGGCTGGGTCGCCGTTCATCAGCAGGTGCTGGAGGTCGCCGACGTGACCGCCGACGCCAGGTTCCTGGCACACGAGTGGTGGGGCCGACACGGGCTAAGGAGCTTCTACGGTATGCCGGTCGTGCTCGACGGTGCGCTCGTCGCCGTGCTGGCCCTGGCCGGTCGCGAGCCGTTCCGCTTCGGCCCCGACGATCAAGATCTCCTCGACAGCTTCTGTCGACAGGCCGGACTGGCGATTCGCAACGCCGAGCTGTTCGCGGCTGAACGTCAGGCGGAGGCGCTGCGCGCCGTCGCGTCGCTGGCCAACGCGGCGGCGCATGAAATCAACAACCCGCTGACGATCATTCTCGGCCGGCTCGAGCTACTCGCGCCGCACGCGGATGCCGACACCCGACACAAGCTCGAGGCGGCGCTCGCGGCGGCGAGTCGTATTCGCACGATCGTGGAGCGGATGATGCGGATCACACACCTCGAGACGCTCGACCTTCCGAGGTATCTACGCCCCACCCTGGACATCGAGCGGTCGAGCTCGCCCCTTCCTCCGTCGAGTCCCTAGCTGCGCCGCGCCGGGCGCTACTTCTGGCCGACTTCCTTCTGGCCGAGCTCCTGGTAGTCGACGTTGCTGACGACGCCGCGCTCGTCGTACGTCACGATGAGATGCTTCTGGTAGAACTTCACGGTGATGGGGCCGCCTCGGCTCTCGGCGTACAGATAGACGTCGGCCTGCCGGTTCTGATCCGCGATCAACGGATAGCCGTACCGTCCGCGCGGGCGGCCGATCATGCGCACGACGTCGTCGCGGGTCGACACGCCCTTCTTGATCTCCGAGACCTTGGCGCCGTTGAAATCGGTCTGATCTTCCTTCCACGAGCTGTTGAAGTCGTAGCCCGCGAGCTTGTCGTCCAGGAAATAGAAGCCCTGGCCCCGCGTCGGGATGACGCCGTCACGGACTGGCTTGCCGGCCGCGGTCCCGAACGCGTAGCTCAGGGTCTTGAGCTGTTTGCCGTTCTTGGTGGCGGTGCCCTCACGATACGGAGTGCCGAGCCGCTGCAAGATGTCCTGGCGGGTGGTCTGGCCGAGCACGAGCCCGTCGTCGGTCTGCTTCGCGAAGTCGGCACCGGCGCAGCCGGCGGCGACGAGCGCGACCGCCAGCGCCAGGCATGCCGTGAGACGTGTCGTCATGGTCATCCCCCTGCTCGAGAACGTCGGGCGACCGGAAGACTCTGCGTCTCTTGAGCGTACGCCATCGAGCGGGAGAACCCCGCAGAGTTATTGCGCGGGCGGGCGACGAGCGCGCCGGGGCGCCGGGCTCAGCTCCGGTAGCGGTAGCGCCCGGCGCGGGAGTCCTTGTTGAGCTTGCGGCTCAGGTGCAGGCCCTCGAGCACGAACTCGAGCGCCGCCGCGGTGCTGGCGGAGTCCCCCGCGCCGAGCTTCTTGAGGGCCGGCTGGAGCGCGCGCACCTCGGCGATCTGCTTCACGTACTCCGCCGACGGCATCGAGTCCGCGACGTCGATCCCGAAGCCGCCCTGGAAGGCGGCGACCACCGCCTCGAGCTCGCCGCCGGTGAAGCTCCGGTTGAAGACGTTGAGCACCGCCTTCTGCACGAGCTTGGCGAGCACCTTGTCCTCGCCCCCGTCCCCGAGGGTCTCCAGCTCGATCTTGCCGCTGGTCGAGGCGACGATGGCGCCGAGGTCGCTCACGCGCGGGGCCACCTCGCGCTCCTCCAGGCGGATCGCGCGCTTGAGCGCGTTGGAGAGGAGGTTCTCCCAGTTGCAGATGCTGACGCGCACGGACACGCCCGAGCGCTGGCTGATCTCCGGCGCCTTGCGCGCCAGGTGGGTCAGCTCGGCGACGACCTGCTTCATGTAGGTCGCGGGCGCGTACTGGAAGCCGGCGGCCGGGAACTGCGTGAGCTCGGCCTCCATGATGGCGATCTCGTCCTCGAGCTTGCGGGGATAGTGGGTGCGGATCTGCGAGCCGAAGCGGTCCTTGAGCGGCGTGATGATGCGGCCGCGGTTGGTGTAGTCCTCCGGATTCGCGCTGGCCACCACGTAGACGTCGATCGGCAGCCGCACCTTGTAGCCGCGGATCTGGACGTCGCGCTCCTCCATGATGTTGAGCAGGCCCACCTGGATGCGCTCGGCCAGGTCCGGCAGCTCGTTGATCGCGAAGATGCCGCGGTTGGTCCGCGGCACCAGGCCGTAGTGGATCGTGAGCTCGTCGGCGAGGTAGCGGCCCTCGGCGACCTTGATCGGGTCGACCTCGCCGATGAGGTCGGCGATCGTGATGTCGGGGGTCGCGAGCTTCTCGCCGTAGCGGCGGTCGCGCGGGATCCAGGCGATCTCGGCCTTGTCGCCGCGCTCGGAGACGGCCTGGCGGCAGGCCTGGCAGATCGGCGCGAACGGATTGTCGTTGATCTCGCAGCCGGCCATCGCCGGCATCTCCCCGTCGAGCAGCTCGGTCAAGAGGCGCGCCATCCGCGTCTTGGCCTGGCCGCGCTCGCCCAGGAAGACGATGTCCTGGCCGGACAGGATCGCGTTCTCGAGCTGGGGCAGGACGCTTTCTTCGTAGCCGACGATCCCGGGGAAGAGGGCGGTGCCCTGCTTGAGCCGCGCGATCAAGTTGTCGCGCAGCTCCTGCTTCACCGTCTTGGGCTGATATCCGCTCGCTCGCAGCTCGCCGATCGTTCGCGGTTGGCTCATAGCGGCACTATGTGGCCTGCTACCGCTCGCTGTCAATTCGAGGTCTCGCTTCGGCGCGCACCGCCGTCACACGCCGACGGCCGGACCCGCGCCGATGAGCGTTCGTACGAGCTCGATCTCGCCGAAGTGGGCCATGCCGTGCGAGACGCAGACCTGGCCGAGCGCCTTGACGCCGGGCATGTCGCCCAGCGGCTTCACGGTGATGACCGCGTCGAGCGCCGCCGGATCGGCCTTCGCGATGAAGTCCTCGGTGCTGGCCCAGACCTTCTGCATGTACTCCTTGAACACCGCGACGTCCTTCAGGCGCAGGGCCTGGGCGTCCGCCGTCGACATGCCCGTGCCCTGGGCCACCGGCGGCAGCCCGAGCTTCTCGGCGTAGCCGCCTTCCGCCCACACCGTCGCGCGGCGATTCTGGAGCACGAAGCGCACCACGTTGTCCTCGGTGCGCACGTAATGAAAGTAGAGCCACGCGAGGGTGTTCGCCTTGGGATGGCCCGCGGGCACCGTGTGGATCTGGGCGGGGCTCAGGTCGGCGACCGCCTTGTCCAGGCTTGCGTGCAGGCGCTTGAGCTCGGCGTGGATGAACTCGAGGGCGGTCATCATGGGGACTCTCCCTTTTGGAGAAGCGGAGTCAACGCTTCGGGTTCGAACGAGCCGGCAGGCTCGCGATGTCAGCCGGAGGCTAGACGGTGGACCGGCTGGTCGTCAAGCGTGCGCGCGGTCGCGTGGACGAGCGAGGTTCGATCGAGAGGCGCGCGGCGGCGACCGAGGGTCCGCCGCCGCGCGGAGCGTTCAGGGAGTATGTCCGGGTGTCGTCGGAACGGTCCCGACTCTCCCCATGCCGGGCGTCACCCCACTCCTGGGATCGGCCTTTCCAGGGCCAGGAGTGGAAAGTCGCTGGTTGGCCGTCGAGGAGCGATGCTGACTGCCGGGCGCGGTCAATGCGGTGCCGCGGCCAGCGCCGGTCGTGATGCCGTTCGGTGAGCCCGCACCTGTCCCGACGCCCTGCCCATTTCCATGGCCGTTGTCCTGACCGTTTCCAGGGCCGCCGGTCGCGGCAGGTCCTGAGCCGTTGCCTCCGCCGTTGCCTCCGCCGCCGCCCCCGCCGCCTCCTCCACCCTTGGCGAACGCGGGTGTGATCACCAGAGCACTGACTGCCAAGCCGAGCACGAAAGCGCGAAACATAGCCATGTGCGTTCGGCCTCCTTTGAGGGCGCTCACGCGTGAGCCGCCCGCCGTTAGACTTAGCATCCCCGATGCCACGCGGCGAGGCCAGTCGTAACTGCAGCGACCACACGCACTTTCGCCGGCCCTGCCGGCGAGCCTCTGTCGGCCCGTGAACACCTGCCGTGTAAGAGTTTCATCATCGGGGCGGGCCGTCGAGAAGCGCGTTACTCTCTACGCTCGGACACGCCCATGGGCGACTGGTTTCCGAAGCAGACTCTCGGCTCGCTTCCGGAGCGCGCCGCCGAGCGCTGGGGCACGCGCGAAGCGCTCTACTTCCAGGGGCGGCGCTCGAGCTTCGCCGAGCTGTTGGCGGGGATCGACCGGCTGGCGCGCGGGCTCATCGGGCTCGGCGTGAAGCCCGGCGAGAAGGTCGCGCTCTGGATGGTGAACCGGCCCGAGTTCATCGAGGCGATGTTCGCCGTGATGAAGATCGGCGCCGTGCTCGTGCCGATCAACACGCGCCTGCGCACGGAGGACACCGCGTACGTCCTGGGCCAGTCGGATTCGGCGGTGCTGCTCATCGCCGACCGCTCCGGCCCGGTCGACTATCTCGGCATGGTGCGCGAGCTGGCGCCGTCGCTGCGCGCCGGCGCGGTGAGCGAAGGACGCTTCGAGCACCTGCGCCTGGTCGTCTCGGCCGGCGCGCCGCGCCCCGAGACGCTCCACTGGACGGCCGCCGTCGCGGCCGGCGACCGCGTCGACGACGGAGCGCTCCGCGCGCGGGCCGCGGCCGTCGAGCCCGACGCGACCGCCTTCTTCATGTACACCTCCGGCACGACCGGCTTCCCGAAGGGCGCGATGCACGGCCACGCGATCGTCCGCAATCTGGTGGACCGCGCCGTTCGCATGGCCATCACGCCGGCGGACACGATCATGATGTACCTGCCGCTGTTCCATCTGTTCGGCTTCTCGGACGGCGCGCTCATGTCGATGGTGACGGGCGCGCGCCAGGTGCTCACGGAGACGTTCGATCCCGACGAGAGCCTGGCCCTCGTGGAGCAGGAGCGCGCGACGATCCTGCACGGTTTCGACACGCACTTCAAAGAGCTGATGGAGGCGTACGCGCGTTCTCCCAGAGACGTGGCGAGCGTCCGTACCGGCATCCTCGCCACCGGCATGTCGAGCTCCGTGCCGATCGCCAAGAAGGCGCGCGCGGCGCTCGGCCGGTTCCTCTCCGGCTACGGGATGAGCGAGTTCGGCGTGGGCGCCGCGCTCAGCGCGCTCGACTCGACCGAGGAGCAGTGCACCGAGGCGTCCGGCTTCCCGGCGTCCGGGTACGAGATCCGCGTGGTCGATCCCGAGAGCGGGCGCGAGCAGGCGCCGGGGGTGCCCGGCGAGATCCTCGTGCGGAGCTACATGACGATGCAGGGCTACTACGGCAAGCCCGCGGAGACGGCGCAGGCGCTCGACCGCGACGGCTGGCTGCACTCGGGTGACATGGGCGTCATGCGGGCGGACGGGCACCTTCGCTTCATGGGCCGCTACAAGGACATGCTCAAGATCGGCGGCGAGAACGTCGATCCGATGGAAGTCGAGGCGTTCTTGATGAGCCTGGCCGGCATCAACCTGGCCGCGGTGGTGAGCTTTCCCGACGCGCGCCTGTCGGAGGTGGGCGTGGCCTTCGTGCGGCGCGAGCCCGGCGGCGCGCTCACCGACGCCGACGTGCTGGCGCAGTGCAAGGGCCGGATCGCGAGCTTCAAGATCCCGCGCCACGTCATCTTCGTCGAGGAGTTCCCGATGACGAGCTCGGGCAAGATCCAGAAGGTGAAGCTGCGCGAGGAGGCCCTGAAGCGCCTGCCGCCCGCGTGAGGTATGATGCGCCCCGTCCCGGCCACCCGGCGCGGGATATTCGAATCCCGGAGGAGCTGACCATGCCGAGAATCCTCAAAGGGCTTGCGCTCGCCGTCGTGGCAGCGCTCGCGGCGCTCGCCGTGACCGGCGCCGCCCATGCCCAGAAGAAGACCCTCGTCGTCGCGCTGAACCAGGATCCCGACATCCTCGATCCGACGCTCGCGCGCACGTACGTGGGGCGGATCGTGTTCTCCCAGATCTGCGAGAAGCTCTACGAGATCGACGAAGGGCTCCGGATCCATCCGCAGCTGGCGGCGGCCCTGCCGGCGATCAGCGACGGCGGCCGCACCGTCACGATCAAGCTGCGCTCAGGCGTGAAGTTCAACGACGGCACCACGATGGACGCGGAGTCGGTCCGCTTCTCGCTCGAGCGGCACCGCACCTTGAAGGGCTCGAACCGGGCCAGCGAGCTCGGGCCGGTCGAGGCCGTCGAGGTCGTCGATCCGCTCACGGTGCGCCTGCGGCTGAAGGCGCCGTTCTCGCCGCTCCTCGCGCAGCTGACGGACCGGGCCGGGATGCCGCTCTCGCCGGCGGCGGTCAACAAGCTCGGCGACAAGTTCGGCACCGCGCCGGTCTGCGTCGGACCCTGGCAGTTCGCCGAGCGCATCGCCCAGGACCGCATCGTCGTCGAGCGGTCCACCCACTACTTCGATCCGGGGCAGGTGAAGTTCGACAAGATCATCTTCCGGATCATTCCCGACGACAACGTGCGCCTGGCGAATCTGCGCTCCGGCGACATCGACGTGATGCACCAGGTGTCGCCGACCGACGCCACCGGCATCAAGCGCGAGGGGCGTTTCGAGCTCTCGAACGTGACGGGGCTCGGCTACCAGGGCATCACGATCAACCTCCGCAACAAGACCGGCAAGACGAATCCGCCGGGTGATCTCGGCACGCCGCTCGCCAACGACCCGCGCGTGCGCGAGGCCTTCGAGCTCAGCATCGATCGCGAGGCGCTCAACCAGGTGGCGTGGGACGGCCTCTTCACGCCGGGCTGCACGCCGATCCCGCCGATCAGCGTCTTCTTCGACAAGAGCCGCAAGTGCCCCGGACGCGACGTCGGGCGCGCCAAGAAGCTCCTGGCCGACGCCGGGCTCGCCAGCGGCTACGCCTTCGAGATGACGGTGGTCAACAATCCCCGCGAGCGCCGCGTGGCCGAGGTGATCCAGCAGATGGCCCGCGAGGCCGGCTTCAACATCTCGCTGCGGGCCCAGGAGTTCGCCTCGGCCCTGACCGACGACGACGACGGCAAGCTGCAGGCGTTCCAGATCGGCTGGAGCGGGCGCGTCGATCCCGACGGCAACATCCACATGAACCAGACGTGCCGGCGGGGCGATTCGGGAAGCCTCAACACGACGCTCGCGTGCGACGAGAAGATCGACGCGATCCTCAACAAGGCGCGCGAGGTGAGCGACGTCGACCAGCGGCGCGGGCTCTATCGCGAGGCCATCGATCTGTTCGCCGCGCGGCGCAACGTCATCTACATCTACCATCCGAACTACATCGTCGCGTTTCCGAAGAATCTGAAGGGGTACAAGGCCGTCCCCGACGGCCTCATCCGGATCAAGGGCACGTCCTGGAACTGAGCCGGTAGTCGGCGGCGCCGGTGTTCGACTTCCTGGTCCAGAGGGCCGCGATCTCGGTCGTGACCCTCTTCGTCATCAGCATGATCGTCTTCACCGGCGTGCGCATGATCCCCGGCGATCCGGCGCGCGTGCTGGCCGGCACCGACGCCGACGCCGCCGGGATCGAGGCGATCCGCGAGAAGTACGGCCTGGCCGATCCGATCCCGCTCCAGTACCTGCGCTGGGTGGCCCTGGCGCTCCGCGGCGACCTCGGCCACTCGATCCGCACGCGCGAGTCGGTGATCCACACGGTCGGGATCAAGCTGCCGATCACGATCGAGCTGGCGTTCCTGTCACTCCTCATCGCCGTCGGCATCGCCATCCCCGCCGGCGTCCTGGCCGCGGTGCGCCGCAATACGATATGGGACGTGCTGGCCAGCGGCGCGTCGCTCGGCGGCGTCTCGATCCCGAACTTCTGGCTCGGCATCATGCTGATCCTGTTCTTCTCGGTGCAGCTCGGCTGGCTGCCCGCCTCGGGGTTCGTGCCGATCTGGGAGAGCCCGCTCGACAACCTTCGCCGCATGATCATGCCGGCGTTCGTGCTCGGCACGGCGCTCGCGGCGGTGCTGATGCGGCAGACCCGCAACAGCATGATCGAGGTCATGAGCGCGGACTACATCCGCACGGCCTACAGCAAGGGACTGGCCGGCCGCGCCGTCGTCTTCCGCCACGCGATCCGCAACAGCCTGATCCCCGTCGTCACGATCCTCGGCCTGCAGATGGGCGCCCTGATGAGCGGCGCGGTCGTCACCGAGCAGATCTTCGTGGTGCCGGGATTCGGGCGGCTGATCGTCGAGTCGGTCTTCACCCGCGACTACCCGCTCGTGCAGGGCGTGGTGCTCATCACCGCCAGCTCCTACGTGCTGATCAACCTGCTGGTCGACGTGTCCTACTCGCTCCTGAACCCGCGCATCCGCATCGGCGGCACGGCCCGTGAGGCCTAGCGCGGCCGCATCGACCACGCTCCTGGCGCAGGCGCCGCCGAGCGAGTCGGGCCGGCTGGCCCGGGCATGCCGGCAGGCG
>JACXTT010010552.1_pt1 | contig 12431 bp, 10 predicted proteins | sample 9270951 | NCBI WGS metagenome assembly JACXTT01 (sample SAMN15532306, study PRJNA645909) | rock metagenome | isolation source: weathered quartz diorite | place: Puerto Rico | collected 2017-06-21 | reverse complement strand
CCTGAAGTAGGCTCATCCAGCAGCACCAGTTTGGGATCATGAATCAGGGCTATGGCCAGCGATACCCGCTGCTGCTGGCCACCGGAAAGCTGCCCGAAGCGTTTGGTGCCGGCATCATCCAGCTTTATGTCGGAAAGCAGGGCTTCCAGTTTGCCGTTGGTCACCGGTACACCATATATGCCTGCGTAAAGACGCAGTATTTCAAGTACCGTCAGTTCCGGCTGGAAGCTGGTGGCCTGCAATTGTACACCCATATTGGCGCGGGCGTGCAGTGGCTTGTCTTTAACAGAAAAGCCCGCTACGGAAATCCGTCCCGATTGCGGTTTCAGCAAGCCCTCCACCGCGCTCAGCGTACTGGTCTTGCCCGCCCCGTTGGGGCCCAGCAGGCCGAATATTTCGCCGCCGCGCACCTCAAACGATACGTTGCGTACGGCATGGAATGGGCCATAGTGCACGTTGAGCGCTTCTACCTGGAGAATAGAACCGTTTTGTTGCATATTCATTGAAGTTGGTTTTGAGTAGCGCTAAGATACCTGCTTCCGGTATACGCGGCAACCGGCCAACGGCCGGGCTACCCGTTTTTGCCGGTGAACAGCAGATTCGGGCGGATGAGCTGTGGCCCGGCAGGCGCTGTCAACAAAATAATGGTATTTTTATCCGGTATTCTTTCTTTTAAGCAAACAGTATGAACAAAACAAGGCTGGAAGCATTCAGCGATGGCGTACTGGCCATCATTATTACCATTATGGTGCTGGAAATAAAAGTACCGCATGGCACAGACTGGGCATCGCTCAGGCCGCTGGTGCCGGTATTTTACAGCTATGTGCTCAGCTTTCTTTTTGTAGGTATTTACTGGGGCAACCACCACCATTTGCTGCATACGGTTAAAAACGTAGACTCCGGCATTATCTGGGCCAATATAAACCTGCTGTTCTGGTTATCGCTTATTCCCTTCAGTACCGGCTGGATGGGCGAAAACCATTTTGCACCCAATACCGTAGCAGTATACGCCATTATGTTGCTGCTGAGCGGCATTGCGTTTACCATTTTACAACTCGTCATTCAAAAGCGCCACCCGGGCAGCCTGCCCCTGCAGCTGGCATTTAAAAAATTAAAATTCAAAGGAATTGTTTCGATGTGCTCCTATGCTGCTGCTATTCCCCTTGCGTATGTAAACACCCGGGTGTCCGGCATATTGTTTTTACTGGTGGCCATACTCTGGCTGGTACCCGAAAAAAAGATTGAGCAGGCCATAAAGGCAGCATAAGTGGTGCGGACAGGGGGCAGTATAAAATAATTCCCGCAAAAGATGTGATTTTTGATGCTCCCCGGCGAATAATATACTACGGAAGATTTATTCATTAGTATGGAAACACCCCCCGACAAGCAAGTCTTTTTACACCTGGTAGAAGAAAACAGGGGCATTATCATTAAAATCTGCAATGCGTATTGCCGCGATAAAAATGACCGGGAGGACCTTGCACAGGATATCATTTACCAGTTGTGGAAATCGGGCCACCGGTTTAATACCGATTATAAATTTACCACCTGGATGTACCGCGTGGCCCTGAACGTGGCCATATCCTATTACCGCAAAACCAGGCGTTCTCACCCGGTAATTTCCTTCAGCGGCATTAACATGGACGTAGAAGACAAGAAAGAAGGCGATACATCCACAGAAGAGCATTTACACCTGCTGCAGCGGTTTATCAGTGAGCTGAAAGATTTAGACCGTGCGCTGATACTGCTCTACCTCGAAGAAAAGACCTATAGTGAAATAGCCGGGATTATGGGCATCAGCGAAACCAATACGGCTACCCGGCTGAGCAGGATTAAAGACAGGCTAAAACAACATTTTTCCCGGCTTAATAAATAAGAATATGGAAGACATCGAATTAAAAAATATCTGGAAGTCGTATGAGCGCAGGCTGGAGGAAGCGCAGTTATTAAACCTCCAGTCCTGGGCGCTGAACATGCAATGCTTTGAAATGCTGCAGCGGCAAAAGATGAAATCTAAACTGGGCCGGCTGGCGTTGGTTAAAACCCTGATGATAGCTGCGGGGATTGTTTGGGTAGTTATGTTGGGCTTTCTTGTGCTGCATTCGCTGCAATGGCACAAAATATTCTTTACATTGTCCGTCGGTGCTATTTTACTATTCAACCTCTATGCCATTGCCGCGTATATAGGGCACCTGGTGCTGATACAGCAAATCAACAACAGCGAGCAGATTGTAGATACCCAGCTAAAGCTGGCTAGGCTACAGCGGTCTACTTTGCAAATTGTGCGCATCCTGTTTTTGCAAACGCCGTTTTATTGTACCTGGTTTATCCGGCCGGCAGATATTATTCCCGGCAATTGGCAGTTTTACTGCATTACCCTACCCATTATCCTGGTATTTGTTGTACTAACTGCCTGGCTGTACCGGAATATATCGTACCGCAATATTGAAAAGAAATGGTTCAGGGCTATGTTCAGGGGGGCCGAATGGACCTATGTTGCCCAATCCATCGATTTTGTAAAGGAAATAGAAGCCTTTAAAGCCAACGTATAAAAACCGTTATTACTTACTCAGGCATAGGGCCGGGTTTTGGAGCTTTTGGCAAAGCTGGCCTGCAGTTGCCGGAACAGGTCCTTTTGCTGCTCCGTCAGCTTCTCGGGTATGGATACCGTTACATCGAGGAAAAGATCGCCAAACTGTCCTTCCTTGTTGTACACCGGCATGCCTTTCCCTTTTATCCGCATTATTTTACCGTTTTGGGTAGCGGGTGGTATTTTCACTTTAAGCGTGCCGGCCAGGGTGGCCACTTCTTTTTCGCCTCCCAGCACGGCGGTAACCAGGTCGATGGTTATCTTCTGGTGAATGTTTTCGCCGGTTATTTCATAGCGCGGGTCATGGGCTACGCGGATGGTAATGTATAAATCGCCGGCATTGGCCTTCCCGCCGCCGGTAGCGGCTTTGCCGGGCAGGCGGATGAGCAGCTCATCATAGCTGCCGGGTTTGAGCCGTATGCGGATATTGTTGCCCTCGAGCGTAAACACTTTTGCCGCCCCCTGGTAAGCTTCTTCAGGAGTAATGGTCAGCTCTGCGTGCAGGTCGCCGCCGCGCGTGCTGCGTGCCGTCCTGGGGCCCGTGGAACTGCCGCCATTGGAATTAAAATAGCTGTTGAAAAAATCGGAGAAATAATCCTCCCGTCCAAAAGAATCGGCCGCTTCTTCAGAAGAAGAAGCGCCCTTGCTTTTACGTGTGCGCTGCTGCCGGTTTTGCCCGGCGCGGGTTTCTTCGTATACACGGCCTCGGGGGTCGCCAAACTGGTCGTAGTTCTTCCGTTTTTCCGTGTCGCTCAATACCTCGTGGGCCTCGTTTACCTGCTTAAAATTTTCTTCCGCTTTCTTATCGCCCGGGTTTTTGTCCGGGTGGTATTTCACCGCCAGCTTCCGGTAGGCCTTTTTAATTTCGTCGGCCGTAGCGGTTTTGCTGACGCCCAGTATGGAATAATAATCCTTCGCCATAATACTTCTTTACGTCATTAACAGCAGGCCGCGGTAAATGGTTGAGCCGTGCGCTGCCGCCTAAATTTCGGCTTTTTTCCTCGTTTCCCGGTATTAACTCCTGTAAAAAGAGGGCCTTAACGGCCGGTATTTTTATATCAATTATATTTGTGCCCCAATAGGGACGTTAGCTCAGTTGGCTAGAGTATCACCTTGACATGGTGGGGGTCACTGGTTCGAGCCCGGTACGTCCCACAAAGGATGCCTGTAGACGGTGTCCTTTTTTTATTAATACCTGTATTATAACCCGCTACCTTAATGCGCATTGCCGATGGCTATTCTCTCAGCTAATGCCATTGCCCGGCGGGGTATAACCAGCTCGCCTTTTGCATTGCTTTGCATTGTTTTAACCGGTTTGCCATCGACGGAAAATTGATAAGCAGCCCCTGGCTTTAACCCGTGCACTATATAGATAAGCGGCGTTGAAGAAAGGGCGCCCACGGTTTGCACCCAGTCCATATTGCCCGGCTGCCAGTTATTAATGGATAGGGTCAGTGCTTTTTCTGAGCTAACCTCTAAACCGGCATCAGTATTATTTCCGTCAAAATAGGACAATTGATTTTTAGTAGCATTAAAACCGAAACGTTTATTGGATACCACCTTAAACTGTTTATTGGATACGGCATAACCGGTACTGTCCAGGTTGATCGTTAAGCGCTCATTTCTGAAATTGTAATTCAAAGCCGTGCCGTAAAGCTCCGGGGTAATATGCGGTTCAAGATACAACCGGTTGTATAAGGGATTGATACCGTAAATGGACTGGTATAAGCCGGCTATGGTGAGGCTGTTGCCGGACAATATATCATCGCCCAGGCCATCCTGTTTAATGCGGCCGTAGCGCTGAAAGGCCAGCCCGTCTTTACTGTATTGGTTCAATACATTTTTTACATACTTAACAGCCAGGCCCGGGTTGTACCCGGCGTAGGCTTTCACCGCAATAGAGCCCCAGGATAAAAACAGGTCGCCGTTTTCATAAGCAGGAAAAGGGAATTGCCATTCCTTTCCTTCACCCGGCGCGTAAGAGGTCATGGCCAAAGGCCAGAAGAAAAGCCGCTCCTGCTGCATTTGCGTTTCAATATGGTCAAGAATCAGCTTGCTCCGAACGCTGTCGTCACAGATGCCGTAAGCAATAGCCATAAAGTTGACCGGGGTAACCCTATTGCGGCCATGAGGGGTTTTATCCTTATCCAGCCAGTGCACATAGCAGTTGTTGTTGCCATCCCAGAAACCGCCTTCGCTAACCGGTTTATTAAAGCTTGTCTTCAGCCGGGTGGCAGCGTTTTCATAATAACCGGCTTTAAGGCTATTGTGCAGCTGCCGTTCAATGCCGGCCCAGCGCGTAAGCGCATAATACAATTTTGCGTTTACAAAGGCATTCTCATAAGAGGCCCAGATAATATCTATCCAGTCACTGCCCCTTTTTTGCCCCTCGTTATCGGTCATCATTTCCACGAGGCCATTGCCGTTGCTGTCTCTTTTAAGTATCCAGTCCAGGGCTTTTTCGCACGACGGTCGGTAGGTGCTGACCCAGCTGCTATCGCCGGTAAGATCATACAGGTCGGCTACATTGCTGACAAAGTCGGGGTTGGAATCCAGTAAAAATCCCCACTGGGCTTCATAAAAACCATCGTCATTTACCTGGCCGGGCATCATATCCTCGTTGGTATAGGCCCAGCGGGGGTAAACGCGCCCATCGGGTTTTATGGCATGGTCACGATAGAAATCGAGACAGCTTTGATAGCCTTTAAGATAGGCCGGATCATTAATAGCCAGTCCCAGCTGGGCAATGTATTGCTCATGAAGGCAAATAGGGCCATAGGGCGTATGCCAGCTGTTGCCGCCAAAATGCAGCGAATCTATTACGCCAATCCGGGCAATGGTATTCAGTACGGCGCTCACCTGCGCACCGTCTAAGCCCGCAAACCTTCCCCGCCCATACTGCTGGTTAAAATCAAAATAACCCAGGGTAATGCTTTGCGTGGTTTTCCCCGGGGCGATGGTAAACGGCCCCCATACATCTGTCCGCTTCCGGATAAACCTTCTCCGGTTGGTGCCGCTGTCCCAGCGGGGCAGCATTTCTTTATCCGATACGGTTATCGCATAAGCCAGCCTGTTGTCATTGCTGCGGCTGTATTTCATGGCCACTTTTTTGCCCGGGGCATCAACGGTTACCGCTAACCCGTTGCCGGTTTTGCTGTTCCAGAACCTGGACGAGCGGGTGTGAACGCCATAGGTGCAGAGCTTTTCATTAAACAGGTAAAACCAGGCCAGGCCGCCATAGCCCTGGTAGGCGCCTTCCCAGGTATCCATATCGTAAAAATTAAATACAGGAGCAGCGGATGCTTCCACCTGTAAAGGGCCGGACACGCTGCGCTCTATATCCCATTTTATGGTTTGTATGGTGCGGGTAAAGGTCCATTTTTCGCTAATGGTCACCTTGTCATCGCCATAGCGAATCCCATCAAGGATTACCCTATTCCCGGCTTTTACCACTACCGGGCTCGATGCCAGGTGCAGCGAGGAATAAGTGGCGCCTCCTGCATTAACCGAAGTAAAGATGCCATCAGGGCTGTAGACCACTTTTTGCGCGTTAACAACCAGTAAGCTGATGCTGGCCCTATGGTCATAATCCAGCGTCAGGGCCAGTTTATCGTTGCTGATGCTGATTTGTTGCCGGCTCTCCCGGATAGATATATAGCCGGGTTGTGCGTTGCCGGTAGCCGCTAAAAAAATAACCGGGAAATAAAGCAGTGTGGTGTGTATTCTTCTAAAACGCATATTATTTGAAAGAGACGAAAACTAATTCCCCTGTTTCTTTGCTTCGGCAAAATCACAAAGCACTTCCAGCGACCGGCACAATTCGGCGCCTCTTTCCGTAAGGGAATAGGTCACCTTGGGCGGCACTTCGTAACACAGTTCCCGGTTTACAAAGCCGGAGGCTTCTAGCAGCTTTAGCCGGTCGGCCAGCACCTGGTCGCTGATATGCTTCAGTTCTTCCTTAATGCAGGAAAAACGGTTATTACCATCTTCAATGCAAAACAGGATCTCGGTCACCCATCTTTTACTGAGCAGGAATAATAATTCGTTGAGCGCACATTTCTCTTCGAGGTATGCCTGGTTGAAATAGTTAGTAGAGTTTATTTTTCTTTCTGCCATGACCTGGTTTTTAAGGAATGATAATTAAGATGCTGCTACTTCCAAAGTTACAGAACCCATAACTATTGCTACGATATAGACCAGCAGGGGTATATATATTATGAACCTGCTTATTTATAATATCATACTATTCAATGCTTTGCTATAGGGCCCTTTTTTCTTTTTCTTTTCTTATTTCTCAACTCCCTGAGTTACCCTTACTTAGGCGCGCAGCGTAGATTTACTAAGGGGTAATCACTTGCAAACCCCAGGTGCGGATACTATCTTTGACCTGTTCTTACCTGAGCTGCTATTATGTCGTTCCGGTTTTTTGAAAAGCCTTTTTCACCGTACCCCCGGAAACGAACCATGTAGCAGGTTCCCCAATATCTCCTATGTATTTTAATAACCTTTCATAATCCAATTCTACAGGGTCGGCATTGTTTTATCCGTAAACTTAAAAACAATGTTCAGATCAATTTTACACAAGTCTGTTTTCGCCTGCGTTATGTTATTGCTGGCCTACATCCCGGCTATCAGCCACCAGCAAAAGATGACCAATAATACCGTAAGCCGTAAAGTGGCGGCAGGTATCAAATCAAAGCAGGAATTTGCCCGTTATATGACCGCTTATATCAGCGACAACCGCGAGTTATTTGAAAAAATAAAGCTGCGGAGCGCCGGTTCTTTTAAGATGATGGATGCTATGTTTAAAAAATATGGCCTGCCGTCCGACTTAAAATACCTGGCTGTGGTGGAATCGGAAATGAAAACTTCTGCCGTTAGCCGTGTAGGCGCCGTGGGTCCCTGGCAGCTGATGGCGGGTACCGCACAGGAACTGGGCCTGAAGGTTTCCTCTAAAAACGACGAACGCAAACAATTCTATAAGAGCACCCGTGCTGCAGCGCTTTACCTGCGCGATTTGCACAATGAGTTTGGCGACTGGTTGCTGGTGCTGGCTGCTTATAACAGTGGTCCCGGCCCCGTACACAAAGCCATCCGCCGCGCCGGCAGCCGTGATTTCTGGCAGTTGCAGGCTTACCTGCCCGCAGAAACCAGGGCGCACGTAAAAAGGATTATTGCTACCCGTTATTATTTTGAAGGACAGGGTGCCGCCAATACCGAATTTATGTGTGCGTTGTAAGTCATTGCCGGCAGCTGTTCATTTTCCAGGCATATTTATTTTTGTATATATGAAACAGATTTATTCCTAACTTTGCCGCGCTAATCGTAACCTGTTTTATTGTACAGAAGTAGTAAGCTATGAAAAATCACCTTCCTGCCGCGGGCCTTATTGCCCTGTCGCTTCTTTTCAGCCATTGCAAAAGCGGGCTGGTTACCACGTCAAATGCCTGCTACAACCTTATTACCGAAGGCCAGGCACAGAATAAAGCGGGAAATTATACCGCTGCCCTCGACAACTTCAGCAAAGTGCTTCAGAAATGCGATGCTTACGATGCCAAAGAAAAAGGCTGGGCAGGCAAGGCCGCAGCCCTGAATGGCCTTAAGCAATACAATGACGCTCTTGACGCCGCCGGGCAGGGATTGAAGATCAATAAAGCAAGTATTGACAATCTTTTTGAGAAGGCCAATGCAGAACTGGGCCTTGGCATGAATGCAGAATCAAAAGCAGACCTCAGCACAATAGTTGCCCTTACCGAAAAAAACCGGAATGTGCAGCAGCGGGCCACCATTTTTGCTAAGATGGCCGAAGCAGATACCCGCCAGCAATTGTACGATGCCGCCTTGCAAAATATACAGCAGGCTATTTCCATAGACAATACCAACCTTGATTTTTATATGCAGCGTGGCGACATCAATACCGCCGCCGGCAATCTTAGCGCCGCCCTCGGCAATTACGAAGAAGCCATAGCAAAAGGTAAAGGCGATGCCGTGGCCTGGAAAGCCAAAACGGCTGCGATGACCAAGCTCTACCAGCAAAAATATGGCACGAATGATGCAGGAGTGCTCGGTAAAAAAATAAGCAATGCCGACCGGCAGGCGCTTTGCACCTGTATCCGGGAATCCCAAAATAAGGGGGTAAAAGACATGACCATTGACCTGCTGCAGGCATCCGTTTGTAAATAGTTTCATCAACACCCTAAAAAGATTACTATGAGCGTCAGTAAAAAATTATTATTCTACCCGGCTGCAATGGCTATCCTGCTAACCGGCTGTAAGAGCATGAACAATACCCAGAAGGGAACAGGCATTGGTGCAGCGGCCGGCGCTACAGCCGGCGCTTTGCTGGGCGGTGGTAAAAACTCGGTATGGATGGCCCTGGCCGGTGCGGCAGTAGGAGGGGGCGCGGGCTACCTGATTGGGCATCACATGGACAAGCAGGCACAGGAAATTAAACAGGCGGTACCCGATGCCAAAGTGGAGCGCGTGGGCGAAGGCATTAATATGACGTTTAATTCGGGCCTGCTGTTTAAGATCAATTCAAGCATTTTGAGCGATGCCGCCAAAACAAGCCTGGAAAAGGCCTCCGGCGTTTTTGTAAAATACCCCGATACAAATATTCTTATTGAAGGACATACCGACGATACAGGTCCCAATGATTTCAACATGGAATTATCCAAAAAAAGGGCCTATGCCGTAAGCGAGTTTTTGCAATCAAAAGGCGTTGCCGCCGGCCGCATGGACATTAAATGGTATGGTCCCAACCAGCCCAAATACCCCAATACCAGCGACGAAAACAGGGCGCTTAACCGCCGGGTAGAGCTGGGCATTATGGCCAACGACCAAATGAAACAAAAAGCAAAAGACGGAAAACTGGACTAACCGGGGCCGGTGCATTACCGCTTATTTATAATGCGGCATGTGCGCATCGGCAAATTTCTTTTCGGTGTCCTGCCAGTTGTTCAGCACCTGTGTACGCCCGTTGTTGACCATAGTATTGGTCTGGTTAAAGGAGTTGACGGAATTGTTTACATCCTTCACCGCTTTATTGTAAGCGTCCACTTCTTCTTTGGTGCGGCCGGAAGCGGGCTTTTCGTCGAACGCCTTTTTAAGCTTGGCAAAGTCATCCTGCCTGAGATAGAAATCGGTTAGTTTGGGCACATCCGTTTCGGCCGTTTTCTTATAAAATAGCAGGGCCTGGCGGCAGGCTGCGGCCAGTGAAGGATCGCCTTCAAAGGCTTTCAGCGTATCCAGCGCCTTCAGGCCTTCAGTGGTATAGGCCAGCAGGGCGCTCCGGGCCTGTTCCACATCATTTACCTTTTTGTTGTTCATGGCGGTCACCATCTGCCCGTCTTCCCAGTTACTTTTAAAGAAAGCGAGGTATACATCGTTGGTATAGCGGTTCAGCTTGCCGGCCGTTTCCATTTTTTCGCTCAGGGGACTTTTTTCGGTAATGAGGTTGATGCGGTATTTCGTGGCAAATTCATTGGTCGTTTTTTGCAGGTTGGCCGAGGCTTCGTTCAGCTTCTCGTTTACTTTTTCCTGCAGGAGCAGGTAGGCCTGCATTTCATCTACCGATTGCTCCGCCAGTTCTTCCATGTTTACGATCTTTTTATAATCTTCCGCAAAAACACTGTAGCAGAGCTTGATATAATCAATATTGCCCTGGCGCAATGAATTATCGCCTTTATAAATGGGCAGGCCGGTTACTTTATACTTGCTTTCATTGATATTATCCAATACTTCCTGCCGCAGCTTTTCTACTTTACGGGCGCGGCGGCCATGGGCGGCGGCGCTGAGGTATTGCATGTACTTATTGTCCATATCGCCGCGGGCCTTGCTCACGGCGGTCATATAATCGCCGGGATTATCCATGTTCGGTTGCTGGGCTTTCAGCGGGTTGGCCACGCAGGCAAGGAAAAAAAGCGCAATAAGAGTAATAAAGGGGCGTGTTTTTGTCGGTTGCATATATAGGTTGGGTTTACGTAAAAATAAAAAATTATTTTGTCATAGCCAGCAGCACGCGGTAGGCCACCCTTACATAGGGATCGCTCATCAAATCGCGTTTGCGTTCTTCATTCATTTCCTCCAGGTCGTTATCGGCCAGCAAGCGTTGTTTTTCGTAAGCCTGGTTGGCTACGGTAAAGGCAGACGTTTGCCCCGGCGTGGCGCCGACCGATGGCGTTGCGGTAGCCGCCGGTTTTTTCATTTCCTGCAGGTGGTCGGCCAATAATAATGAAATATCTTTTTGCATGCCGGCGTTTTTTACCTGCTCCCCGTGTTTAAGCGCTTCCTTAAAATAAGCGGAGGAATCTATTTCTTTTTGCGCAACACTTTCAGCGGCGGCCACGGGCAGCGGCGCCAGGGGTTTATAATATTTATTAGGTTCGATGGTATTGGCGGGCAAGGCGGTCTTTTCGTCTTTTTCACGCTCCTGCAATGCGTCTATGGGCTCGGGCAGCTCAATATTGGGTTTTATCCCATTGAACTGCGCAGTAGCGCCCGTAACACGGTACAGGCGGGAGGTGGTCACTTTTATGTAGCTGTCGGCCTGGCTATGACCGTCGAACGTTTCGAGGTTAACGGTCGTGTCCAGGGGTAATACCACCTGCCCGGTGGCCTTGCCATAGGTGGGCGAGCCTATAATCAGCGCCCGGTTATAATCCTGCAGCGTGCCCGCCACCATTTCCGATGCGGAGGCGCTGTAACCGTTCACCAGCACTACCAGCGGCCCGTCGTATATCGTGCCGCGGTTCACGTCTTTGAGGGTAATTACTTTGGGGTCTCTTGTTTTTATCTGCTCTACCGGGCCGTTATCGATAAAGATGCCCGATAGGTCTATCGCTTCCTGCATGGAGCCGCCGCCATTGTAGCGCAGGTCCAGTATAAGCCCCTGTATATTTTCTTTTTTCAGTTTAATGATTTGCCGGGCCACATCATTGGCGCAGCCGTTGGTGCCCTTGCTGTCTTCCCAGTCGGAATAAAAAGCAGGCAATGAAATATAACCCATCGTTTTATTGCCCTGCAGTATAAAGCCCTGCACCTTATCTTCTTCATCGTCGGTATTCAGCCTTTCCTTGTGCAGCGTTACCTGCCGCAGGGTGCCGTCGGCTTTTTTAACCGTAAGCGTGGCGCGTGCGCCGCCGGTGGTGGCCAGCACGGCGTCTATCTCGCTTAAACCGGCATTCGATACATCTATGGGTTCCTTATCATCCCATTGAATGGATTGTATTTTATCGCCCTCGTTCAGCATACCGCTCTGGAAGGCGGGACTGCCGGGTTGCAGGCGGCCTACCTGTGCATTGCCATCTTCATCTTCGTTTAACGAAAGACCAAAGGCCAGCGGCTTATTGCCCAGGTGGCTTTCAAATTCTTCTTTTACCCCGGGCGGGAAATAAGCGGTATGCGGATCGTAGCTGCTGGCAATGGCCTGGCAATAGTCGTTGCCGATAATATATTCAATGCCCTGCGGGCTTTGCAGCATGCGTTTAATGGAGCGTTTTACAGAAGTGATGACTCTTTTCCGGATTACCCGTTCCAGGCTGTCGGTGGCTTTGGGTGAAAGCGTCTTATCGGCTGAGGCGGCATATTCAATAATGGTGTTGAGTACGCCCAGCTTGAGCAGTTTATATAATTTGGCATGCATGCTGGCAACGCCTGCGGGCCAGGCATCGTTTTCTGCTGCGGTCAGTTTTTCTTTTAGCGTAAAATTAAACGGCGTGCCGCCTATTTTATCGATCATGGTATCGGCCTGTTGCAGCCGTTGTTTGTAAATATCCACCAGCAGCCGGAGAAAACCAGGCTGGCGGTTCCTGATTTCATCGTCCAGCTTGTACTGGTAAGC
>JACXTT010010551.1_pt1 | contig 12433 bp, 11 predicted proteins | sample 9270951 | NCBI WGS metagenome assembly JACXTT01 (sample SAMN15532306, study PRJNA645909) | rock metagenome | isolation source: weathered quartz diorite | place: Puerto Rico | collected 2017-06-21 | reverse complement strand
CGACCCTGTTCGTACTGGCTCAGGGCGTTTTCCCGAAGATTGACGTGGTCGCTTGATTGTCCGAAGAGAAACCCTTCGGCCAACAGGAAACAAAGAGTAAATGAAGCCCTAAATGCCACTGGAGCCTCTCGAGGTGAACCCCATAATTTGGCACTCCCGTTAACCGTACGTGTTTATAGAAATTGAAACCGATAGCCCGCGGCAGGGTACCCTGAAATACGATGTTTGCCAAGAAAAAAAGGCAAAGAAGGCCGTTGAAAATATTGCCGGCAGCTGAAAGAATGCCGTTGGTTTGATCCAACGCCACTTCGTGAGGAGTCTCTGATGAACAGAATGATTTCTTTATGCGCCCTCGTAGTCGCGATGATGAGTGCTGCTACCGCATTGGGTCAGACAACACCTGGAACGGAGGGTCGCCCTATACAAGGCAGGAGTCCGGCGCCGCCTCCCCCGGGTCCGCTGGTAAATCTCGTCAAAGCTGCCGCAGAGGCCTATAACAAGGGTGATCTCAGCTATTTCGACAAAATTTTTGCCGATGACATCGTGTGGGTTGATGAAGACGGCCATGAGATGACCACTAAAATGTGGGCTCTTTATTTACTCAACCGCCAGATGACCTCGACCCCGAAGAGGACCATGACGGTGCACGACGTCTCGTCAGGAAGTTGGGGTGATACCGGATGGGTTGCTTTTGCCTACACGATTGATGACGGCGTGCACAAGAGAATCGGCATGAACACCAGTCTCTTTAGAAAGTCCGGCAATGATTGGAAGCTCGTCCTCATGCACGGATCAATCAACGCTCCCGCCTTTCCGCACTGATGCGCTTGCTCTAGGAAAATCCTCCTTCGCGCGAGGAGCTGCCTGTCTGGCCGGCCGGACCAGTTAAGGTCGTACTCACAGTTACGATAACGCCAACGAACCGGCCCAAGTCTCTGTTCAATATCAGAGATGGTCACCGTGCTACGATCTGTCGTGAGGAGCCTTGACATGACCCGGAATGTTTTGCAATCCGTCGTTTATCTCTTTATTTTCTGTCTGATCGCCGCCGGCCAAACGGTTGGGCCGCGGCTTCCCGGAATGCCTCCGGTCGTCGATCCTCGGAATATATACAGCGAGAGTACCGCCGGCAAACTCAGCCCTGCAACATCGGGGGCACCGTCTCGCGTTTATGTGCCCAACATTAAGTCCGGAGATGTTTATGTCATCGACCCCGGAACTTTCCAGGTCGTCGATCACTTCGTCGTGGGCGGTAATCCACAACATGTGATCCCATCGTGGGATTTAAAGACACTATGGGTTGCCGGCAGTGCCGAGCGCAAGCTTTCAGGCATTCTGACGCCCATCGATGCGAAAACCGGCAAGCCCGGCGCCACAATCAAAGTCCCGGATGCATACAACCTTTATTTCACGCCTGATGGCCATTCCGCAATCGTAGTCGCCGAAGCATTAAAGCGGCTGGAGTTCCGCGATCCGCACACGATGCAGCTTCAGTACACGATCTCAACGCCTCAGTGTTCGGGAGTGAACCATGCAGATTTTTCCATCGACGGCACTTTCGCGTTTTTCACCTGCGAATTTTCAGGCGGCGGGCTCGCAAAGATCGACTTAGTCCAGCGGAAGGTGGCCGGTTATCTTAAACTCAGCCGGGAAGACGCTTCCCCAAATGCCGCCGGTCACAGCATGCCGCAGGACATTCGCATCGCACCCGATGGAAAACTTTTCTTTGTCGCCGACATGGAGGCCGACGGTGTCTTCATTATCGACGCGCAATATTTCAAACAGGTCGGGTTTATTCCCACAGGACGCGGCGCGCATGGTCTTTATCCCAGCCGTGACGGTAAAAAACTGTACGTCACCAATCGGGGCACCCACATGGGGGAAGGAACGCCTCATGGACCGGGAAGCGTCTCAGTCATTGATTTCGCCACGCACAAAATTGAAAAAACCTGGTCGATTCCCGGCGGCGGAAGTCCGGACATGGGTAACGTTAGCGCCGACGGCAAATTCCTTTGGCTGTCCGGGCGATTCGATAAGGTCGTCTACGCGATTGACACGTCCAGCGGTGCTGTGAAAACCATTCCTGTGGGCACCGAGCCACACGGTCTGACGATCTGGCCGCAACCCGGCCGTTACTGTCTCGGACACACTGGAGTCATGCGCTAGCGCCATTTTGTCGCAGTCCCGGTATGGCAAAACGCGATAACATCAAGGTGTTATGCGTAGGCCGTTTTCAAATCTCCTTCACGTTCTGGTCATATCCGTTGCGCTAGCTATCACTGCCGCAGCATGTAAGCCGCGAACCCGAGAGTTCAAACTGCATGGACAGGTCGTCCAGAGCGACTCCTCGAAGAATGTAATCGTTGTAAAACACAACGATATACCCGGGTTTATGCCTGGAATGACGATGCCCTACAAGGTCAGGGACCGCAGCGGCCTTCTCACTCTCGCACCCGGTGACGTGGTGGATGCCCGTGTTGTCGTGCTTCGGGATGGAAGCGATTATTGGTTGGACAACATCCGCATCACCGACAGCAGCGCTCGTAAACGAGCGACTGCGCAACACGTCTTGAAATCGGGCGAGCCGGTTCCTGACCTGGAGTTGACCAACCAGGACGGCAAGAAGTTCCACCTCTCGGATTTGAAGGGCAAAGCTGTGCTCATCACCTTTATTTACACCCGATGCCCTTTGCCAAGCTTCTGCCCGCGGCTAAGCACCGAATTCGCCAAAATCCATCAAGATCTTGCGAAGAGCTCCGACGACTATGCCCGAACACACTTGCTGACGATCAGCTTTGATCCGGATTACGACACGCCTCCGGTATTGCGGAAGTACGGCATGGCGTATCTTGGCGACGCCTCGTCAGGTTTCTCGCACTGGGACTTCGCAGCCACGTCGGCCGACGATCTGCATCTACTCTCCGAAGCCTTCGGGCTGGTTTATATCGAAGAAGATAACCAAATTTCTCACACCATGAACATCATTCTGATTTCGCCGGATGGAACAGTGGCCAAATCCTGGCCGTTCGATTGGACGCGCGCGGAGTTGGAAGATGCACTGCGAACAGCTGCACACTCCACGTCAGCCGCGCACCGTGGTTGAGCGTTCTCGGTTGCTGTTCGTTCTGAGCCTGTCTATTTTGGCCGCCTGCTCAACACAAGGCCGACCGGCCCGGGAGTCCGATGGTCAAGCGCTGTTTCAGTTGCATTGCGCTCCGTGCCACGAAAACCCGCCTACCGATCTTTTCAAAGAACCACCAAAACTGAATGGGTTGTTCAATTCAAAGACGCTGCCTAGCGGCACTCCTGCAACGGATGAGCAAGTGCGAAAGGTCATCATTGAAGGTCTACGCACCATGCCGGCATTCGACAAACGGTTGAGAGAAGACGAGGTGCGCGACTTGATTGCCTATCTCCACCAACTGAAGTAACAATGGATTCGGCGCCACATGCGTCCCAAACACAAATGGCCGAACAACCACTGACCCCACCTGCATCCCGCCGGAAACGCCTATGGCTTCTCGCTGTCGTTCTTATCGCCTTAGGTATCGTGATATGGCGGTTCGCCTTCGCTCGATCCGAGACTCCCGAAAATGTGGTGACGCTGAGCGGGCGTATTGAAGGCGATGATTCTGCAATTGCGCCGAAAACGAGCGGCAGGATCGCAGAAATTCGGGTTCGGGAAGGCGACACCGTAAAAGCGGGAGAAATCATCGCAGTACTTGACGATCAGCAGCTGCGGGCCCGTGAAGACCAGGCGCGTGCCGCGATGGTCGCAAGCGAGGCGCGGGAACGAGCAGCGCGCAGCCAACTTGCCACGCTTCAGGAACAACTGGGGCAATCGCAAATTCAAACCGAACAGGCGAAGATGGATGCTGAAGGCCGGGTCCGTCAGGCAGAAGCCGAGTTATCGAGCGCCGAAGCAGAACTGGCTCAGCAGGAAGCCGCACTCAAACTGGCACTCTTTGACAGAGACGCCTACACGCGGCTGGCTCAAACCGGCGCTGTTTCTGAACGCCAGGGCAAGCAGGCCACCGCCGCGGCTGAACAGCAAGAAGCGGTCGTTGCCGCTGCCAGACGTCGCGTGGAGGCGGCGCGCGGAGGACTCACGACGGCTAGAGCAAATCTTGAAAATCCGAACATCCGGGCATCGCAGGAAGCGATGGTTCGAAAGCAGATCGCACAACAGGAAGCCGAGATCGGAGCCGCTGCTGCAAGTGCCGACCAGGCACGCGCCGCGCTGGCGGAAGCTCAAGCGAACCGGCAGGATCTGAACGTCATTGCACCATTCGACGGAACGGTGATCACGCGATCGGCTGAACCCGGCGAAGTCGTCACAGCGGGAACTCCAATCGTCACACTACTCGATTTGAGCAAGGTGTATTTGCGCGGATTTGTGCCGGAAGGACAAATCGGAAACGTTAAAGTTGGTCAATCCGGTCGCGTCTACCTCGATTCAAGACCAAATGAACCGATCGACGCATTCGTATCGCGCACCGATCCTGAAGCGACATTCACGCCGGAGAACACGTATTTTCGTGAAGACCGAGTCAAGCAGGTAGTCGGAGTGAAGCTGCAGCTCAAGGGAGCTATTGGTTTTGCCAAGCCGGGAATGGCCGCCGACGGTGAAATCCTCGTGCAAGGCGATCGATGGCCTCAACAAAGAAAACGCCGGGAATGAGCGTCAGTGATGTCCGTAAGAACTCCACAGATTAATGCGGGCGGTAGCACTGAGGTCGCGCATGAACATGTCGCGATCCAGGTCACGGGGCTAAAAAAGAATTACGGCACAGTGGAAGCAGTTCGCGGAATCGATCTCACCGTTTATCAGGGAGAAATCTTTGGCCTGATCGGTCCCGACGGCGCTGGAAAAACGTCGGTGTTTCAAATTCTCGGTGGCGTGATGGCCGCCACCTCCGGTGAAGCCATGATGCTGGGCCGTCCGGCCCGCCAGGCTCGTTCCTACGTTGGATATCTGACACAGGTGTTTAGCCTCTATCACGATCTCAGCGTCATCGAAAACCTGCGGTATATGGGCGAGCTGAGGCGTTTACCCAATGAGAAAATCGAACAGCGCGGCCGGCGCTACCTCGAGATGTTCGGCATGGAGCGATTCGGTAACCGGTTGGCAGGAAGGCTGAGCGGAGGGATGAAGCAAAAGCTTTCTCTGGCGTGCGCTTTGATCATCGAGCCAAAGATCCTGCTGTTGGATGAACCGACGACAGGAGTCGATCCCGTCTCGCGACGTGAGTTCTGGGATGCGCTAGCGGAGCTCTCCAACCAGGGAATCACTATCGTCGTTGCCACACCCTATCTTGATGAAGCCGAGCGCTGCACTCGCATCGCATTGATGCACGATGGCCGGATTCATCAAACCGGTACACCTCGCGAATTGCGTCAGAGCCTAGGCTTGCAACGTCTTGTCGTAAGGGCCGCCAGGCTCAGCCAGGCTCTGGATGTGTTGCAACAAACTCCGGGTATTGATGATGCCCAACGGTTCGGCGACCGGCTGGACATTATGGTGAAAGACGCCACTTCGGGCGAGAAACTCACTCGAGAGACGTTGCGTAAGGCCGACATTGAGGTTCAGCAGATTAGCGTCGCAGCGCCCACGTTGGAAAATACATTTGTCGCACTGTTGCGGGCCGACAAAAAAGAGACGTCTACGGCGCCATTTCCGTTTACGAGGCAATCCCAAAAGAAGCAGTCGCAAGCTGTCGCAATCGGCGCCCGCAATCTCAGCAAAAAGTTTGGTGACTTTGATGCCGTGAAAAATGTGAATCTCGAAGTGCATTACGGTGAGATTTACGGTTTGCTCGGCGCAAATGGAGCGGGTAAGACAACGACAATTAAAATGCTCTGCGGCTTGATTGAGCCAACAGCCGGGGAGGGGTCGCTTGCCGGGGATACCGGGCCACTCCGCTCCAGTTCGGTAAGGCGCCATGTGGGGTATATGTCACAGAAGTTCTCCCTATACGACGATCTCACAATCGAGGAGAATCTCGACTTTTTCGCCGGCGTATATGGCGTTCCGCTGAAGGAGCGCGCCGAAAGGAAGCGCTGGGTGTTGTCTTTTTCCGGTTTGGAAAATCGGGGACATTTGATGACTGCCAGCCTGCCTGGCGGCTGGAAGCAGCGTGTTGCATTCGGAGCTGCCGTTATGCACGAGCCCAGCGTGCTCTTTCTGGACGAACCGACCTCCGGAGTCGACCCGCTGGCGCGGCGCGCTTTTTGGAAAATGATCAACAGTTTTGCAGATCGCTTCATTGCAATTCTCGTTACGACTCACTACTTGGAGGAGGCGGAACAATGTAACCGGCTCGGTCTCCTGGTCGCTGGTGAACTGGTCGCTCAGGGAACGCCGTCCAGTTTAAAAGCCGCTCAAAAGGGACATGTGCTGGAGCTCATCACCGATAAGCCGCAGCGTGCCAATAACATCCTCAAGCATGAAATGGATCGCTGGCGCATTTCGCTGTTCGGTGATCGTTTGCATGTGATCGTGGACGAAGATCCACAAATCGGGATCCGGATCGTTACCGATCGGCTGGCAGATACTGGAGTCCACGTCTTGCAAGCCCATGAAGAACCGTACTCGTTAGAGGATGTCTTCATCGCTCTCGTCGAGCAGATGCGTCAGGAAGGCAAAACCGCAGGAGAATAGATAACGCTCATGAAACGCGTTTTGGCGCAAGTGAAGAAAGAGATCACGCAACTGTTGCGGGACAGGTTCACTTTATCGCTTGCGCTGGTGCTGCCTATTCTCCTTTTGCTGCTTCTAAGCAACGCGACATCGCTCACCGTAAAGGATATCCCTGTCGCGGTGCAGGATCTGGATAAAACGCCGTCGTCGCGGCAATACATCGAAGCAGTCTCTGGATCGCTTTCGTTCAAGATTAGCGGTTTGCCGCCGGATCAGTCACCGGAGCGGGCGCTCGATCGGAACGCGGCGCGCGCGGCGTTGATCATTCCGCCGAACTTCGAACGCGATTTGAAGCGGGGAGAGAAAGTTGATATCCAGTGGTTGATTGATGGCACCGATGCAAATACCGCCAATGTCATGCGGGGTAAAGCTGCTGCTCTAACGCAATCGTTCAATTCGGAAATTCAGCCGGCATCGCTCAAAATGCCGATCCAACCGCAAATCCGTTATTGGTTCAACCCGGGCAGGGAAGACATCAAGTATTTTGGACCGGGTGTGCTGGCTTTCGGCATGGCGTTGTTCCCGACGCTACTTGCTGCGTTGGCGATGTCGCGCGAGGGCGAGCTGAAGACAATTCTACAGGTTTACGTCTCCAGCATTACCGCTTTCGAATACGTGCTCGGAAAGGTGATCGCATATACGATCGTGGCTTGGGCCGAGTGGGTCGGTGGCATGATCATTCTGATCGCGGGTTTCGGTCTCAGCCTGACGGGCGATCCCACCCCGTTACTCGTCACTACTTTTTTTTACCTGCTTTGCACCACCTGTTTCGGAACGATGTTGGGCGCCGCAATTCCGAATCAGGCTGCAGCCATTCAGGCCGCACAGTTGGGCGGTTTTCTCATGTCCTTCCTGCTTGCGGGATACATCTTTCCAATACAAAACATTCCGCAGCCATTGCGCTTTCTTTCCAATTTCGTTCCGATGCGTTACTACCTCGAAGTGATTCGTGACGCGTTTTTGCGGGGAGGTGGCTGGCCGGCCGTTTGGCCTGCTCCTCTTGCACTGGCGGCGCTTTCCGGCTTCTTCTTCTTCCGCGCATGGGCTGTAATGAAAGATATGCAGGTGAAGGCGTAGATGCGATCACGTCTCTGGTCGCTTTTCATCAAAGAATTTCACCAGATCCGGCGTAATCGCCGTCTCGTGATCCTGCTGATCATTCCCCCGACGCTCAACATCGTCCTGTTCGGGATCGCATTGAATCCGAATTTCGAGAATCTACGGATCGGAGTAGTCGATTACAGCCAAACACCCGATAGCCGCGATTTCATTGGTGCGTTTACGGAAAGTTTAGTGTTCAAGATCAATGGATACTACGCCTCGCCGGACGACATGGGACGCCTGGTTGGCAGAGGAGATCTGGACGCTGGACTTGTAATTCCGGCCGATTTCGCCCGAAAGCGCGCAAGGCGCGAGCCTGTCGAAGTGCAGTTGTTCGTAGATGCGGTGAACGCAAACACGGCGACGATTGCAGGTGGCTATGCGGCGCGAATCATAGCAAGCGTCAATCAGAAGATCGTAATTTCCACTACGAAAGCGGCTGTCATACCGCACCTGACATTGCTCTACAACCCCGGTCTCAATAGCGCCTGGTTCATCACGACCGGCATGATCGGCCTTTTGCTGGTCTTGCAGGGATCGGTCGTATCGTCTGCTTCGCTTGTTCGCGAAAAGGAGCTCGGGACGATCGAACAATTATTAATGACGCCTGCAGGAAGTTCGGAATTGATTATCGCCAAAGTTGCACCCATTTTTCTGCTACTGGCATTCGATATCGGCCTGGCGGTGGGGGTGGCGCGGCTCGCTTTTGGCGTCCCCATGCGTGGCAGCGTTTTGTTGTTCTTCTTCTCTGCCTCGCTGTGCGTGGTTTGCGGCATCGGGTTGGGAATGATGATCGCGACTTTCACCCGTACGCAGCAGCAGGCACAATTGATGGGATTCTTCACGAATCCGCCACTCGCAATCCTCTCAGGTGCGACAACGCCGATCGAAGCGATGCCCTCATGGCTACAGGCAGTAACAGCGCTGAATCCCGTCAAACACTTCGCGATCATTGCTCGAAGCATCATGCTCAAGGGCAGCTCCATGGATGTTCTTTATCGGGAGTTGCTTTCGTTGGCAGTGATCGCAATCGTCATGATTTCGCTGAGCGCGTGGCGATTTCGTAAACAACTCAGTTGATGTCCCACCCTAGGTGAAACGACACTATGATCCGAGATACGGTTTTGCTCACCTTCTCTCTCCTTTTAGCAGTTCAGTCCTTTGCACAGGTTATCGGGCCTCCAACTCCCTCGCGCGGGAGTGAAGCAGTGATCCTGCCCTTGTCGGGACGCAATCAACAAGGCGGGTCAGTTTCAGCAATTCAAACGCCCGTGCCGGGCACAACGACAAGCGTCAATACGATCAATCCTTCAATACAAATACGAGGTCCTTATGCTGGAAGAACGCCGGGCGAACCAACGCTGCCGTTCACGGGCAGCTTGTCTCTCCGCGAAGCCATCGAGCGCGGACTCGCATACAACCTCGGTCCTGTGGGTCTGAACGAATTGCTTCGTCAAGCGCGCGGCCAAAGCAGGGTTCGCCGGAGCATGTTGTTGCCGAACATCAGCGGCACTGTAACAGAGGCGCTGGAAGAGGTTAACCTTCGCGCATTGGGCTTCCGGCTCAGTGTCCCGATTCCCGGCTTCGTTTTTCCTACAGTAGTGGGACCATTCAACTACAGCGATTTCCGCGCGAGACTAACGCAGACAATTTTCGACCGGACTGCACTCAACAACTATCGGTCCGCAGAAGAGACCATGCGCGCCGACGAATTCTCCATAGATGACGCGCGAGATCTGACTGTGTTAGCCGTCGGCGGCGCATATTTGCAGGTGGTTGCAGCAACTACAAGGCTTGATGCCGCTCGCGCTCAGTTGGATACCGCGAATGCCCTTTACCGACAGACTTCGGATCAGCGAACCGTGGGATTGGTTGCGCAGATCGACGTCAATCGGAGTCAGGTACAGGTACTGACTCAACAGCAGCGTCTGGTGTCACTGCAAAACGATCTCTCCAAACAAAAGATCAATTTAGCCCGTCTCATCGGCCTTCCAGTCAACGCCCAATATCAAATCCCGGAAGAGATCTCGTTCTCTGCGCCGCCTCCACTTGGTGTAGACGACGCCATAAAACAGGCATTCGAGCAACGTAGTGATCTGAAATCGGCCGAAGCGCAAGTGCGAGCGGCCGAACGCAGTCGGGCAGCCGCGCGAGACCAGCGCCTGCCCTCTGTTTCTGTTAGTGCCGACTACGGCGCTATCGGCGTGAACCCAGCACAATCACACGGTACCTTCAATTTGGTCGGAACTCTCCATGTTCCCATCTGGGAAGGAGGCCGAATTCAAGGGGAGATCGAGCAAGCTGAAGCGGCTCTGGCCGAGCGGAGGGCGGAGCTATCGGATGTGCGCGGCCGCGTAGAAAGCGATGTCCGGAGCGCCTATCTGGATGTAGAAGCGGCCGCGAACCAGATCGATGTCGCACAAAGAAACCTTGAAGTGAATGAGGAGACTCTTACGCTAAACCGGCAAAAACTGGAGGCTGGAGTGTCAGACAACCTTGCCGTAGTCCAATCTCAGGATGCGGTTGCAAGTGCTCGGTTGGACTACATCAACAGTTTGTTTGCTCATAACGTGGCGAAACTTTCGATTGCGCGAGCTATCGGCCGTGCCGCTGAAAGCTGGCCGCAGTTCGTCACCGTGAAGTAGCCTCATTCCCACTTGATCGAGTTGCGGCGCGTATCCATTGCCAGGTTTGCGAGTTTGTCCGCTTCTTTATTATTTTCGCGGCGGACGTGGTCTATTGAGAAGTGCGGGATGTGAGCGATCCAGCGCAGGGCGTTGTCGTAAAGAAGGCGAATTCCTTCATTCTTTACTTGATATTCTCCCTTGATTTGTTTAACGACAAGCTCGGAGTCCGCGTAGATGTGGAGTTCTTCGCACCGCGTAAACACAGCGAAGCGAAGCGCAGTTAAGAAAGCCGAGTATTCAGCGTAGTTGTTCGTTCCAGTGCCGAGATACTCGGCAATGCGCACCACCCCCGGAAAGTGCACGCCGATTCCCGCCTCTCCAGGGTTGCCGCGAGATCCCCCGTCAATATAGGCAGTCAGTGTCATATATTCAGAAACTCCCCTCCTCAGCTGAGGAGGGGAGTTTGTCGGATATCCCCCACGCTCATGCCGCTTCAAAGGGGTGATCGAGATTTTCCGGATTGTAGAGAATACGTTGGCAGGCATCGCACGCGATGATCTGATCGTTGCGGCGGATCTCCTGAAACACCTGAGGACGGATCCGAACCTGGCAAATCTCGCAGACCTCATTTCGAGCGGCGGCGACTGCAATTCCTCCACGTGCCTTGCGAACGCGCTCGTATCGGGGAACCAAATCCGCTGAAATAGACGCCTCGATTTCTTTTCGTTCCTTCAAGTACGACTCCAACGCACCAAGGTCGCGCTGATTTTCTTCACCGAGCTGCTTGCGGTCTCGATCGACTTTTTGTTGATCCTCTTTCAGCCGAAGTTCGGCCGTTTTAATTTCCGCCTGTGACGCCTCGGCTTCCATCATCAGATTCAGAATGTCATCTTCGATTTTGCGGACGGCATGCTGCGCGTGCTCGATCTCGTGTTGAAGCGCGCGATATTCGTCGTTCGTTTTCACAGCCATCATCTGATCGCGGTACTTCGAAATTTTTGTCTCAATGGAAGCGATTTCGGTTTCCAGCTTTTTTCGATTTCCCTGGTTGTTTTTGGCTTTTTCTTTTGCGTGATCCAGGCCGGACTGCGCCGAACGCAACTGCTCGTCGAGCGCCTTCGAAATTCCCGGAAACCTGTCAATTCTTGTGCGGAGTTCTTGGATTGCGAGATCGATTGTTTGTAGACGTATGAGTTGCTTGAGGTCCTGGTTCATCGTTCAAGAGTGGGCCCAGTAGGACTTGAACCTACGACTGCCCGGTTATGAGCCGGGAGCTCTAACCGACTGAGCTATGGGCCCAAGGCCAAGGCGGAGGCGCCTTGACGCCACCGCATCGTCCCTGACAACGCGCAACCCGTCCATGGGCGCGCTCAAATTATAACAGCGTTCCCATGGACGGGTTGAACGGTACCATGGACGGTACCAATGCCGTGAAGGCGGCTACGCCTTCCAATCAGTCTCTGCCGGTTCCGTCCAAAAAGGCTCGGAGGCGGCGGCTGCGGCTCGGATGCCGCAGTTTACGCAGCGCCTTTGCTTCGATTTGCCGGATGCGCTCGCGAGTAACAGCGAAGTTTTGACCGACTTCTTCCAACGTGTGTTCAGTGCCGTCTTCAAGCCCGAAACGCATCTTGATGACGCGTTCTTCGCGGGGCGTGAGCGTATTGAGCACCTGCTCGGTCATTTCCTTCAGATTGATATTGATCACGGCGTCCGCGGGTGAGACGACTCCGCGATCTTCGATGAAGTCGCCTAAATGGGAATCCTCTTCTTCGCCGATCGGTGTTTCCAACGAAATGGGCTCTTGCGCGATCTTCAAGACCTTGCGGACCTTCGACACCGGAATGTCCATTCGTTTTGCAATTTCTTCGCTGGTTGGTTCGCGCCCGAGTTCCTGTACAAGAGCGCGAGACGTCCGGATCAATTTGTTGATCGTTTCGATCATGTGCACAGGAATACGTATCGTACGCGCCTGGTCGGCGATCGCACGCGTGATAGCCTGGCGGAT
>JACXTT010010550.1_pt1 | contig 12433 bp, 10 predicted proteins | sample 9270951 | NCBI WGS metagenome assembly JACXTT01 (sample SAMN15532306, study PRJNA645909) | rock metagenome | isolation source: weathered quartz diorite | place: Puerto Rico | collected 2017-06-21 | reverse complement strand
GGTAGAGCGGAACATTGCGGTAGGCATGCACCAGAAGCTTGCGCAGTTGATCTTCCTGTATCCGCCGTAGCCGTTGTGGTGGCCAATGACTCGAGGCCAAAGCCGTGCGAATCAGCCGAAGAGTTTTCCATCCGTCGAGGAGCATTGACAATATTCTCAGGCGGAAGCCGGTTTCTTTGGCAAGGGCGAGCGCGTTTTTTAGACACGGCAGTGTGAAATAACCGCCTTCACCTTACCGTTCGGCTGTGGCGGAATAGCCTCCACTCGCTCTATTTCCACCGCAATGTTCTCTCCGAGAGTCGCACGGAGAGTAACGGCCAATTCCTGAGAGGTGAGTGACCACTCTTTCGCACCAATATAAACAGCCCTGAGCAAGAACCGTCGGAGATCTTCCTGAATCAGTTGTACCTGAATGACACCGGGGACACGGTGAAGTGGAGCCAGGACAACTAACGAGTGGATCAACTGTCCACCAGGGAGAGCAATGAGGTCGTCAGCCCGGCCATCGATCCGTTCGATGGTCGGCAACGTGCGACCACACGGGCACGGCCCTTCACCCAAAGTCACAACATCGCCCTGCCGGTAATTCAGCAAGACGGTTGCCCGGTTCGTGAGGTTCGAGATGATAATCTCTCCCGTTCCCCCTAGACCTACTGGATCTCCATTCTTGTCCACCACACGGACGGCTATATAGTCAAGGCCGATATGAAAACCCTGACGTCGCTCGCATTGAAAAGCGATATGCAATGCTTCTGCAGCCTGATACGACGAGATCACTGGCACGCCAAATTCACGCTCAATGAGAAGCCGGTCTGCCTCGGCCATGCGATCTCCACCGTACTCAACAACCTTTGGCCGAAAGATAGGAAGGTGGCGTTCCCATGCTCGCCGAAAGAGAACGCCGAGGTAGGAACCGTATCCGACCAGTACCTCTGGCTGCACCGCAGCGAGGCGCGCGATGTTCTCCGCAAAAGTATCTACAGGTGAGAGAGAGCTGTGTTTATGAGCCAAAATCTTGGGCACTAAGGAATAAGATGCATAGAAGTCATGTATCTGGAAGTTAACACTTTCCGGCAGAGAAACAACCATTACACGGTAGCCAACGGCACGGCCGACAAACTGGGCCACAACGAGGCGCTGCCTGCGTCCATGCCCTAAGGCCAGGAAAAGGGCGGCTGCATCGTAATTGATCTTTCGTAGCCATCCCGAGGTTCCACTGGAATGAAGCTGAAGACCGCGCCCGTTGGCATACCGACGAGACAGAAATCGCTCTGGGTCGCGAGCTAATTGATCGCCTGTCAGGATAGGCAGCCGCGCCAGATCAGCGGCGGTGTGAAAGTCGTTAGGGCGGAGACCGGTCTTGTCCATGACCTCCCGGTAGTATGGAACCGTCTCGTATGCATGCACGATCATGGCCCGGACTCGTCGATTCTGGATCGCCTGAATTTCTGCCAGGGGACGATAGGGAAGCCTTGCTTCGGCGGAGAAATGCCAAAACGTAAAGGCGTTCCAGTATGCTTTGTGCAGCCAACTTGGCATCTCAACTCCATAGAGTCTTAGCAACTCACCCCAAAACCCCACCCCTGGATGCCCGCCTACACGGGCATGACGGGGATGGCCGCGTGGGGTGTCATTCCCGCGAAAGCGGAAATCCAGCCATAAGTCGAAAAAGAAGTTTTGGGACAGCTTGTAGCAACTATTAAACTGTCAGTACAATAGCACTAACACGCACGTTCTCATCGAACAATGAAAAAGCGGCGATCCGTGCCTACTTGATCCGGTCGGTCATTGTGCTGATCCTGTCCGAACGCGTCGGAGCTTCGTCCATCAACGGCGTTCCCGGCGCCCACACACCACAGTATAGATCTTGGGACTGAAGCAATCGAAGGGAACTGCTCCTGGTTCCAGAACTTGCTCAGCGCAGGTATAAGATGTTGGGGCGAGTTACATGAAGAGTGAGACGAGTGACTGGCGCGCTATCATCAAAGAGCAGGGAGCCATCTTCCTGCTTCTCCTCTTCTTCGGAGCGATGTACTCGACCACCTTGGACGCCTATGGGATGTTCGTTTGGGATGAAGCTGAGTACGCTTCACTGGGACGATCAGTACTGAGGGGAGAGGGGTTTTCGATCAATGGGAAGCCCAATTCCTTCCGGCTACCGCTGCTCCCGCTCTCTGCTGCAGCCAGCATGCTACTCCTGAACAGTACGAGGGATGTGATTGTCAGGCTGCCGAGTCTTTTCTTTAGCTTGTTGGCGCTTTTTGTCGTCTATTGGTGCGTCAAGACGCAGTTCGACCGCACGACTGGCATCGTCGCCGCGGCTCTTTTGGGCCTCTTCCCCTACTTTTGGCGCTCGACCCCATTCCTGCTGACCGAGATCCCTTTCATGACATTCTTTACTGGGGCCGTGTTGTTCTTCTCCTTTGGGCTTTACCGGGCACGACATTTTTTTTACTGGAGTTGGCTCTGTTTCGGTCTTGCCTTGTTGACTCGCTACAATGCCGTACTGCTCGTGCCCATCATTATTGCCTTTCTCGTTCTTGCCCTCTTATTGCGGGACACCGAGGTTCAGGACAAGCTCTGGAGCAAAGACTTTTTCATCAGCCCTTTCCTTGGCCTAGCAATTTTTACTCCCTGGCTGATCAGGCAGCAGCTCACCTTTAGCGGCGCGCTCGCCGGTTTCAGTGGAGCGACCTCACAAGTACAGGCGTTTCAGAAGAGTTCCGCTCCCTGGTACTTCTACCCCCTCCACGTACCGGAGATGATCTCATGGATTCCGACCGCGTTGCTCTCCCTAGGGATTTTCTGGGCGGTGCGGAAGCGAGAGCGGTTTGCCCTGCATTGTCTGCTCGCCAGCCTGACGGTCGTCCTGTGGTTCAGTGGCTACGGGTACAAAGGGAAGCGGCTGGTGACGTCCGTCCTGCCTTTTCTGGCGATCCTGGCAGCGCTGGGACTGACGAAACAACTCTTGCCCGCGAGGCTTGGCAAGCCCCAATTCTATGGAGTGCTTGCCTGCTGTCTCAGCGTCGTCTTTGTCATGAATTTCCTCGACACGCGGGAGAGCTTCACTCACTCTGCCTTTGGTTATCCTTCGTTCCTCCAGGCAATGCAGTTTTTGCGCGAGCAAACGTCTCGTGATGCTGTGCTGGTCGGCGCCAGCTATCCCCAGATCTATTGGTATACAGATCGGCAGGTGATTGATTTCCCTGACGAAGCGCAGTTGAAGAGAGTGCTAGAGCAGTCAGAGTGGGTCATCGTGACCAACTTCGAGCAAGATCAACGGCGCTACGTACCCGGACTCGTCAAGTTATTCACGCGGAATGACGTTCGGGAAAAAAACGCCGTCATTTTTAAAGATGCGCGCTACTCGACGATTCTGCTTCGGTCTCACCTGTTGCAGCAAAGGCTTGAGAAAAAGAGGGAAAGCACTGAACCGCGCGAGAGAGTAGAACCGTAGCTCGGCATCTGGATATCCCCGGCTCCTATCCCGGCCTGGACCCTGGCCACCGTTTGGCTCACTTCACCTGTCTCGGAGCGCTTCTTCGTCATCTGTGTCCAGGGTTAGCTAGATGTGTAGACGAGGAATTCATCAGCTACCCTCCGTGCTTTTTCTCGCCGGGCCCGGTCGAGGAGGAAGATCAGCACAGCCACCCACACGATCGTTTGTTCAGCCTGGAACAGCCAATTCCAGGGAGGCGGGGAAAGAAGTAGACGAGGTGGGGACAACATCGCAACCCAGCTAATTGCTAGCAGCGCGCCAGCCACCACACCACCTCCGTCAGCAGACGGGCTCTGCTTCGCAATGCGAAAAAGTGTGATCATTGGTAACAAAATAAGCAGGTCATCGTACAACCGATGGTAAGCCCAGAGACGGGACACAAGCGCGGCTACGCCCAAGAGGAACCAAAGGTCTCCGTGACGATGGCGATATGTCCATACCCCTAGAGCCGCTAGCGCAAGCAATGAGGCTGGACAGTCCCATGTTCGCAGCCCGAGGGCGGCCAACCAACTGTGCAGGTTCGCATACCCCCCGTGCACTGATCCCGAGAAGGCTCCCCTTACAGCGCGGTCGCTCCAATCTTGCAAGAGCGACACGAGCCCAGCCCATTGAAATGACACCGCCAAAAGAGTAAGGGTACCGTACCCGAGGGAGACGAGCACAGCAGGCCACAGGGTATTAGGAACGAACACGACGATCCAGAAAAAAGGAGCCGAGAGAGTCGGGGACACAAGGGCCATCAGGATGAGGCCCTCTGCAAGCAAGTCCTCACGCCACCCTCGTCGCCTGCCGTGCAGCAGCGCAAGGCCGGCCACCAACGCAGGGAGGAGATGAACAATAAGCTGACCGTTCCCGATCGTTACGCTGGTCGCGTACATTGAGAAAGGCAGGAGTCCTACGAAGATACCTTCCAGTAGTGTATCTGCGCAACTTTCTCGCACGATGAGATAAGCGAACCACCCGAGCGCCGCTACCGTGGTTGCTGCCCAGAGCCACCGGGTCGAGGTCAACGTCGACCATCCGAGGAACGGCCAAAGAATCGCGTAGCTCGCGGGCGGGTACACAGATACCTCCAACTCCTTGTACACGGCCCTTCCGGCAAACCAGCTGTGTACCTCCATGTAGCGAAGCTTCAGATCGATAGCGCCAGTAGGCGCCTGCTCCCCGAGCAGGCGCGAAAACCCGAATTCTAGTCTAAGCGGCGTGGCAATAATCATAAGCGCGATGGCTATCTGCACGATCCTTGTACGATGATCAGCCCACCACCCTTGAAGCACTGGAACGATCATTTATCCTTCTACCTCAGCCAATGGCAGCATTTTACAGTGGTCCGGGGTGTACAAACATGCGCATCCCATCGACGTACTAACCCTGTCGAATACTAACGATCCAGTTGTAGATTGCGCCGACAGCCCAGCCCACGACGCCGCCGGTCAGTACCCCATAGAAAAGCCCCACCAGGCTTCCTCTCCAGGTCACTGAGTACCCGATGAAATACTGCCCCAGCAATTGTAGATGCGCCCCGACGTGCGGCCCACCTTTAATGAGCAACCATGCTGTCATCATAAATAGTCCCATTCCGCCGATCAGTGCGCCCGCCAAAGCGAGTACTCCAGTCTGGATCTTCGCTACCGCCCGGCTCACCGCGTCAGTCTCGCGTTCTCTCATCAGGAGTCACTTTACCGCCCCTGCGTTGCACGCAAGGCAGGCTGTCATACTTTGTCGAGGAGATCACGTCGTGCCCTGGCTTCCGCTCGGTGCTGCACCAAAGCAGCATAGGCGATCGTTCCCCAGTTTCTCAGCCAGGCCCCTAGGTAGCCTAGGATAAATCCCCCAACCCCAGCCTCAATAAAGCCGACAAACGCGCCACTCCATGTCAGCTCAAACCCCAGCAGGTAATGGCACAACAATGACAGATGCGGTCCGATCTTAGGACCTCCCTTTAACAGCAGCACGGCAGTCGTCAAGAAGAGCCCCAGGCCACTGACCACACCTACCGCTCCGCCCAGCGCTACCGGATCCAACTTCGCGAACACTGTAGCAATAATTTCGTCAGGCGATGGAGTCATGTCTGTCCTCGTCGGTGCCAGTTGCACAGGTACGAGTCGATCGCCGGCTCCCCTCTCTGCCGCCTGTCCCTCTTCGTGGTACTCCATCTCGGTGTTCACCGACCACACGTCATAGCGCTCGCCGATGATATTCCGCGCCGCATACATTCCGGTCAGCATCGAGTGATCCTGGTTGTTATAGCGATGCAGGCCGTTGCGGCCGATGGTCTGGAGATTCGCCAAGCTCTCTAAATAGTGACGCACCGTCGCCACGCTGTGATGGTAGTGCTGGTCGTAGACTGGATACGCCTTTTGCATGCGCACTACCGTGCCGTCTTCCACCTCGCCTGGATCAATCAATCCGAGACGCGCGCACTCCTGGATGCCCACTTCGATCAACTGCTGCTGTGACCAACACCACTCCTTGTCTTTGTCCCACAGGAAATACTCCAATCCCAGCGAGGTGCGCGAGGGATCGGGCACCATATCCGGACTCCAGTTCTTGTAATTCTGGATGCGCCCCACCTTCACTTCAGGTGAATGGATATAGATCCAGTTATCCGGAAAGACCGTTGCTCGCTTCACAATCAACACCACCGTCAGATAATCCCGGTAGCGGAGGTGGTTCGCCGCCTGGACGACTTCCGCTGGCGGCGCCGGATCAAGGGTATGAATGAGGTCATGGAGCGGCATGGTAGAGATGAAGTGCTCACCTCCATACTCAACCCGTTCCCCTGCCGCTGTCCGCCCGTAGACACCTTCGACCCGTCCGTGGCGGTGGCGCATGCGATCAATGCGTACACCGTGATGCGTCGCAGAACCACGCTCCGCGAGTAGCTCTTCACAGCGCTCCCACATCATTCCCGGCCCGTAGCGCGGGTAGTGGAACGAGTCGATGAGCGTGGTGATTACCCGCCCATCCTTGGCCCGCTGTGCGCCAAACAGGGCATTCCGCAGAGCTTCGCTGAGCGACAGATTCCTGATGCGTTGTACCGCCCAATCCGCGGAAATTTCCGTACAAGGGATACCCCACACTTTTTCTGTATAGGTCTTGAAGAAAATCTGGTACAACCGGTCCCCGAAGCGGTTAGACACCCACTGCGCGAAGTTCGTCTCCTCTTTCCCGGGAAAGAGTTGCGCCTTGGTATAGCTCAAGCCGACCAGAAACGCTTCCACTGGTCCCAAACCGGCCAAGGCATTGAGGGCTTTCAGAGGGTAATCGAAAAAGTGTCCGCCGTAGTGAATGCGTGAGAGTCGCGGCCGGACCAGGAGGTCCTCGCCAAGGATCTCTTGCCACAGTTCATTGATCAGAGGCACTTTGGAGAAGAAGCGGTGGCCACCAATATCGAAGCGATAGCCCTGATAGTTCACCGTACGCGCCAGTCCCCCGACTTGGACGTCGGCTTCCAGCACGACCGACTGTAGCCCAAGCTTTGCCAGTTCATAGGCTGCCGTAAGTCCAGCTGGACCAGCGCCGATGATGAGGATGGGGGAATGGCTCATTCTCGTCACCCCGGATGTTTTCCTGAGGGAGCCTGTCCTTCCGCGACTGCTGCCGCGTTTGTTTTCGTGGGGTTATTTCCGCGGAACAGAGAGGAAACAAGGCCAATGGCGAAGGCAAGGCCACTGTAGAAATAGTACAACCAGTGCCACGGAACAGTTTGTACCGCGAACCGCAGACCACGTTTGCGCCAGAAGAATCGGTAGAGCGGAGCATTGAGCGCCAAGAGCAACAAGACTATTACCCCGACGACGACGAACGCTGCAGGCCACCACCATGTGCCAACCCCAGCAAGCAGAAGTCCATAGGTCAGTACCACACTGACGCGGCTAGAGAGTCGCAGGTTCAAGTCATCCGGCAAGCGACGCTCTCGCAGGATCAGTTCGGTCCACGGTAGAGCACGATGGCAAAAGTCGGCCTTCAGGAGCGAGGAGATTCCCCAGCGCTTCAAATGTTTGACCTGCAACGTCTTGCACAGGCGAATCTGCTTCCCGGCCTGCCTGAGTCGAGAGCCTAATTCAATATCTTCGATGGAAGGCCAGCGATACTGTTCGTCGAACCCGCCAAGAGCCAGGAAGACCTCGCGTCGGATAGCACCGCACGCCCCCCAGAAGGTAGACGCTTCTTCACGTGCCGTCTGGTGCACGTAATGATGGAGCAGATTCTTGTACTGCGAGAGGAAATTAGCCGCGCCTGGCTCGTCATCATACGACCCAAAAACGGCAGCCAGATCAGGCTCCCGCGCGAAAGCGGCAACCACCTGACTCACAGCATCTGCGGGAATAGTCACATCGGCATCGACGAAGAAAAGGATATCACCACAGGCTGTACGCGCTCCCAGATTTCGCGCTTGGGCAGGTCCTCCGCGAGTAGAGGTCCTCAACACCTGCGCACCAAACGCCTTGGCCAGGAGCCAGGAGTCGTCCGCATCGCCATCTGCCACGACAATGATCTCACTGGGGGGAGGTACGGCTGCCACCAGGCCCGACAAGCATCTACGAAAGTTCTCACCCCCATTGTGGACCGGGATGATTACCGAGATAGACAACTCAGGGGTCGTGCGGCTCGTCGCATTGAACTGAGCTTCCCCAAGGTTACCTCCTGAGAGATATTCAGTTCCCCTCTTCTCCACTCCCCCAGGCACGGCGCACTCCTGATATCTTTGAGAACTCCCTCGATTCGCTCTTTCGTTTCCTGCCTGTTTTCCTCTGCTTGGGCAATCCCCCTCGTCAGCGCTGTACCAAGGCCTATTTTTCTCTTGCTCGCGGCCAGCGAGCGCGCTACTGTGCTGACATCAGCAAAGAAGGAGGATACCAGCATGGCAGAGCAACGCATCATTTCCGCGGACTCGCATTTCGTCGAGCCGCCAACCATGTGGGCCGAACGCATGGACGCGCGTTTCCGTGACCGCGCCCCGCATACGGAACAGGGCTACAAAGGCAGACCCGGCGAATGGTTCAGGTGCGAGAACATCCAGCCCGTCCAGGTGGCTGGCTTCTTCGGCTCGGGCAAGAGCGCGGAAGAACTCCCCGAGCACGTCAAAAAGGGATTCGATGTAGCGCCCAAGAGTGTGTGGGACCCGGCGGAACGCTTGAAAGAGCAAGATCGGGACGGCGTCAGCGCCGAGGCGCTCTATACTTCAATGGGTATGCTGCTGTTCGGTCTCGATGATACCGAGTTGCGCGCTGAGTGTTTCAGAGCGTTCAACGACTGGGCCGCGGAGTATTGTAGCTACGACCCCAAACGGCTGGTGGGCCTGGGGGCGATCACGCTGGAAGATATTCCAGCCGGTGTGGCGGAACTCGAGCGCATTGCCAAGAGAGGCCTGCGTGGCGCTCTGATCTGGGGTGCCCCACCTGAGGATAAGCCGTATAGCTCGCCGGAATACGATCCCTTCTGGGCGGCAGCCCAAGAACACAATTTCCCCCTCTCTTTGCATATCCTAACCGGCAGAGGTGGGAACCGCTTCAGCCGGCGCAAAGTTCTGTTCGGGTACATGAAACTGCCCCAGGAGATCCAACTGACCCTGGCCGATATGATCACCAGCGGTGTGTTCGAGCGGTTTCCTCGTCTCAAGATCGTGTCAGCCGAGAATGACGTCTCGTGGATCCCCCATTTCATGTATCGCCTCGACCACGCTTATGATCGGCTGCGCCATTTAGAAGGGCTGAGCCTGCCCCTGCTGCCTAGCGAGTACCTGAAGCACAACGTCTGGGCGACGTTCCAGTTCGAGACCTCGAATGTGGACTTTACTCGCCAGAGTTTTGGCGCCGACCATATTATGTGGTCCTCAGACTATCCGCACACCGATTCGCCGTGGCCGCGCTCACGGGAATTCATCGCCGAGGCATTCAAGAACATCCCGCAAGCGGACAGGGCGAAGATCACCGCCGGGAATGCCGCGCAGTTGTACGGGATCAACTAACAGAAAGGACTGAGCAACGAGGACTGAGAACTGAGCAAGACAGAAAAGCAAGGAAATTTGGCTCATGTACAAATCTTGTGCGCCAGATCAGGATTTTCGGGAGTTTCAGCGACAGTTGCACAGATCCTGGACATGAGCCGGAAATTTTTACTCAGTCCCTAGCACTCAGTCCTCAGTCCTTTTATGCCTGCGTCAACACCCTTCTCTTAGTCGGTTTACCAAGAGCAGTGAGAAACATCACGCTCTTGCCTGCCGCATGTGGCGAGAAGAACTCACTCACATCGTCGTCGAAAAACGTCAGCCCGGTCGCACCCAGCTGTTGCCCATAGGCTGCCAGATAGCACTTGCCGCCGATGATCGCCGCTTCAAGCTGCGCGGCGCGGTAACCGCGGTTGCCAAAGCGCGCCAGGATGGGCGGCAGATCCGCCAGGCAAAAGATATTTGCACTCGCGTCGGCCGGGAGTTCTTGTCCCAACCCCAGATACCCGGCCTCACGCCGGAAGTTGCCTTCGCGCAACAGTTCCAGGGCATTGCGATGGCGGTGAAAGACGTATGTCCCTGCTGGAAGATCCTCGACCGCGTTGACGATGAGATAGAGGTCGATCAGCGTCGTCTCCGTCGGGGTCAAGAAATCCGCTGGCACTCCTTGTGTGGCGCGAGCCAACACCGTGGAAAGTTGGGCAAACGAAAATGGCTCACGCGCAAAAAAGCGTGTGGATCCACGGTGGCGGATCACTTGATCGAGTGGCGCCAGAGGCAATGCGGAATCAACCAAGGGCGTGAGGGGAAACACGCGGCCAGTAAGCGGGGGGTCAGGCTTGGATGGTATCCCGCCGCGCCAGCTTCTCACCTCACTTTCATCTGCGAGTGATGATGCCGCATGCATGACCCGGATCGCTGGATAGTCTATCTCGGTCTTGGACAATGGCATTGTCTGCAGCTTGAGCGGCTTGATCACAGGGAGAGAGTCGGGGACGGACTCTGCGACGCTGCCGAGAGGCACGAGCGCAAGGGCTACTTCACGTTCAGTGTCGAGGTCCAGGAGTCGGTTCACCTCGGCATCGACAAAACCGGCCACCACGCGCGCGGGCACCTCGAGAGCCGCGGCGACGGACAGGAGGTTGGCCAGTAACGTCCCTGCGTCCCAAAAACAGTGACGGTAAGTCCGCGCCTGATATTTCCAGGCGTTGCGCCAGTAGGTGCTGGTGCACACCGCCGTCACTGGAGCATGTATTACGGCGGGTTCCTGGCCGCTAGATTGGGCCAGAATGCCACGATAATCTCCCGCTCGCACACAGCGCAGGGTAAAGCTGCGCGGCTCGAAGTGATACACACCGGCCGACAGTTCCGGCAGGTCGCCGCACACGAGATACAAATCGATATGATAAAGAGCGCCTGTACAGGCAGCAGCGCGGAAGAAATAGACCTCGCCACCGGGGTAGGCGCGCTGTTTGGTGATCCCAGCGGAAAGATACAAGAGCGCAGCCAGGGTAGGCATGTTTGGCATGCACTCTTTTCCCTGGCTAATATCAGTGACCGCAATCGCCTCAAGTGTGGGGATCGGCACTGCCGGCAGGTCACGTGGCAATGGCAGTGGCTCTAGGGTGGAATAAATCTTGAACGGCAACGGCTTGTTCTCCCAGTCAAGATAATGGCGGCTGCTGCGCACGCTCTGCAATGAATGTTTGGTGCCGTTGTGGTAGGCCCAGGCGGCCGCAAGGTTGCGATTGGTAGTCATGATTCTCTCTCTATGCTACGTTGGCATACAGTAAATTCCACGTTAGTAAACATTATGCCACAGACCGCTTTCATCTCTACCGAGACCTTCACGCAGGATGAGTTCGAAGCCTGGCTAGCGGATCTGCCGTCCTGGGACGAGAACCATTACGAACTGATCAACGGGAGCGTGGTCATGACCCCACCGGCTGGCTGGCCCCATGGAAACACCGAGGCAAGAATCGTGCGGGAGCTAGGGAACTGTGCTGCTCAGCATCATCTAGGGGAAGTTTTCGGTTCAAGCACTGGCTATCGCCTACCCTCGGGCGATACTTTAGAGCCTGATGTCTCCTTCATTTCCTACGCCCGTCTTCAAGCTGGTCCGGCACCGCAACGAGGCAAATTTCTTGAAATCGTCCCGAACCTCATCGTTGAGATTCTTTCAACCACAACCGCGGCCAGAGACCGAACAGAGAAGAAGACGATCTACGAACGCAATGGGGTGGAAGAATACTGGCTGGTGGACACCGACCGGCGCACAATCACGCTCTTCCGTTTGTCGGCGGACAGCTACGGAACGCCGCTCACGTTCGGCCCGGCAGATGCGCTGACCTCTGTGGTCCTGCCGCAGCTTAGTGTACTGGTCAGCAAGGTGTTCGCGTGAAGAGGACCGCCGTAAAAATCCTGCCCTCTGTCCTTTCCGCTGACTTCCGTCGTCTTGGACAAGAAGTAGAAGAAGTTGAAAAGGCGGGAGCAGACGGGATTCATCTCGACGTCATGGACGGCCGTTTCGTCCCCAATATCACCATCGGTCCTTTCATCGTTGAGGCGGTCCGCAAGACGACAACCCTCCCTCTGGACGTTCACCTGATGATTGTCGAGCCGGAACGGTACCTGAGCGATTTTGCTCATGCCGGCGCAGACATGCTCTCCGTACATCAAGAAGCCTGTCCCCATTTGCACCGGACTATTCAGCAGATCAAGCAACTAGGCAAACGAGCGGGAGTGGTCCTCAACCCTAGCACGCCTCTCTCGGCCCTCGAAGAGGTTCTCCCTGAGGTTGACCTGATCCTGGTCATGAGTGTGAACCCCGGCTTCGGCGGGCAGAGTTTTATCGAGGCGAGCGTGGACAAGGTGCGCCGCCTGCGCCGTTTGTTGGACGAACGTGAGGCTCACGCGGAGTTGGAGATCGACGGCGGTATCGACCCGCAGACCGCGCCGCGCGTGGTCACTGCCGGAGCCAC